>JAABUS010005773.1_pt1 | contig 15831 bp, 13 predicted proteins | sample 5560161 | NCBI WGS metagenome assembly JAABUS01 (sample SAMN10711885, study PRJNA513376) | rock metagenome | isolation source: Antarctica rocks | place: Antarctica: Victoria Land, Trio Nunatak nord | collected 2016-01-04
ACGGCGGGCGGTTCCTCATACAACCGTTTCATCCCGTTCTATACCGCCGACCGGCCGGAGATGCAGGAGATCGTGGCCGAGATGCGTGCGGTGCTGGACGAGTACCCGGACCGGGTGCTTATCGGCGAGCTGTACCTGCCGATCGACCGGCTCGTGGCGTACTATGGCCTCGACGGGCGCGGCGCCCAACTGCCGTTCAATTTTCAGCTGGTGCAGTTGCCGGGCTGGGACGCTGCGGCCATAGCGGATGTCATCATCCGGTACGAGGCGGCACTTCCGCCGGGCGGCTGGCCCAATTGGGTGCTGGGCAACCATGATCGGCCGCGGATCGCCAGCCGCGTCGGCACGGCGCAGGCGCGGGTTGCGGCGCTGCTGCTGCTGACCTTGCGGGGCACGCCCACGCTCTACATGGGCGACGAGCTCGGCATGGTGGACACGCCGATCCCGGAGGCTGAGGTGCAAGACCCGGCCGAGAAGCGCGAACCCGGACGGGGCCTGGGCCGCGACCCGGAACGCACGCCCTTCCCCTGGCAGCCCGGTCCAGGTGCCGGCTTCACCAGCGGGACGCCATGGCTGCGCATCGGCGCCGACACGCCGCTCAGCGTGCAACGCGTTGATCCCGCATCCATGGCAAACCTTTGCCGCAACCTGCTTGCCCTGCGACGCCGCCACCCCGCGCTGGCCGGCGGCACGATCGACTCCGTGGCCGCGCAGGGGCCGGTGCTGTCGTTCCGGAGAGTCGGCCACGGCGACGCCCTCGTCGTGCTCGCGAACACCGGCAGCGCGCCCGCTGCCATCGACTTTCCGGCGGGCGACGTGCTCTTCTCGACCCATGCGGACCGGATCGGCAAAACCGCGGCGGCCACGCTGACCCTCTATCCCGATGAGGCTGTCATATTGCAGCCACGAAAGGTCCAGCATGAACGTTGACCCGGTGCGCATCGTACCTCGGCTGACCGAACGGATCTGGGGGCGCATCGATCTGGACGCGTGGTATGGCGATGCTGCGCTGAAGGGTGCTGCCCCGCTGGGCGAGGCGTGGCTGAGCGATGTGGGATGCGAGGTCGAGGGCGGCGGCACCCTTGGCGACCGGATCGATGCCGACCGCGCCCGGATGCTTGGTGACGCCGCCGGAGCGCCGCCGATCCTGGCAAAGCTGCTGTTCACCGCAGCGCCGCTCTCGATCCAGGTCCATCCCACGGACGCAGCCGCGCGGTCCGGCGGCGTTGCGGCGTCTGGCAAGGACGAGGCTTGGCTCGTGCTCGACGCCGTCCCGGATGCCGCCGTTTGGGTCGGGTTCACGGCGCAGGTCACGCCGGCACGGCTCCGCGCTGCGACGGCGGACGGGTCGGTCCTGGCGCTGCTGCGCCAAGTTAACGTCCAGGCCGGCGACACCGTTCAGGTCCCCGCCGGCACCGTGCACGCCATCGGCGCCGGTTTGGTGCTGCTGGAAGTGCAGGACCCGGTGGACATAACCTACCGGCTTTATGATTATGGCCGGCCGCGGCCGTTGCAGGTGGAGGAGGCGCTAGCCGTCGCCAACCTCGATGTGGCCAGCGCGCCCGAGGCTAACCCGGCAGACTGGTTTCCTGGCGGGCGCGTCCTCGCCCGCGCGCCACGCTTCATCGCGGAACGCCATGACATCGGACCGGGACTCACCCTGCGCCCGGATGGCAGGCGCTACCACATTTTGGTGCCGCTTGCGGCGGGCGTCCTGCTGGACCGGCGGGAACTGCGACGCGGGGTTGCGGCGTTCGTTCCAGCATCTGGCCGCCCGGTCACGCTGGGCGGCACGAACCAGGCGTCGGTTGCCGTCCTGCATGCGGGGCCTGGCCTCACCCCGTGCGTGTCCACGTGGCCGGCAGGCGGGCCGTAGCTCAGGACATCGCGTCGAGCAGGCTGCGCAGCGGCGCCACGGCGAAGCTCGTTGCGGTGTCTGACATGGCGTAGGGCAGGATCAGGTTGCCCGCATGCGCCATGCCGCCGCATGAATAGACCACGTTCGGCACGTATCCCTCGCGCTCCTGTCCGATGGCGCAGAGCAGCGGCGACTGCAGCCGCGCCAGGATCCGGGTCGGATCATGCAGGTCGAGCAACGCCGCACCGATGCAGTAGCGGCGCATCGCGCCAACGCCGTGGGTGAGCAGGAGCCAGCCTTCCGGCAACTCGATCGGGCTGCCGCAATTGCCGATCTGCAGGAACTCCCAGGATTTTGTGGGTTTGAGGATAGTTTGGGCGTCGTTCCAGGTCTGCAGGTCGTCCGAGCGCGAGAGTTGCAGGCTCTCGCCATCGAGCCGGGCCAGCATGACGTACTGGCCGCCGATCCGGCGCGGGAACAGCGCCATGCCCTTGTTGCGCACGGCGTTGCCTTGGATGGGCATTAAGCGGAAGCGCACGAAATCGTCGGTGCGGAGCAGTTCCGGCGTGATCTCCTGTCCGGAATAGGCGGTGTAGGTGGCATAGTAGGCCGCCATGCCGTCATCCTCGGTAAAGCGGACGAACCGCGCGTCCTCCAACCCATTGCGCTGGCTCGGCGTGATCGGGAAGATGATCCGCTCGGCAAGCGGCGTGTCGGGCGGGAATGCGATCTCGTAGCTGCCGTCGGCCCGCACCGGACCAGTGCCGACGGGCGCCGTTGCATAAAAGCCCGGCGGGTCCAGCCTCACATCGCCACCTGCATCGACAATCCCGGAGCGGAAGCAGATCGAGCTAATATGGCCCTCGCCGGTAGCACGCAGGCTCACGACGAAGCGGGCCTCGCCGGCGGCAAGCCCGCTTTGGTCGGGATGCGGCACAATCGAAGGGTTGAACAACGCTGCCGCCTCGAAGCTGTACTCGTGGCTGAAGTAGGCGCCGATCAGCAGCCGGCGCGCCTCTTCGGGGACAGTCAGCGAGGTCGGCATGTGGTCACAGACCTGCACGAAGCGGTCGGCGAAGATCGTGCGGAGGGCAGTGTGCCGGCTGCCGAACTCATGCATCAGGTCCGCGAGTTCGGCCTCGACCCTGACCTGGCTCAGCGCCAGCACGCGGCTGGTGACGCGCGTGATGCGGTTCGTATCCGATGCATGGAGTCTTCGCGGTTCGACCGCCGGGAAGAATGGGCGAACGAGCACGCGTGCGACTTCGGGTCGCAGCACGATCGGCAGCCGGCGCAGGTTGATCTGTTTTATCGTCACAAAGCGGCGCTAGCCGCTTCCTCTAGTAGTGTGCGCAACGACTCCACGTATTTTGCGCGTATGTCAACCAAGGCCGGCGAGGCAGCCAGCGCCGCCGGGCGGGTTGGCGGCACTAAGGGCGCAGTTGGAAGCCCGAATAGCCGTCCGCCGCGACCTGCTCGCAGATGGCCGCGTACTTCGCCATGCCGCCAGCGTAGGGCATGAAGACGCGCGGCTTGCCGGGCACGTTCGCGCCGAGATACCAGGACGACGAGGCCATCGGCAGCAGCGTCGCATTCGCCGCCTCGTTGACGTGCTCGACCCATTGGTCGCTCGCGGCGGCGGTCGCCTCGATCCGACCCAATCCATGTTCGCGCATGTAGGCGATGCAGTTCGCGATCCAGTCCACGTGCTGCTCGATGGCGGTGGGCATGTTGGTCAGCACGGATGGGCTGCCGGGCCCGGTGATGGTGAACAGGTTGGGGAAGCCCGCCGTCTGCAGGCCGAGATAGGTCCGCGGGCCGGCCGACCACATGTCCCTGAGCGATGCGCCGCCTTCGCCCGTGATGTCCAAGGCCAACAGCGGACCGGTCATGGCGTCGAACCCGGTGGCAAAGACGATGATGTCGAGGCCGTACTCGGCGTCGCTGGTCCTGACCCCCGCGGGCGTGATCTCCTGGATCGGCGCCGCGCGCACATCGACGAGCAGCACGCTGTCACGGTTGAAGGTCTCGAAATAGTTGCTGTCGATCGGCGGACGCTTCGACGCGAACGGATGGTCAACGGGCGTCAGGCGCTCGGCGACGGCTTGGTCCTTGACGATTTCTCGGATTTTCGACCGGATGAACGCGGACGCTGTTTCGTTCGCCTGGGCGTCGCTCAGAATGTCCTTGAACGTGGCCCGGAAGCGCAGGCCGCCCCGCTGCCAGGCGGCCTCGAACAACGCTTCGCGCTCCTCCGGCGAGGCGTCCAGGGCCGATTGCGAGGACATGTCGAACGGGTGGCCGTTGGTCGAGGCGCGCGACTTCGAGCGGATTTCGGCGTAGTCCGCCTTGATCTGCCGGCGCTGCTCCGCGTCCATCGGGCGGTTGCGGGCGGGGACGCTGTAGTTCGGCGTCCGCTGGAACACGGTGAGATGGGCGGCCTGCTCGGCGATGACCGGCGCCGCCTGGATGCCGGTCGATCCAGTGCCGATCAGCCCGACGCGCTGGCCCGCAAAATCGACGCCCTCATGCGGCCATTGGCCCGTGTGGTACCAACGCCCCGCGAACGCATCGAGGCCCTTGGTGTTCGGAACGTTGGCCGTCGAGAGGCAGCCCACCGCGGTGATCAGGAACTGCGCCGAGTATTCCTCGCCGCCCGCCGTAGAAACCAGCCAGCGGTTGGCGGCGGCGTCGAACCGCGCCCCGCTCACGCGGGTTTCCAACTGGATGTCCCGGCGCAGGTCGAACCGGTCGGCGACGTGGTTCAGATAGCGCATGATCTCCGGCTGTTCCGGGTAGCGCTCCGTCCACTCCCATTCCTGCTCCAACTCTTTCGAGAAGCTGAACGAGTAGTAATAGCTTTCGGAGTCGCAGCGCGCGCCGGGGTAGCGGTTCCAGTACCAGGTCCCGCCGATGCCCGCGCCCGCCTCGAGCACGCGCACCGACAGGCCGAGCCGGTCGCGCAGCACATGCAGTTGATAGAGGCCCGAAAAGCCGGCGCCGACGATGATGGCGTCGAGCGCCACAGGGTGCTGCGAACCTATTTTAGCCGGGTCCATCTGCGTCATAGCCATCGCGTTCGTTTTCTCCTGTGCTGCTGCGCCCGGGCGATTGGATCGGTCCGTGACGTCCTGCCTTGCGGGTAATTTCGCACGCACGCTCCGGCCTGTCTCGTGCTTTCCCGCAACGCTGCGGTCCGGTCAGGTAAAACGAACGCGCGCACCCTCAAGCGGAATGCCGGTCAGCCGCGTAGTCCATACCTCGCCGGCGGCTACGGGCAGCGCGCGTGAGGGTCCCCGTCGTGATAATCTCGCCGGCGGCAAGCGGCCGGCCGACGGGGTCGGATGCGAGCAGTCCGACGAGGTGCCGCAAGGCGAGGACCGGCCCGTCCAGAACATTCGCCGCGTCGCTCGCGTTTCGTGTGCACGGTGTCCGCCACGCAGCCATACTGCAGTTATTGAACTAAGCCGCTAATGCGGCAGTATTTCACCACGCCCATACGGTTCTGCAATGTTGTCGATGGGGTATTTGCTCCATCGCCTGCGTTGCTTGGCTGACAGTTGCGGAGAGCGCCACAGCGGCGTGTGACCGGGTTCGGAGGCAGGATGGCGCTGCTGTTGTCAGCGCACCATCACAGGAGATGCCCCATGAGCCCGCTTCGTCGTCGCATGATCGAGGACATGACGGTCCGCAATCTCTCACCCTACACCCAGCGCAGCTATCTGTTCGCCGTGAGCCGTTTCGTCCGCCATGTCCGGACGTCTCCGGCGGATGTTGGGCCGGAGCGGCTGCGGGATTACCTGAAGCACCTGGTCGAGCGGAAGATCTCGTCGTCGTATTTCAACGTCAATGTCGCCGCCCTGCGCTTCCTCTACACGGTCGTCCTGGAGCGTGACTGGATGCTGCCCAAGCTGCCGTTGCAGAAGAGGTCGCACAAGCTGCCGACCGTGCTCAGCGTCGAGGAGGTGGGCCGGTTTCTCGCGACCGTCCCCGACCGCAAGATGCGCGCCGTGCTGGTCACCGCCTATGCCGCCGGCCTGCGTGTCTTCGAAGTCGTGGCCTTGCGAGTGAGCGATATCGACAGCGCACGCATGACGCTGCGCGTCGCCGACGGCAAGGGCGGCAAGGCGCGCCTGGTCATGCTCTTGCCGAAGCTGCTCGACCTGCTGCGGATCTACTGGAAGGCCGAGCGTCCCCGCGCGGAATGGCTGTTCCCGAGCCGCGACCCGGCCCAGCACGTCAGCATCCGCAGCATCCAGCTCGCCTGCCAGATCGCCCGTGAGGCGGCCGGCATCGGCAAGCACATCACCATGCACACGCTGCGGCACAGCTTCGCCCCCTCCGCAGCATTCCACGTGCTTCGCACGCGGAACCTTTGCTGCTCCACCCACCTGCTCGAGGCCGGCCCTGACCTGTGCACCATCAAGCTGCTGCTCGGCCATCGCAGCCTGTCCACCACCGCGCGCTACCTGCACGTCGCCACCAGCACGCTCTGTGCCGCCCCCAGTCCGCTCGACCGCCTCGACCTGGCCCTGCCGGTTCCCTGACCGCGGCCGATGGGCCGCATGGAGCTCGAGGTGGCGGACGTGTTCCGCCGCCACGGCGCGACATACCGCGAGAAACACGACGGCACGCTCGGCCGTGCCCGGCTGCGGATCATGCGCGCCATCGAGCTCTGCCGGACGGCGGCGCTGGGCGGGCATGTCGAGCAGTGCGACGCCTGCAGCCATCGTCGCATCGCTTACAACAGCTGCCGCAACCGCCACTGCCCTCCGTTGCCCTTCCACCTGCTTCGCAGGCGAAACCTTTGGCAGCTCCGCCCAAGTGCCAGGCGCTGGCCCGCGCCTTGTGGCTGGAAGCCCGCAAGGCCGACCTGCTGCCCGTGCCCTACTTCCATGTCGTCTTCACCATGCCCGAACCGATCGCCGCCATCGCCCTGCAGAACAAGCGCGTCGTCTACGACATCCTGTTCCGCAGCACAGCCGCGAGCTTGCGCACCATAACTGCCGACCCGCGTCACCTCGGCGCCGAGATCGGCTTCGTCGCGGTGCTGCACACCGGGGGCCAGACCCTGCAGCACCATCCCCACCTGCACTGCATCGTCCCCGGCGGCGGGCTGGCGCCCGACGGCCAGCGCTGGGTGGTTCCTGCCGGCCCGGCTTCTTCCTGCCGGTCCGCATGCTGTCCAGCCTGTTCCGCCGCCTGTTCCTCGAAGCCCGCGGCCAGGCTTTCCGGGCAGGCGAGCTGGTCTTCCGCGGATTCCTCGCCGACCTCAACGAGGCCGGATGCTTTGCCGAGCAACTGCAGACGGCGCGCGGCATCGACTGGGTTGTCTACGCCAAGCTGCCCTTCGGCGGGCCAGAGCAGGTCCTCGACTACCTCGGCCGCTACACCCACCGCGTCGCCATCACCAACTCCCGCCTGACCGAGATCGGGGACAGCACCGTCTCCTTCGGCTGGAAGGACTACCGGCACCACGATCGCCGCAAGGTCATGACCCTCGACGCGCACGAGTTCATCCGACGCTTCCTGCTGCACGTCCTGCCCGACGGCCTCCAGCGCATCCGTCACTATGGACTGCTCGGCAATCGTGGCCGCCAGGCCAAGCTGGCCCGCTGCCGCCAACTCCTCGACGCCCCCCGCCCCCACCGCCGGTGCTTGCCCCGTTGGCCGACCCGCACGACCGCTACCAAGCCCTGACTGGGCGCTCGCTCCATGTCTGCCCAGCCTGCTCGGCGGGAACCATGCGACGCGTCGAGATCCTGCCCGTCATGATCTGCCGCAGCACCCGTCCCGTTTGGGCCGACACGTCATGATACGGCACCTTAGCCGCCGACCGTCATTGTCCGATGCACGCCGGCACAGCCCCGGCTTGCCCGGCGTGCCGAACCGGCTGCGGTCGAAACAACTCAGACGCCGATATGGGCAACCAGGACTGGCGCCATGCCTGGTCCTACCGCCGTCAGCACACCAAAGTCCTTCTCATCACCCGCCGCAGTCATGCCAGAGACGCCGCACCAGCCCATCTACGATGGACTTGCGGCGCCGGCGCTGAAGGAATGCCCATAGTCCGCGCTGGTGGCCCGCGGCTCAGTTCAACGCGCTTCTTTACGCCATCCCAGCAAGGCCTGCGCCCCGCACAGCAGCCGCCGCGCCAGAGACGGCGTAAAGAACGTTGTCCGTTTGCACGCTTTCGCTTGCCCGGTGCTCATGAACGTATCAGGCCGAGCGTCGGTTGCGCGCCGGCATCGATAAGGTTTTTTCGAAAATGTTGTGTTGGGCGGTGTGCACGCGTTGCACTTCGCTTATTTGCATCGCCTCGCGTCTCGCGTATGAGTCGCTTTCTGAACCGAAGGATATTAAATGGCTCGCAAGCCGAAGGCCACCCGCGCAACCGCAGCCTCAGCAACCGTTGCAGAGCCGGAGTTGCCTGTATTGAACGCGGCACCCGCTCCCGCTCGCCGGGGTCGCCCGCGTAAAGCGGCCCCAACTGCGCCATCAATGCAGGAGGACAGCAGCGATGCGATAATGGGCGTTGCGGACACCGATCTGGTGATTGGGAGCGACCTGCCCAACAATACCGATGGCACCGAACAAAACGCTGCTGAAAGCGAGCCGGCTGACGGGACAGCAGCGCCTCCCGCTGTCCTGGACGCTGCCACAACGTCGAAGCCAGCGGCGCAATGGGACCGGACCACGGACACGGCACATTTCGATTGGCCCGAGATCGAGCGGACAGCGTCGCAGCAAGGTCCCAACCAGGTCATGGCCAAGCTGCTGATCGCTGCCCGCGCCGAGGGCGCCAATTCGCGTTGGCCGTTTTAGCGTCGATCCGATCCTAGCTGCTTGGTTCCGGGGAGGCTTAGCTAGCCGATGCTGCGGCCTTCCCGGTCAAAACGATAAATCCGGTCGGGCCGCGGGCTGAGCGCCACGCGGTCGCCTACCTGACTCAAACAATCGCCAAGGGTGCGCACGGTCAGCAAGCCCAACCGCCCTGTGTCAACATACAGCATGGTGTCGGCGCCCAGGTGTTCGGCATGGCTGACGGTACCGGACCAAGGCCCGTCGGCGTCCACCTGGAGGTGCTCGGGCCGGACGCCGATCGTATCGGCACCCAGGCGGGCCGCGTGATCGCCCTTGATCATGTTCATCGTCGGCGAGCCGATGAACCCGGCCACGAAAAGATTGGCCGGGTTCCGGTAAAGCTCCAGCGGACGGCCGACCTGTTCGACCACGCCGCCGTTCAGCACCACGATCTTGTCGGCGAGCGTCATCGCCTCGATCTGGTCGTGGGTGACATACACCATGGTGGCGCCGAGCTGCCGATGCAGCCGGGCGAGTTCGATCCGGGTGCCGGCGCGCAGCGACGCGTCGAGGTTTGATAGGGGCTCGTCGAACAGGAACAGGCTCGGCTCGCGCACGATGGCCCGGCCGATGGCGACGCGCTGGCGCTGGCCGCCCGAAAGCTCGGCCGGGCGCCGCGCCAGCAGCGGCTCCAAATGCAGCAGGCCCGCGGTCCGTTCCACGCGCCGGGCGATTTCGACCGTGGCAACGCCCTCCTGCTGCAACGCCAGGCCCATGTTCTTGGCGACCGAGAGGTGCGGATACAGTGCGTAGCTCTGGAACACCATGGCGATGCCGCGCTTGGCTGGCGGGACATTGTTCATCAACCGCCCGTCGATCCGCACGTCACCGGAGGTCTGCTCGTCGAGGCCGGCGATGATGCGGAGCAGCGTTGATTTCCCGCAACCGGACGGCCCGACGAACACCACGAACTCGCCGTCTCGGACCTCGAGATCGATGCCCTTCAACACATCGACGGCTCCGAACGACTTGCGGATGGCTCTGAGCGTCAGCGACCCCATCGGACCATCCCTACAGCGCAATCGCGGTGCGCTCGCGCATGGAGCGGTCCGCCGCCAGGACCACCGCCAGCGAGCGCACCGCGTCGTCCATGTGCTTCGTGAGGTCGCGGTCATGCACGACGGCGTCGAGTACGAAGGCCTGCTCGCGGTCGCAAAGCTCTTGGTGACCGGGCTCGTCCTGCGTGGCGATTACGTCATCGGGCCGGGCGAAGCCGCCGTCCTCGCGCAACGCCGCGTGGTGCAGCCGGATGCGCGCGGTCCTGGTGTGGGTGTCGAGATCGGCTGATTGCGCGCCCTCGTCCATCACGATCGACACGGAGCCGTTCGGACCCATCACGTCCTTCACGAAGAACGCGGTTTCCGAGATCATCGGTCCCCATCCGGCCTCGTACCAGCCGACCGAGCCGTCAGCGAACTGCACCTGCAGGTGGCCGTAGTTGACCTGATCGGCCGCGATCTCATCGGACAGCCGCACCCCCATGCCGGACACGAGCACGGGCGCCGCGTCGGTGATTTGCAGCATCACGTCGAGGTAGTGCACGCCGCAATCGACCACCGGGCTGGTGCTGCGCATCAGCCGCTTGTGCAGCGCCCAGGCAGCGCCGGAGGATTGCTGGTTCAGGTTCATCCGCATCACGAACGGCGGGCCGAGCGACCGCGCCAGCCGGATGAACTCGATCCAGCTCGGGTGGTGGCGGAGGATGTAGCCGACCACGAGCTTGCGGCCGGTGCGGCGTGCGCATTCGACGACCCGTTCGGCGTCGGCGACGGTGGCGGCGAGCGGCTTTTCGACGAAAACGTGGGCGCCGGCCTGCATCGCCGTCACCGCGAGGTCGGCATGGCTGTCGGTATAGGTGTTGATCGAAACCAAGTCCGGCTGCAATGCCAGCCCGGCCGCGAAGCTGTCCAACTGCGGATAGCCGGTGAGCTCGTCGGCGAGCGCGATGGGCGTGCGGTTATGTAGGCCGACGATCTCGAAGCCCGGATTTCGACAATAGCTCAGCGCGTGGCTCAGCCCCATCTGGCCAAGGCCGGCCACGAAAGTGCGCAACGGCCTCATTTCACTGCCCCCGCCGTGATGCCGCGGATCAGTTGCTTCGAGAAGATCAGGTACAGCACCAGCACCGGCAGCACCGCCAGGGTGAGCGCCGCCAGCACGGCGTTCCAGTTGGTCACGAACTGCCCGATGAACATCTGCGCCCCGAGCGTCACCGTCCGCGTCGCCTCGCCCGGCGCCACGATCAGCGGGAACCACAGGTCGTTCCAGATCGGGATCATGGTGAAGACGGCGACCGTCGCGACTGCCGGGCGAACCAGCGGCAGCACGAGGCGGAGAAAGATGGCGTATTCGGACAGGCCGTCGATGCGGCCGGCGTCCTTCAGGTCCTTCGACACGCCCTGCATGAACTCCGACAGGATGAACACGGCGATCGGCAGGCCCTGCGCGGTGTAGATCAGGACCAGCGCCAGATGCGTGTTCACCAGGTGCGCCGCGACCATTAGGTTGAGTATCGCCACGGTGCCCAGCCGGATCGGCACCATGACGCCGAGCGTCAGGAACAGGCCCAGCGCGGTGTTGCCGCGGAAGCGGTACTCGCTGAGCGCGAAGGCCGCCATGGCGCCGAACAGCAAGACCGCAGCGATCGAGCCGACCGTCACGATCAGGCTGTTGGCGAAGTAGTTCACGAACACGCCCTGCCCCAGCACGGTCCGGTAGCCGATGAGGTCGAAGGTGCTTGGCCCCGGCAGGCTCAGCGGCGCGCCGAAGATCGCGGCGCGGGACTTGAAGGAGTTGACGACGACGAGCAGCACCGGCCCGAGGCAGAGCGCCGCATACAGCAGCAGCACGACATGGATCACGCCCCGGTTCAGCGGCGAGGAAGGCGCGCGGGACGTGGACACCGTCAAAACTGGTAGCGCCGCATCCGCCGCTGGATGCCGAACAGATAGAGCGAGACGCCGAGCAGGATGATCAGGAACATCATCGTCGCGATGGCGGCGCCCATGTTGGGGTCGCCAAGCTGGAGCTGGTTGCCGAAGAACGTGCGGAACAGGAACGTCCCCAGGATGTCAGTCGAGAAGTTCGGGCCGGCCAGCGCACCCTGCACCGTGTAGATCAGGTCGAAAGCGTTGAAGTTGCCGACGAAGGTCAGGATCGAGCAGATGCCAATGGTGGGCAGGATCAGCGGCAGCTTTATCTTCCAGAACTGCGCCATGCCGGTCACGCCGTCGAGCTCGGCCGCCTCGGTGACCTCGGACGGAATGCCGAGCAGCGCCGCGTAGATCAGCATCATCGGAATGCCGACGTACTGCCAGACGGAGATCAAGGCGAGCGTGGTGAGCGCGGTCGATTCCTGGCCGAGCCAGGGATGGAACCAGCTTTTCAGCCCGATGGCGCCGAGCAGCGCCGGGGCGACGCCCCAGAGCGGGCTGAGGATCACCTTCCAACTGAAGCCGACGATGACGAAGGAGAGCATGGTGGGCAGGAAAAATACCGTCCGGTAGAACGCCTGGCCGCGCAGCGTGGGAATGGAGAGCAGCGCAGCCAGCGCCACGCCGATCGGGTTCTGCAGCAGCATGTGGAAGGCGAAGAAGTACAGGTTGTTGCCGAGTGCCGACCAAAAATGACCGGACCATCGCGGATCGAAGAACAGGACGCTGAAATTGTCGAACCCGACGAACACCGGCACGCCATCGACCATGCGGAACAGGGCGAGCCGCAGCGTGTCGATCAGCGGCACGATCATGATGGCGGTATAGACCAGCAGCGCCGGCGCCAGGAACACCAGGATGTGCCAGCGCCGGGTGCGGGCGGGAGCCTCGACGCCGACCATTGCGGCCGGCAGCACGGGCAGGTCGGCCGCTAGTTTCTCGATCTGCGCCATGGCAAGATTCGCGCGTTCAGAGTGGCCGGTGGCTACTTGGCCGGCTTGTACCAGCTATCGAGCCCCTTCTGCAGCTTCTGCGCCGCCTGCTCGGGCGTCTCGGTGCCGTTCATCACGTTGGCCGCCTCGACCCAGGTCTCGTTCTCCAGGTTGGGCGTGCCGCGCGACAGGATCTGATAGGTCGAGCGGATCGTCGATTTGCAGGACTCGCGCCACGAGGCGAACTCCTTCGCCAGCGGGTTCGCCTGCTCGACCGCCCCGCTCTGCAGGCTGAAGAAGCCCGGCAGCGCGTTGGAGTAGATCTGCGCGAATTCGGGCGACGCGGTCCAGGCGAGGAACGTCCGGGCGGCCTCGGGCTGCTTGGTCTTGGCGTTCATGCCAAAGGCGATGTCAACGTGGTCCGAGATGTAGCAGGGGTCGCCGGCCTTCGGCACCGGCGGCGGGAACACGCCCATCTTGAACTGCGCCTGGGCGGCGAACGGCGCGATCTCCCAGGAGCCGGTCGGGTAGATCGCGGCGCGGCCCAGGGTGAACAGGTTCTGGCTGTCCGGATAGGACTGCGCCTTGTAGCCATCGCCCAAATAGGGCGCCCAGCGGGCGAGTTGCTGGAACGGCGCGACCCACTGCGGATCGGTCAGCTTTTGCTTGCCTTCGATCAGCGCCCGGCGGCCGTCCTCGCCGTGCCAGTAGTTGGGACCGATGTTCTGGTAGCCCATGGTGGCGGCCTCCCACTGGTCCGACGTGCCCATGGCGAGCGGCACGTAGGTGCCGTCGGCCTTGATCTTGTCGAGGTCGGTGAAGAACTCGTCCACCGTCTTCGGCGGCGCCTTGATGCCCACCTTGTCGAACGCGTCCTTGTTGTAGATGAAGCCGCCCAGCACCGCGGCGACCGGCACGCAGTAGGTCGTCTTTGCGTCGTCCGTGCTCCAGGCGGCCTTGGCGACCGGGCTGAACTTGTCCATGCCGGCGATGTCGTTGGCGCCTGCCAACTGACCCTTTTTGAACAGCTCCAGCGAGGCGTCGAACGGCCGGCAGGCGATGATATCCCCGGCTGTGCCCGCATCGAGCTTTGAGTTCAGCGCGGCGTTGTACTCCTTGGGCGCCGTCGGCTGGAAATTGAGCTTGATGCCGGGATGGCCCTTTTCGAAGGCGGGGATGATCTTCTCCTGCCAAATTGGCAGGTCATCGTTGCGCCAGCTTTCGATGGTCAGCGTGACGTCGGCGGCAAAGGCCGGGGCTGCGGCCATCAGTCCCCACGCGCTGGCGGAGGCGATGGCAGCCAGGCGTGTCGAAAGGGCCATGATCCGTTTCCTTGATGCCGGCTTAAGAGTTTGCATGTCGTCCCGTCGTGGATCGAGGGCCGCCGCTGAAGAGCATTGGCACGCTACCAATTTAGCGCCTTCTGTCAATCAGCGGTCGAGGCAGATTGTTAAAGCTTCTAGCTTGGATTGCTAAAGCGGTCTGCGTTGATATTATCCTCGCGTCCCCGCTTATTGAAAGTCTGCCATGTTCCGCGGCGTCGATGGCAACCGGACGAGGAGTTCGGCACTGGGCCGGGCTTTCGTTGGGGCAGCACCCACGCCGAGGCAAGATCCATGACCCAGACGCGTTCGCACATGGCGGCCGAGATCGCGGAGACGCCCGAGATCGTGGCGCGCTTCCTCGACCGCGAGAGGGCCGGGGCCGCGGAGATCGGCCGCCGGCTGCGCGCGCTCGACCCGGCCGTCATTGTCACCTGCGCGCGCGGCTCGTCCGACCATGCCGCCGCCTACTTCAAATACCTGGTCGAGATCCATCTGGGCGTGCCGGTCGCCTCGATCGGACCGTCGGTCGCATCGATCTATCACGCGCCGCTGCGCCTGCGCAGCGCGGCCGTGGTGTCGGTGTCGCAATCCGGCCAGAGCCCCGACATCGTCGCCCTGCAGGCGGCGGCACGTCAAGCCGGCGCCCTGGCGCTTTCGGTGGTCAATCAGGCCGGGTCGCCGCTCTCGACCGAGGCGGACGTCACGCTGCTGCTGCACGCCGGCGAGGAGAAAAGCGTCGCCGCCACGAAAAGCTGCGTCGCGTCCGCGGTCGCGCTCGCTGCCGTATTGGCCGAATGGAGCAGTGACGCGGCGTTGCGTGATGCCGTGCTGCGCCTGCCGGAGACGCTGCACGCCGCATTGTCCTGCGACTGGAGCGCCGCCTTGCCGGCGTTGCAGGCGGCGCAGTCGGCCTACGTGGTCGGGCGCGGGCCTGCCCTGCCGATCGCCGCCGAGGCGGCCCTGAAACTCAAGGAAACCGCGGTGCTGCATGCGGAGGCGTTCAGCGGCGCCGAGGTCATGCACGGACCGCTGCAACTGCTCGAAACCGGCTTCCCGGTGCTGGTGTTCCGTCAGCGCGATGCCGCTGCCCCCGGCATCGACCAGGCGGTGTCGCGGCTGCGCGCCGTGCAGGGCCGCGTCTTCGTCGCGTCGCCGGACGCTGGCGGCCTGGATGCGCTGCCCAGCGTGGCGACCGGGCACGGGTCGCTCGATCCGCTCGCCATGCTGCTGTCGTTCTACACCCTGGCCGAGCAGGTCGCCCGTGCCCGCGGACATGACCCGGACCGCCCCAGCCATCTGCGCAAGGTCACGGAGACCGTGTGATGGCGCCGTTCGCGCTGCTTCCCGCCCGCGTGTTCACCGGGGAGCGTTTCCTCGACCGCCATGCCGTAGTGGTTTCGGGCGGCGTCATCGCGGACGTGGTGGACGCAGGCGCGCTGCCGCCCGGCATGCCACGCTCCGAGCATCCGGACCAGCTTCTGGCGCCAGGCTGGATCGATGCGCAGGTGAACGGCGGCGGCGGCGTGCTGTTCAACGCGGAGCCGACCGTCGATGGCTTGCGGCGGCTGGCGGCCGCCTTTGCGCCCTTTGGCACCACCACGATGCTGCCGACGTTCATCACCGACCGCCCCGACCGGATGTCCGAGGCGATCGCGGCGGTGCGAGAGGCCATCGCCCAGCGCGTGCCGGGCATCGCCGGGCTGCATCTCGAAGGCCCTTTCCTGTCGCTAGCCCGCAAGGGCGCGCACGACCCGGCGCTGATCCGGCCGTTGACCGATCCCGACGTGGACCTCCTGCTCGCGAGCGGCATCGAGACGCTGCTCGTCACCGTCGCACCGGAGAACGCCGCCCCGCGCCTGATCCGCCGCCTGGTCGATGGCGGCGTGATCGTCAGCCTCGGCCATAGCGACGCCTCCTAT
>JAABUS010005775.1_pt1 | contig 15824 bp, 15 predicted proteins | sample 5560161 | NCBI WGS metagenome assembly JAABUS01 (sample SAMN10711885, study PRJNA513376) | rock metagenome | isolation source: Antarctica rocks | place: Antarctica: Victoria Land, Trio Nunatak nord | collected 2016-01-04
ACCAATCCGCCTACGACCACCTCGCCGCTCAAGCCCACCTGGCCGCCTGACCACCCCTTCATCGCGAAGGCGACCCGAACCACACACTTGACTCAATAATGACGGCCCCGCCGTCTAAGCCCTCTAAGCGGCGGTGTGACGCGCCTGCCGCGACAAGTCCGGGCGAGTGGGCACGCTCTCAGCGCGGCGGGTCCGGCAGGTAGCCGCTTGGGACACCATGGAATGCATGAGCCCGCGCCCTTCGTGCCCAACACAAGACTACGCTGGGAGCGGTGAGACCATATAGTCCCAACGTGAGCCGCCGAGATTAGTCAGACTGGGGGTGGCTAACCGCCGCCATCGCTGGAGCGGCGGCTGTTCTAGGTGCGCTTGTGGCTGCAATGGCCACAGTCTTAGCTGCAAACAAGAAGGTAAGAGAAGTCGAGATCGTATACGAGCAGAAGATTCGAGAGAGTTATCTTGAGAACGCACGCTCCTATACTCAGGCCGTATATGTTCCTATCGCCGTTGAGTTGACCAAGCTTCGTTCTGCATTTGACAAGTTCCGTGTAGAGGGTGGGGAGCGTTCAAACGACGAACTCGCAATGAAGGGTATGCAGAAGTCGATGACTCAGTTCACCGGCGCCGTAGGCGCACTGCTCGAGCGAGGAGCGTCGGCCTTCTTGACGACAACCCTCGAGAGAGAACTCGAGGACTTTGTAGCCTTCATTGCCGCCTCGCAGACCGCGACGTCAACACTGCAGCAGGCAGTAGTTCGATACGACCTGCTTGGGTTTGGCGTCGAGGGAACGATCCAATCATCCTATCTGATCCGACAAGCCCGCCTGCTGCAGACCGCAACATCCTCCCATTGATGATGCCGAGAGTTTACGTCAAGCGGGATCAGACACTCGCTGCTGTACCGGGATCCGAAGATTTCGAGGCCGCATTGGCCGGTGGCGTTGAACGCTTACGCATTTTTATCAAAGAGGTAACGCTCGGATCTCAGGCACACGATTTTCACTGAGTTACCGATGTGAATCAGCGAGCACTTCGCTGCGGGCCACTGACGCGATCCGACCTCGCAGTGAGTGCGAAAAGAGCAGAGCCGCGAGTGTACCCCGCACCGCTGCCCCCCGGGAGCGACCCCGTCATCACGTTTATCGGGAGTTTCCGCGAGCATCTGGTCCTCGGCATATCCGAAACGCACCGCGCCGACAGGCGGCGGTAGGACGCGGGTATGGAGCGCGCGCATCACATCCGAGGTGGAAAGCACTCGCGCGAAGTTTGCGGCGGATCGAGGCCTTGGGCACCCCCTGTCCAGGACACCCAGCGGGCGCCGGGCGCCGGGCGTCGCGCGGGTTCACAGCAGGGCGTTCTCGATAGTGGTTGCGACGAAGCCGGTGTAGCGGCGCGACGACCACCCACGCCGTACGACGAGGAGGTCGTACATCTCCTGCGACGACACGGCGAACAGGACGTTGGTGGCCTGCCCGCGGGCCCGCGGCAACGCCCCTCTGTGCTCGTGCGAAGACGTTTCTTTGGAACACGAGGGACACCCGGCGGCGACACGGGGCGGCTGGGCGCCGTTAGCCGAGCGACTCACAGTGCTGCTTGAGGCCCTGGATGCCGTCCTCGACGGCCGGCCCCAAGGTGTCGGCGAGCTCGTCGGGGGTGACCTCGGTGCTGTAGACGACCAGGCAGGAACTGCCCTGCTCGAGGACGTCGACCGTGCCCAAGTGCGACTGCGCCGACACCCCGCCGCCGGTACAGCAGCGGCAGCACCTCGGTGATCTTGGGCGACTTGCGGCACCACGGCGCCAAGATCGCCGAGGAGAACCGCTGACGCTCACCGGTGGCCGCATCGACCCCTTTTTCGTTGAGCCGCGGCGCGACGATCTCGATCGCGCCCGAGGAGGCGTGCACCTGGGAGGTTTTCGAGGCGCCCCGCTCAGGTGCGGTTGGCGTCCTGAAGGGCGGTGAGCAGCATGACGTAGGCGCTCGCGCCCGGATCGGGATGCCCGTTACCGCGCTCCCCCACCCACGAGGCTCGACCCCGACGCCCGGCCCGGCCTGTGGTGGCCTCGACGCCGGCCCTGGCCGCCTCAAGCATTGCGGTCAGGGCGTGCCCCTGCGGTGCGTCGCGCAGCGCATCCAGACTTGGCGAGAGGGCGTCGAGGACCGTCTTGTCTCCAAGCTGGGCCTTTCCCCGCTCGGCGATGCGGGCCATGGCAGCCCTCCCCACGTCCTCTGCCACCTCAGCAGTCCACGCCTCCCGCTCCCCCGTGACCTTCGCTGCGGCGAGCAGGCCGGCGCCCACGAGGGCGGCCATCGTCGACGGGTTGGCCTTCGCGAACGCAGCGCCGATCGTCCGGAGCATCTCGGCCACCGACGACGGGGGCTGCGCCAGGAGCGCCGCGCGCACGGCTTGCGCGCCCTTGTCGACGGTGATGCCGAGGTCGCCGTCACCGACCGCGGCATCTAGGTCGCGCAGCACGTCCCGCTGCCCTGCCAGTGCGCTCAGCGCCCTGTCGAGGATGGCGACCACCTGGACAAGGGTGAGGTCAGACATGCGGAGCAGCCTCTCACTGGTGGAAGAACGGCGACGACGCGGGGGCGTCGAGCAGCTCGGTCAACTCGCTGTCGAGCTGCATGACGGTGACGGACGCCCCGGCCATCTCGAGACTCGTGGCGTATTCGCCCACGTAGACGCGGTGGATCTCGATGCCGCGCTCATCCAGGCTCTGGTGCACGCGGCGGTAGATGATGTAGAGTTCCTCGGCCGGGGTGGCGCCGAGCCCGTTGACCATCACCGCCACGCGGTCTCCGTCTCCCAGCTCGAGATCAGCGAGGATCGCCGAGATGAGTCGGTCGCCGACCTGGTCAGCCGTCTCGAGGGGGCCGCGGTGGTGACCGGGTTCACCGTGGATGCCGATCCCGATCTCCATCTCGCCGTCCGCGAGCTCGAAGGTCGGCTTCCCGGCGGCGGGCAGGATGGTGGGCGACAGGCCCACCCCCACGGTGCGCGTGGCGTTGACCGCGCGCTGGGCGAGTTCCGTCACCCGCTCAAGGTCGTCGCCACGCTCCGCCGACGCGCCCGCGACCTTGAATGCGAAGACCATGCCCGCGACGCCCCGGCGTTCGTCGCGCCGCTCGATGGGCGCGCTGAGAGCGTCATCGGTCACGAGGACGGTCCTTGTCTCGATGCCGTCCAGCTCGGCGAGGTCTCCGGCGAGATCGAAGTTGAAGACGTCCCCGCCGTAGTTGCCGTAGAGGTACAGGACGCCCGCACCTCCGTTGACGGCCTTGGTCGCCTCGTACATCTGCTCTGACGACGGTGAGGAGAAGACGTTTCCGACCGCCACGCCGGTGCACAGCCCGACCCCGACGTATCCGAGGAAGGCCGGGAGATGTCCAGACCCCCCACCGGTGACGATCCCGACGTGGCCGGCGACCGGTGCGTCGGCACGCACCAGCGCCCGGCGGTCCCCGGTGGCTGCCCGCAGCTGGGTGGGGTGGGCCAGGAGCAGGCCGTCGATGACCTCGTCGACGAAGTCGTCGGGGTCATTGATGAGCTTCTTCATGCTGGGGTCTCCTTTGTCGTCATCCGGTTCCACAGGTCGTCGAGAGTGCGGACGGGCGGCCCCAGGGCGAGGGACCGCGCCCCGGCCACGGCTCTGTGCTGGACCTGCAGTCGCGGCCCGTCATCCAGCGAGTCGACGTCGATGACGTGAGCCAGACCGACGATCCGCCGCACAAGCTCGGTCGCGGCGTAGCGTCCGGTGTCCTTGAGGAGCGTGGCGAGGAAGATGTGGTCCCATGGCTGCGTTGGTGGCCACAGGATGCGCACCTCCTCGGTCAGCGCCAACCAGAACTCGTGCGCGTAGTCGGTGACACGGTCGGCGAACGCGATGTTGCCCAGCTCCTGGTGGCGCATCGCCGCGAAGGCCAGGTTGGCAACCACGTTGCCGGTGTCGTAGGCCATGGGGCCGAAGAAAGCGAACTCGGGATCGATGACTCGCGCGTCCCCGTCGGCGACCATGATCGACCCCGTGTGGAGGTCGCCGTGCACGAGCGCCTCGCGCCGGGTGCGAAACTCCCACAGTAGCTGCACTGCGGCCCGCCGCATGGGAAGGTCCGCCCTCAGTGCCGCAGCAATCCCCGCGGCCGCAGGGTCATACCGGTTCGACTCGGCGTCGATGTACGGAGCGGTGAACACCAGCTCCTCAGTGATCGAACACAGTTCAGGATTGACGAACTGCGCAGTGAGCGCCTTGCGTTGAGCGGGATCCATGACGAGATCGCTGGTCCCCAGCAGGGTCTGGGCACAGTAGCGGCCGATCTGTTCCGCGATGCCCTCGACGTGTCGACCGTTGACCAGGCTCGTCCGCCAGACCTCGTGGTGGACCAGGTCCTCGAGGACGATCGCCGCATGCTCCCGGTCCACTGCGAGAAGTAGCGGTCCCCGCCCCGGAGCGAGCTGGCCGTGCAGTTGAAGTGTCTGCGACTCGATCCGGATGCGGTCCTGCGTCAGGGGCCACGTGTCACCCACCACCCGCAGGTAGGGCGGGGCGTGCTTGACCACCACGGAGCCGCTGGACCCGGTGACCCGGTAGACGACATTGAGGTTGCCGTCACCGACCTCCTCCGTGTGCCATGGCCCCTCCCCCACGAAGGGCTTCGCGAGCCGGAGGGCGAGGCTGCTGTCGACGTCGTCGCTCACGGGGTGGCTCACCCGTCGCCCTGGAGGCGTCGTTGGTTCAGGGCGTCGAGAAGCACGGCCACGAAGATGACGACGCCCTGGATGAACTGGGTCCAGAACGGGTTGACGTTGAGCAGGGTAAGTCCGTTGTTGATGACGCCGATGAGCAGGGCTCCGATGAAGGTGCCGACAAGGCTGCCCCGCCCACCGAAGAGGGAGGTTCCACCAATGACCACGGCGGCGATGACCTGCAGCTCGAGGCCCGTCGCAGAGGACGAGAGGGCCGAATTCAGCCGGCCCGCAAGGACGATCGCGGAGAGACCTGCGCACAGGCCGGCGAGGATGTAGACGCTGAAAATGACGCGCTTGACGGGGATCCCGGCCAGGCGGGCTGCCTCGCGGTTGCCGCCGACAGCATACACCTGCTGCCCGAAGGTCGTCCGGGTTAGAACGAACCACCCGATGAGGAACACGACGATCGTCAGGACGACGGGGGCCTGGATCCCGGCGATGCGCCCATTGCCCAGGAAGGTGAAGGCCGGCGGGAAACCGAAGATGGTCTGACCCTGTGAAACCTGTTGGGTCAGACCGCGGCCCATGGCCAGGACGGCCAGCGTCGCGATGAACGGCGTGAGGCGCAGGGCCGTGATTGAGATGCCGTTAATGGCACCGACGAGCGCTCCCACGACAAGGGCGACGAGCAGTCCGACGATCGCGCTCGCACCGAACTCCTTCATCGTATATGCCGCGACCATCCCGGACAGCGCGACGTTGGAACCCACGCTGAGATCGATGCCGCTCGTGATGATCACGAAGGTCCCACCCACAGCCGCGATGCCGACGATGGACATCTGCACCAGGACGTTGAGGAGGTTGGAGGTGCTGAGGAACTTGTCGGTGGCGAAGGAGAGCACGATGCACAGGACGATCAGCGCCGCGAGCAGTGGGCCGATCCCGCTGAGCAGCGACTCAGCCCAGGCGGGGCGCCCTGATCGTTGACGGCCGAGGTCCTCCCGCTCGGTGCTCCCCCGTTGCTTCTGCCCAGGCGTCGCGGACGACTGCGTGGACGTTTCGGTTGACTCGGTCATTGGTCGCTCATTTCCCTGAGGTGGCCCAGCGCATGACGGTCTCTTGGTCGGCTTCCTCGCGGGGCAGGTCGGCGACCAGCCGACCCTGCCGCATGACGACGATGCGGTCCGACATGCCAAGCAGCTCCGGCAGCTCGGAGCTGACCAGGACGACTGCGGCTCCCCGCTCGGCCAGTCCGAGGACGTGGCCGTAGATCTCGGCCTTCGCCGCGACGTCGATGCCGCGGGTCGGCTCGTCGAGCAGGATCACCTTCGGACCGGTCTGCGTCACCCGGCCCAGGATCACCTTCTGCTGGTTTCCCCCTGACAACTTGCCCGCATCCTGTGTGATGCCCGAGGTCTTCACCCCGAAGCGTTCAACGACACGTTCGGCCAGACTCCGTCGGGCGCCTCGATCCACCACCCCGGCCCGGCTGACGGCGCCGAGGTTGGACAGCACGACGTTGTTCTCGATGCTTGCACCGAGCACCAGGCCCTCGGCCTTGCGGTCTTCGGGGGCATAGACGATTCCAGCGCGCAGGCCGTGGCGCGTCGAGCGGGTGGAGACCGGTCGGCCGTGCACCCTGACCGTCCCAGCCGTGGGCGGGGTGGCTCCGGCGATCGCCTTGAGCAGTTCCGTGCGTCCTGCACCGGCGATTCCGGCCACCCCGAGGATCTCGCCACCACGGACGGCTAGGGAGACGCCGTTGACCCGGGGTCGCTGGACCAGGTCCTTCACCTCAAGGACCACGTCGCCGAGCGGTCGCGAACGCCAGGGATACATCTCGTGGAGGTCCCGGGCGACCATCGCCCGCACGAGCGCCTCCTCTGTCCATTCGCCGATGTCCCTGGACTCGACGGCCAATCCGTCCCGCAGGACCATGGCGCTGTCACACACCTCGAAGATCTCCTCGAGGTGGTGCGAGATGTAGATGACGCCGATGCCGTCCCGCTGCAGGTCACGCACGACAGCGAACAAGGTGGCGATGTCGTCACGCTGCAGGGCCGCGCTGGGCTCGTCCATGACGAGGATGCGGGCGTCCTGGGCCAGGGCCTTCGCGATCTCCACGAGCTGGCGCACGTTGAGGCCCAGGGTCGAGGTTCTCCGGTCGGGGTCGAGTGAACCCAGACCCACCCGGCCCAGTACCTCGCGGGCATTCTTTCCTGCAGTGCGCCGGTCGAGCACTGGACCCTTGCTGGGCATCCTCCCGAGGAACAGGTTCTCTGTGACGGTCATGTCCGGCACGAGGCTGAGCTCCTGGTAGATGACCGCAATGCCGGCGTCGAGCGCCGCCGACGGGCCGCTGGCCAGCGTCTCTCCGTCCACGAGGATGGAGCCCCCGCCTGCTGGGTAGGCGCCGGCGAGGATCTTGATGAGGGTCGACTTGCCCGCGCCGTTCTCGCCCACGAGCCCCAGCACGTGGGAAGACTGAAGGGTCAGGGTAACCCCCTTGAGAGCGCGGACACCGGGAAACGACTTGCTGATGTCGCGGATCTCGAGCAACGGTGCCGTCACGGCCTGGAGCCTTCCTGTGGGTGGGCTGACGATGCTGGCTGACGGGTGGGGGGCCGCCCGAGCCGCCCCCACCCCGACGGGTCACTTGACCTCGGCGGACCAGATCCCGTAGCTCTTGACCTCGGCGGAGTCGATGTTGTCCTTCGTGATCAGCTGGCTGGGCCAGAAGTCGTGGGCCGGAACGCTCTTGCCGTCGACCACGAGATCCTTGATGTAGCCCATCGACTTCTCCGCCATCTTGATGGGGTTCTGGCTGATGGTCGCGTCCTGCTTGCCGTCCCGGATGGCCTGAAGCGCCTGCGCCGTGCCATCGAGACCGATGATGACGATGTGCTGCTTGCTTCCCGGAGGCTGGAAGCGGTTGGCAGAGTCGATGGCTCGCAGGGCGCCGACGGTGTTGTCGTCGTTCGCGCCGAAGACGGCGTCAATCTGGCTGTTTGCCTGAAGGATGTTGCTCATCGCGTTAAGCGACTTCTCCTGGTCGAAACCCCCCTCCTGCTTGGCCACGAGCTTGAGGTTGGGGTTGGCCTTGAGACCTGCCTGGAATCCGGTTTCACGGTCGGCCGCCGCAGTGGTGCCAACCAGCCCGACGAGGTCCACCACGTTCCCCTGGGACTTGCCGTAGGGCTTGGCCAGAGTCTGGGAGATCCAGGTTGCCGCGGCCTCACCGGCCTTCTTGTTGTCGGTCTCCACGAAGCAGGTCACCGTGCCTCCGCTGGCTCCTCGGTCAAGGGTGAACACCGGCACGCCCTTCGCGTTCGCCGCCTGGACGACAGGCGTGATGCCGTTGGAATCGATAGGAGTGAGGACCAGGACGTTGACACCCTGGTTGAGGAGGTTCGTCGCGTCATTGAACTGTTGGGCGGCGTCCCCGTTGGCGTTGGTCTCCTTGAGCTGGAAGCCATTGGCTGCGACACCGTTCTTCACGCCTCGCTCCAGGCCGACGAAGAACGCGTTGGTCAGCGTCGGGCCCGCATATCCGATGACGACATCCGAGGCTTTGATCGTCTTGGCGGTCGGTGCGCCGCTGGCACCCGGGGTGGATGTGGTGCTGTCCTGCGAGCACGCCGCCAGCGCGGTGCTCGCGAGCAGCGCCCCTGCGACGAGGGCGGTGCGTCGGTTCAATGTGGCCACGACAGTCTCCTTGAGGGGGTGGTTAGCGGGCGTCTGTGTTTGCGATGCGGCGAGGGGGGTTGCGGGCCGGGTCGCGCAGGAGGCGGCGCTGGGTGACGATGGCCGTCACCAGCCCTGCGGGGGTAATGTCGAACGCCGGGTTCAGGGCCCGGCTGTCGGGCGAGGCCACCCGCTGCGCCAGTACGTCGAGCACCTCGTCCTCGTGGCGCAGCTCGATCGGGATGTCGGCACCGGTGGGCGTCGGGTCGTCGATCGTCGATTCCGGGGCTGCCACGAGGAAGGGGATGCCCGCGTGGTGTGCAGCGAGGGCATGGCTGACGGTGCCCACCTTGTTGGCGACGTCGCCGTTGGCGGCGATGCGGTCGGCGCCCACCACCACCGCCTCGACTTCACCGGAGAGGATCAGACCTGCCGCGGCAGAGTCCACGATCACCCGGTGAGGGATCCCCGCGCGGGACAGCTCCCACGCCGTCAGACGGCTGCCCTGCAATAGAGGTCGGGTCTCGCAGACGTAGACGACGGTCAGTGGTGACTCGCGATGCAGGTGCCCGATGACACCCAGCGCGGTGCCTTCCTCGACACCCGCCAGGGCACCGGCATTGCAGTGCGTGAGGATCCGTCGGGCACCGTGGAGGAACGCTGCACCCGCCTCGCCGATCGCGCGGTTGGCGAGGATGTCCTCGTCCCGGATGGCCAATGCCGCGGCGAGCACCCCGGCGACGTCGGCGCCCTCGGCCCGCGCCCGCTGGACCGCCCGGACCCCGTAGCCGAGATTGACCGCGGTGGGTCGCGCGTTCGACAGCTTCTCGGCGGCGACGTCGAGCGCCCGGTCGACGTCGTCACCCGCCCGCGCCGCGGTGGTTGCTGCGAGTGCCATGCCGAGAGCGCCGGCCACGCCGAGAGCCATGGCTCCCCGAACCGCCAGGGACTGGATATGGACGACCAGCTCGTCGACGTCACGGACGTCGATGAAGATCTCCGCCTGCGGGAGGCGGGTCTGGTCGATGATGCGGACGGCTCCGTCCCACCAGTCGATGGTGCGCATTTCCCTACCGTTGTCTGACAACTGACATCTGTCAAGAGGATTGCTATGGTTGTGACCTCGCGGTGACTAAGGTGCCACGCGGTAACCCCGGTTCCCCGGACGGAGGTGAACGGATGCAGCCCCTCGGCCTGCAGTCATCGCTGCCCCAGCAGCTGGCCGACGCCCTTCGGGCCCGGATCAGGGCCAAGGAGTGGGGGCCGGGCCAACAACTCCCCACCGAGGCGGAGCTCGTCGTGCGCTACGGGATCTCGCGCGCCACCGTGCGGCAGGCCATCAAGGATCTCGAAGGTCAGGGCCTCGTCGTCGTCCAGCGCGGTCGAGGGACGTTCATGGCCGAGGGCACCGGAATTCATGCCGGAATGCAGGAGCTCGCCTCGATCTCGGCGACGATTGCCCAGATGGGGCTCGAGCCCTCCATGCGATACCGACACCGGATCGTCCGCGCCGCCACCGCGGCCGAACTCGGACAGTTCGACCTCCCGGTGGGCGGCAAGGTCGTCGACATTCAACGCAAGATCCTCGCCGACGGCCAAACCGTCGCCTTCTCCTACGACATCCTGCCCCGGTGGGTCTTCCCTGCGCGGTTTCGGACCAGCGAGCTGCGTGGCTCCGTCTTCGGCTTCCTGGCCGATCACGATGGTCCGCGTCCGGCTCGCGCGCTGGCCGAGGTCCACGCGGTGCGCTCCGACACCATCGGGTGGGACGAGGAGACCGATGGCCACCAACTCTACATCCTGCTCGACCAGATGCAGGTCGACGACCAGAACCGCCGCTTCATGCACTCCCGCAGCTTCTTCCTCGAAGGCCGCTTCAACTTCACCGTGGTCCGCACACGCTGAGCCGCTTCGCCCCGCACGCCAACCGATTGGAGCTCTCTGATGAAAGCTGTTGTCCTCGAGTCCCTTCGCCCCATCGACCAGGGACCCTTGATCCTGCGCGAGGTCGACCAGCCCGGCGCCGGCAACGGCCAGGTCGTGATCAAGGTCGTCTCCTGCGGCGTCTGCCGCTCGAACCTGCACATGATCGAGGGCGACTGGGCCTCCGGCGGCACGCCCTCCCACACACCCATCATCCCGGGCCACGAGGTTGTCGGCACGGTGGCCGAGGTCGGCGCCAACGTCGAGCACCTCTCTGTCGGTGACCGAGTCGGGGTCATGCCCCTTTGGTCGACGTGCGGCTACTGCGAGTTCTGCGTGGCCGGCCTGGACCACCTGTGCCAGTCCAAGCACATCACCGGCGAGACGGTGGATGGTGGGTATGCCGAGTTCATGCTCGCCAGCGCCGCCCACACCTACGCACTCCCCGACGAGATCGCCTTCGACGATGCCGCTCCCCTGTTCTGCCCGGGTATCACTGCCTACGGCAGCGTCGCCAAGGCGCGTCTAACCCCTGGCAAGAAGGTTGCCGTCTTCGGCATCGGCGGCGTCGGTCACCTGGTGCTGCAGATGGCGGGACTCTACGGCGCCGACGTCTTCGCGGTCTCGCGTGGCCGCAACCACCTCGAGCTCGCCGAGGAACTCGGCGCCACCGGGATCGACGCCAGTAGTGGTGACCCGGCCGACGTACTGCAGCGCCTGGGCGGTGTCGACGCCAGCATCGTCTTCGCCCCGTCGGACGCTGTCGTCGCCCAGGCCATCCGCGCCACCCGGCCCGGTGGCACCGTCATCCTCGGCATCAACGCCGAGGTGGGGCCGCTGCCCTTCGCTCTCGAAATTGTCGTCGTCGGGTCCTTGCTCGGCACCCGGCAGCAGATGCGCGAGGTCCTCAAGCTCGCGGCCGCCGGAAAGATCAAGGCAGAGTGCAAGCCGTTCGCCCTCGACGAGGCAACCCAGGCGCTGACGGCCCTCAAGCAGGGCAAGCTCCGCGCCCGCGCCGTCCTCATGGTCTAGCCCGATGCTGCTGCTGGAGCACCGTGAGTCCGTCGTCCGCGCCTGTCACGACCTGGTCGGAACAGGGCTGGTCCGGGGCACGTCCGGGAACGTGTCTGTCCGTGACAGGGATACCGGCCTCGTCGCCATCACGCCCAGCGGCACGGCATACGCGAGCATGACCCCCCACGACGTCGTCGTCGTCACCCTCGACGGCGAAGTCGTGGAGGGGCTCCTCGAACCCACCACCGAAGCGGGGATGCACCTGGCGATCTACCGGGCACGCCCCGAGGTCTACGCCGTCGTGCACACGCACTCGCCCTTCGCGACGACGTTCGCGGCGCTGCGTGAACCGCTGCCCGCCACCCACTACATCCTCGCGCGGGCCGCCGCCGTCGTGAGAGTGACCCCGTACGAGCGATACGGCACACCCGAGATCGCCGCGGCCTGCGTTGCAACGCTCGGCACCGACTGCGGCGTCCTCCTCGCAAACCATGGTGTCGTCGCCGTGGGCCCCCAGCTCGACTCGGCCATGGCTGTCGCCGAGGCCATCGAGTACACCGCCGAGATCACCTGGCGGGCCCGGGCCATCGGCACGCCCGTCGTCCTCGACGATGCGCAGATGGCGGCCGTGGCGGGCGCCTTCTCCACCTACGGTCGGGCGACACGACGCCCGACCGATCAGTGACACCGCCGGTCCTCACGAGCACCCGCCCCGGCCGATACCGAGGTACCGGATCTGCGCCGGGTGGCCATGTACGTCGCCGCCCGAAGCCTTGCCACGCTGCCCTGACCGCTTCTCTCGTTGCCGTCGGATGCGCCTCGTCTCAACGGAGGAGTTCGCACTGACTACCTTTCGCACGGACTTTCATGCCGTGAGACACCGTTCATGAGCGACGCCAGCAACGCGATCGTGAACAGCAACCAAGCAGCTTCACTTTTTGAAGAGCATTCACGAAGGCAGCAATGGCCGCGCCCCAGATCAGGATCGCAACGGCGCGCAGCAGCGAACGAGGTAGCGGGTCGGTCCTGGGAGTCTTCGTGCTTGATGGCGCTTGCCGAGAGTCCCCGGAGTTGATCATCGAAGTTCCCCATCCGTGGGTGTGGTCAGGTTAGCGGGTTTGGGTCGTTTCGGTGGTGTCGAGTAGGTCGGCCAAGGCGACGGGTTCGTCACAGTGGGGGCAGAGTCCGCCGAGGCCGACGCGGGTGCATGGGCTGGTTGCAGTCGTGGCACCACTGTTGGGCGTGGTAGCGGGTCTCGCAGCTGGGGCAGGCGTAGATGGTCGTGTCGCGGCGCCGGACAGCTTGGGGGAGAAGGGTTTCGGTGGGTGTGTTGGCGTGGCGGCGGGTCCAGGCGGTTTTGCGGCAGGCGTCGGTGCAGTAGCGCTGGCGGCGGGTCCGGGTGAACGGGGTCCAGCAGACCGGGCAGAGCAGCTGCTCGGGGTGGGCGGCTGGGTCGTTGACCGGGGTCGATGTCGTCGTGTTGTCGTCGCACGACGGAGTCTGAGGCTCAGGCATGGGCGGCGGCCCGCGTTCGGCGACGCCACGCTCAGATGCTGCTCGAGCAGCTCGTGCAGGCCAGCCCGTTCCGCCAGCCGCATCACCGGGACCAAGCCGGCCGAACCGATCAGGTTCGGGTCATCGAAAACAGCGGAAACCTTGTGCGATGCTTGCACTTGTCGGGTGCCCCCTCGGACGGTTCGGATCAGACCCTAGATAAGTCCAATCCTCCCGCCCCACAGGGGCATCCGCGCGTCACGACCCGCCACACCCCCCCACCAATCGGTGGATCAGGGCTGAGACGAGGTGGGTCAGCCACTCGCGGGGGACGAGGTCCTCGATGATTAGCACGGTCAGCCCACACCGGATGAAGTGGGTGCTGTCATAGATCCAGATCGAGTTCGGGGTGAGTGTTGCCCAGTCCAGAATGGCTTCCGGACCGAGTTGCCCGGGCGCGGTGTGGGCCGGAAGTGCTCGTCCCCCAATAGAAGCACTCGACTCACCGTCGAGGGTGAGCACCAGAACCGGCGCAGGTAGGAGCCGCGGCGGGCCAGCTTCCGGTGCGAGCGGTCGACCTGGCCCCACTCCTCGAACAGCGCCAGGATCGCCTCGCTCTCCTCGGCCAGGATGGCGTGCAGCGGGCCACCACCGGGCTTGCCGTCGGCGAGCCGGTCGGCGTCCCGGCGACGCAGCCACCGGTTGGCGCGACGCTCGCGAAGCTCCAGCCGCCGGCATGCCAGCAGTCGCATCCAGCCGGCCTCGAGCGCCTCCGCACGATCGCCCGCTCCCCCCACTCTGGTCCAGACCAGGACTCCCACGATCAGCCACGCGCCGATCGCCACCGCCCCCCGGGGTGGGGCTCACAACCCGGCGGCGACGACGAGCAGGAAGACCGACAGCACCGCCGCCGGCAGGAGCACGGCATCCCCGGCAAGAAGGTTCCCCACGTTGCTGCCCCACCTCGAGCCGGCCACGACCTGCGCCCGTCGGCGCTGGCGGCGCCGGGCCGCACCGACGGTGCACCCCTGTGCACGCTGTTCACCACCACGTCGCCCGTCCTCACCTACCGGGTCCACTTGTCACCCGGCGCCGGGGTCGGGCCGCGCTGACCACGTCCTGCACCGCGACCCCCGACAGCCCGGCCAGAAGAAAAGTTCGCCGGCCAGTGTCGAGCCCAAGGTCCGTCCGGTGCTTACCGGATTGACGGCGCGTACGCCGCGGCACCCCCACCACACAGTCAAGGAGGTTCTTCACAGGGGCAGCTCACCGCGACCCGCAATCCCCAGGCCCGGTGGCCGCGGTACCGGCGCCACGGCGGCTTCGGCGACGGTGAACGCGCCCGGCGCGTGACCAGAACGCATCACCCATCAAGGAGATGAAGATGTCCCTCACCTCGGCACTGCCGCCGTTGACGGCCGCGGTCACCCTGCTCGACCGCGCGGCACGCGAGTGCACCGCCCGCGCCGACACCCCGACCCCCGGCCCGCAGGACCTGGCCGTCTGGCACCTGGACGCACAGCTGGTCCGGGTCGCCGCGGAAACCCTGCGCTTGGCCTGCGGCACACCGCTGGCGCAGCTGCCGCCGTGGCAGCCCGCGGCCGCCCTGGACCCGCTGGAGCTGCTGCGGGCCGCCTGGGAGGAACTGCAGGAGGTCCCCGACGACCTGGAGAACCTGCCGCTGTTCCTCGGCCGGCTCCGCACGTCAGACGCGCTGTCCGCGGTCCGGCGCCACTATGAGTGAAGCCAGTGAGCCGAGCGTCGGAGACCTGCTCGCCGCAGCCGACCGGGACGCCCTGCGGCTGCTCGGCGACGCCGAACCCAGCGACGGCCCCGCCCTGGCAGCCGGGTGGGCCCAGGTCCTGACCGCCGGCTACGACGTCCTGGCCGCGATCCCGACACCGACTGTGGACCAACCCGCGGCGACCGGCGGTGACTACCTGAGCGTGCGCGTCGCCGCGATGGTCAGCCACGTCGGCTCCGTCAAACCGCTCCCCCTGCGACCGCACCCGAGCACCGTCCGGATCGCGGACGCGTTGCGGGCGGCCGCGGCCATGGTGCGCCGGCACGCGGACCCGGCCTGGATGGGGGATCCGGTAGCTCGGGCCGACGCGGCCGCCGCGCGGGTGCGGGTCGCCCGGGTGTTGGCTGCGGTGGCCCACGTCACCGGCCGCGAGCTGCAGGGGTACAGCCGCCAGCTGCCCGGCGCGGACCCCTACCTGCCGGGCAAGCCGATGTCGGCGCGGGTGGCCGCGAAATGGGTCCGGGTGACCCAGCGGCAGGAACACCTGGCCCTGGACTACCTCAGTGGACACCTGAGCGACCTTGCCGGCGAACAACGCGGCGCCAGTCCAGACAGCGCCCAGCTGCACTCCGGACTCGCCGCGTGGTCGGTTCTGGCGAACCGCCGCACCGCTGACCCCGCCGTCAGCGCCAGCGACCTGCAGCACATCGCGTCCACCCAACGCGTGGTCCTGCAGGCCGCTACCGTGCTGGCCGACGCCGCCAGCGACCGCGGCGAGCTCGGCCCCGCAGCCGGCCCGCACCTACGCCGGCGGCTCGACGACAGCGCCGCGCAGTGGGCTCTGGTCGCCAAGCAGTGGACATGGCTGCGCACCCCCGACGCGGCCGGAGCCGACCCAGCCACGACCCGTGGCTCCGCCGCGGTCCTCGCCGCGATCGATACCGGGACACGGACCGGCGCCGCATCCTGGGCCAGTGCCGAGCAGGTCAACGACCGGCTCGGCGGCGGCGCCGTCGTCCCCCTCCTTCGGACCATCACCGAAGCCTCCGACGTGCTGGCCGAGACCTATCGGCAGCTGCCCGAAGAACTGGCCACCGCCGGCCGGCTCGCAGCCCCCGCCGCGGTGCTCCTGCACATCGCGCACCAGCACGAAGCGGCGGGCAATCCGCTCTGGTCACGCCCCGGCACTGAGGCCAGCTTCCGGGCCCTGCCGGTCAGCATGCACGACGTCGCCCGTCACCGGCTGCTGCCGCTGACCCCGCCCGCCCGGCA
>JAABUS010005776.1_pt1 | contig 15823 bp, 10 predicted proteins | sample 5560161 | NCBI WGS metagenome assembly JAABUS01 (sample SAMN10711885, study PRJNA513376) | rock metagenome | isolation source: Antarctica rocks | place: Antarctica: Victoria Land, Trio Nunatak nord | collected 2016-01-04
ACCGATCATGAGAACGCGGAGCAGCTTGACCAGTGAGCCGATGTCGCCGCTCTCGGTGCTGACCGCGAACGAGGCGGCGACGACCTGCGGGACCGCGTAGACGGTCAGACCGGCCAGGACGCCGTACTGGGCGTTGGTCAGTCCGAACAGCGGCGCGGTCAGCGGCAGGAGCAGGACGACGCCGACGCTCAGCGCCGCGGTCAGCGCGATCGCACTCGCGATCTCCTGCCGGGTCGCCCGGAGGACCGGCGCGATGGCGGCGATCGCCGAGTTCCCGCAGATCGCGTTGCCGACCGCGACCAGCGCGGACAGCCGCCGGCCGAGCCCAAGCCGCTCGCCCAGGACGATCCCGAGGCCAAGTACCAGCCCGACCGTCAGCAGGACGTAGCCGATCAACTTCAGCCCGGCGCTGCCGAGGTCCGTGAAGCTGAGAGACGCGCCGAGAAGGACGATGGCGAGTTCGAGCAGCCCCTTGCTGGCGAAGGCGAGGCCGGGCTCGTAGAGCGCTGGCGGTCGCCATCGGAGCCGGATGACCATCCCGGCGATCAGGGCGATGACCAACCCCTCGACCACGGTGATCCCGGCCGCGTCCAGACCGGCGCCGGCCAGCCAGGACAGGGCGGCGAGGCCGACGGCGAGCCCGAGTCCGGGGAGACGCACACGAGACCAGGCCAGCCAGCGTTCGGGCGGATTCATGATGCTCCTTGCGTAACGAGAGGGTGGACTCTATCGATGGGGGTTGCTCGAATGAGGCGCTCCCCGGACATGGCTGTACAGATCATGGGCTGCTGGCAGCGATGGTGCGAAACCGGAACCCGACAGGACAGGACAGGAGATGGGCGAAGCAATGGCTGATGAGACGACGGGTTCAGATTGGTCCGACGAGCGAACACTCGATTCTATCGCGAACCAGATCAAGGGCTGTACGGCCTGCGAGCTCTGCCGGTCGCGGACGCACGCGGTCCCCGGCGAGGGGAATCGCAACGCCCGAATCATGTTGATCGGCGAGGGGCCGGGCTACCACGAGGATCAGCAGGGTCGGCCGTTCATCGGCAACTCCGGCAAGTTCCTCGGCGAGCTGCTCGGCAAGGCGGGGCTGACCCGCGAGGACGTCTTCATCACGAACGTCGTGAAGTGCCGCCCACCGGGCAACCGCGACCCGATGCCGGACGAGATCGCCGCCTGCTCGGCCTACCTCGATGCCCAGCTCGAGCTGATCGACCCGGACGTCGTCGTAACGCTGGGCCGCTTCTCGATGCAGCGCTGGTTCCTGAACGAGCGGATCAGCAAGATCCACGGCGAACCGCGCGAGGACGGCAAGCGGCTGATCGTGCCGATGTATCACCCGGCCGCGGCCCTGCACCAGGCGGCGCTTCGGAGTACGATCGAGGACGATTTCGCCCGGCTGCCGAAGATCCTGGCCGAATACGACCAGAGGGCCGAAGTCGAGAGCGAGCGGAGCGGACCGAAGCAGGAGCAGATGCGCCTCTTCTAGCAATGAATCAATGGGAGAGGCGGAATGGCGAGTCAGGGTGGACGGAATACGGTCAGGCTGATGTTCCTCGGTGGGCTGCACGAAGTCGGCAAAAACATCGCGGCGCTGGAGTGTGGCGACGACATCATCGTGATCGACTGCGGGATCGGCTTCCCGGAACTGGAACAACCCGGGATCGAGGTCGTCCTCCCGGACATCGCCTGGCTGCGCAAGAACCGGGACCGGATCCGGGGCATCTTCATCACCCATGGCCACGAGGACCACATCGGCGCTCTGCCCTTCCTGCTGCCCGAACTCCGCGCTCCCGTCCATGCCTCCCGGCTGACCGCGGCGCTGATCGCCGTCAAGCTCGACGAGGTCCACGTCCTCGGCCGGAGCGAGATCGTCGAGTTCGACCCGGACGACGATCGCCCGATCCGGGCCGGCGTCTTCAGCGTGACGCCGTTCCGGGTCTGCCACAGCATCCCGGACGCCTGCGGGTTCGGGATCGACACCCCGGCCGGGCTGCTCGTCTTCACCGGCGACTTCAAGTTCGACCCGACCCCCGTCGACAATCGCCTGGCCGACGTTCAACGGCTCCAGCAGTTCGGGGACCGTGGCGTTCGCCTGCTCATCTCCGACTGCGTCCACGTCGAGTCGCCCGGCATGACACCATCTGAGCGCGTCATCGGCGACACGTTCGACCGCGTCGTCCTGGAGGCTCCGGGGCGCGTCATCGTCGCGACGTTCGCCTCGCTGATCTCCCGCGTCCAGCAGCTCATCGACGTCGCGGGGAAGCACGGTCGCAACGTCGCCGTCTTCGGCCGAAGCCTCGAGCGCAACGTCGCGATGGCGAAGGAGCTCGGCTTCCTCAAGGACCCAGACCGCGTCCTGATCAGCGCCAGGGATGCGTCCAACCTGCCCGATCACCGGGTCGTCTTCGTCGTGACGGGCAGCCAGGGCGAGCCGATGGCCGTGCTGGCCCGGATCGCCAACGGCGAGCACCGCGACATCAAGGTCCACGACCAGGACACGGTCGTCGTCTCGGCCAGCCCGATCCCCGGAAACGAGACGGCGGTCTTCCGGATCATCGACCGGCTGTTCATCCTCGGCGCCGACGTGCTCTATCCCCAGCGGGCGCTCGTCCACGTCTCCGGCCATGGCAGCAAGGAAGACCTGCGCCAGATGCTGGACCTCACCCGACCGAAGCATGTCATTCCCTCCCATGGCGAGGCACGCCACATGGCACTCTACGGCGATCTGGCCGTCGAGTGGGGCCTCAGGACCGACGACATCACCTTCACGTCGATCGGCGAGGTGATCGAGATCACCCCGGATACAATCAGAATCAATGGCAAGGTCGAGACCGGCAGCGTCTACCTCGACAACAAGCGGGCCGACGCCGTGCCGGAGCAGACGCTGCGCGACCGGCGCTACCTCTCCAACGATGGCGTCATCATGGTCTCGGTCGCGATGGACCCACAGACGGGCCGGATCGTCGGTGGGCCCGATGTCACGTCCCGTGGAGTCGTCGACATCCAGAACAGCACGTCGACCCTTCAAGGCATCCGCGAGCACCTCGTCGCGTCGCTGGGCGAGGGCGATATCTCGGCGGCCGGCAACCCCGGCCTGCTCAATCGGCGGATCCGGGAGTTGACGCTGTCCTTCCTCGGCCGCTCTTCCCGCCGCCGGCCAGTGGTCGTCCCCCAAGTCGTCGAGATCGATCCCGGCTGGTAGCGATCGCTGAATGCTAGGACGGCACGAGGGCGTCCGGACAGGGTAGGCTATACACGAACGCATGATCTGTGATCCATGACTGCCCTACCCCGCCCGGCGCTCGTCCGCCGGCGGCACCGAGGTCTCCGTGTCCATCCATTGGACGAGTCCAACCGACGAGGTAGCGGCGGAGCCTGACCAACCCGCCGCGTCGTCGCACTACAGCAGCCTGATCGAGCGCGCGCTGGCCTTCATCCGAAGCAAGGGCGGCGCCGTCCATGAGGATCTGCTGATCGTCCACGTCTTCGGCAACCGGGGCCACGTCACGATGTGGCGGCCGCTGCTCCGGAACGCGCTGGCCCCCTGCCCCGATGTGTCGCTCCGGGTCGACGGTTACTGGGTCGTCGCCGACCTCGCCGAGTTGCCTCGAGTCGACAACGGGCCGCTGCTGCGGGAGTTCGTCGCGATCGACGTCGAGACGACCGGGCTGAGGCCGGTCAATCAACGCGTCATCGAGATCGGGGCGGTCCGCTTCCGGGACGGGCTCGAGGTCGGCCGCTTCGCCACGCTCGTCAACCCGCACAAGCGCATCCCCAAGGCGATCATCGCGCTGACCGGCATCCGCGACGCCGACCTGGCCGACCAGCCCGAGTTCGACGCCATCGCCGACGAGCTCGTCGCGTTCGTCGGCGCGTCCGTCGTCGCCGGCCACAATGTCGGCTTCGACCTCGGCTTCCTCGATGCCGAACTCAGGCGGACCGGGCGCCAGCCGTTCGCCAACGAGCGGATCGACACCGTCGGTCTGGCGATGAAACTCCTGCCCGGTGTCCGCAAGCCGAGCCTCGACCGGGTCGCCAAGGCGCTCGGCATCCCGAGCCGCGACCTGCACCGGGCCGATGTCGACGCCGAGCTCTGCGGGAAGGTGGCGATCCTGCTGGTGGATCACGCCCGCAACGCCGGTGTGTCGGACATCGACATCGTCAAGGCCATCGCCAACTCGGCCGCCCGGCGGGCGAAGGAGAGCATCGGCCGGGGCCGGACCCAGCTGGATCGCGGCCTGCTGAAGGACATCCCGAAGCTGCCGGGCGTCTACCTGATGCACGATCGCTACGACCACGTCATCTACGTGGGCAAGGCCAGGAACCTGCGCGACCGGGTCGGCTCCTATTTCAGCCAGCCCGTCGGCTACACCCGCAAGATGGACGGCCTGCTGGAACACCTGAACCGGATCGAGACGGTCGTCGTCGGCTCGGAGATCGAGGCGCTCCTGCTGGAGTCGCAGCTGATCCGGCGCTACCAGCCGCGTTACAACACGGCGCTGCGGTCATCCGAGCGCTACCCGTACATTCGCGTCGACCTCAGCAACCCGTGGCCCAGGTTGACGGTCGTCCGCGACCGGCCCGACGATGGCGCCCGCTACTTCGGCCCCTACCGGAACACGAGCGGCGCCCGGCGGACGGTCGAGTTCCTCAACGACGTCCTGCCGCTCCGGACCTGTCCGCGGTCGTTCAAGGATGCCCGCTCCTACGGCTCACCGTGCATCCAGCTCGACCTGCACAAGTGCCTCGGACCCTGCACTGGCAAGGTCCAGCGGCACGACTATCGCGCCCTGGTAGACGATGTCGTGGCGTTCCTCGAAGGGAACGAGTCGGTCCTGTTCGATCGGCTTCAGGCCGGACTGATCGTCGCCGCCGACAAGCTCGACTTCGAGCGGGCCGCCCGGATCCGGAACAGCATCCAGTCCGCTCAGCAGATCATTCGCGTCCAGCAGCAGATGAACGACGCCACCGTTCACCACACGCTGCTGCTGGTCCAGCCCGGCATCGAAGCGGATTCGCGCGAGACCATGCTGATCGTCGAGGGCCGCCGGTGGGCGCAGATCACCGCCCGGCCCGGCGAGACCGGGGACGCCGCCGAACGACTGGCCCGTTCCTGGAAACGGTACCGAACGACGGGCGTCCCACCTCTGGACAATTCGGCCGTGGATGAGAACGCCATTCTCAATCGCTGGATCCATCAGCACGCCGGGCACGCGGCGCTCGTTCCCCTCGGCGGATCGATGGATGATGACGTCCCGGACGAGATCGACTGGGCCGGCAAGGTCACTCACATCCTCTTGCTCGATCTCGCCGACATCACCGCGGCGATGCCGGAACCGATCGAGCTGGATGAGGATACCGCCGACGAGCCGGTCGAGATCGACCATGACGTGTTCCAGCCAGGTCCGGTGGACGACATCGCGTCCTAAGGAACGGCCGCTACTCCGGCGGGACATCGCCGTCCGGCTCGGCTTCCGCGGTTGCGCTGATCTCCTCGCCGGCCAGCAACCGCGCCAGCGTCGGCTCGTCGATGATCGTGGTCCCGAGTTCACGGGCTCGCGCTTCTTTCGAGCCGGCGTCCTCACCCGCGACCAGATAGGTCGTCTTCTTCGAGACCGACCCGGTCACGCTGGCGCCGGCCCGCCGGAGGCGCTCCTCGGCCTCGGGCCGCGTCATCGTCGAGAGCCGCCCGGTCAGGACGAAGCTCTGACCGGCCAGACTGGTCGACGTCAACGCGCCCTCGACCCGCTCGTCCGTCATGACGCCCCGGTCGATCAGCTTGGCGACGAGGGTCCGGTTCCGATCCTCGGCGAACCAGGCGACGAGGCTGTCCGCGAGGACCCTGCCGATGCCGCCGATGGCGGCGATCTCCTCGGCGCTGGCCGCGGCAAGTGCCTGGAGCGAGCCGAACCGCTCGGCCAGCAGCCGCGCGGCCCGCTCGCCGACGTGGATGATCCCGAGGGCGAAGATCAGGCGCTGGAGCGGCTGGACCTTGCTGCCCTCGACGGCTTCCCGCAGCTTCGCCGCGCTCTTCTCCCCGAGCCGCTCTAGCTGGCCGATCCGCTCCCAGTCCAGCGCGTAGATGTCCGACGCGTCGTGGATCATGCCGAGCTCGATGAAGCGGGTGATGAGCTTGTCGCCGAGGCCGGAGATGTCCATCGCGCCGCGGCTGACGAAGTGGAGCAACTCCTGCCGCAGCCGCTCCGGGTCCTCCGGATTCGAGCAGTACCGGGCCGACTCGCCCTCGTGACGGACTGTCGGGGAACCACAGAACGGGCAACGGTCCGGCATCCGCCAGACGACCTCGTCGCCGGTGCGCCGTTCCGGAATCACGCTGACGATCTGGGGTATGACGTCCCCGGCCCGCTGGACGATGACGATGTCTCCGATCCGCAGGTCGAGGTTGGCGATCAGATCCTCGTTGTGGAGCGTCGCCCGGCTGACCGTCACGCCGCCGATCTGGACCGGTTCGAGGTGCGCCAGCGGGTTGAGGGTGCCGGTCCGGCCGATGTTGACGGTGATGTCCAGCAGTTTCGTCGTGGTCTGGAGGGCGGGGAACTTGTAGGCGGTCGCCCAGCGCGGCTCCCGGGCGACGAAGCCGATCTCCTGCTGCTGATGAAGGTCATCCACCTTGACGACGACACCATCGGCCTCGAAGGCCAGGTGGTGGCGCCGGGCCTGCCAGCCGTCCTTCGCCGCCCAGACGGACGCGATGTCGGCGTGGGTCTCGTACCCCGGGGAGGCGTCGAAGCCGCGGGCCCGCATCCAGTCGAGCGCTGCGTGGTGCGACGCCAGCTGCGAGCCGTCCTCGACGTAGCCGACCTGATAGGCGATGAAGCGCAGCGGGCGGCGCGACGTGACCGCCGGATCCTTCTGCCGCAACGAGCCGGCGGCGGCATTGCGCGGGTTCATGAACGGACGGGTGCCGGCCTCGATCAGCCCGTCGTTCAGCCGGGCGAAGTCCGACCGCGCGATGTAGACCTCGCCCCGGATCTCGACCTTGCCCGACGGCCGCTCGCCTTCAGCCGGTCGGAGGCGGACCGGGATGCTGCGGATGGTGCGGACGTTGCCGGTCACGTCCTCGCCAACCGACCCATCGCCCCGCGTCGCCGCGTGATCGAGCCGACCGTCGATATAGGTTAGCGCCAGGGCCAGCCCGTCGATCTTGGCCTCGGTGACGAACGAGAGTGTCGCCCCGCCCGCGAACCGCCCGGCCCGTGCCGCCCATGCGATCAGCTCAGCCTCGCTGTAGACATTGCTGAGTGACATCAGCTGAACCGGGTGCCGGATCTCGGCGAACCCCCCGTCGAGGACCGTCCCGATCCGCTGCGTCGGCGACTCTGGCGAGACCAGTTCCGGATGCTCCGCCTCGATCGCCCGGAGCTCGTTCATCAGCCGGTCGTACTCGTCGTCGGTCGCCTCAGGCTGGTCGAGGATGTAATAGGCGTGGTTGAGCCGGTCGACCGTCGAGCGGAGCTCGTCGACGCGCTGCTGGGAACCACGATTCTCGGTCGCTGCCATGCACTGAGTCCGCCCTGAGATCATCATCGGAGAGCCGCGTACGTTCGCGATATAGTACCACCGCCGCCGGAGTGACCTCACAGGGCGGCCGGGACGGAGACCCGCACGGCGGACCGGGGAAAGCGGTACAATATGTCGTTGAATCGGGCGAGAACGGCGCCATCGTGGTGCCCGCTGGCAAGCAGAACGGACGAGCAACGACTGTGACGGACTCCCTCACTTCCAGACGACGATCGACGACCATTCTCGGCGTCCGCCGGAACGGCGAGGTGGCGATCGCTGGCGACGGCCAGGTTACTCAAGGCGACATGGTCCTCAAGCAGGGTGCGCGCAAGATCCGGACGCTCTCGGACGGCGCGGTGCTCGTCGGTTTCGCCGGGGCCGTCGCCGACGCGCTGACGCTGCTTGGCAAGTTCGAGCAACAGCTGCGCGAGTGGGACGGCAACCTGCGCCGGGCCTCGGTCGAGCTCGCCAAGGAGTGGCGCTCCGACCGCTACCTCCGCCGACTGGAGGCCGAGATCCTCGTCGCCGACCCCGAGTCGCTATTGCTGATCTCCGGCACTGGCGATGTGATCGAGCCGGACGACGAGGTGCTCTCGATCGGCTCCGGGTCGCCCTACGCGATGGCGGCCGCCAAGGCGCTGATGCGCTCGACCGACCTGCCCGCGCGGGAGATCGTCGAGCGGGCGATGACGATCGCCGCCGATATGTGCATCTACACCAACGACCAGTTCACCATCGTCGGCATCCCCGCCGCCGCGGACGCCGAACCGACGGACGAGCAGCCGGACCAGCCTTCCACGCCCATCGACCAGATGGCTCCGGGTCCCCTCGTGGCGCCCGACCCGGCCACTCCTGATGAAGATGACGACGACGACCGCGACGGCGCCGAGCCGGACGACGCACCAGACGGGAAGGACGGCTAATGGCCGAGAAGCTCCCCCGGCCAGACGGAACCACGATGACGACCCGCGTCGGCGTCGATACGCCGTCCAGTCAGACCGCGCTGGAGAACCTGACGCCGATCCAGATCGTCGCCGAGCTCGACCGATACATCATCGGGCAGAACGACGCCAAGCGCGCCGTCGCGGTCGCCCTGCGCAACCGGTACCGCCGGCAGCTCCTGCCCGAGGAGATGCGGCAGGAGATCCAGCCGAAGAACATCCTCATGATCGGCCCGACCGGTGTCGGCAAGACCGAGATCGCCCGGCGGGTCGCCCGGCTGATCAACGCACCGTTCATCAAGGTCGAGGCGACGAAGTTCACCGAGGTCGGCTACGTCGGGCGCGATGTCGAATCGATCGTCCGCGACCTGATGGAGGTGGCGATCTCCAACGTCCACGACCAGCGCCTCGAGCAGGTCAAGGAGGAGGCGACCAAGGCCGCGGTCCAGCGGCTGGCCGACATCCTGACCTCCCAGAACCTCGAGAAGCGCGACGGGCGCAGCCGACCGGCCCGGTCGAAGGCATCGGATGGCGACGACGCCAACGGCGGCGAGAGCGACGACCCACAGGCCGATGCGACAGCCGAGCGGCGGCGCAAGCGCGAACGGAAGCGCCTCCTGGCCCTGCTCGACACGCAGGCAATCGAGGAGGAAACCGTCGAGATCGAGCTGGAGGACGACGGCTACGAGGAGTCCAACCCGATCGACGTCTTCAACGGGATGTCCCAGGACGACTTCCAGGACACCTTCGCCGACTTCCTCGATGGGTTCCTGCCGCGCCGGCCGATGCGACGCAAGGTCTCCGTCCGCGAGGCCCGCCGGATCCTGACGCAGCAGGAGGCCAACCGCCTGGTCGACTTCGACTCGGTGATCGAGACGGCTGTCCGCCGGGTCGAGGACGCGGCCGTCGTCTTCATCGACGAGCTCGACAAGACGATCAGCAGCGACGGCGAGTATGGCGGCGAGGTCTCCGGCGAGGGCGTCCAGCGCGATCTGCTGCCGATCGTCGAGGGCTCGGTCGTCATGACCCGCTACGGTCCGGTCCGGACCGACCATGTCCTGTTCATCGCCGCCGGCGCGTTCCACAACAGCCGGCCGTCCGACCTGATCCCGGAGTTGCAGGGCCGCTTCCCGATCCGGGTCGAACTCAAGAGCCTGAGCGAGGAGGATCTCTACCGGATCCTGACCGAACCGGACAACGCGCTGACCAAGCAGTACGTCGCCCTGATCGGGACGGAGGGGCTGACCATCGACTTCGTCGAGGAGGGGCTGCGCGAGATGGCCCGGACGGCGACGCAGGTCAACGCCACGTCCGAGGACATCGGTGCCCGGCGACTCCACACGATCATGGAGAAGGTGCTGGAGGAGCTCTCGTTCGACGCCCCGTCCCGCAGCGGCGACAGCGTCTCGATCGACCGCGCCTTCGTCGAGGGCCGGATCGGGCAGATCGCCAAGGACGAGGATCTCAGCGACTTCATCCTGTAATCGGTTCACGCCGGCGGACCGACAGGCGGCTTCTCAAGAGAGAGCGAGAGATGGTGGCAACGGAGCAATCGTCAACCCGGCGGCAGGTCCTCGCGGTCGATCTCGGCGGGACGAACCTGCGGGTCGCGGTCGTTGGGGCGGACGGCTCGCTCTCGCACCGGCAGCACGCACCGACCGAGGCGGAGAAGGGACCCGACTCGGTCCTCAGTCGGATGGCCGAACTGATCGAGGCGGTCGCGAAGGGTGCCGGACTCCCGGCCGGGGCACCGGTCGGAATCGCCTCGCCGGGACCGATCAACCCGCGTGAGGGGATCGTCTACTTCACGCCCAACCTGCCGGGGTGGCGCAATGTCCCGCTCGGTCCCCGGATCGAGCAGCTCACGGGACGCCCGACCGTGACCGCCAACGACGCCAACTGCGCCGGCCTCGGCGAGGTCGCCTTCGGGGCCGGGCAGGGCAGCACCGACGTCATCTACCTCGGGCTTGGCACGGGCGTCGGTGGCGCCGTGATCAGTGGAGGACGCCTGATCGACGGCATCCGCGGGCTCGGTGCGGAGCTGGGCCACATGTGCGTCGCGATGGACGGCCCCCGCTGCACCTGCGGCGGGATCGGCTGCCTGGAGTCCTACGTCGCTGGCTGGGCGATCGCCCGGGAGGGGGAGCTGGTGGCGACGACCGCCGACGGCGAGGCGATCCGCCGGGCCGCGGGCGGAGGCGACATCCACGCCGGTACGATCGCCGCCGCCGCCCGGGACGGCGACGAGGTCGCCCGGACACTCCTGGCCCGGGCCGGGCGGGCGCTCGGCGTGGCGATCGGCACCCTGACCAACATCTTCAACCCGCAGCTCATCGTGATTGGCGGCGGCGTCGCCCGGGTCGGGGACCACCTGCTCCAGCCGGCCCGCGAGATCGTCAGCTCGCACTGCTTCCACGCCATGCGCGAGGATCTGCGCATCGTCGATGCGACCCTTGGGGACGACGGTGGCCTCTTCGGTGCGGCGGCGCTGGCCCTCGACGCGAGCCACCATCCGGCCACGCCGGTCTAGTCATCATGCACAGAGAATCAAGCGGGGAGGTAACCCGGCCCAGGTTGCCTCCTCCCAGTGTCACCGCCATCTGCGTCAGCCGCCTCCGGCGCATCAGGGGTGGAGTAGTTCCGATAGCCAAACAACGAACGGTCATATTGTGCATCACGATGCAATGCCGGCCCACTTTTGGACACTTTCACCATAGTTCAAGGATATTGGGCCTCTCCCGACCGATCCCTCCAACCACTTGTGCTTGACACTCATAACCCGTGGTGGCTAGGATTCCGATACTCTCACGCGTCTCCAATCAGAAACCATACGCTCACCAGCTGAAGCGAGCAGATGCCCTGTCGCACATGGCGGCTATGACCAGAGCCGGTCGTCTCCGTCGAATCAGTGAACCGCAGGGAAAGGACCCGCCACGATGTCCCGTTTCGTCGTAAATCGGGTTTTCTGGTTCATTCCCACCGTTCTGGTCCTGATCGCCCTGACGTTCATGATCCTGAAGTTCACGCCAGGTACGGGAGTCATCTCGGCCGGGACCCAGTCGATCACCCAGCAGCAGATCGAGGCGCTCGAGGACCGGTACGGGCTCAACGACCCGCTCCCGGTTCAGTTCGGGACATACCTCAAGAACATCGCCACATTCAACTTCGGTGAGTCGTTCCAGTTCCGCCCCCAGCGGGTCAATGACATCATCGGGCGAACGTTCCCGATCTCCCTGCAACTTGGCGCCATGGCCACGGCCTTCGCGGTCATCGTCGGCATCAGCCTCGGTGTCCTGGCCGCGGTCAACCAGAACGGGGTGATCGACTACATCTCGGTGATCGCGGCGATCCTCTTCTACAGCCTGCCCGGTTTCGTGATGGGCTTCCTCCTGATCCTCCTCTTCGCGGTCTGGTTACCGGGGCGAGGGCTCGATCTGGGGTTCAACGTCGGCGGGCTGTCGACCTGGCGGGACTGGATCCTGCCGACGGTCGCGCTTGGCGCCGCGCCGCTGGCCCAGATCGCCCGCTACACCCGGTCGAGCATGATCGACGTCCTCAAGTCCGACTACATCCGGACCGCCCGGGCCAAGGGTCTGAGCGAGCGGATGACGATCTACCGTCATGTGATGCGCAATTCGCTCCTGCCAGTGATCACGCTGATCGGTCCGATCTTCGCCGCCGTCGCGACCGGGTCGTTCTTCGTCGAGAAGGTCTTCAACATCCCCGGGATGGGTCCGTTCTTCGTCGATAGCATCATCGCCAAGGACCAGCCGATGGTGCTCGCGGTCGTCCTGATCTACGGTGTCTTCCTGGCCCTGATGAACCTGGTCGTCGACATCGTCTACGGCTTCGTCGATCCCCGGATCCGCTACTAGCATCGCAGTCGCGCGAATCGTCAGTCGGTCGCCAGATCATCGAGGGCAGTCAATGGAGCAGTCACAGCTACGCCCGGCCGGCGCAACGGCCATCGGACCGGACGGCCAGGTCGCCGCCGGCGGCACGAGTCAGGGTCTGGCCGGAATGGCCGACCGCGCCCTGCCGAAGCAGCGCAGCCTCTGGACCGATGCCCTTCGCCGCCTCGTCCGAAACAAGCTGGCGGTCATCGGGCTCTTCGTCGTCACCCTCTTCGCGCTGGTCGCCCTCTTCGCTCCCTGGATCGCGCCGTACGGCCAGTCCGAGGTCGTCGACCCGCGGCTCGCCCGGATGGGTCCGAGCATGGCGTGGCCGATGGGCCTCGACCAGAACGGCCGGGACATCTTCAGCCGGCTGGTCTATGGCTCACGGGTGTCGCTGACCGTCGGTCTGGTCGCAGAGACCATCATCCTGATCATCGGGATCACCGTCGGCGCCCTGGCCGGATACTTCGCCGGCAAGACGGACACGCTGCTGATGCGGCTGGTCGACGTCGTCTACGCCATCCCCCAGATCCTCCTCGTCATGATCTTCCTCAACCTGTTCGGCCCCGGCCTCCAGAACATCTTCATCGCCATCGGCATCGTCGGATGGGTCACCGAAGCCCGCCTCCTCCGCAGCCAGTTCCTCACCCTTCGCGAGTCCGAATACGTCGCCGCCGCCAGAGTCTCGGGCGCCGGACCGCGCCGGCTGATCCTGCGCCACATGCTCCCCAACAGCCTCACCCCGCTGATCGTCGCCGCGACCTTCGGCGTCCCGACGGCGATCTTCACCGAAGCCTCCCTGAGCTACGTTGGCGTCGGCATCATGCCGCCCCAGGCCTCCTGGGGGCAGATGGTCGGCGACGCCAGCGTGGCCGGCTACATCCAGACCGCTCCCCACATGCTGCTCTTCCCGGTCCTGGCCGTCGGGCTGACGATGCTCGGCTTCACCTTCCTCGGCGACGGGTTGCGCGACGCGCTCGACGTCAAGGGCGATCGCTAGACGCTCACACCGGCTCCCGGTTCCGGGTGCCGGTCAGGCTGCTGACGGACACACCGCCAGGTGCAATCCGTCAGCCGGTTCTTCGGACGGCCGTCGACCTCGACGGCACCCATCAGCACCTCCGGCATGGGCCGGAGCCGGCTCTCACCCCAAGCGCCACCGGCCGGTGACCACCGTCCCATGGCCACAGGAGTATGGAATGACCGATCCGAAGTCCCCGTCCGCGGCAACCGACATCGCTCGCCGGGACCAGCTGCTCGCTGAGCTGCACGAATCAAGCATGAAGAACGCGATGAACCGGCGGTCCGTCGTGCGCGGAGCGGCGATCGGCGCCGGCGCCGCCGGGCTTGCCGCGGCCGGTGTCGGTCGGTTCTCGGCCTTGGCCCAGGATGCGACGCCAGTCGGGACGCCAGCGGGAACGCCCGGCGCGACACCGGGAGCCACGCCTGAGGGCGCGGGCACCGGTCCCCAGGGTGACTACACGCTCGACGCCCAGCAGATCTTCTTCAACTTCCAGATGTCGACTGACCCGTCGTCGTTCGACTTCAACGCCAACCTCTACTGCAACGCCGAGGTGGAGTGCTGGTCCGGCCTTCTGACGTTCGATCCCGACGGCGTCGCGGTCGCCGACTGGGCCGAGTCCTGGGAGCCGAACGAGGACGGTTCGGTCTGGACCTTCCACGTCCGGCCCGACAACACCGGCTGGTCCAACGGCGATCCGGTCACGGCCAACGACTTCGTCTGGTCGTTCGCCCGCCTGCTGTCGCCGACTCCGCAGGGAGCTACCGGTCAGAACGTCTACGGCTTCATCATGTACGACGTGAAGAACGCCGAGGGGTTCAGCACCGGCGCCACGGTCGATGCGCTTGGTCGCGTCCCCACCGAAGAGGATCTCGGGTTCAAGGCCCTCGACGACTGGACGCTGGAGATCACGCTCGAAGGTCCGCGGGCTAACTTCGCCCAGAAGGTCGCCTACACGGCCTGCGTGCCGGCTCACCGCCCCTCAGTCGAGCAGTACGGTGATCGCTGGGCCCTCGGTGAGGACACGCCGATCGTCTCCAGCGGTCCGTTCAAGGTCGATGCCTGGAACAAGGGCGTCAACATCCAGATGTCGCGCAACGACAACCACTGGAACGCCGCGAACATCACCCTGACGAACGCCGTCGATCCGATCATCCCTGGAGCCAACCTCGCCACCAACTACCTCTCCGGCTCTGGCGACCAGCGCCTCGACTACACCCCGGTCAGCGGCGCGGATCTCCCGCAGTTCAGCGCCGACCCGGAACTTTCCCAGCAGATCGGCCCGTTCGCCTACCCGGGCATCTGGATGCTGCTCCCGTCCAACGGTGTCGCGCCGTTCGACAGCCTCGAGGTCCGGAAGGCCCTGAGTCACGCCATCGACCTGAACCGCCTGGTCCAGGTCACCAATAATCTGCTCCAGCCAGCCTCGTGCATGATCCCGCCGGGCGTCTTCGGCTACTTCGAGGACGAATCCACCGCCGCACTCCAGGCGTTCGATCCCGAAGCAGCGATGGCCGCACTGGTCGGCACCCCCTATGAGGGTGGCCAGAACTGGCCTGAGATCACGGTCCTGATGCGGGCCGACGAGGAGCAGTTCAACTCCGACCTGATGATCAACGACATCGTCGATCAGCTCCAGCAGAACCTCGGGTTGACCATCTCGATCAAGGCGCTCGGCTTCACGCCGTTCGCGCCGGAGCTCTACACCAACACGGCCCAGCTGGTCTGGATCCGCTGGTGGTATGACTACCCGGACGCCGACAACGGCTACTACGATATGTTCTACGGCGCCCGGCCGAGCAACAAGCGGCAGGCGTGGGCCAACGACGACTTCGACAAGCTTGCCATCAAGGCCAAGTCCGAGCTCGACGAGACGGCGCGACTGGAACTCTACAAGCAGTGCGAGGTGATCATCCAGGAGGATGTCGGCTACATCCCGATCGGCTACCGGGTCGACTTCAATGCCTTCAAGCCGTGGGTGCAGAACATCTCGATGAATCAGCTCGGCCAGAAAGTGCCTAACGGCAACATCTATGTCCGGGCGATGTCCCACTACCAGATCAGCGGCCGCACCGAGGACTGATCGTCCTGGCTGTTCCCTGATCATTCGCTGACCTCGTGTCGGAGACGCCCGGACTATTGAGGTTCGGGCGTCTCCGGGTTTTTGACTGACAGAACGGTGGTCGATGGAAGCGACTGTGTAGATCGTAGGGGCGACGCGTGCGAGCCCAGCCGCTGCCCCATAACACGGAATCCGGACGAATACCCAAGGGACGCGCACCGCGCTGCCGAACGACCCCTCCCCCGGCCCCTCCCCGCTGCGGCGGAGAGGGGGGTCGAGTACAAGCGGAGACCGCGCAGTTCAACGCATTCATGACCCGGATCCGTATAACCAACCCTTTCACCTTGGAACGGCCGGTCGTGAATACCGG
>JAABUS010005779.1_pt1 | contig 15813 bp, 20 predicted proteins | sample 5560161 | NCBI WGS metagenome assembly JAABUS01 (sample SAMN10711885, study PRJNA513376) | rock metagenome | isolation source: Antarctica rocks | place: Antarctica: Victoria Land, Trio Nunatak nord | collected 2016-01-04
ACTGGGGTTGGGTCCCTCCTGCAGACCTGTGAGAAGAGGATATCTTTGTAAATGTATCATACATGTACTTGCAGTGATACAAGCCTGCTGCAAGCCAGTCTTGCAGAGCAGCACTGATCAGTGGGCACTGCATTTTGCCCTGAACAGTGTTGCAGTGCACTGGTGTTGGGTCCCTGCACACCTGTAGGAAGAGCAAATTTCCATTAGTGTACTTGCAATGATACAACCTTGCTGCAAGCCAGATTTGCAGAGCAGCACTGACCAGTGGGCATTGCATTTTGCCCTGAACAGTATTGCCGTGCACTGGGGTTGGCTCCCCCCTGCAGACCTGTGAGAAGAGGATATCTTCGTAAATGTGTCATACATGTATCTGCAGTGGTACAAGCCTGCTGCAAGCCAGTTTTGCCGAGCAGCACTGACCAGTGGGCATTGCATTTTGCCCTGAACAGTGTTACAGTGCACTGGGGTTGGGTCCCCCCTGCAGACCTGTGAGAAGAGGATATCTTCGTAAATGTATCATACATGTATCTGCAATGGTACAAGCCTGCTGCAAGCCAGTTTTGCCGAGCAGCACTGACCAGTGGGCATTGCATTTTGCCCTGAACAGTGTTACAGTGCACTGGGGTTGGGTCCCTCCTGCAGACCTGTAGGAAGAGGATACCTTCGTAAATGTATTATACGAGTCTGCTGCAAGCCAGTCTTGCAGAGCAGCACTGATCAGTGGGCACTGCACTTTTCCCTGAACAATGTTGCAGTGCACTGGTGGCGGGTCACTGCACACGTGTATGAAGAGCAAATTTCCATGAGTGTACTTGCAGTGATACAACCTTGCTGCAAGCCAGGCCATCACACAGCAGATGGTGCAGACTTCAAATGGTCTGCTGCAAGCAATGTCATTGCAGGAGCAGCTGGCTTTCAAGCATCAATGCTGCAGCACACACAGCACAAGCTGCATGTCATGACAGTCTCCTTCTCATCTCCTGCTGCCCAGCTTGCAGCTGGCAAACGTGTTGTGGCATGTACCTTGGTGTTCTGTTCAGCACCCTGCAGCTTTGTTGCCTTTGCAGTGTTGCCTATAGTGTACTGTGGAGCCTGAAGTGCTAGAGCTGGATGGTGGGCTGGCTTTGCATGTGCATTTGGCTTTCAAGTCTGTCATGATGCCACCGCTACCCCATAGCTGGTCAAATCACTGCACTTCTGTTGCAGCTTTGCAGGTCATCAACATTGCAGAGCAGCAAATCTCCATAGGTGGTGTTGCAGTGACATAAGCCTGCTGTGAGCCTGTTTTGCAGAGCACTACTGAACAGTGGGGCATGCATTCTTCTCAAATCATTGCTGCAGTGCAATTCTGTTGCCTCACTGCACACCTGTATGAAGAGCAAATCTCCATAGGTGTAACTGCAGTGACACACTGCCTGCTGTGAGCCTCTTTTGCAGAGCAGCACTGAACAGTGGGGACTGCATTCTGCCCAGACGTGCAGACTGCATTTTGTCCTAAACAGTGTTGCAGTGCACTGGTGCTGGGTCATTGCACACCTGCATGAAGAGCAAAGCTTCATCGGTGTAAGTGCAGTGATGCAAGCCTGTTGCAAGCCTGTATTGTAGAGCAGCACTGAGCAGTGGGCACTGCATTTTGCTCTGAACAGTGTTGCAGTGCACTGGTGTTGGGTCACTGCACACCTGTATGAAGAGCTATTTTTCACAGGTGTATTTACAGGGATACAAGCCTGATGCAAGCCCGTCTTGCAGAGCAGCACTGAGCAGTGGGTAGTGCATTTTGCGCAGTGACCCAAATCATGAAGCGATCCTGTTTTTTAGGGCATTTGGGGCATACTATCTTGTTTGTGACTATGCCCCACATCACAATCACATGTATTCAAAGGATAATAAGGGAAAACTGAGGGTTACAGCAACGGCCTGAAGCAGAATTCCACATCAATCAGCACCACATCCTCCTGGTGGCTGGGCACTGCAAATTGCAACAGAAGCAGCTATTTTGTATAGGACACAGAGTGTTGTGAATGGTACGCAATATATGTTTTGGGTGTGTCCCAGGATGCAGGTGGCTACGAAGGACTGATACCGCTAGCCACAAATGACAATTGAGGTCTCTGCTCATAGCAGGTGCCAGATGCAATACAGCTGTCGTTATCCACGTTATTCACACAGGCACTGCTTATGCAACACTCGATCTTGCGGGTTGTTCTTGCTTGCAAGAGCTAACGATGACAATGACAAAGTCTCACCTACTCGCTTGGTATCCACTTGGACAGGCTTGTTCTCAAACACTGCTTTCGGCAAAGTGCATCCCTCACTGCTCTGTGCTGAACTGCCTGTTTGCTTACAGACACTGAGATACGACCAGGTTAGACTTCAAGCTATCTTACACTGTAAGCGTCAGACTTACACTATGCTCAAAGTGTTGCTACTCCTTCACTTCTTGTAAATTGGCACAGCTACGGCAACTGCATACTTCCATGATACCATTCTCGTACTCACTGAATAGTATATTCAATAGTGCATGACAAGTGACAGCTCTGCAAATCGGTTTTGCAGCACCTCCAAATGGTATATGGCATTACTAGCTATACTGTCACAGAGAAAACACAGGTGAAGCAAGGTGTACTGTACAGTGACCTCTAAAGATGTATTCGTGGCAGATCTAGCTTTGCTTGCTGATGTGTTGACCAGATGTATGAACACTAATAGCAGTTGGCAAACACTGCTAGAGTGTTGACTTGGCACACCAAATTCTTCTCCCAAGTGCCAATGCCAAACACCAAAAGGTAGATGAAGAGGAACAGGTTGAGGGTCAGTGCTACAGTCCAGCCCCCAATGAACCTACAGAAAGCCATCAATGTGCAGCACTGTGAGCAGCAGCAGCTTTCAGCTGAATGGCAAGACAGCCTGGTGTGTTGGCTTGGCAACGTACTCAGCAAAGCCTGGATCAATCGATATCAGGCTTTTTGATAGGCCTTATGATGACAACAATATAGTCATTGCGTCAACTCTGCAAGGGTGCGCTGTGGCCTTGCTGCTGGACATGACCACGCCTGCAAATATGGTGCAACGAGTTGGGCATCAGAATCGAGCTGCAGGGAGTGTTTGATTTTACTTGTTTATGCGTGTGTCCATCAGTGCATGGCGCCATGAAAGGGCATTCAACTAGGCTGCTTGGGCGCATTAGCTCTGGCCTGAGGGCTCTTGTACAGCCAGAGGTAGAAGCCAGCAGGGAAAACAAAGGCTGTAAAGGAGTAGCCGATGGAGCCTTGAATAGCTCTGAGGGTATCAAAGAAAGGGAATGTGAGTGCAATGAGCCAAACAAACAATGTTGCATACACAGAAAGCAAGCAGTGTCAGATGCAGGGACCGATGGCAAATGGTGTGGATCGTTGTGTATAGTACAAGCTCTGGACAGCGGCGCCTGAAGCTGCAGGCACCATGTATGGAGGAATGCATCCATCATTTTGCTGATCATTCACCAGTGTGTTGTGCACGCATTGTATGTGACGCCTGTCTTCTTCATGTGGGAGAAGCTAGTGCACCCCCATGACAAACCACTGTGGATCACACTATCCTCTAGACTTCCAATTGGTCAGCTCTCATTTTCGCCCTGAAGCTGTTACAATTGCTCAATGCTGTGCTGCCTGCCCCCCCCCTGTGCGGATGCATATACACAGCCCATGCAGTCACAGGATCCCCTCCTTGTTCTGCACACCTTAGAGGCTGCTGCTATTGTGCTTCTGCCTCACAACCATGCATAAGAGTTGAATCAGTGACTCTGCTTGCAATCAGCAGGTATGAATTATCATCTGCTAGCTGTGCTTTGCCATATGGCTGTTGACTTTGTATGCTGCAAGGCAAATTTCCCGCTCAGCAGCAGCGCATGTCACAGTTGACCTCTTGATTAGAATGCTACGTACATACCTGATCTGCCAATGACACAAAATTGCATCTGTTGAACAGAACAGCATGATGCTAAACTTCAGCTCTGATCTAGGTGCATTCCTTACCAGCCACATGAGGCTGCAGGACCACAGTCTAGGATCCAGACCGGTCTTTTTGATACAGCAGGGCAGGATGTTTACAGCGGTGAACTTACTATATTTTGCATTGGCTGTGGTGCTGGCCAGCTGGATCAAGAAGAAATGCGGTACAGTCACAAAATAGTTGTAAAGGTAGTTGTAGGGGTACACTGTAACGTATAGGGAAGGCTGGAACATGGCGTCAATCATCTCACTGTGCACGTACACAAACATAATGATGCTGAGCATGTTTGCAATCAGGCAAGGCACTGATGAGCGCGAGAATGCATTTGCAAGATGCACCGCACAATGACTGGTGTTCATTAGCCGAGTGTGCAACGCAGTTACGAGCGTAGTGTGATGTGATTGTCATTGATGGCGTCAATGAGCTTGCAAAGCGTAATGCATCATCAGGTTCAGGCATTGAGATGCATGAGCAGAATACTGTATATCACCAGCAGGTGACATGGTATGCATTGCTGCGCATCAGCGACTTGGTGACATGGTCTCATGACTGAAGCAAGAGTGATGACAAGGACATGGAGAGGCCCCCAAAGCCGCTCACGAAGACGTTTGCTCCTAGGAACAGGTTTTGCATCTTTGCAGGGCCTTGGTAGAACGCATATGAACGCAGTCCACTGTGACCCGGCAATGGTTAAACCACCTGTGTCAGGAAAAAATACATCAGCAACATAGCCAAGTTGTTTGAAGTCAATACTGCATTTGCATACAGCAGCCAGGCATGTGTCACATGCTGCACTGCCAGGCTGCCATGTTCATCTTTGCTGAAGCCCTGGCACAGCTCTCGTGAAAAGCATGGAGCGATTGTGCATGCACTTCATGCACATTCCATGAAAAGTCATACACCAACACCAGCTCAAGGGCAAAACTGTGCGCATCTTCCAAACCATGTTATCATCTCTCTGGCAGGCATTGCTTACACAGCAGTCTACCCCATTGCACAATCAGGTCATCTAACCGCTGCCCTGGCTAGTGATCAGGCCAGCCTGCCATTGGATTTGGCACATGCACGAGCACTTCAGGAGCTGAAAGAGAGGTGCTGGTTGAGCATTCTGAAGTGGCGGAAGGTAGGCACAAGGGTCATGGTGCAAGTCAGCGTTAGGCCCCACACTAGAGCCCATACCCTGCACATGAACTTGTTTTCAACGCCATTCCACATTAAGCCGGATGAACAGAGAAGTCATCGGCATGATGGCTTACAGCCACACCAATGCAAAGAGGCTGTGCAGAGTGCAATCAGGTCTGCAGTGACCCATCACTCATGCTCTACAGCAATATCCAGGGCAAAATGCATCAATTCACTGCTAATGGCTCACTGCTCAGTTGATGTGCAAAACAGGCTGACAGCAGGCTTGTATTTTTGCACACAAACCTATGAAGATGTGCTATTCATACAGGTCTGCAGTGACCCAACTCCATTGCACAGCAGCACTGTTCAGGGCGAATTCATCAACCACTGCTCAGTGCTGCCCTGCTAAGCAGGCTGACAGGAAGGCCTGTGCCTCTGCAGATACACCTGTGAAGATATGCTGTTCATACAGGTCTGCGATGACCCACTTCCAATGCACTGCAGCACCGTCCAGGGCAAACTGATCAACCACGGCTCAGTGCTGGTGTGCAAAACAGGATGACAGCAGTCTGCAAGAATACTTATGAAGATGCTGTTCATACAGGTTAACAGTGATGTAACATCAACACTGCAGGACTGTCCAGGGCAGAGTGATCAGCGACTGGTCAGTGCCGCTTTGCAAAACAGGAGGACAGCAACACAATTGGATATGCCTCTGCCACATGGACAGGTGCATCTGGCCAAGACCAGACCATGCATGATTGCTTACAGTGGAAAGCATAGGGGCGAATTCACATGTACGCAAGGCTTGATGCTGCACGGCACAGATATCTTTGCACCAGTGACCAGAAGGTGTAGTTGAGCAGAAAGATTGTAGCTTATGTCTCATTCAGTTACAAAGAAAATGCATTTGGCTGCAGACAGGCCAGTCGCATGTATGTTAGCGTGACACACTTCTCTGCTTGGCAGCGGTTTCACTATTGTATTGGCAACGCTCTGTCATATTTGAGACGTCCCCTGGGGTTCGCAGCATATTTCAGAAAGCACATGTAGTCCACCATGTAATGAGTGAGGTTGCAGCAAAGAGTTTCACATTGGCTCAACTAATTCTTGCAATGCAACGTATGTGGGCATGTGTGCAGCGTATGGGCAAGTGCAGCAAGCAGTGCCTGGACTGCCATTCCATAGTTGGTCCCCTGTGCATAGTTGACTTGAGACTACTGGGCAGATGCTGCTTGAGGAGGGTTTTGTCGTGTGTCTGTAGTGCAGGCGCAAACTCCTGAACCTCGTATGGCCATGACACATCTCTATGATTCATGAAAGAAGGGTAATGTACATCTCCAGCCCGCCCAGCCCAATCAAAGTCAATGAACCGCACATCAGGGATCCCACTTACATTCCTGTGCATTTGCAAACATGCATGTCAATCATGCAATGCTGCCTTACATGCCCACACCACCCATGACATGGGTGCCTACAATTATGATCTCCAGGATGCAAAACATGAGCAGGAGTAAGAAGACTATGACGCTTCACTTGGAGTCGCATGAAAACACAAGGCAACCACCTCAAATGGTTAGGTGCTTAGGAAAAACATGTGACACAATAAGATTATTGATGCAAGAGTTGCACTTGACCAAGGTCAGCCATGCTTGACCCTCAAGACGCTTGCAACAGAGCAACTTGAACTTACTTGACCATCACGTTGCAGGGACGGCAATCTGCCAGCACTGGCAAACCACCGCCAGGGAGGCACAGCGCATGCACGCGGTCCAATGCATCCAGCACAGCAGGTTCTACCATAGACAGATCTTCTGCTGAAAGACTCTGTAGCAGAGTCTTTCAGCAGGAGGATGGGTGGACTCTGTAGCAGAGTCCACCCATCCTCCTCAGCAAGCAGCTCCATCTCAACCTACATACCTGCAGCAGTTGACATGGCAAGCCGCAGCAACCAAAATTTAGATGCACATGTTAAAAAAGGTGCATTTCTTCACCTGCTCTATCTCCAACGGCACATGACAAATTGGTTGTCAAGGACCAGCTGACCTGTATGAAGCCCCCTCTCAGCTCCACGGTCCCATACAACACAGGAGCAAGCCCAGCATCAGATAACACCTGATGCACCTCAGTGCCGTACTCTGTCACGTACTTGATGACCTTGCCTGTCTTGCTATGGGCATCACGTGCATAGAACAGAAGGGATGTAGTATCTACCAGGCGTTGAACCTCTGCCCACCTACAGACAACATTGTGAGCTTGGAGCTAAGGCTCATGCCTTCTGTCTAAGACCAAATTTTGCCAACAGCCCATGCCCATATCCTATACCAGGGGTTGACTGCCGTACGACAATACATGCACATGCCTGGCGATCACATAATGGTTGTTTGGCAAAAAACTTAGCTAAGTGCGTTGCTCACATACCATGCCAAAGCAGGCCAAAAATCATGCCATTCACAACATGCTGACATGAGCTAGGCCTCCATTGCTTGCTGTTGCTGAAAGAGGTACTTGCCTGACAGAGTTCAACAATGGGTACGGCACATTGGCAATGTTGCGGATTGCAAGGGGCGATGCCTCGTACTCAAGTTGGAGACAGGTAACTGCCTGCCTCAAGGCTTCAAGTGCTCGAGCCAATTGTTCCATGTAGGCAGGCTGACCTGGCCGCATGTCAAGCATGTGGAACATGGGTGTCAAGGGCTGGAATGCAAGCTTCCCAACGTCAGCAAGTCCACAGATCCTGCAGACAGCATACTACAGCCTCCGAGAACTGTCTAAGGCCAGTAGACACGGACAACATGCCAATCAAGGTCAGATTGAGGCGTGCGGCTGCTGCTCTCAGTAGAGTCACAAGCCTCTAGAGCATGTGTGGATAGAGTTTGGACGCGATTATACGGATGAAACCTACCACAGCATGCAACCGATAATCACCATCCCAAAGCATGGGGATGCCAGAAGTCGGGACTTGGGCGCCAACCAGTTCATCAGACAATAGTGGTATGACATCAACTCTGCTGACGGGTCGGCAGCAGTGCCTGTTGACAGGTCCTTCTTGTACTCTAGGTGCAGCGTAGCAAACTGCATCACATCTCAAGTTGTCATTGCTGTGACCACCTTACATGTAGATGCAGGAGATGCTGCGCATCCATATGGGTCCCCAGGAGCTAGCAAACAAGCGTCAGCCAGCAGCTTGGCAGAATAAGCTCAAGCACTGCAGTGACTTATTATGCGTGTGCAGACTGCAAAGTTTCACAGAAGCTGTGCAATGGGCGGCGCCCCAGTTTCAATTCAGATCTGTGACATCACCTCAGGTTTCTCCAGATTATCTACAATGCTGCCATCAGTTGCACTGACTCCACTGGTCAGGCTGACCCTATAGATTGTCTTGCCCAGATATTGCGCAAGATGCCTGTTGAATAGCTGTTGCCTGATGCTCTCATCAGGATAGAAGTCAGCAAGAAGTGCACAAGTCTCCAGGACAAAGTCAAAGGTATCTGGCGAAGGCTGAATGCCGGCAGCGTCTGACACAAACTCCCCAAACACTCTGTGCACCAATTGCAGCGGGGGAGGCTGCATGTAACAAAAAGGATCAAATTGAACAAGACTGCTACAAATCATGCTCTTGCAAGGCTTCCCGAGTGTAGCAAAGAAGTATGCAGCGGCATTAGGCTTTGAACAATTGTAGACAATGTCTTCAGGACAGGGCAGAGCAGGATCAGCCGAGCAAACACACCTGCCCATCAACAATTCAAGCTCACCTTGGCATTAGCAGGACGCCCTGACAGGAAGAAAGGTGCATCAAGGCGGTCTTTTTGTAGCCTTGAGTAGTTCTCATAACTAGCTGCGCTTGAAGGCGGTTGCTTCATGGCACCATACTTGCTACCTGGTAGATAATAAGGCGATGGCAGAGGCGTTGCAATTCCTGCGCCTGCACAGCTCAAAATTTACAATAGAGGTAATAAAGGCATGTTGTGCGATGATAAAAAAAGCTATGTGCAACGTCATTCGTATAGCTACATGGCAAGAAGACTAACCAACACTTTACGCGCTTGCAATCCTGGTCTTAAGCAACTGTCAATGTTCCATTACGCAAGCAGTGAGAAGAGAGCCTGATTTGGGGTGAGCCATGGACAGACAGTTGCATGCAGGTAATCCCCAACGATGCTGTTAGCAGGCGGTGCTGACCTTGTTCCTGGGCTTTTGTTAGAAGTTTCAGCAAAGTGTTCTGGCCCCTGCGAAGCTCGACTACTTCCTTGCGCAGCTCCAACAAGCTTTCCCGAAGAAAAGCTACTTCAGCTTTGTCACCTGCCTGTTTCGCTGCTGCCAGCTCCCCTTCTGCCTTGATTATTATTGCATTGGCTCTATCAATGTCCTGCTGCACGGCCTGCATCTGACTGTCACTTGTCATTCTGCAGCAGCAATATATCGTCACCTGTAAGATATAGCGGTCGAAGGAGCTCACAAAAGTAGAACTAGGACATGCATTGGAAACTCAGAACAAAACAGAAATCACTACGTAGCTGGGCCGGCAAAATTTGTCAAGCGGTAGCACAAAGGCTGCAGCTCGATGCAAGCGTCGCCTGCGTTAGATTGCCTCTACCTTCAAGGTGTGCATACTCCAATTTTACGTCCACTGAGGCGTTGGCATATTCTGGGAGGTGGTCCGGCTTGCTCAGCACACCTTTCATGTGCATTCCAGTGAACAATGCCACGAACAACCCCTGTCTGAGAGAAGCTGTCAGCCGCAGTGCCAGTGACCGCAGTCAACGTCCTTATTTCCGAGGTCGGGATTTCTCCAGATTCCCCTTGTCTGACTACTCAGTCTGTCAGCTCGAAGGCCTCAAGGCCAGAAGTTTCAAAGCAGTGATACTGCGCTCAATCAGCTCTGCAGCGCGATCCAGTACAGCAATTCGACCAGCACACCTTTTTCTGTTCGGGTTCACCGCTGTCGAAACCGGCTGAAGCGCGAGTGACTTGTGGGTGAAGGCACCAGTGCTGTTACAATGAAAGCAGAGCCCCAACTTGGCAGCTGCGCGGCACGCAAAAGGCATGGGAAAGAGTGGCTTTTCTTGGTCGACGTTCGTGGCAAAACAAGACAGCTGGCACCTGTAGTATCCACTTCCTTCAGCAAAGCAACAAGAGCGCTTCCACAGGAAAATGCGGAAGCTTGCTGCCTGATCATGCTTTCTCCTGACAGAGGGAGAGCCTGCTCAGTCAGCAATGTTTTTGTGCGACCTATTGCATATGCACAGCAGTTCAGTGGACTTGCCTGTACAGAGGTTTTTGCCAGAGTTTGGTGCCTTCTGACTTTTAACTTTGACTTACATGGCAGACTGCTGACTGCGTCGACAGCTTCAAAGCTGCCATACCCTGCTGACAGCAGGATTTCAAAGCTGTTGCATCCAAGTTTGATTGTGCGATCCCCAAGGGCATGCTGACTCAGGATGCAGACACAATTGCCCTCGGGCTTTTCTTTAGTGAATGCTGAAAAGCATAGTCTTTTCTTTCTGTTCTTTTCAGACACATTTGGGAGTTACAATGTGCGGTGCAATCTCTAGCAATGTAAGAGTCCAGCCCTGGATTTTATGACTCAAGCTGTAGCTTTGAAGCTGAATTGGGGCGCCTTACAGCAATGCTATTGCTCAGCAATTTACAAGTCTGTATTGGCAGTCAAAGTTTCAGGACATCAAAATATATCCACTGTGATGCCATGTGCAGTGTGAATGCAAGCAGCAACCTCACGTGGAGTTTACAATATTGTGCCTGATTGACAGATTCACCGCTGATTGACAAGACATGACATCAACCATTTTGGTCAACTTGCATAGAGTGGTTCCACAGCTGCATTGTATGCCTAAATATAGCTAGCAGAGGTACAATTGCCAGACCCAAGACAAGCATTGCTGTCCATGCCTACATGGGCTGCTGTCGCCATGGCACCACCACACTCCAGTTTGTGACTGGTATTCATAGTTTGGGTTTTTGGGCTATTCCATATGTTGCCATCAATATGATCAATGACCATCCCCTTTGGTTTGTCACCCATTTTATAAATGTGGGTCTGGGTTGGGCCGCTTACATAGGGTCGGCAGCAACCTCCTCGACAATGTTAACAGGCACAGCTTGTCACAGGTACCATTCATTAGACTCATGATTCCAGTCAGTACCAGAGATGAGCTTGAGCTTGTTAAGTGCAAACCCAATCTTGATGGTCTCAGTCAACGACAGCTGCATGCGACTGACCTGGCTCCAGTGCTACGTTCGCTGCTGTCAGCCTGTTTCGTAGAGCAGCATTGAGCAGTGGAAATGCATTTTGCCAAGCGCAGGGCTTTAGTGCATTGGTTTTGCAACACTGCAGACCTGTGTGAACAGCAAATCTTCATAGGTGTAATTTCAGTGACAAGGCTGCTGCCAGCCTGTTTTGCAGAGCAGCATCGAGCAGTGGAGAATGCCTTTTGCCAAGCGCAGGGCTTGAGTACATTGGTTTTGCATCGATGCAGACCTCAACAGGCGTGTATGACTTGATTGACACCCCTGTCGACTCGTGGCCTCATCAGCTTGGTGCCTAGTCGTTGGCTATCGTGCTTGGCAACAACACAAACCTCACTCGAGCCAAGATCAGCGTGCGATGGGCGCTTTCCCCGGCGTGAACGGGTTCGTTCAGCCCGGTCTTCGCCACTGTTTGTCTAGCCTTTGCTAGATAAGCTTGACGTGTCAGGTGACGCATTGAATCAAGCTGCACGTTTGATGCTCAGTGATGATAATCAGCCGTTCATAGAGGATCTGAATTGTATCAAACAACCAGTAGCTGTTGGCCCAGGCTGATGGCCGCTTCTCAGGTTCATGCACATATCAAAACATGCAAAGAAAGTTGTGCATAGATTGAATTGGTTTTACGTAGAACTGATTGATGACTACCCTGATTACTATTGAAGCGTCTGTGTGTCACAAACGTTTCTTGCCAACACGAACTTTGAAAAGGGTTTCCTATTAGGTCAAAATGCTGTTGGGTCTGTTGCCAGCATGTCTCAAGTCGCAGATGAAGCCATGCTGCAAGTTGTGCTCCGCAGATTTGACTAGCTACAGCTGAAAGTCAATGCAAAAGATGGAATGCAAGTCAGACAGTTGTTGTAAGCTGAGAATATGCATGCTTGGCGCCAACGCTCACAGCAGGATCCGCTTTGGGTACTCCTGGTGTTGACTAACTCATGAGGACTGTCAGTTGCAAATGCAGGTCTTTCACATCCGAAACACATAGAGTGAGATGCTTGCTTGCGCCATTGACATGCTTGCCACTGACACATCTGTTGTGCATCCTATGGCAGTCAAATATTCGAGACTGCCAAGTCCAGCACGCGCATTGTTCAGATGCACTTGCTAGCAGATGTGCGCACTATGAAATACTGGCAAGCGACCGACGCCGCGTGTGATCTCGCACATCTGGCAGGTCCCACTCTTCAAGAAAGTTGAAGGCATGTTTGCCAAAGGGCCCTGAATCAGTTTGAGCTTGCAGGGAAATTTGGGCATACCCCGGTGGTGAAAAGGTAGGTGGTGTTGCTACGGGACGGTTTCTGGTCAGTCTGGCACCAAGGCCTGCTTGCCCAGTAATCTGTCAATTGTGCAGATCAAGCTAACCAATTGGCCACATTAGACCCTGCTGAGGTGCTGTTCAGGATTGCCAATGTCAGCACTAACTCCCTCCCCAGTTAGGGCCTTCAGCAGAGAGTACATGAATTGCTGCTAGCAAATCTTCCACGAACACCTCCATGCTCAGCTGCAGAAATTGCAGCACCCGCAACCGCCTCTGTACTTGCGCCACAGCCAATTGCATCATGCACGTCTCTGTGCGCATAATGCCGCTTTGCTATGCTGCACCATGCACTGTCCTTTGTAAGACAGAGGCAGCTACTGATAATTCCCCCAAGGCCTCAGCTTCGTCACAAAGCTGTTGTATGCTGCAATGCTAGTCTTTGTCAGCTGCTGCTGCCTGTTCTGGAACAGGTGCTTTGCAAGGTCCTGTGGGTGCAGGTGCCTCATCTACTGATGTCTCCTTGGCATCCGTTTCCTCCCTTTGCTCTTCCTCATCCTCGATGAAGTAGCCGACCCTGAGCTATACCAAGCAACAAATCAGTAGGTTTGCGCGCTCTGCTGAGGGGCGCATTTGTATGCATAATTCGATGCAGGCATGGGTACAAGAGGTAATGTCCCAGCTCTCTCATGCTTTGGACGATATACCTGATGGCACTTCGCTCCATCCCCCTGGTGCTTTGCCTTACACACATGATGATGAGGTGGCTATGCGGCGTTTCTGGACAGCTTTAAGGGCCGTGGGGTGGTGTGCACCTCTATGGATAAGGCTGAGATTACTTTGATGTTCATGTGCCCTAAGTTGTATGTGGACAATTTGCTGACAGAGCTTGAGACAGGGGCCACATACCAGCCTGCTACCTTGTCACACGCTGATTTGTTGCATGTGTATAATGGGTTTTGCAGACATTATGGCATCCCAGTTGACATGACTCGCCAGGCCATGCCGCATTATGTTGGCACATGCAAGATTCACAAGGACCCTCCAGGTATGCGTTTCATTTCCAGCTCTAATACCAGCTCCATGCGCCCTGTCTCCCTCATGATTAACAAGTTGCTCACACAGTTGCTAGCCGGAGTGGATGCTTTGGTTTTTGCTGTATTTCAGTCTGTGGGCATTGATGCTAAGTGGACCCAGCACAGCTGGATTCTGAAGAACACGGCAGCCGCCATCCCTTTGATCAATGCATGGAATGCCATCTATGCATCACATTCAGCCTCACACCCCAGACTGTACACATACGACTTTGAGCGCTTGTACACCAACATTCCATCTGGTGACGTGCATGCAAAAATTGTGCAGCTGGTTGGTAAGGTGTTTGCCAGCCACTCACAGCGTGCAGGCATTAAGGTGTGGGATGAGGCACCTGCGGTCTGGCTCAAAGCTGCACAGATGCCTGCACGTGACAGTGATCGTCATGAAACCGGTTATGCTGGCAAATTCTTCATCTATGACCTCGATACAATAGCTGAGTTCCTTAGGCACTTGCTAGACAACATGTATGTGCAGTTTGGAGACCAACTGTTGCGACAGGTCGTAGGGACTCCCATGGGCACAAACTGTGCTTCTCTGTTGGCAAATTTCTACTTAGCCATGTATGAGCTAGCCTTTCTGGAGAATCTTGCCAACATGGCAGCTAACACAATGAACCCTCAGGCTGAACCAACACAGGCAAAACAAATCCTGAAAAGCTGCCTCATGACTGGCCGCTACATTGATGACTTATTAAGCATCAATAACCCATACCTGAAGTTTCTGTTGTACACTAATCAGACCTTGTTTTATCATGATCTGCATGGTATCTATCCGGACACGCTACTGTTGAAATGTGCACATTCAGGTACCAAGGTTCCCTTCATGGACATCAGCATCAGGCCCTCCGACCTGGGGGGCCGCCTCACTACAATGTTATACGACAAGCGCCGCCACTGAACCCCTGTCATCCCTGTTCATCACCAAATACCCACACATGTCCCCAAACATATCAGAGACAGCCACATTCAACATCATAACTAGCCAATACCACAGATTCCTCTCCATCATTCTGTCAAAGAACAACTTCGTCACCAGCATGGCGGATGTCATCATGACATTATCCAGCAAGGGCTACCCCATACATGAGCTACTGACAAGGACTTACTTCCTATGCTGGCATCACCCTGATTCCTATAGCATCCAGGCAGACAAGATGATAACTCTTATTTCTAGGGCAGTACGCAGGCTGACGGGCTGAGACAGATGGCTGTGACACCACACTTGGTGCAATACTTATACCACCATGCTCACATACATTGATATACTATGGCTGACTTTGAATGACTATAACTATTTCTGACACACTTTGCTTTGTATATGTGCTTTGGCTGCTGCCTTTCCCGGCATCCATGCAGATGCTTCCTTAGGGCTGTCACATCTGGCATTTACCTGAATAACCACTAATGCTTTTGTGTGATGGGCACACATCAGTATGCCGGCTCCTCCCCGGCTAGGGGGGTATCCTTTATGGTGCTGGGTGTGGCTGCTCCTGGGCTGTGTCTGTGGGGGGTGGTTTGTCTTGGTTACATGTACTTGGCTGTGTATTTTGTTATTGTTTCTGGTGCTGATTTCTCTGTGTTATGGACATGTGTGATGATACACTTTATGTTTTGGTGTGGGACCTTCCTATTCAAGAACATTTGTTAAAATTGGTACATTTGATTGTGATTTTACACACATCATTTTGACAAGCTCAGTTCTATGAGACAGGGACATGATTATCATGGCACTGACTGACTATTGGACATGGGCGCTTGTACGTGACACACTGTAATACTGTGTGAGGACCCAGGCATGTGCTTGTGACGCATGTCTGGGCAGATGCTTGCTGCATGCCCTGATGTCACAGCCTGCTCACATGATGCAATTATGCTGCCTGGATGCTGCTATTCTCTGCATTGCGCCGGGGCTATCCCAGGGCGCCCTGTCGTTGAGCCTTTCTCTGCAAGCTTTACGCAGGATAAGGACTCCTGAACGGACTGGACATCAGAAATCACAGAGACCCAGACAGAGCCACAGACGCCATCCTCACTTGCAGACAGAGCTGGTCACGAGTTCCTGTATGCCCTTTCACATTC
>JAABUS010005780.1_pt1 | contig 15812 bp, 15 predicted proteins | sample 5560161 | NCBI WGS metagenome assembly JAABUS01 (sample SAMN10711885, study PRJNA513376) | rock metagenome | isolation source: Antarctica rocks | place: Antarctica: Victoria Land, Trio Nunatak nord | collected 2016-01-04
ATCGGGCCCTTCAACGGCGGTAGCTCAGGCTCGATCCGAGCCCACATCTCATCCGACAACACAGCTGAGCGAGTCATCGGCCCACAATCAGGCCTCCGACCCGCTCAACTTGTAAGACACGCCCTAGTCGCTCATGCCGTCCCACTGCCCGCCACGGCTGCTGCCGCTCGCTCACTGTGCCCACCGCTGTGTCCATACCCGCGCGGAGTTGTCGGCGATCTCGGTCACGACTCCGGGGCCGACGGCCCTGGAGTCGCTGACGAAGGCGGCCAAGGTCCGGCCTGCCTCCGGACTGGGCCGGGTTCGCCAGGCGCCACGGCGTCAAGGGTCTCCTCTGCAGTCCGAGCAGGTCCTCCTGCTCGTCCCGGCGCGAAGGATCCCAGGCGTAGACCGACCCGCCTCGCGGTTGTTGCGGAATCACACGCGACCTGACCTGTACCACTTGAATCGCCTCCCAACATTATTTCGGGGTAGCGGTGTTAAACACCAATTTCTTTCTAGCCGCAACTTCGTCGACCTCATCACAGGGCGCCCCGGCCGTCGCCGGAAACAATCCGATCACACGCTGCCGGGCCTATCCCGATTACCGCTATGCAGGGAAACCCGACGACGAGCCGGGGTACCGACCACGGCAAACCTTGACGCAGAACTCCTGACGCTGATGACCGTCTGATCTAAGTGGCCCCCCCGTTAGGTCCGCCGGGGTTTAGTTCAATCGTCACACCGCGCGAAAGGTCATGTAGGCGCGAGTAAGGCCACGGATCACAGCTGCGCCGCCGACGCTCGCGTTGTGCTCGGTCTGCTCCCACACATGCGTCAAGTACTCGGGGCGCCAGCCCGCGCTCTCTATCGCTTCGATAAGCGCCGACGGATCCCATTGCTCGATTCTCGAAGTTCTCTTACCACCTAGACCGAGTCCACTGCCTGTCGTGAAGGAGACCACAGCCGAACAACTAAAGACGCGGCGGTTGGGCTGCTTAGCTTGCTGGGCAGCCTCAAAGATTGGCTTGCCCTCAGATTCCGGCACGGGCTCCAGCGGTCGGCCTCGAGGCATATGCACATCATTCCATGTCCGATCATGGGATCTTGACCCGGATCGACCTTCGGTACCGGGACCACCACCCGCGACAAGGCGGGCGCCCTGTACGGCGAGTGGAGGAGCGATCCCCGGCAGATCAGGCCCCTTGCAGATTGCCCCCGCCCGAGCCGGCTCTATGCTGCGTGCTGACGCCGGCAGATGCGGACGCTCCGCGCGCTCCGGCGCCACGGGGACGTTCGACCTGCGGCGCGGTCCCTGCAGGCTAGGCCCGAACTAATCGCATCCCGGGGTGGGCGGTTCGGACGTGCGCTCCTGCCACGGCCATCGCCCGGTGATCTCTAGCTCGAGCGAGAAGCTGAGGAAAGTCCGGATAACCACGATCAAGGCAAGGACCGCAACGCTGGCCAACGTCGGAGTCACTGCCACCGTACGGATGATGTCCGCGGCGACCAGCAGCTCGAGGCCCAGCAGAATCGAACGCCCGAGATGACGACGGAAACATCGGGTAGATCCCGGGTTGGTGCGCCACGCCGGCGCGGGCAGCGGCCACACCGCCGCCATGGCGCCCACCACGATCACCGCCACGCCAACGCCATCAACGACCGTGCCGACACCCTCGGTGAACGTCATCGCCGATCCACCCCGCGGCCCTGTCCTCAGGCCGGGTTGAGCGGCTCGGCCGGGTCGACTGGAGGATCATCCAGACCCGCCGACGCCTCAGAGACGTTGTCCACGTCTGACTCGTCAGGACTGTTCGAGCCGGCCGAACCGCGGTCCCCGTCCCGGGGCTGGGTCACCGGATCGATGCTCTCCTCGTCTTTCATGCCCTGATCCTGCCAGCCGCGTTGCCGCATCACACAGATCGACCACCGACAAGAGCGTGCGTCTTGCGCGGACACGTGGGGTTGCAGATATGCGGCTCGACGTGGTGACGCGAGGCCTAGGGAACGGTTAGGAGCGGTACTTCTTGACCCGCTTCTGCCATTCGCGAACTCGGTTGACCTCTGCCTTCATCTCCTCGGGCTCCGGAGGCACGTAGTTGACCTCCCGTGACTTGTTGTGCCGACGAGCCCAGGTCGAGCACGCCCCGTACCCGGCTTGGAAGTCTGTGTCGTCCTCCTGCGTGATCGCCGCCAGGATGCGGAACTTCATCACGTGCACCTCGGCGGTGCCACGGTCGAACACCTCGTCGAGAATCTCGGAGTTGACGCAGCTCTCCCAGAGCTCCGACAGGTCGCCGGCCCACGAACCGACAGCCTTGTCCCAGTCGTCCTGCCCGTACTCCGCCCGGCCCTTGGTCAGCCGAGCCAGCTCCTGTTCGATGTGGTTGAGTCGAGCGCCGAAGTCCTTGGCCTTCCATGGCAGCGCGGTCCGGACGAAGCCGGGCACCTCGCCCTTGCGCTCGATTGAGCGAGGGGTGAGCGAAACCTCGGCCTTCGCCGCCTGCTTTTGGAGCTCGCCGGCGAACGTGACGTCGTGCGTGAAGACGACGACCTGTCGGTCCTTCCCGAGCTCGGCCAGGCGCGCGGCGACGTACCGGCGCCGTACGTGGTCGAGGGAGGTGACAGGGTCGTCCAGGATGAGCGCCGACTTCGAGACGTCGAAGGCTGCCTCAGTCAAGAAGCCAGCCAGACCCATCGCGGTCTGTTCGCCCTCGCTCAGCACCTCAGCTGCCTGAACTCCGCCAGCCTTCGCGCCAAGCAAGCCGGGCTGCTGCTCGAGCTGGCCCTTGTTGCCCCCAAGGTCGCGGATGGTGACCCGTCGCAGACGCAGCCGTTCCGTCTCACGGATGAACTCGTTCTTGATGACCTCACCGGCGTACTGCTTGGTGAGCTGCGTGCTCTTTGACGTGATCGGGGTCGTACTTACCTGGCCCTGTGCTCCATCGAGCATCCGCCGCTCCTTGAGCCGCTCGACCTCCTCGCGAAGTGCATTGCGAGACTCGCACAGCTTGATGTGCGTCTCCAGCTCGCGGACCTGCGCCTGCGCCTGCTCGAGCGACGCCCTGAAGGCATCGACGTCGATCGCCGCAGCATCGGCAGCGGAGGTGCTCGCGCGGGCTTCAAGTGCCTTTACGTCCTCGACAACCGAGAGCGAGTCAGGTCGTTCTCCACTGACTTCGAGCCACCCGACAACCAGGTCACGGACCGTGCCTGCGCGCTGCAGCGCGGCCTGGGCCTGCGTCGCCACCTCCGGAAACGCAACCTGAAGCGTTCCGAGGTGAAGAGTGCCAGAGTCAGCTCCGACGGGGAGCGACTGCATGCGTTGAACCCGGCGCCGAACAACCTGCTCTGCGGCCGTAGCGTCCCGCTCGGTCCTGTCGCGCATGTACTCGTCGAACCGCCGGAGGCGATCACGCGCCGACTCGCCCAGCTCCTGCTGGCACAGGGGACAGCGAGCCGCCTCGTGCGTCACGGGGAACGGCTCGCCGTGGTAGGCCACGGTCGTCGAGTAGTCGCGCGCGGCGAACCACAATCTCCGCCAGGTCTCGCTCCCGACGCCGGGCAGCTCCTGACTGAAGTCCGCGGAAGCTGCGAGGACCGCGACCTCGCGAAGGCTGCGTGCCTCTTCGAGTTCGGCGGCAGCAGCGTCGAGGGCGTCCGTGCCTAGTTCGCCGACCGCCGCTGTCAACAGGGACGACAAAGCTGTCGCCGCCTGAGCCAGGGTCGACAGGCGCGAGCGCTCTGCGGCGGCGTTGCTCCCTTCCAGCCGCGCGACCTCGGCGAGGGCATCAGCCCACTTCTGGGTCGCCTCGGGGTCGGGCTGCGTTGCTGCGTCGATGGCCGCCTCGGTCGTGTCCCCCGTGAGGGTCGAGATAAATCTGGCAGCTTCTGTCCCGGCCGGCAGTTCGAGGTTGATCGCGCGAAGGTGGTTGTCCCGGAGTCGGTCCGCGATGGCCTTGCGTAGGCGGTCGCACATCTCGATAAGCCCGTCCAGCAGCACCAACGCCGATGGGCGGTAGGTGATGACTGACTTACGGTTCAGGTACACGTCGCCGCAGTGCTCGTCGTAGAAATGCATCTGACGGACCAGTGGGTCCGCCGGCCCCGGGATCTTGTGTTCCCTGTCGTCGTCGGCCACGTAGTGGAGGACCGCGCTGGGATCGACCGGGCGATCCTCGAAGACGTCCGGGAGGATCTGGGCTAGGTGCCGCGCGCCCACTGCCTCCTTGATCAGGCGTGCGTAGCCTGACTTGCCGCTGCCGTTGTCGCCGTAGATGACCGTAAGTCCGGTGATAGCGAACTCCAGGTCCTGATCATCGGCCAGCGCGTTGACGCCCTTCCCGTTGCGGATCGCGGCCAGGGTGACCGTTACGTCGTCCGCGGATGCCATCGCCAGGTCCAAGGGTTTGCCAGGTGCGTTCGACTCCTCGGGCACCAAAAGCGCGTCGATGGCGGACGAGATCTCCGCCTCGGTGATCGGTCGGCCCTCGGCAAGCGCCCGGAGGATCTCTTGTTGCCACCGCGGGCGCGACTCGGCCCACTTGGCGATGTCGTCCCCGATGGTCATGGTTGGCAGTATCCCGGACGGGGCCGACGGATTGCGGTGTCCCTCCGTGACTTGCCCGGCCAGATTCACGACCGTGACAAGACCCCGGGTCATGAGTAGATCCACTTGTGAACCCACCTGGCGTGGTCATCAAGGGAAGGTAGGAGCGCCCGTTCCTGAAATGAACAGGTCCCCCGTCCCGAGAACGGCGGAGATCAGCCGACTGACATCCGACCGACTATCCCGGGATGAAGGGTTTGTGTTTCTGAGCGCGTACTTGACCGCGTCATTCTGGGCGGAAGGACGCACACTCATCGTGGCGTCCGGGCGCCCTGGAAGCGTGTCATCCCTCGCCCGCTCTTCAGGCAGATCCGGAAGTTCCGGCGCGAGGCGCAGCTCCGCGTCTTCGATGGGTGCGGAGCGGGGCTCCGCCAAGGCATCGACGAAACAGACTGAGTCCTGGTGCGTCAGGGACGCGTCAGGAAACGCAGCGGCACTGTGCGGACGCGAGCGGACGGGACGACCCCACACGGACAGGCGGCCGGTCAGCCGGCCTTGATGGGGAGTTGCAGGTAGGAGGCATGTGCGCCGCCGGTGTGGATGATGTGCTGTCCACTGTTGGCGCCAGTGTACTCCCGGATGCCGGGCATCATGATGCCCAGTAGGTTGCGGGCGCTGATGACGAAGCGGAGCTGCTCGCCGGGGCGGAAGGCGAGACCGATCGGGAGCAGGTCGATCTCGATGTCGACGATCTCGCCGTCCGCGAGCTTGTCGACCCGGTCGAACCTGTGCGCGGGCACGTCCTCGGTCGACAGCGCCTCATCGGGGTGGCGGGCTGAGGCACGAAGCCGTCCGTCGGAACCCTTGTAGCGCAGGATGCTCGCGCCATGGTCGGTGAGGTCGTGGGCCCTCGCGCTCTGGTTGGGCACGGTGAACGCCTGCAGGGGCGTTCCGTAGGCGTCGAGCTTCTGCACGAGCACGAAGAGGTCCATGTCGTCTGCGCCGCGTGCTTCCACCCACAGGTGGGCTTTGGGGTAGCCGACCAGGACCGTCTCCTGGTCGAAGCGGGTGATGAACGACACCGCGTTCGGGTTGGCTGCGGTGTCGTACTCGGCTGTCGCCCCGTCCGTGGGCGCTTGCGTGGTCAGGGCTCGTGTGCGGCCGTCGAGGTAGTACTTGGTCGACGTGACCTCCTTGGGTGGGAAGGCGTCCGCAGTGACGTCGACCTGGTCGCCACCCTGAAGGTCCAGCACCGAGTAGCGGACCCGGGCCGTCGACTCCCACTCGTTGTCCTCATCCTTGAGGTAGCGGTCGAAGAAGCGCCGCAAGTCCTCCACGTTCGCTTCGTCGTAGTAGTCGGGCCACTCCTGGGTGTTGTGGATGCGCAGCCACTTCTCCGGCGAGGCCATGCGTCGCCAGGCGCGGAACGTTCCGGCCGTGTGCAGGGTGTTGGAGTAGCTGGCGACCACGTAGGCGGGCACGGTGATGCGGGTGAAGTCGGGGATCTTGTTCTCCCACAGCTCGTTCATAAGCGGGTAGCGCTCCGCCTCAGAGATGATGTCCTCTTTGCGGTTCTTGCCGAAGAAGCTGCCGTCCTGAAGCAGCTGGGCGAAGGCGGTGTCTGGCATGCCGCCGCGCATCACCAGGTCGCGGTAGACGTCGCTCACGCCCTCCCACGGGTTGATCGCCGCCAGGTGCGCGGGCTGCTCGGCCGCAGTGAACCACTGCGCGACCGCGAGGTAGGAGGTGCCGCTCATCCCGACCTTGCCGGTGCACCATTCCTGCTCGGCCAGCCACTCGATGAGGTCGTGGCAGTCGCGGCCCTCCTGGCGGTCCCACAGGACGCTGTCACCGTCGGAGTCGACCACCCCGCGGACGTCCGGGTTGCAGATCGCGTAGCCCTGCGCGCACCAGTACGCCGGGTCCGGGCCCTCGAACTTCTCCAGACCGGAGACGATCCCGTTGTCCAGGCCCACGAGTCCGAAGACGCCCATCACGCTGAGCGAGGTGCCCTGGCCCTTGCCGTATGGGCTCCACGCCACGATGACCGGCACCTGCTCCGCCCCAGCGGGGCCGAACACGTCGGCATAGATGGTCGCACCATCGCGCAGCCGGACGGGGACGTCCTTCTCGAACACGACGTCCACCGGTAGTGGCAGGAACTGGGGTGCGACCTGGAAGCCCGCCCCTAGCACCCGCGTCCCCGGGTCGAAACTGGTCAACAGCCCGGTCCGGGCAGGCGGCAGTGGGTGAGACGGTACGAAGATCTTCTGCTTATCGCTCATCGTGATTTCCCCTTCTTTCGTGGATTGGGACACCTTCCCCAGTCCCCGACACCCATCGTCGGATAGTTTCGCCGTCGGCGTCGAGCACTGGCGGAGCCGAATGTCTCGTCTTGGTGGTCTCCGTCTGGTCCATGGCGAAGAAGCGAAGTGGAGGCCCGGGAAGCGTCACCCGCCCGAGGCGGGCGTGGTCAACCTGCACCTTCAGGCCCTGGCTCTCGACTTGCTCCCATGCGTAGACCTCTTCCAGGGTGCGCACCTTCCCGGCCGGCACCCCGGCGCGTCCCAGGTGCTCGAGCAGCTCCTCGCTGTCGCTGGATGCGAGCGCTGCCTCCACCTTCGCGATGAGCGCCGCTCTGTTGCGCACGCGGTCGTCGTTGGTCGCGAAACGCTTCTCGTCCGGGTCGAGCCCCAACGCCTGGCAGAGCCGACGCCACAAATGACCGCTACCCACCGCGATCTGGATCGCGCCATCGCGACAACGGAACATGCCGTAGGGGGCGATGGACGGATGATGGTTGCCGGCCGCGTGGGGCACCTCCTCCCCCACCGTCCACCGCGTCCCTTGAAACGCGTGCACGGAGATGCCTGCGGCGAGCAGCGAGGTGCGGACGACCTGGCCCCGACCGGTGCGTTCACGCTCGAGCAGAGCTGCGAGGATTCCGGCGGCCCCGTTCATCCCCGCGAGCAGGTCGCAGATCGGCACGCCAACCTTCTGCGGGTCCTGCTGGCCCGAACCGGTAAGCGACATCAGCCCCGACTTACCCTGGGCGATCTGGTCGTATCCGGCCCGACTCGCCTCGGGGCCGTCATGGCCGAAACCTGTGATCGACAACAAGACCAGACCGGGGTTCAGGGAGAAGAGACGGTCCGGCCTGAAGCCGAGCCTGTCCAGCGCGCCCGGCCTGAAGTTTTCGATCAGCACGTCGGCGTGCCGAACCAGAGCAGTAAGCACCTCAAGGCCGTCCTCCGATTTGAGGTCGAGAACCACGGACTCCTTGTTCCTATTCGCCGAGAGGAAATACGTCGCCTCCGGAGGCCGGCCGTCGCCCGGATCGACGAAGGGCGGCCCCCACCCCCGACTGTCGTCGCCGCTCGGCGGCTCGACGGCGCAGCTGCGGGGGCCGAAGAACCCGGTTGGCTCTCATGTGTGGTCATTGCTCAGCCCTTTCTCGATGGCTCTACTGGCTGGCCCGGATGACGAGCATGCTCGCGGGCAGGTTGGTTCGGTTCTCCACGGTGCGTAGCGTGCCGGGGCCGAAGTGCACCGAGTCGTGTGGCCGCAGCGTCGCCTCGTCCCCCTCGCTGGACACGACGAGAGCGCCTGCCAGGACCACATACACGGTCTCTGCGGCCTGGGGAGCAAGGTCCGCGGCCCCGCCGGGCAGGTAGTGCGACAGCACGACGGTGAACGCCGACGTCGGCGAGTGCTCGCCGCCTTGGAGACGTACCGGCCCTACGCCGTGATGGTCGACGGGATGGAACGGCTCTGCATCCTCAAGCTGGGTGATTCGCATGGTCATATTCGCGGGGCCTTTCTCTCGGATGGGCTGGTACCTAGCATGTGACGGAGCTCTAAGAGGATCCGGGGCACGTCGCCAAGGCCACCGGCGGCGAAAACGTAGAAGTCCGGGCGCGCGAGGACGACCGTGCAGCCGCGTGTCTCGAACCACCGCCGGTAGGCGCCGCTGAGGTCCCGAACTCCGCCATCGTCTCCGATGACACTCACCGTGCCACCGAGTTCCGTGAACCAGCTCAGCTCGTCGGCCGTGACCCGCTCGGCGGGGTCGACGCCGAGCCCGATCAGCTGCCACGCGCCACCGACCACGTCGTCGAAGAGTCCCGAGCGTCCGGCGACTTCGACCATCCCCTGCACGGCCAGCCTGCCCTCCACACCGCCGCTCGGCAGGGTTATCGAGGGTTCGCCTAGGCGCGGGTGGGGCGGTTCCACCGTGACGGCGTCGGGGTCGGCCAGCTGCGCGCGCATACCGGCGTCGCGTTCGGCCGCCCGCTGCGGGTCCAGCTCGCAGATGACCCGACCGATGGAGACGGCCTCCTCGATGATCTCGCGGACGTGTCCACGACGTTCGGGGCCATAGCTGTCGAGGATCGATTCGTCTGCGAGTCCGCGCTGCACTAGGGTCAACCGCCAGGTCAGAGCCCGAGCATCGCGAAGCCCTGCGCACAGGCCTTGACCCAGGAACGGCGGCATCAGGTGGGCCGCGTCCCCGGCGAGGAAGATCCGGCCGCGCCTCCACTCCCCGGCCCACCGGCCGCGGAACGTGTACACCGCGTGGCGCTCGAGTCGGGCGTTCTCGCGGGTGACCCCCCACGGTGACATCAGCCGCCACGCGGTCTCCGAGCGGGCGAGCTTCTCCGCCGTCACGTCCGCGCGTCGCATGAACTCGAATCGCCGGCGCCCGGGACCGCTGTTGACCGCGGTCGCTGGCTGCGCCGGGTCGCAGTACTGGGTGACGAAGGCCTCCCACTCGCGGTCCACGACTGGCTGGTAGTCCACGACCAGCCAGTCGGCCTCGAAGCCGAAGTCGGTGCTCTCGATACCGAGCATGTGGCGCACGGGGCTGTTGGCGCCGTCGGCTGCCACGACCCACCGCGCCGTCAGGGTCTGGGTGGTCGTGTCGTCGTCGGTCCGCACTACGGTGACCGACACGGTCTCCTCGGACTGCGCCATATCGGTCAGAGTCCATCCACGACGGATCTCGACCCCTGGAAGCTGCTCGGCCATGTCCTCGAGCGCCCGCTCGAGGTCCGGTTGGTAGAAGCCGTTCGTGTTCGCCCAACCGGACTCGGCTGCCCGGTTCCAGTTGATCGCGCGCAGCAGCTCGCCGTCCGCGTTGCGCATCTGGTACCCCCCCCGCTTCCCGTGGGACGGCTCGAAGAGGTCGGCGTGCTCGGCCATGAGGCCGACCGCCTGCAGTATGCGCAGCGCCTCGTGGTCGATCGTGCAGGCCCGAGGCATCGGGTAGTGCGAGGGCCAGCGCTCGACTACTGTGATCCGCCAGCCCTCTCGTGCCAGCAGCAGTGCGGTCGCCAGCCCGACCGGTCCGGCGCCGACCACGACGCAGTCACTGGTGTGCTGAAGGTCCGGGGTGGACTCTCCCATTCGGTCGGCTCTCCTGGCTGTCGAATTGGTCAAGCGTGGGTCGCGGGCGCTGTCATGACTGGTGCCAGCCGGGTGGTATGCCGACCGACCACGCGCGAGCGGACCGAGCCGATTCCCTCGATCTCCACCTCGACGCTGTCCCCCGGATGTAGAAGCCACGCGGGTTGCCGCGCGTAGCCGACCCCGCTCGGCGTGCCCGTGGCGACGAGGTCGCCGGGACGAAGGATGAAGGTGCGGCTGAGGAAGGCCAGCAGCTCCGGCACCGGGAAGATCATCTGGTCGGTCCGGGCGTCCTGGGTCAGCTCTCCGTTGACGCGGGCCGTGATGCGCAGGCCTGTCGATGGGTCCGGCGCTTCGTCGAGGGTCACCAGGTCGGAGACGGGTCCGCTCGCGTCCACGTTCTTCCCGATCGTCCACTGGCTAGTGAGCTTCTGCGCGCGCCGAGCGGTGATGTCGTTGAAGCACCCGTAGGCGAAGACCGCGGCAGCAGCGTCCTCCGGCGTCGCCACCGAGAGAGGCTTTCCGACGACGGCGAGCAGTTCTGCCTCCCAGTCCAGCCCTTCTTCGTCGACGGGGACCTCGACCTCGTGGTCCGAAATCGCCAACGAGGGCGTCCACCGGCCGAAGATCGTGGGGTGGTCGGGAGAAGAGAACGGGCCTTCGGCGACGTGGTCGGCATAGTTGAGACCGACGCACAAAATGCGCGCGTCCGGGCGAACAGGAGGGGCGAAGTGCGCGCGCTCGCGGCGATCGGCGCGCACCCAGCGACGTGGTCGGGAGCGACGAAGTGGTACGGGTCGCTCCAGAAGTCCGAGACCTCCGCCAGCGGCCGCAACGCGTCGCCGACCACCGCCGCGACGAGGACCCGTCCTTCATACCGGGTGCCGGTCAGGCGCATGATCTCTCCGTTCATTAAACCACCCGGAAGGTTCGGGTGATTACATCCTGACCAGTGCGCGCGCGGCTGTCAATAGCATCGCGCTAAACTGCCCGCATGTTTTCCAAGCCTCCGGCGCGAGCTCAGCAGCTCGCGACCGATATCGAGCTGTCAATAGTCGAGCGGCGCCTCCAGTCCGGCGAGCGCATCGCGACCATGGACGAGCTCCGCGAGCAAACGGGCTACGGTCGGTCGACCATCGGGGAGACGGCTCGGATCCTCTCCGAGCGCGGGACCGTCGAGATCCGGCCCGGCCGGGGCGGTGGACTCTTCGTGGCCTCCATCAGTCCTGTCGTCAGATTGCGCCGGACGCTCCTGACGGTGACCCAGGGGCAGTCGACTGTCAGCGACGCCATCGAGGTGCGGGAGGCCCTTGAGGAGCTGATCGCTCTCGATGCCGCGCGGCACCGCACTCCGGAGGACATCGCCGACCTTCGGATCTGCATTGGCACGATGGGGGCGCACGGCGACGACTGGGCAGCCTTCATGGCTGCCAACTGGTCCCTGCACGAGCGCATCGCGGCCATCACTCCTAACGACCTCGCGCGCGGCGTGTACGTCGGCACGATCCGCTGCGTCGCGGAACTCCCGGTGCATGCCGGGGCCGAGGAGAACGCCGACGCCGCGGACTACCTGGCCACGCGAGTCGGCGTGCATGCGAAGCTCGTCGACGCGATCGTCGCCGGCGACCTCGAGCGGACGCGGGTCGCCGTCGAGGCCCACCGTGGGATCGCCGTCGGATCCGGTATTCCCGAAGGTATGCCCGGGAACCGGGAGTCAACCGAGCACGTCTTGCTTCGGTGACTTGGTCAGCCTCCTACATCCGTGTCACCGCACCTAGAGCGGTTGGCACTGCACAAGGCTGGTGTTCGCCCATGCCGTGGGCCGCCCACGATCAGCTGAGGTCACACCCGCATTAGGCCGCCGTCCGAGACCAAGGTCTGTCCGGTCATGAAGGCACTGTCAGGGTCCGAGCGACGGTGGTACGGCTGAGGTCGACGTTCGTGCCGATCATCGACCCCTCGTGACCGTGGTCGCTGACTCGGCGACCCGCTTGAGGCTGTGGACCCAGGACTCGATCTGCTCCGTCGGGACTGACAGCGGCAGCCCCGTCATCCGCAGTGCCATCGGAGGAAGATCGCCCATCGTCGGGATCAACACGACGATCGACGCAGGGTCGTAGCGCTCGCCCGGCACGAGGTCGGGGCAGAAGAGATCGGCCAGCTCGGCGGTCACCTCCCGCACAGTGCGCTCGTGTCGTGGCAGGCGATCGGACTGCTCGAACTCGCTCAGTGCCGCCTCGTGACGCTGGAGGACCTCCGGATCCACGGCGAGTAGGGAGTAGCCCCGCTCCCGGACCTTCTCCAACACTGCGCGGTGGACCGCTCGGCGGTCTGGACCGTCCTCGGGGGCACGTTCCAGCCACTCATCGACCTCGGCCGGCGTCGAGTTCACCATGAACACGGCTCCCAGCGGCGGGATGATGGGTTGCCGGTGCCCGAGCGCGGACGACTCGGCGGCGGGGTTCCGGTCCGATGCCAGGACCTGGACCGCGTCGCTGCCGATCTTGGCGAGGACGCCGCAGTTGACCCCCAGCTCAGCACTGAGTTGCTCGATCGGGGCCCGGAGGCTCTCGGCCAGCTGCGCGGCCTGGATCAGCTCCGGCTCCGGCGCAGCGATGAAGGACCGGGGCGAGAACCGGCCGTAGCCACCTTGGAAAAAGAGGAGGGGCAATGTCGACCGCTCGACGCCAAGGCCGTGCACCCGCCCCAGGACGACGAGGTGGTCGCCGGCTTCTCGGATCTCGATCTCTTCGAACGTGCACTCGACCCAGGACACCGCGCCCTCGAGGATGGGCGAACCGAGCGGCCCCGGCCGCCAACCCACGCCCTCGAATTTGCCCTCCCACACGGTCGCGATCCGGCGGCAGACCGGTTCCTGGTCGGCGGCCAGCACTGCAGTCATCAATCCAGTGACTCGAATAAGCCAAAGCGGCGAGAGGACGCACGACCGGCGCGCAGCGATGACTCTTTGGGTGTGCCGGGCCTCTGGGTGTGCCGGCCTTAGCCGGCCTTAGCCGCCGTCATTCACGACGGCCCTGAGATGTCGTGTGAGGTCCCTGCGGGATTGGTTGGGGCAAAGCGAGGGTCAGGATGCGCGCGGTCAAGGCTTGTGTTGGGCTGGAGACATAGTCGAACGCCGCATCAAGGGCATAACGATCGGTTGAAGGCCCATGTCAGCCGAGAATGCAAGCACCTTCTCCCGTGTGAAGGGGTATGCCGCTAGCCGCGCCTGGCTCAGGATGACCTCGGCCTCGTCATCGCTAAACTCTCGTCCGCTTTGCACGTCAAAACCCACTAGGTGGGTGATATCGAGGTCCGCGATTTTGTCGCCCGCGGAGTTTGTAAGCTCGAAAACGCTTCCGATATGGAACAGCAGCGAATCGTCGTTGTGCTGCATTTGATAGGACGAACTCTCTGAGATGCCGCCGGGCGACACATCCAAGGCTGGTCCGCGCGCGAGAGTGACTTCCCAGAGCAGGAGGCTTGTGAGCTCGATCCCCTCCAGTGCTCGCGCTCGTAAAGCTATCTCGCGCGCCTCGACGTCAAGCTCGACATCACGGGATTCCTCAGACGTGAGCGGGGTGTGCCCCATCCGCATTCTCTCCTTGCCTCGAGACGGACCACCGGGAAACGTCGGGCCCGTGCGTCCTCACGGTCGCGGTGGCCCTCAAGATCGGCCGAACTGATAAGAGCGTCGGCCGGTCGAGCGCGGTGTGCTCGCCATCGATCTCGTCCATGAGGAGGACGACGCACTTGATCCCGTCTCCTGAGGCGAAGTGCTGCTTCCACGCCCAGACACTGTTTGTGGAAGCAGCATCCTCTGTGCGTCTGGGTGCGCGGCGACCCAGTTCTGGCACGGCGTCGCTTTTGGGGCGGGCATCGACGATCAGCTCGTAGCCGAGCGCGTCAAGCACCTTGGCGACGGAGGATACCTTCACGTTCCCATCGCTGTTGAGAAGTTGCGAGATGCGGCCCTTGGTCACGCGCAGAGTGTCCGCAATCGTTGACTGCTTCAGTCCTGAACTCTTATGGGCGCTGCCCATAAGTCTGGCGACGCGCGAGGCAGCCCGGGCAGCAGCAAGTTCAGCTGACCCTTGGGGGCTGCCGGCTAACTCGTCATAGAGAGTGGCGCCTTCACTCGTCATGTTGCAGATCCTCCTCACGGACTCTGGCCGCCGCAGCCAGGTCAAAAATCTCGGTCTTGGGGCCCATCTTTGGGAACGCGTAGCCGAGCCGAATGGTTCGGTCAAACCGGGGGAACCACCAGAACTCGTCGTCGTCCTCAGCGGAGGCGGTGTCCGGGACACGATTCTTTGCGGTGTACGTCCCATCACCGAGCGTGTCATAGAACGACAAACGCTTCTTGCCTACTTTGAACTCCCAGATGCCGTCGTCGAGAAAGTTGACTCCGGTCTGGTAGGTGGGGAGCCCCTCCGTGGCCAAGACTCGGACCATCTCGAGGAACTTCGCAGCGTCGACAATCTGCTCATCGCACGGGATGTTTTCGGCGTCCGGATCGGGCTCCCAGGTACCACCTCTCAGCGCGCACATGAACTCCCAACCCGGCAAGTTGCCGTCTGCTTCCACCGCGTACTCGACGTCATGGAACTCCCCCTTGTGAGCGATGCGTCGGACCAGTTTAGCCAAATCTAAAACCCCTTGTCTAGCCTCGACCCCGCCGTGCGCTGCAGTGTGCCATGACGAACCCTTGGGGGCCGTTGTTCAACCAGCGAGTCTTGGCCGCGAGAGTCGGGCAGGCAGGCTGAACGTATGCTGCGCATCCGGTGGCGGCACCGCCTGTTCGACAACACCCTCCATGGGTCCCAGGCCCACCTCGAGCGGGCGCCGAGACCGCGGATGTACAGAGTTCGACATGGGCTCGCTGGATCCCGACCAGCGGGTCCAGCCCGTTGCTCTCGCACCAGGCGAACCACTGCCCCAACTCGAACGCGTACAGGGCATGGGTGCGCCCGGCGTAGCGGGCCAGGTATGACACGGCCGACAGTTCCGCGGTCGACATCGACGCGGGCTGGAACGGAAGGATGGTGGTCGGACCGGACATGGAGTCACCTCACGCGGCGACCTGACAGATGGCCCAGACCCCCGCTCGCCGCCACCGCGGCCAGGCACCCGGACCGCATCGACGCTAGACCCATTCCCCTCGTCGGTGCCCGCGTCCCGCAGGCGGCGATAAGACGCATTCACTGCAATGCCATCGCGGTCAGACCCACTGCGCCCGAGGTCCGTCCGACCGCACTCGTACGCCAGTACGTATGGGCGACCGCTCGTCGGTAGGACGGTGTTGAGGGTCAGCGGCTCGCACGGCAGAGACGAGGGTGCAACCGGGACGAGCCTTGGGCAGACTTAACCGATGTCGACGCAGGGTCTGAATAGCGGCGGAGGGCATGCCGCCGCCCGTGACTAGGCATGGGTGCGAACCGACCCCGCGCATACCGCGACTCGTCGGTTAGATTTCGGCCATGGGGTTCTCCATCAAACTTGCGCCCGGTGTGCGCGTCCGCGCCTCGAGCCGCGGCGTGCGTACCAGTGTCGGCCCCCGAGCGGCTCGGGTCCACTTCGGGACCGGACGAACGGGGTTCTCCTGCGGCGCGGGACCGATCAGCTTCTATACCAGTACTGGAGGTGGACGCTCCCGCTCCAGTTCGGGAGCTCGGCGGCCGTCGACAGGTACGTCCACGCGCGCCCTCGCCCTCGCGGACAAGGTCGACCAAGCCCAGCATTTGGCGGCGGCCCTAGGTGGCTGGTGTCGAACGGCTGTCGGTGGGGGCGCGGGGCCGCTGGGACGGGGGTCACGGCCTGCAGCGGTCCTTTGGAGAGGATGCGGCGATTTGACCGGACGAAGCCCATCGGGCCCTTC
>JAABUS010005781.1_pt1 | contig 15809 bp, 23 predicted proteins | sample 5560161 | NCBI WGS metagenome assembly JAABUS01 (sample SAMN10711885, study PRJNA513376) | rock metagenome | isolation source: Antarctica rocks | place: Antarctica: Victoria Land, Trio Nunatak nord | collected 2016-01-04
TCGACTTCATCCCCACTCTCGAGGTCGCTCTCGCGCAACCTCTCCCTGACTTATCCGCCCCCACCGCCGCCACAGACCTCCTTTCCATCTTCCAAGCCCACAACATCCCCGCTCCCTTCAACCCCACCCTTCCCCGCCTCCTCGACAGCCTCTCATCCACCTACCTCGAGCCGCAATGCGACTCCCCCACCTTCATCACGCACCACCCCGAATGTCTCTCCCCGCTCTCCAAATCCTTCGTCCACCCAGCCACGCAGCAGCGCGTAGCCGCTCGAGCAGAGCTCTTCGTAAACCGCCAGGAGATGGTGAACATGTACGAAGAGGAAAACTCCCCCTTCGAACAACGCCGGAAATTCCTGGACCAGCTCGAGTACAAGGGCGAGGACAGCGATGGGGAGGCGACACAGAGGGGGAAGCACAAGGAGGAGCGTGGCATCAACGAATCCTACCTCAAAGCGCTGGAGTGGGGCCTACCGCCCACGGGGGGGTGGGGATGCGGCATCGATAGGCTGTGCATGCTGTTCAGCGGCGCGGAGCGCATCTCGGACGTCCTGGCGTTTGGGAACTTGAGGAATGTGGTGAGTTTGGGACGGGGGAGAGGGGGAGGCAAGTGATGTACTTTAATCGCATAGATTCTTCTCGCAGCTCCAGTGAAGGCATTTGTCCATTCCCCAGCAGATTATTCCAAAGTACCCGAAACACTTCAACGCTTTCACGCATCCACGCTGGGTGGAAACCCCATTCCGCTGATAACGTCAACACGTGAATACGTGCAACCGCTTCGGTGGACTTGGCTGTCTCAGCGGCCTCTCCCTCGAGAGCACCGCCGCCTGTCTCGCTTCCCGGCAAGGCCCCTTTCATGTGACTTCCGCTAAAATATCTCGCCTCCAGAAGCTTGGCTCGGAGCCGTAGATGTGGTTTCCCCAGGATTATTGTTAGGGATCTTCTCGGAAGGAGGGAGAGAGGGCGTGCAGATGCTTCAATTTTGGGAGATAGCAGGCATAAGGGCTTTGTAGAGCCACGGAGCGGCGAGGAGGTATAGGAAAGCGGTGAGAGGGAGTGGGGAGGGGTGAGAGGGAGTGGGGAGGGGTGGTGATAGAGATGGAAGGGCTGTGTGGGCCTGGGAAAAGGGATGGTTTAGGTAAATGGCGTGCGAGGGAAGGGGGAAGGGGGGTTGGGAGTGAGGCTGTGGGTCGGGTTTTCTGGGAGTGTATCGGAGGGTATCAGAGGGTTTGGAGTGCGCTAGCGCGGACTGAGAGAAGGGGCGAGGAGATGGGAGGGCTGGAGGGCTGAACTGGTGTTTTAACGAAAGGTTTGATTGCTAGAGCTTGTGATGAGAGAGTGTGCGAGGAGATTGGGAGAGGTGGAAAGCCTTGGATAGGGGCTGAAGAGGTGTCAAGAAGAGAGCTATAGACCGGTTCTGCGCAATGTACCTTGAATTTGCCTGAGAACTGCACCAGAACAAACCCACTTCTGGAAAACATAGTGCCAACCGAAACAAACCATCGTCTTCTCCCCTATAAGCCCTGAAAACAGACACTAAAGCAGAGATGCGGCCTAAAGATAGTAGACATCCAGTGTACTCAAAGAGCGCAGGCTTCAGAACACCTGCAATTCCCCCAGCGTAGCGCCGCGTAAGCGAGATTTCTAGTTTCTGAGAAACGCCAACCTGAAATGGCCGTGTCGTAGAGGTCTCGTTTGTGACACTTTTGCCGACTTGATCCTATTCGGTTTTGCTGAGTGGAATCATTGATCTGTCCAGAGGCAATCGTGGAGTCACGATTTGAGATCTGGAAAGCGTGGTGCCGCGTAGGCAGCTGGAAAGGGGGAATACCTGGGCACAGAATGTCTTTGTGCTCTGCTCTGGTATGTTTCTGTGTTAAATGTGGCCTGTATCAAACACTGTGCCTGGATTTTGGTCCATGCAGAGGCTATTTCGTTGAGCATTGCTTGTTTGTTAGGCAGTAGAGAGAAGTCTTATCAGTATTCCGGTTCTCGCCGACCTGAGCAGAGGCAGCAGGGACCAAAAAAACCCCAAAAGCCTGCTCCAAAAGGGGTAGAAATCAACGGGAATGCCATATACAACCAAAATACCCATTATTTCGGCCCACAATGCCTGAAAACCACCCAGAACAAGCCAATAGTAGACACAATAATAAAGAAAACACTCAGATACAAGCCTGGAAACGACGCTAAGCCTAATAGGGTTCGCGGCGGGTATAACCGAGCCATTATTACCATGTAGCCGTGCCCTAGACTTGTACAATTCCTTAATATCACCCTGGCCCATCTCTGATCTTCAACTCAAAAGCTTACGGACTTTAACAGAGTGCTATTCAAGCTGTGGTGGTGCTACGGAAGCAGAAAACCGTGTTGCCGCATACCCGGTAAGCCGTTTTGACCATCTGGAAAGGGGTAGCGCTTGGGAGGTCAAGTTCTGACTTCGAATCAAGTGATAAAAAGTCGCGATGCCCCCTACCACGCAGCTAGGAGATGCGGAAGAACGTCAAATCAAGGTGGAGGATGTAGACGATGCCCAGCTCGCAGGATCAGGTAAGGAGAGAATAGCGAGTACACGCTTTTGAGAGTTCTGACAGGGAATAGAAGCCACAGCAGCTACGGAGGAACGTGAAATCATTGGAGACGAAGTAGGAGATACCCAGCCCGCAGCAGCAGGTAAGAGGACCTTAGCGAGTACACGCTTTGACGGTGCTAACAGAGAACAGCGACTGCTACACCTCGTGTCAACCCCTACGCAGGCCTCACCAACTCTGGGCCTCGCAAGCGTAAAGTACAGGAGGAAACTGAAGCTAGCAAGCACCCTCATGCCCCAGCGCCGCGTAAGACTAGAGTGAGGAAGGCTGTCGGCCCAGGGTAAGAGAAATGCTTGAAAGAAAAGACTTACTAGCTAATCTACCTCATTAGAAAGCTGATAGATACACGAAGCCTACAACGATACTCCCGTGGCGATGTTGTTGATCTCAAATATGTTCTCACATTGATCTGCCTCATTGAGAACGCTATTGCCGCCGGGAACGACATCACAAAGCTTCTGAACAAGCTACGTGAGCGCCTTCATCAAGTGGAATTCAATAGCAATCTGTGCTTTCAATTAGTTCAGGATTCAAAGCTCTTAGGAGATCAGGGCTTACCTAAGATCTTCGACACCACGGCGCAGTTTCCTTACGATCTGGCTGATGATAGCCTTGTTCTCTATCAGCGATGGTCTAAGGGACTGTTTGATGCTCACCTGTTACATGGAATCGAGCTCAAGAATCGTGTTCAGCTTGACGACAAGTCCTTTAGGTCGCGTAATCTTGAGAAGGATTACGCCTTCAAGGTCTCCGCTCACTACATCGGCGCTGGCGATCTCGTCAACGGTCAATGGTGGCCATTACAGATCTGCCTGATCCGTGACGGCGTCCACGGGGAAGTGGAGGCCGGAATCTGCGGCGAGCCAGGTCGAGGAGTGTTCTCCATCGTTGTTGGGAGCGGTGGCTACGACAACGTCGACGAAGGCGACGTGATCCAGTACTGCGGCACCTCTGGAGGTAACGGAAAGGAGACAGTAAACACTAGACTGATGATGGAGTCACTTACCCGTCGTAACCCGGTAAGAGTTATTCGCTCTGGTGCGGCTAATAGCAGCAAGAAGACGGTCTACCAACCATCTAAAGGTCTTCGTTACGACGGGCTCTACGAAGTTGTCGCAGACGAGCTTCTCCATCAGGCAACGGCTATGCATCGGTTTAAACTAGAGCGTCTGAGCGACCAGCACCCAATACGCTACCAGGGAGTCGAAGCACGGCCTACGCCTGAAGAACAACGTAGCTATGAGAGCATACGCGAAAAGCTGGGGCTCAAGGGCTAGGTGGGAGGCTGTGAGGGCAGGAAAGGGTGATATCTCCTTATGCAGGCATCACTTACTAGCATGGCGGCATGGGAAGGAGCGAATCTCAGGGTAGGACGGTAGGATCTGCGTGGTTTTCTCCTCTAACAGCAGCATTGAGATACCCAGCATAGGCACACATTTGCAGTGCTAGAAATGACGGCCGAAACAATGAAATCTTATCACTCAAAACAGCTGAATGTCTGTGTTGAGAGTGTAGTGAACACAAGAGAGTCTCAACGTACCTGCCTGGGAAGGTTCCTTCCCTGCTTGCCAAAATTCTGGCCCCTTTTGACGTTTATACGTGTTAGCGTTGGGCCTGCGTTGGGTTTTTGATCCAACGTCAAGTCGCAAAACAGTCTTTTCACTTGCACGGCAGAGCTGTCCCGCCATCTTTCTTCGAGTTCTGGGTCTTCGGCCGGTGAAATCCGAAGTCGTTCTTCTCCTGTATCGATTGCCATTGACCGGAGATGGGTTTCGTGCTTGACGTAAGAATTGCACTTTGACGCAATCCCATATTAGCGTTGGGCCTGCGTAGGGTATGTGATCCAACGTCAAGTCGCAGAAGAGTCTTTTCAGCTGCAAGACAGAGTTGGTCTGTCGACTTCTTGGGATTTTCGTGTCTTGGGTCTTGAGAATCTTGAGAACCTTTCTTCTCCCAGATCGTCTTAATCGACCGGAGATGGTTCCGGGCCGGGATGATCCGGATGTTGACCGGACATATGCTTTTTGGTGTGGTCACGTGTTGGCGTTGGGTCTTGCCAAACCGTGTAACAGTGGTTTCGTTCGAGCAACAGGGTCAATTCTGCCGTGTCCTCTTCTCCAGCTGGGGGTAAACGTCGTTACTTGGAGAGTCGCGAATTTTGCAGCTCGACTAGCGATCTACTAAGTGGCTACAGGCCTTTCTTCAGCTGTGGGAAACCCCAGATAGATCTTCAATCACAAAACGCTTTGACTGCTGTTTTCCAGACCTCGGGCACGGCTGGCCCGATGTCCAATTCATGTGTCCGTGAAGCATGATTGGATCGACGATGAAGGAACCAACCAGATGGAAGGCAATTAGGAAAAAGCGTGGAGCACTAGCCCCTGAACCACGGTAGCAGTATACTAGTGGATGTTCCTGCACTAAAACTTTGATAGCGTTGGTGGAAGGAGCTATCGATTCCAAGCAAGGGATGACAGCTCGGTCCTCCACTGCACCGATCAAACAGATCACAACAAGCAACATCGCCCAAGAAAGACCTTCGCTGAGCATACAGTCGCCTTCATTACCTATACAAGGACAACACAAGTCACAATGGCAATGCCCAATGCTCCTCAATTTATCGTTGCCATGGCCTTAGCGGCCCAGGCTCGCCGACAGACTTTTGTCCACCCCGGCCGCCAAAGATTACAATCAACCGGCAACGCTTCCCCGCAGTCCGCCAGCTCGGACAAGCTGACCAAGTGAAACACAGAACCTTGCTTGCTCGCTTTTGCCATGTCTTTTCCATCCTAGCACCTTGCACCTTCCTGTCGGGGCGTTCCCAACATCTGCAAAGAGCTGCAGAGAGGCGCACCAGGTATCATGTGATATCGGGTCTCTTCCGCGAACCACTTTACGCGTGTCCAATAGGCAAGGCGCGTCCCCCAGCTGCCTGTCCCTCCAGGTCGGACTACGGGGCTATCACGGATCGCCAAACGCATATATGACTCGGCCATCCTCCTGACTTCTCGAGTATCGAGATGATTTTTCAAGTCATTGTTGATGCCTGGCTGAGACTGAGGCATCCATCCCCCATCTCTATATAAGCTGGTCTCCTCCTCTCTTCAATACTTTCCTTCTTCAAGCCCATCAAGCTTGACTCTCCTTACGTTGTCCGAACCTCATCCCTGGTGAAGTCTGATACGAGAGCTTCACTGCTGCCTCGTCATCATGTTTGCTCGCCGGACCCAACACAAAGAGGACAGCTTCACCAAGTACAGAGCTACGAAATCCACCTCTACAAACAAACCCTCAACCAGCAGGCAGAAGCGGTCTTTCCGCGAGAATGCCTCCGCAGCAAAGAAAGGCGAGAAGGCCAAGCGGCCAGCAGAAGTCAGTCCGATCAAAGGCTCGTACGTATCCCCCAAGCTGAGTATAAGCCTGTGCATCTACTAAACTACCTCTCTGACAGAACGATGACCTCCCCCATCGTTACCATCGTCGTCGGCACCGACGCCCGCGTCTTCGCCGCCCACGAAGAAACCCTCTCCCTCTCCCCCTTCTTCTCCGCCATCATGCGCGGGCAGTTCCTCGAATCGGCCTCCAAACGCATCACCCTTCCTGAAGAACTGCCCGAAGTCTTCTCCTCCGTCCTTGAGTATCTCTACAAAGGCGATTACTACCCCCGACTATTACACAACAAGCGGCAAGATCGCTGGGAGCTCGAGGACGCCAGCCCTAATTCTACAAGCCCAAACATGGGTGGGAGAGGGCAGGTGGAGAGCACAGTGTACAGCCATGCCGATGGACAGGTGTTGCTGAAGGACACTTTGATCTACTGCACAGCAGAGAAGTACGGTTTGGAGGAGCTGAAGAGGCTGGCAATGAAGAAGCAAGGGCTGCAGAGCGGAATACAATGCTCGACGATCTTGGCCAGTGCGAGATATGCCTACGCGAACACGCCCGAGAGCGACTCCAGGCTGAGGGCTCATTATCTCGCTCTGATCATCAGAAGTCGGGGCACCTTCAAGAGGAGTGGGACTATGCAGTTGGAGATGGAGGGTGGTGGGAGGCTGTGAGCTTCGCTTGTCCCTCGATGTTGAAGGCTCTGTGCTTACTTTTCACTACAGGTTCTTCGATCTCTTCGTTGCGATGTGCAACCACATGGACGACATGGCAGCACTGACCAAATCACCACGAACGCCTCGCTAGCCAAAACCTCTCCCAAATTCCCACTTCCCAAAACGAAAATCTACCATCTATTGCCTTTTCCATCTACCCAGAGTTCTGGGTCTCTCAGCAGCAACAATACATGTACATTTACATCTCCTACTACTCTGGCGGACATGGAGGATACCAGGAGCGAGGCGTTGTAGGGGATCTTTTGGCGACTTGTAATATACCTTCCTCGCTGTCGCTACTATACAGCTGCTTCAGGCACACGCTCATCTGCACAGGGCAACATGTCCACCGTGGAGCTTGGTAAACTCCCTTCAGGCAGGCTCCTCGTAGGCAGGCTCGTCGTAGGCAGGCTCGTCGTAGGCAGGCTCGTCGTAGGCAGGCAGATTATCTGCGATTTGTCAACTTTACCGGCGTTAGGCTAGCACAGAGCTTGAGATATCCTCGCTCCTTCATTTCGAAACAAAAAGTCTTTTTCTAGGATAGCATCGGGCAGTAACAAAAGACTACTCCAGGGATTGTTACACAGATCACATGTGACTCATCCGTTACCCCCACATCTAACCATTCTGGTAAGACAAGCATACATACATACACATGCAGATACAACACCGCATGCACAAAGCCGCACATGCCGGTCGAGATCGTGAGTCACCCCCCCCTCCCCTCTCCCTGGCGCGGACGCAACTCCGTTTGCGTGCCAACGGCGGCACACATTTCAGTATCTATCCCGCATCGCTAGATCCGGATGTAGAGCCAGCGCATCAGCACACCCACCAGTGAGTACTGGGTTCCCTTAATCCCACGTGCGCTACCGATCCATAGTGCGCTTTTCGAGATCGTCAGGGGTGATTGCTGGATTCAAGGTAGGCAGCCAGATTAAGCTGTAGCCGACGTGAGTCACACGCGCTAGGAGCAAGCCACTTGGGGGCAGTGGCCTATAAAAGTAAGGATCGATCCTATGGGGAGAATTGTTATTTCTGAAGTGCGTTGCTTCCGGGTTGTTTGGGGAGTGTATTTGGGTCGTTGGTGTTTGGGATGGTGAGGGGGAGAGGATGTGGTGGATGTAGGGGCGGTGGGTTCAGATGCCGGTGCCGGGGAAGGCGCCGGATTTGCTGAGGACGACGACGCCGTGGTCGCGGGAGATGTAGCCTTTCATGAGGTTCTGTAGTGGTGGTGTGAGGATAGTCAGCGTGGAAGATAGGTTGCTGCAGCGCGGAGGAAGGGGAGGACGAGGTGGGGGATTGGAAGGGGTTGGGGAGAATGATGCCTGAGGATGCTGCCTGAAGGTGCTGGCTGCCTGAGGGGCCAACATGAGGGCATCTTTGTGCGATGTCTCCCAGCATTCAGGCCAGACAGAGAAGCGCGAGGAGAGAAGAAAAGCAGGTCGTATAGAACATACCTTGTAGATCATGTTCGCCAACAAACACTCTACCTCATCCCTCTCCACCTTTCCTCCCCCCTCGCTGACCCCCACCGCGGCAACGAATTCTCCCAGCCCCACCTTCCTGATCTTCCCATCGTCCTCCCATTTCTGGTCTTTACATACCTTCCTCAACAGGTTCCTAAGACAGAGATCCCTCCCCCTTTCAAGCGTGAGGTAGATGCGTCGCTTCACAAAGTCGGGCTCCCCAGCTGCGAGCGCGGTGTCGAAGGCGTGCAGGGAGCCGAGACGGACGGCGCGTACGAGAGGCGTGAAGAGCGTGGAGAGGTGGGGGTAAGGGCGGAGGAGGTGGGGAGAGGGGAGGGAATGTGTTGTTAGGAGATGGGTCGGGATTAGGTAGGTGAGGATCAGCCTGGTCGGTTATCAGCAGGGATGGAGAAAGGAAGTAGGGGGTTTACTCTTTGTTGCGGTGAGCGGATGCAAAACAGAGGTTGTAGGCTTCGGTGAGGTTGGCTTCGGCCTGGAAAGTTGTCAGTCGCGGTCTGTGAGGATATTCTTGGGAGGTGACGATGACCTGTTTGTAATTTTCTTCGAGGAAGGAGATGACGCCGACATAGTATTTAAAGGTGACGATGTGGGCTTTAGGGAACATCTCCAACTCGGGCATATCGGTTTTGGATGCGAGTAGAGCACGGAGTATATTCTTGGAAAGTCCGATCTGGTTCAGCTATGATACCAAAGTTAGTGTGAATCAACTAGGAAAAGCTATGGCAATAGATATGGTACCTTGAAGTACGTCTTGAATAGGAGGTTAGTAGTATAATAAATGGCCCATTTCCTCGACTCCTCCAAGGGCGCCCTGTTCCTCATGCTCAGTACAGATCTTTGCATTGAAATGTAGAGATATTTCGATTACATCTACATACCTATCACTAATACACAAAGTAAATATCCGATTGATGACCCTTGCCGCATCCTCCAACTTCTCATTCTTCCCAACATCGCTCGCTATATCATCCTGAAACCCACCAGTCGTCATCTGCATCCCTCCATTCGGAGCTTGGGCATTGGCATCCGCTTTAATGGCGAACATCCGTAGATAACGCCCAACAACGTAGAGGCAAGGAACGGTCCAAGCTTCGAAATGTCCAGCGTTGTAGCCCTTGATCAGGGTATTCGTCACCTCTTTCCAGCTTTCGTAGACTCGAGACCAGTCTGCCCTTGATGCACCATCTTCGGCGTCGAGGATCGGACCCAGTGCTTTCCAAAGGGCAATGTACACTTCGATCCAGGCATTTGCTTCTTGTTTCTGGATCTGGACGGATCGATCGTAATGCGTGATTTGGTATCTGACATCGGCGGCTATTGAGAATTCATCTGACTCTCTGTAGAACTTTCGAAGGCGATTTGGGTCGTTGGAGGGTGCGATTGGTGTGATCGTCGTAGCGAGCAAAGAGCCGGATTCCTGGCTGTGAGCATGCTTGAAGTCGTCGAATAGAGCGTCCATTGTTTTGGTGACTCAGCCTGATCAGGCAGGGGTTACCTCATGGTGATTCTTCGAGCGTACTATCAGCCATGGAAGACCGCCAAATGTGAGGTAATCCAGGATGCTTCACATGTTATTGTCAATGGAAGTTCGAAGGTCTTTGATCACTCAAAGGTTCCGGACTACCTTAGCGCCTCGCTACGAGTGCCAAGGCCACGCAACCCCACAACAGGTCCCGGATTTCCTCATCCTAAACCACCAGCCAACATTACGCGGTTCACAGCAAACGCAATTGTAAGTGGTACCATCATCTTGATTGAGCAGTCAAATCCAAAGTTAACCATTACAGATGGGTAAGCAGCCTCCTAACCCCTGCCTTTGTGCACCTCGGATCCGAACGATCACCAGCAACATGAGCAGACTCTGAGCGATTGGCCTCCAGTGGGAAGCAGGCAGTGGGCTTTGTCGAGCACCAGAGATACACAGGCAACTGACGTAAAGAGTCTGCGGCAATGTTGCCTACTGTGCTCTACGAACTGCTCTGGGTGCCAGACCGATTACCACACTTGCAGGAGGGGCTCGCTCGAAGGCAAGGCTAATGAAATGATTCGCAGGGCGCCTCAGCGAATATCAGGTGATTGGGCGTAAGTTGCCCGACGAGAAAAACCCAACGCCTAAGCTCTACCGTATGCGCATCTTCGCACCAAACACCGTCGTCGCGAAATCGAGGTTCTGGTACTTCTTGATGAAACTCCGCAAGGTGAAGAAATCAAATGGAGAAGTTGTTGCCATCAACATGGTATGTGGACTATGAACCCCGTGTCAGCGAGCCGGGCCAAAAGCGTTCGATGAGTGGCGAAGCTAAAAGAGGTTTATATTACAGATTCATGAGAAGCGCCCACAGAAGGTCAAGAACTTTGGTATCTGGATCCGCTACGACTCGCGCTCGGGAACACACAACATGTACAAGGAGTACAGAGAAATGTCTAGAACGGAGGCGGTGGATGCACTATACCAGGACATGGCGGCGAGGCATCGGTCGCGGTTCAGGTCGATCCACGTATGTCACTCCATTCGTAGGCGTTTGCCGTGCAGTATACTGACTCAACTGGACAGATCCTCAAAGTTGTCGAGCTCCAGAAGACCGACGACGTCAAGCGCCCATACATCAAGCAACTCCTCACTCCAAAGCTCTCATTCCCTCTCCCTCACCGTGTCCCCAAAGCTACCTCCAAAGCTCTCTTTGCAGCTCACCGGCCTTCGACCTTTGCATGATCATCAGGCAGTGTGCAAGTGGGGTTTCTTGCAAGCTAGCGAATGTTCAGACATGCTGGAGATTACTGGCCTGGATCTTCAGATACGCTTAGGTAGCTCATCAATGAAGTCGTACTCATGCCTCATCGAATTGTGTAGGCATATGACGCTCCAAGTCTCTGACATTGTGTTCGAAAAGGTAACCTTCATGCCGCCAGTTTTTCATGTCCCAAAGTGCGCAACTTGCCCTATTTACGCGGCTGGCAAAAGACAGAGATTTGAAAAGCATAGCTATAGACCTATCGTGCAACTCAAATATGGTCATGCCCTATGCGCACTACTTGAGAGCATAGAGTTTCGACGAGTATTGATTATGGAGCTGGTTCGGAGAAGGCCAGCGACTAGTGTCGCCAAGCCTGGAGCATCGCCAAAACTTGCGCAGGGAAGCTGTGTCCTTTCCATCAACTCGCCCTTCCATCATTTCGACAGCAGTCTGAACCACAAAGCTCCAGCAATTAAATAATTACTGGTCAAAGCTCTCTTGTTGCATTACTCTCACGATGGTATGTCGCATCCAGTGTCACTTACAAGCCAGCAGTGAGCCGGCTTCTCCCAGCCCCTAAACTTCTCGAAATCGATCAATGCCATCAACCATGGCTTGGGCGTGTCGCGTGCTTCAGGTCAGGCCATTGCAAGCACGCATTCAAATATTCGAATTGTCCAGCTACATGGTTGGAATCATGAGGCGCAATGGCTAACATTGTCTGTATCCAGTCCTCTCCACGTTCCAGCTCTCCTGTCGGTTCGCCCCAAACAGCCGGTTCAAGCACAGCGCGACCTTCATCACCACCTGGTGGTCCTAAGACTGCGATACGAAGGAAGGCTGCAGCGGATAGAGCAGACAAAGTCGCCAATGCCAGGCCATCAAGCACACGAGCAGCGGGCGCAGGAGGCAGCACCAGCACCATGCTAAGTACGTATTCTCGCTTGGGGTCCGATGCTCAGAATCGGGCTTCGAAGATAGTCTTATGGACTGCCGAATACTTTGCTTGCTCCTCAACATTGTGTCGGGCGCGAGAGCTGACTTCGAATTCGCAGGGCTATACACGGACGAGTCCCCAGGTCTGAAGGTCGATCCTGTCGTCGTGCTAGTCTTATCCCTTGGCTTCATCTTCAGCGTTGTCGCCCTCCACAGTCAGTCTCCTCAGGCCAGCGATCACGAGCCCTGCTGACCAGATTTGCTAGTCATTGCGAAAATTACCAGAAGGTTCTCATCTTGATTTCGTGCACGTTCAAACACTCCCTCTGCCTGCAGTGCTGGGGAGGCGCATAGCGATGGATATACCAAAAGCTAGATTGTTGCCTCGGCAAGGCCCTGGAAAGAACAAGGGTTTGGCGCTGGTTGGGAGTACTGTATACTATGGAGGGATCTTGATGGTCTGTGTGGCTAAAGATAATCTTCTTGCTGTTCGGGTATACCTCGACATCGAAAGTAGAAAACATTGGGTGAACCGGTGATAGAGTCCCGGGTTCTGGGGACCTCCTTTCCTCACGCGTGCTTTTTTGCATTAGTTCTTCCACCAGCTCCCAAATAATCACGCTTACTACTGAGCACCCCTCGTATCTCTATGTCCTTATTGGCCGTCTCGCTTTTCTTTCTATGTCATTTGAGTACCTTAAAAGACACCTTTATTTGCGTCCTTCGCCGAGGCCGACAGTGAGCGTCACGCCTTGAAGGGCCTACTTCTTAACGTGATTTGCGAAAGATTCATGCTGACTGGGAAATGAGCGCTACAATATTCGAAACGGGCTATATAAAGTTCAAGGCATACTGCTTTTGTCCACGGATGGACTGTTGAAGATGGGAAGAGCAACGCCCGAAAGCCACCGACAAGAGACACACAGGGAATGCCGCTCCATATATGGAAAGGCGAGTATCAAAATGGCTACTTTAGTCGCTCAAGGACTCCTGACTCTTAGCTACGATCAGAATGAATTGCGTTTGTCAGATACTCACCTCTCCAATAACAAACAGGGCATATCTGACAATGCGGAATCCAGCAGTCGGTCATTGCAATTGCCTTCGCGCTTCTGAGTATTAGAATGTGTTATTCGCGTTCCTCGGGTCTGGTCAGGAGATGCTCAAGATACGCGAATGTCCGATCTCGCCTACTCATCCGTTTTGTTTTCTTGCTGAGAAGAAGCAGTCTTTGCAAGGCAGGCTCCGTTAGCCTCTGCGCGGTCCATCATTGGGGAGTCAAAGTGAATTCGTTGTGCAGAAAACGTGGGGAATAGCTCCAACCAGGGGCCTGTATTGCCGTCATCGACATCCGGGGCTACGACTTCATGTGTGGAGTGTCCGATGTAGCATTGGCAGCACGACTCGAGACCACTTTTTATCTCCTTCACTAACGACTTTGGGCGATGGAAATCTTCAGGCCACTGCTACGGTGCGTAATCATCCGAAAAAATTCTCACGCTGCAATTGACGTAATGGCGGAGCAGCTTCAGCACAACCCCTCGAAGTCATATATGCCATGCCCCTCCAACCCCGCCATTTCTGTACAAACATTTCCCACGACCTGCTAGCGATTCATATGCACTTCACCCACCATTATCTCGAAGAACCTTCGCAATCATGACATCTCCAACCATCAAACTGAATAGTGGTCACCAGATGCCCGTCGTAGGCTTTGGGTGGGCCATTGCACTAACAGCTTGCAGAACCGAAAGGGCTAATTCTCGCTCAGGCTCTGGAAGGTCAATAACGACACTTGCGCTGAGACCGTGTACAATGCAATCAAGTCCGGCTATCGTCTGTTCGACGGGGCGTGCGGTGCGTCGCTGGACTTCGACAAGCTTCCCTCGAGCGTGGAATTTGGCTGACATGGGTTTTCACTAGATTATGGCAATGAGGTCGAGTCAGGCCAGGGTGTAGCCAAAGCAATCAAAGAAGGCATCGTCAAACGGGAAGAGCTCTTTCTCGTCTCGAAACTGTGGAACAGCTTCCACGACGGCGACAAAGTCGAGCCAATCTGCAAGAAGCAGCTGGCAGACTGGGGCATCGACTACTTCGACCTTTACATCGTTCACTTCCCTATTTCCCTGAAATATGTCGACCCCAAGGACCGATACCCTCCGGGCTTCACTTACGACGGCAAGAACGTCGTTCCCGGTAAAGCTAGCATCCAGGAAACCTGGACCGCCATGGAAAGCCTTGTCGACAAGAAATTAGCCAAGAGCATCGGTATCAGCAATTTCAACGGCCAGCTCATCATGGATCTTCTCCGCTATGCCAAGATTGTGCCTGCGACATTACAGGTCGAGCACCACCCGTACCTGACCCAAGAAGGTCTCGTCAAGCTTGCGCAGGACCACGGCATGGCAGTGACGGCTTACTCCTCGTTCGGACCGCAGTCGTTCCTGGAGCTTGACATGCAACGAGCGAAGGACACGCCATTGTTGTTCGACAATCAAACTGTCAAATCCATTGCGGACAAGCATAAGAAGAGCCCGGCGCAGGTTCTGCTGAGGTGGGCGACACAGCGGAACATTGCTGTTATCCCGAAGAGCAACAACCAGAACAGGCTGGCACAGAACCTGGACGTGACCAGCTTCGACCTCGGCGCCGATGAACTCAAGGAGATTAGTGCGCTGAACCAGAACCTGAGGTTCAACGATCCCCTGAACGTGAGTAATTTCGTTTTCCCCAAGGTTTGGGATCGATGTTGCAGTTTGCTGACTGTCGCATTGCAAACAGTACGGCGTCGCTCAGCCAATATACGTCTAAAGAATGTGGACAGAAACCGGGGAGGAAATCAGCGATCTGTACTTATAGGTAGATATCAAGTAGAAAAGCCGGAATGAATACAAAGAGACTTTGGCATTGAGACATGAACTTTAATACCGCTTCACACGCTATCAGATCACGAGTCTTGACAAGCTATATAGTAGCAATTTAGGATGGAATGGCACGCACAGCTGATGTACTTCAATTTGCACTCTCCCAGCCCATGCATGAACCGCCCACGGAAGGGAGTTCGAACATCATTCTATGAGTCGAAAAGACTCAATGACGCTTTGCAGATGAGCCCAGACTGGTCGGAATACCCTACGTACTGTCGTGTAAACGTTGATCTACGTTGTGCATCCAGTGCTGGCGGCAATGGCAAGCGCTGAAAACACATTTTTTTCTTTCATCTAAAGCTCCCGGCTCTCGGCCTTCCTCGGCCGCAAATCAAAAGTCATGATAGAGTAACAGCAGGATCCATCTCGCTCCGAAAAACCTTTCTTTCTTCCTCTCGCTAGGGACCCCCCCCCCAAAATCCTTCCCCCCCACCAAAAAAATGCCACCACCATCGCAGAGATGATCCCTCCCATCTTTACCGCCCTCAAACCCCTCCCACCCTAACCAGCCCATGCCTCCCACGCCCCACCCCCCCCACCAACCCCGCATAGTCCTCTACCACCAAACCCACTACCACCTCAACACCTTCATCTCCGCCCTCCCCCTCCTCACAGAACCCACCTCCCACATCGGCCTCACCCACCTCATCATCGCCGCCCTCCACCTCAACGCCCTCCCCGACCCCATAACCCTCAACGACGACCCCGTCCTCTGCGACAAACACGCCCTTCTATGGGAGGAAGTCCGCATCTTCCAGTCCGTCGGCGTGAAGGTGCTTGGCATGCTGGGTGGGGCCGCAAGGGGCACGTTCGCGCGGCTGGACGCCGGCACGGAGGAGGAGTTTGAGGCGCATTATGTGCCGCTGAGGGAGGTGGTGAGGGCGACGGGGCTGGATGGGCTGGATTTGGATGTCGAGGAGGAAGTGAGTTTGGGGGGGGTGGTGAGGCTGATTGATCGGCTGAAGGGGGATTTTGGAACGGGGTTTGAGATCACGATGGCGCCGGTTGCGAATGCGATGGTGGGGGG
>JAABUS010005783.1_pt1 | contig 15807 bp, 11 predicted proteins | sample 5560161 | NCBI WGS metagenome assembly JAABUS01 (sample SAMN10711885, study PRJNA513376) | rock metagenome | isolation source: Antarctica rocks | place: Antarctica: Victoria Land, Trio Nunatak nord | collected 2016-01-04
TCAAGTCAATAAGAGAATTCGATGATCATTATGCAAAAAAGCTCATTACTCATGCGATTTATTTGAATCTGACTGTTCAAGATCATATGAAACGTTTCGTCTTTATGCTGATTACTCGATTGAGTCAACATCAGATGATTCTTGAAAAAACATGAATAAATAAGATTGAGATAACGATTGATATGAGAAACAATCATCTTCAATTTTCTGATTCGAAGACTCATATTGATGCTAGCTTGATCTCTCTTTCTGTCATCAAGAAAATCGCAATAGAACAGAAAAGTTCGATTTCTATTTAAATACTAAAGAGATTTATTTCTTCTGTCATCATTCAACTCAGCGAGAAGTCATCTTCATTCAGTAAAATCGTGAAATCATTTAATTCAGTCAACTTCGCTTCGTCTTTCAATTCAATGAACATAGCAATGATAGAGACTGCAGCATATAGATCACTAGTCAAATGATCAAATGTGACTACTTTCGCGATCATCATCACGAAAATCGATTGACTTCTAAAAACAGCTAGAAATAAACTTGAAGATGTAAATCTACAAGAGCTTTCACATGAAAAGATCTTGAAAGAAGTCAAAGCTAAGCTTTTTTCAAAATATCATGATTATTTAGATGTGTTTGATCGAGCTATGACTAATTAACTACCTTCTCATCGCTTCTACAATCACAAAATCGAGTTGACAGACAAGAAAACATCTTCTCGAAGTCATCTCTATCATATGTCTGACTACAAGCTTCAAAAGATGAAGAATTATCTGATTGAACATCTGAATAAGAGCTTTATATCTTTCAGCTCGATCTCATACGCTTCGCTCATACTATTCATCGAAAAGAAAGACGATAGTCTGCGTTTCTGCATTGATTATAAAAAGTTCAATGCTTTGATCAAATGAAATTGCTATTCTCTATTCTTAATAGACGAAACTCTCGCTCGTATTCAAGATAGCAAGTATCTGACTCAATTAAATATAATAGTCGTCTTCAACAAACTACGCATGCATTCAAGTAGCAAAGATTTGACTATCTTTATTATCTCTTTTGACTTCTACAAATATCACGTGATGTCTTTTGAATTAATCAATGATTCAACTTTCTATCAACACTATATGAACGACGTGCTGTTTGATTATCTACATTAGTTTTGTCAGATCTATCTAGATGACATTATCATTTACAGCAAAACACTGAAGAAACATAAGAATCACGTACGACTAATTCTACATAGACTACGAGAGATCGATCTACAGATGAATATAAACAAATGCAAGTTTCATGTTCAGAAGATCTTCTTTCTGAAACTATTACTATTCATTGAAGAACTAAAGATGAATCTCAGAAAAGTACAAGCAGTAGTCGAATGATCTACTTCTACAAACCTCACTCAGATGCAGTTCTTCGTCAACTTCTGCAACTTTTATCGACGCTTTATAAAGAACTTTTCGAAGATTGTTTATCTTCTGATTCAATCAACTCAAAAAGAAATGATATTTGAATGAAATCAAGCTTGTCAAATAATCTTTGATCATATGAAGAAATGAATAACTGAAGTCTCTATTCTTCGTCATTTTGATCAGAATAAAGAGACTATTCTTGAAACAGACTCATTCAACTACGTCAACGATGACATACTTTCTCAATACAACGATGAAGAAACATTGCATTCAATGATCTACTACAGCAAGAATCTGAGCTTCGCTGAGTGCAATTACAAGATCTATGACAAGAAACTACTAGCAATCATTCGTGTCTTCAAGCATTGATGATCTGAGCTGAAATTGACTGAGCTATTCATCAAGATGTTCACTGATCATCAAGCTTTAACGTCATTAATGAAAGATAAAGAGTTAAGTAAACGTCAAATACGCTGAGTACAAAAGCTTGTTGACTTCAACTTCAAAATCATGTATCATTCAGACAAACAAAACATCAAAGTTGATGCATTGACTTGTTGAGTTGATTCAGTTTCTAGAAGCTCAGAAGATGAGTGCATTTGCTATCAATGAATCACTATTCTGACTTCAAATCAAATGAAAATTGCTGATCTAGAGAAGAACATCAAGAAATCAATCTATAAACAGATTCTTGAAGCTAATGAGATTGATGAGAATTGTACGCTACTTCGTGAAGTTGTATTAAAAGATGAAGCTCAATACGAAGATATTAAATTAAGAGATTGTCAAGTTCAGAACGAAATACTATATCGAGATGATTTACTATGAGTTTTCTTTGATGAGCATCTTCAAATGAAGTTAATTCAAGAAGTTCATGATCAATCTTCTATTGATCATTTCGAAATTCTCAGAACGATGAAGATCATAAGAAGATACTACTATTGATCTTCAATGCAAAAGACAATAAGTCAATATATTTGAAACTGCTACATTTGTCAGCAATCAAAGACTTCTTGAGATAAATTCAATGAACTACTACATTCTCTATTCATACTTGAACAGCAATGAAAGAACATAGTCATGAATTTCATCATCGACTTATCTTTTTCGAAAGGTAAAAACATTATACTAACAGTGATATGTAGACTGATAAAGAAACGACATTATATTTCTTGCTTCACTGATGACGAGAGAATCACAGCAGAAAAAACAGCTGAGTTAATGCTTCAGTGAATATATCAAATACATGATTTACTCGATTTCATTGTTTCAAATCGAGACTCTCAATTTATCTTCATTCTATGAAAGTCGCTTTGCAAAAGACTAGACATTAATCTTCAACTCTTCACAGTTCATCACTCTCAGATCAACGATCAAAGTGAATGAGTCAATCAGAACGTTGAAAGATATCTTTGATTCTTCTGTTTATACATGCAGAATGACTGAGTTAAGCTACTATTCATGATTAAGTTCATCAACAATAATGCTTTGTTCTCAGTCATCTTCTCAATCTCTTTCTTTTCAAATAAAGACTTTCATTCTTGTATGAGCTTTGAACTCGATGTCATCAAATATGAAAGTTCTCGTGAACGCTTGCAGATGACTAAAGTCAAGAATATATCTGAACATATGAACAAAACACTGAAGTTTGCTCGCGAGTCACTAGTCAAAACATGAGAACAAATGATGAAACAAGTCAATAAGTATAGAAAAAAAGTTGATTACAAGATCAAATCAAAGATGTTTCTGAATGAAAGAAACATCATTACAGCGAGATCTTTCAAGAAGCTAGATGACAAAATGCTCGATTTTTTCATTAATCTAGATTTCATCGACTCTTCATATAAACTGAAATTATCAGAGTTTATGCATGTTCATGATGTATTTCATTCTGATCTGCTTCGCTCTGTCATCGATGATATCTTGTCTGATCAAAGGAACAAATTCTCAGATTCAATAGTGATAAACGATGAAGACGAGTGAAAAATTGATAATATATTGAATTTTCGTTGATATCGAAGATGACTTCAGTATAAAGTCAAATGAAATGACTATGACAATGATCTCAATTGATACAACGCTGATGACGATGAATTTATGAATGCTCAGAAGATCATTGATGATTTTCATATTTAATACTTGAACAAATTGTGCTAATCAACAATTCAATCAATCACGATTTAACAGATCTGAGTCTGTGAAATCATGATTGAGCAATCAATCGAGTCGAGCAGAAAATACATTCATGTGAACATGAATTGTTGAAGAGAAGAAGTAATGTCACGATTTTAGTCTTGTCAGACTCAATCTTCTAGTCTTGTCAGATTTATTCTCGCTTCGTCATCTTGACTAGTTTCTATTGAGTCTAGCGTTGATTGAGAAACACATATATGTAGTCAGCTTCTTTTCTGTAGCTATCTTTCTTTCTTAGCATTTATCTTCTAGTTAAATGACACTCATATTGACTCACTCTATGCTGATCTCTAACAATATCTGAGTCAAATCTGAGTCAGATCTCGATCAGATCATTGACTAGTTCTAATCATTATACAAAGTAGTTGTTAGCATGCATTGTGAATTGATTAGAACTTCAGTCTTGTTCAGTCTTATCAATCTTGATACATTTGTAACATTATTCTTCTCTTTGAAAATTCATGTTCATATGAATATAGTTTCTTTGCTCACTTTTGTTAATAGTTATTTTGATATTTAGCGCGATTTGCTTGAATATAGCTTATGAAATTCATTCAAAACTTTCTCTGAGTCATTGAATTCTTTTTTATCAACATAGTATCATTCATCGTTTCTATCTAAATCTTTTCATTTAACTTTGTACTGTATTTGATCTTGATAGTGTCTGAAGTTCAATATATCATTTATCTTTCAATGTTCATCATTTTTGATAGTGATTGATCTGAGTGATTCTGAATGTTGTTCTGATAAAAAGTCTTCTGAATATGATCATAGTAACTTTGAGCTGAACATTGAATGCAGATGCTTCATGCTGATTAATAAATGAAGATGATAGAAGATATTCACTTTAGCAGTGATTTGAGAAAGATCTAGCTGTTTATCTTTCAAATCTTTGCAGAGTCTCGTTGTCTTGATGTTTCTGAAAGATAGTTAAACTCAGTCATTTACTTCATATGTGACGTCTCATATATGTTTATTGATCTGAACTTCAATGATCAGCTTCATCTTTTTCAATTGTTGATAATCAAAGCTCAGTAACTTTTTCATTTGAATGATAATATCATCTGTCTTTCTAGCTTCAAGTCATTCACAAGTTGTTTTGTAATCAGTAGTATCTGAATTGAAACTCATTCAAGAGTGAAATTCTTTATTGAAGTAGAAGAGAATCATTGAAGTGATCAATGAGATATTGAAATTGTCATTGAATTCTATCATAGATATTCATTTGATTCAGTCATTCTGCATGTAATTGCAGTAGATTCTAAGTTCGCATTCAACATTCTGATTAACTCATTTCAATTGATTGTTGATCTCAGAATGATAAACTGTGAATAAACTAGCTGTGATTCTCAGTCGCTTGCAAAGACTTTTTCACATAGTTGATATGAATTAAGAGTTTCTGTTTGAAACAATAGAACTGAATAAATCATGCAGTCAATAGACGTTTCATAGCATGATTCAAATCATTTCTTTAACTGAGATGTCATCATCTTTTCAATGACAGAGAACATAGTGACATTCTTTGATGAAATGACATATGATTGTGCAAATGACGTTATAATCTTCTGACAGAGATAGTTCAGTAATGAAGTTCATAATTATATCTTTTCAACGTTTCTGAGAAATTGAGAGAGAATGATGAAGTTCATTGATGCTATTTCTAGAGACTTTGCTTCGCTGACAAGCATGATAGTTTTGAATGTATCATCAAATAGTAGCTTGATGATTTGATCAATAGTAGAAACGCTGAACTAGATCAATGATTCATTTATTGTCAAAGTGAAAGATTGAAGATTGATCATGCACTTCTTGTAGTAATTTCGTGTGCATGTTCTTAGAAACTCACAGTAGATCTTTTCTAAATAGAACATCATCAATGATTTCGCAGTTCTTCAGTTTAGTGATATGAAATTTGAGCTTGTTGTTGTTCATAACTTGTCTATATTTGCTGCAAAGCTTATCTGTTTGATTGATCATACATACTCATTGATAGAGATTTGCTTTCAATTCAACAGATAAAACATCAACTTTATCAGAAATCAAAATAGTCTGAAAATGATTTTCAAGACACTGAGCTGATTCAAAAATGTTCATTAAAAGCATTCTGATTAAAGCATCAATCTTAATGTTCATTTTATCTGATCTAAAGATGATCTGAAAGTTGAACTTCAATAGAATATTCAGATAGTTGACTTGTCATCGACTCAACTGTTTATTTTTCATGAAGATCTTTAAAGTCTGATGATCGATGAACATCTGAATGAGTAGTTCAATGCATTTCAGCTTGAGTCGTCAGTGTTTGAAACATCAAATAATGACTAGCAATTTCTTGTCATAGATGTGATAATTGATTTCAGCAAGAATCATGCTTTTGCTGTAGAAGATGATTGAATGAAGAACTTTCTTGTCATCATACTGAGATAGTATTTCATCTTTTACATAGTTCAAAGCGTTGATCTTCAGAATAGCTTATCATTTAAGATCAAAGTGACAAAGTACTGAGATTAAGCTGACTTGTTTCTTTAGATTGTCAAAGACTTGAACACAGATCTCATTTTATACAAAAGACGTATTCTTTCTAGTCAACTGAGTGAATGATTTGACTAGCTTCAAGAAGTTCTTAATAAAACAACAATAGAAGTTAACAAATTTCATGAAGCTCTAAATTTCTTTTAGATTGATCAAAGTGATTCAGCTGACTATGACTGTCATCTTGCTGAAATTCATACGAAGATCTAGTTCAATACGATGACTTCTAGAAAAACAGTCTCTTCTACATTGAATTTGCACTTTCGAATATTTATCTGCAGTTCAGCTTTGCGTAGTCGTTTCAATACTAGTTTGACGTGATTTTTATGTTTCTTTCTTGTTTTGCTATAGATGAGAATGTCATTTAGATAAACTTGACAAAAGTCGTTCAGAAAGTCTCATAAAATGTCATTCATATATTGCTGAAAGAAGATTGATTCATTAGTCAGTTTGAATGATAACATCTTGTATTTATATGCTTCTAAAGCAGTGATAAAAGTGATGTAATTCTCATTATCAAAGTGCATTTGAAGTTTGTTAAATGCTGATATGATGTTTAATCTAGTCAAATGCTTGCAACTCACTATTTTATCAATGATCTCGTTTATCAACGATAGAGAATATTTATTTCTTTTGAAAATGACATTTAGCTTTCAATAGTTCATGCAGAATCAAAGATCTTTATTTGCTTTGAAAGTGAATAGAATCGATGAGAAATAAAGAATCTGACTAAAAGTGATGAATTTCTTTGACAAATTCTCGTTCAGATACTTCTTTACTTTCAGAAGTTTGACAAAGAACATTTGATATGCTTGATAGCAAAAGAACGTTAAATCACTAGTGAGCTCAATTTTATGATTGTAAAAGTGATGAAAGAGTAGTTTATTTGATTGAGTTCAATCAAAAACATTTAGAAACTCATGATATTTCAAGAGCAGCTTTGCTTTAATGTCTTTTAAATTCTGAGTCGTTTCATTGATTGAAGAAATGTTTAAAACGTTCAAATTGCACTGAGTATTGTACGCGATTTTTCTATTGATGTTCATCATGAATAAAGCAAAGACTTCAATCTTGTTCTTCTTTGAACAATTCAACAATGTTTTGAATGAAGCAATGTTTATGCTTTGAATTGAGAATGACTCTTTCTGAGCAATGATTGAAATGAATCATTTGAGCATTGTAAAGATCTTAGTTTGAGTGATTGAAGAGAGCGAAGTTGATTGCAATCAACTTGAGTGCTTTGAATTGAGAAGAATTGAAAAAACTGAAATAGAAGTATTCAATTGATTTGAAAAAACAATGACGTCGTTTTGCATATTCAGTAGTATTTCGTTTTTATTCATTCAAAGCTTACTCAAAATGACTTCATGATGATCAATATCAACTATCAACATTGATACAGTCAATTTCTTATGACTTTCGATGATGAGATTGAGTAGAATTTTATGAGTGATGATTTTCTTAAATATATTCTCATCATAATATTTTATTAGCTTCTCTTTTGTCAGTGATATAGATTAAATTTTCAGTTTCTTGCATACTTTATTGACTAGATTGAAATGTATGATCATGTAGATGATTGAATCACTGTCTATTAGAAGACGAAGGCTGAAAGATCATTTCTGAGAGATGAGATGAGCATCAATTAAAAACAACTTTTCAAAGTAATTCTCTTTCGATAGAATTTCATTTAGTTTGCACAAAGATATAATCTTTATCTCTTCAATGACTTTTGAAAAGATGACTAGTTTTTTGAATCGAAATTTGAATCGAAATTGAATCAATCGTATTTTTTGTTCACTGCATTGATTCTAGTAGATTGATCAAGACACTTCTTAAAGCTATGATCTGATTTATGTCATATGAAACAGCTTTCAACTAGAATGTCTGCTTCTTTGACGTTAGTTAAAATTGCGTCACGTAACTTTAAATGATCAAACTTCAAATGATCAACTAATTGAGTGACAATAGTCACTTTATGAAAGATAGTCTTTGAAACATCATCAATGCATTTGAGCTTGTTCTTGATCTCTTGAATGACTCACTGATCATTATTCAAATAAATCAGATAGAAATGAATTTCTTTTAGAAAATCAGATTGAACTAGTTGATTTATTCAAACAAATCAAAGATGAGAATTGATTTTATCTTTCAGATCAACGATCAGTTGCTTTTCGTGATAGTTTAAATAGAAAGATAAACGTTGAAACTGAGTATAAAATTCATTGAATTTCTTGAATTCTTGAATCAAGTTGTAGTATTCTCTACGAAAGTCAACTTTCTTATTTGAATCATTGAACAACTGAGCTAACTCTTTCAAAAGATCTTCGACGATTCTATAGAAATTAACACAATCACGTTCGCATCTGACTTGAGTGATCTCTGCTGCGTCATTGAATAATCTAGAATGTACATAGCTCAATTTGACTCGTTCATTAGAAAAGAGATCAACGTTGATCTCTAGTTTATTCTGAATTTTTTCGTATTAGTTCTTTCAAGTAAAATTCTTTTCATCAGTAAACAGCGAAGAATCAGATATTTTTTAAGATCTAGAACGCTCAGAGTAGATGAAATTAGAAGAAGTATTTTCTTTAGTTTGAAGTTTTATCTTCAACTCTTTGATTTCATCTTCTTGTTATTTATCTAACTTGTAGAGTCAATCTATTTCTTTATCAAGAGCTAGACTTCAAGCTTTTCAGATTTCGTAGAACATGAGAAGTATTATCATTTCAGCGAATGATTCATCATCTTCATGAATGAATGATGCAGCACTTGATGATTTCGTTCGTGATTTCGATGAATCAGCATCAGAGATTTAAGAGAAATGATTTTGAAATTTCTCAGAATGCTCTTCAGTAGATGAATGACTAAACATGATGAGATTTGTTTGAAAGAAGAATTGAATGAATGATGATGCTTGATGATTGAAGAAGAAAGATGTATAGAGTGATGTTTAATCTTCAACAAAGAAGATGAAATTTGTTTGTTAATTTATTTGATTCTTGAGCAATTCACGAAGATTTTTTATCGTTGATTCTCTTAATTGAGTTGAACAGCTTATTTTCACTCGTCTGTTTCATGAGAATTAGTTGATTCTCTTGATCGATTTGAACTGTGCATACTTAGTGAGTGATAAGTTGTCTAGCAATTCAAACAGTCTTGTTGTTGATTCTATCAAACTCTCTAATGTTGTTCAGTCTTTCAATTGCATCAATCATCAGATAAATGAACTTCTTTAAACTCGTTCTATCTGTACAAGTATGTTGAATGAGTAATGAAATCAGTATCATGTGATTAACGAATTCTTAATATAATGTCAGAATCATGTTTAAATGATACAATCAATGAAGATCAGAATTGATAGTGCTTAATCTTTAGAAATAGCTATAACTGAATATTAAGAATACAGAAGAAGATTGATACAAAAGCTTCTATTTATGTAATATTCAAAGACTGTGCTAGACTTGAAAGAAATGTGTTTATGACATGAAAAGAAAATGATGTAGATGAACAAAATGTTGATGAAAGAAAAGAATGTTGAGAAAGAAAAAAGATGTTGAGTCATATCTGAGTCAAACCTGAGTCAGATCTCGATCAGATCATTGACTAGCTCTAATCATTATGCAAAGTACTCGCTAGCATGCATTGCGAATTAATTAAAGCTTCAGCCTTGTTCAGTCTTATCAATCTTGATATGCTTGTAACAAAAATTCAAAGAATCTCTTGTGAATTTCAGGTAATAATTGAGTGCTTTATTCAAAGAATTTCTTGCGAATAGAATGATGAAAATGAGTGTAAAATCGAAGAATTTCTTGCAATTTAAAATGATGATGCAAATTTGAAGAATTTCTTGCAAATTTTTCTTACTGAATAGATTGTTTTGTATTATCTATTCATTGATAGCAAAGTAAATGATGAGCATTTATTTAATGTTAGAGATCTGTCTAAAGCGAGTCAGATAGAGATGTCATTTAACTAGAAGATAAATGCTAAGAAAGAAAGATAGCTACAGAAAAGAAGCTGACTATATATATATGTTTCTCAGTCGACGCTAGACTCAATAGAGACTAGTCAAGATGACGAAGCGAGAATAAATCTGACAAGACTAGAAGACTGAGTCTGACAAGGCTAGAATAATGACAGAAGTTGAGAAGATGACTGAGAACAAAGCATTATTGTCAATGAACTCAATCATGAGTAGTAACTTAGCTCAGTCATTCTGCATGTATGAATAGAAGAATGTGTTACGATTCTAGTCTTCATTTATTCTTCGTCTATTCTTCGTTTAGTCTTCGTCTGATTTCATTCTAATCAAGTTTAGCAAAAACCTGATCTAGAGATGATATCATTGAGACTCTGCATCATATGTGTAAGACGTCAACTCAATCGAGTCTAGCACAGAGCTGAGAAACACACATATAAGAATCAAGTTCTTTTCTGTAGATACTTTTCTTTCTTAGCATTTATCTATTAGTTAAATGACACTTTTATGACTCGCTTTAGATTAATCTCTAACAGTAGATAAATGCTAAGCAACTACTCTGCTATCGACGTGTAGATGATATGAAATAACCTACTTCTATTCAGAAAATTCGCAAGAAATTCTTTGAATTACTTTCATCAAAACACACATTCAAATTTACTCAAATTTATCAAATTAATCACTCAATCAAATCTATTTATTTATCTTTCTCACATTGACACGCGACTTCAAATCAGTCGAGTCACGAACAGCTCATCTGCTTAAAAGCACTACTAACAGACGCGTTTTCATTATTTCTTTCAATGTCTCAGCTGAATCTCAGAATGTCACTATCTCATGAAACATCAACACAAGTCAACAACTTCGTCAATGAGTTCATGATCAGTTGAACGAAATCATCAAGATGTTGATTGAGTTAAAAGATCAATGAAACATGACTTTGAAACTGAATGAGCAGTGAATTGTTGTTCAAGTTGAATATGACAAGAGATTGAATCAACTAGAGATCAAACAGATGATCATAGACACTCTAGAAGAGACAAACAAATGCTATCAAAAGAAGATGTTGAATCTCAAGAATAAACTCAAAGAAGTATCACATTCAACGAATTAGTCTCAATCTCGTCAATCTATCGAGAATCATACTTGACGTAAGGACGTAAGTCATTCACTCTATTCAATAATGATCATCACAAGTCTTTCAAGTTTTTGAACTCATCTGTATTCATTGACGAAGATGAATCAACATGAGATAGCTGAAGAATCAAGATGAACAACAAGCTTCAGACAAATGTCAATCACTTTGATAATGAGAATATCTGTATTGTCTATGTGATATTTAGACTAGAAGATGATGCTGCTGAGCATATCTTCGCTTAATGTCGTCATGATGCTTTGCATTCTTACATCTCGATCTACGAGCTATTTGAGCATCTGAAAGAAATATACGATGATCAGAATAAGAATCGAAAGTGTCATCGTAAGTACAACGCTCTGAGACAAGCAGAAAAGTCTTTCAATGTCTTCTACTTCAACTTTATGAAGCTATTCAGCTATCTAGAATACGACGATTGCACTCTGATGAACAATCTTCAGAATAAAATCAACAATCGCTTGCAGAATGTTCTATCAATTTGCTCGAAAGATTTTATCACTCTACATCGTCTCAAGAGCTTTCTTCAGAGTGCGAATAATAAACAGCAAGTCAATTATCAGCTTCGAAGCAAACGTTGCACAATCATTGTCAAAGTCATCGTTGCATCTGAAAAGCGCGCTACTTTTCTGTCAGCAGTGACGACTTCGATAATTGAATATATCAAGTCGACTATCTTTTCTACATCTGAGTCAGTCAGATTGTCTATCGTTTGCTATATCTGCAAGATCTTGAATCACTTGTCAAAGAACTGTTCTCAGAACAAAGTCAACACTTCTGCTTTTCAAGCTTTCATTTCTCGTCTACATGAAATTATCATTTCGAAGAATAAAAAGAATGAGAAAATGTCTTCTTTCGAAGATAGCGAGGCAAAAAACTAGAGACTTTCATCAAAGATGCAATGAAAGATGTGTTAATTTCTTCAATGACAAGCATGTCAGATGATTCTTTTGCTTCTGAATCTTTGACTATCAAATGTGTACTTTCTAGCAATGAAATTAGTTACTCATTGAAGTCATTGATAGACATCAAAGCTGCTGAGTATTCGTTCATTAATGAAGTGATCGCGCAGATTGTTTATGATCAGTTGCAAATCAAGTCTCTGACTTTGATCAAAGCGAAGTCAATTCGAGAATTTGATGATCATTATGCTAAGAAACTCATTACTCATGTCATCTATTTGAATCTGACTGTTCAAGATCATACAATTGACACAGCTTCTATGTTGATCACTTGATTAAATCAACATCAAATGATTCTTGAAAAAACATGAATGAACAAAATCAATCTAGTAATAAATATGCAAATCGATTTTCTTCGATTTTTGAACTTCACTTCTAGTCAGAAATCAATTGTTCTACTCTCAAGTCATAGAACAATCACGAAACAGAAGAGCTTGACTTTTACTCATATACTGAGAAGATTCTTCACTTTCGTTATCTTTCAACTCAGTCAGAAATCACTTTCTTTTGATCAATCAAAAGAGAAGTTTATTAAAATGATTAAACAGTCAAAATCGCTTGAAGCAGTTTCGTCTAGCGTCAACTCTAAATCAACGTTCAGTCTGAAATCAGCTTTCAGTTCAATCAACATATTCATGATAGAGACAGCTGCATATAGAATGTTAGTCAAACGATCAGATATCAAGATCTTTGCTGTTATTGTCTTGAAAATCGATTGACTCATAACTACAGTTGAAAACAAGTTTAAAGAAGTGAATCTGCATGAGCTTTCTTATGCTGAAGTTCTTGAGCAAGTCAAGATCAAGCTTTTCTCTGAATATCACGACTATCTAGATGTCTTCGATCGAGCAATGATTGATCAGCTATCATTGCATCGTTTCTATGATCACAAAATTAAGTTGATCGATGAAGAAATGTTTTTGCGAAGCAAACTATATCAGATGTTCAATCACAAGCTTCAAAAGATAAAGAAGTATCTGATCAAACATCTGAACAAAGAGTTCATTTTCTTCAGCTTTGCATCATACATCTCGCTCATCTTGTAAACTGAAAAGAAAGACGAAAGTCTGCGTTTCTGCATTGATTACAGAAAGCTCAATGCTTTGATTAAACGAGATCACTACTTTTTGTCATTGATAGACGAGACTTTCGCTCATATACAAGAAAGCAAGTATCTGACTCAATTGAACATCATTGTCGCGTTCAACAAGCTATGCATGCACTCAGATAGCGAAGATTTGACTATCTTCATTATCTTCTTCAACTCATACAAATATCATGTAATGCTCTTTGAATTAATCAATGAATCAACGTTCTATCAACACTATATGAATGATGTGTTGTTTGAATATCTACATCAGTTTTGTCAGATCTATCTAAATGACATTATCATCTACAGCAAGATCTTGAAGAAACACAAGCGACATGTATGATTGATTCTGAATAGATTACGAGAAGCTGATCTACAGATAAACATTAATAAATGCAAGTTTCATGTTCAGAAAATCATCTTTTTAGAACTTTTGATGTCAATCGAGAAACTTAAGATGAATTCACGAAAGATGCAAGCAGTCGTTGATTGATCTACACTCAGTAATCTCACTCAGATGCAGTTCTTCATTAACTTCTGCAACTTCTATCAATGCTTCATCAAGAACTTTTCGAAGATTGTTCGTTCAATAATTCAACTCATTCAAAAGAAGATCATATTTGAATGAAATGAAGTTTATCAGATCATCTTCAATCATATGAAGAAATGTATAATCGAGACTTTTATACTACGTCACTTTGATTAAACTCATGAAACTATTCTTGAAATTGACTCATTTGACTACGTCAACGATGAAGTTCTGTCTCAATATAATGATGAAGATGTTTTACATTCAATTGTCTTTTATAGCAAGAACATGTCTTCTGCTGAATGCAACTACGAAATATATGATAAAGAACTTCTGATCATCATTTGAGCATTTGAACACTGACGACTTAAACTAAAGCTAACTGACATTTCTATCAAGATGTTCATCGATCATCAAACGCTCATCTCATTGATGAAAGATGAAGAGCTGAGCAGACATCAGATGCGTTGAATTCAGAAGCTAGCTGACTTCAACTTCAAAATAATGTATTGATCTGACAAACAGAACATTAAGATCGATGCATTAATTTGTCAAGCTGACTTCATGTCTAAAAATTTCAATGATGAACGCGTTTGATATCAAAGAACTACTATTTTGACATCAAATTAAATGAAGATCGCTGATCTAAAGAAGAATAATGATCAATCAATCTATAAACAGATTCTTGAGATTAATGAGATCGATGAGAATTGTACGCTACTTCGCGAAGCAATAGCAAGAGACGAGACACAATATGAAGATATCAAATTGAAGAATTGTTGAATTCAGAATGAAATCTTGTATCATGATAGTCAGCTATGAGTCTCATTCAACGAGCTTCTACAAATGAATCTGATTCGTGAGATACACGATCAATCGTCGATTGATCATTCTGAAATTCTTAGAACAGTGAAGATCATAAAGCGAAATTACTATTGATCTTCTATGCAAAAAACGATAGATCGATATATTTGAAACTGCTATGTATGTCAACGTTCAAAGACATCAAGAAATAAATCAAATGACTTGCTTCAATCTCTATCTATATCTGAACAGCGATAACAAGACATAGCAATGAACTTCATTATCAATCTATTTGATTCATACGATTACAACGCTATTCTGACTGTCATCTGCAGATTGAACATCGCGTAATCATCTCAATACTAGTTTGACGTGATCTCTATGTTTCTTTCTTGTTTTGCTATAGATGAGAATGTCATCTAGATAAACTTGACAAAAGTCATTCAGAAAGTCTCATAAAATGTCATTCATATATTGTTGAAGAAAGATCAATTCATTCATCAATTCAAATGATAACATCTTGTATTTATATGCTTTTAAAGCAGTGATAAAAGTGATGTAATTCTCATTATCAAGATGCATTTACAGTTTGTTGAATGCTGATATGATGTTCAATCTAGTCAAATGCTTGCAATTCACTATTTTATCAATGATTTCATTTATCAATGATAGAGAATATTTATTTCTTTTGAAAATGACATTTAGCTTTTGATAGTTCACGCAGAATCAAAGATCTTCATTTGCTTTGAGAGCGAATAGAACAAGAAAGAAATAGAGAGTCTGATTGAAAGTGATGAATCTTTTTGACAAGTTCTCATTTAAGTACTTCTTTACTTTCAGAAGTTTGACAGAGAACATTTGATAAACTCAACAGTGAGAAAACATTGAATCATTGATGAGTTCAATTTTATGATCATAGAAGCGATGAAAAGATAGTTTATTCAATTGAGTTCAATCAAAAACATTTAGAAACTCATGATATTTCAATGACAGCTTCGCTTTAATATCTTTCAAATTCTGAGCAGTTTCATTGATTGAAGAGACGTTTAAAACGTTCAAATTGCACTGAGTATTGTACGTGATTTCTTTATTGATGTTCATCATGAATAAAGCAAAAACTTCAATCTTGTTTTTCTTTGAATGATTCAACAGTGTTTTGAAC
>JAABUS010005785.1_pt1 | contig 15805 bp, 12 predicted proteins | sample 5560161 | NCBI WGS metagenome assembly JAABUS01 (sample SAMN10711885, study PRJNA513376) | rock metagenome | isolation source: Antarctica rocks | place: Antarctica: Victoria Land, Trio Nunatak nord | collected 2016-01-04
TCACACCCTCCGCTACCTGCTGGCCCAGGTCCGCCGCTCGGCCCGTTACGACCTTCCCCACCTCGGGCAGGTTCTTGCGAGCGTCTTCCCGGACGTCGAGGATCAGCGCTCCAACGTCCCTGGTCGACGTCTTCGCCAGGGACGCGACCTGTTCGCGGACGTCCGCGACCCGGGTTGCCGTGTCCTTGCTGCCATCGCGCAGGGTCGACGAGATCGACTCCGCGGCCTGCTGTCCCCGTTCCTGAAGTCGCTTGACATGCTCGTTGGCCATCGTCGTTACCTCTTCCGTCTTTCCTGAGGCCGTCCGGCGAAGGCTCTCCGCCTGGTCGCCAACCGACCGCTCCAGCAGTTTGAGCTCCTTACGCCGATCCTCGACCGCCGAGGAAAGCCGGGCGGGAGTCGTCTCCACGATTCGCTGAGCCCGCCTGACCCGCCGGTTGGCCCCCCGCTCGAAATCGTGTACCGCCAACGTCGACCGCTTTCGCTGTCTCGCCAGACGCCGCTCGGCATCGCCGAGACGCTTCGATCCTTCGACGTTGGCGGCTGTCACCAACTGGCCGGCACGGTCCCGGTACTGCTGAACGACGGGCGTCAGAGCGTCGCTCCGTCGCTCGACCGCACGGACGGGCTCGCTCTCGACCAACGCGTGGAGGTGCGTCCTGAGGTTGGCGGGAGGCGACTCGGGCTGCTCGTCCTCGGCCCGACTGGTCAGTCTCTGGAATAGCCAGGCCGCGCCCCCGCAGGCAGTCGCGGCGATGGCGATCAGTTGCCCGGTGCCAATTTCCGGTTGACCGGATCGTTCGCTGGCTCCCATCTCTACCACTTACCTTACCTCCTGTTTGGTCGGGATCGACCCGATGAGCAGATCGCGTTCCGCCGGCGTCAGGTCGCGCAGCAACTCGAGCATGAGTGTTCGCGTCAGGCTGGCCCGCTCCTGGTCGGAAAGGTCGCGGATCATGCTGATCGCCACGTCATGGGCCGCACTGGCTCGTTCGTCCGGACTAAGTTGATTGACCATTTGTTGCGCCATCGTTACCAGCAGGCTCATGGGACTTCCTGACGCCGCTCCGGTGATCGACCTGAGCCGACATGATACGGTGTGACGTGCAATCGGCCGGCCAGCGGTCCCGCCGCGATCCCGCCTCGTTCAGAAGGGGCGGACGAGCCGGCACCGCCGCGCGGCGCCGGCTCGTGAGCTCATCAGATAGTCGAGCGAGACCAAGTGCAAAGTATGACCGATAGTCGGCGAATCGATGTCATCGTGATCGGGGGCGGCCACGCGGGGTGCGAAGCCGCCCTCGCTGCCGGGCGCCGCGGCGCCCACGTCCTCGTCGTAACGCCCGATCTCGACCGGATCGGCTTCATGCCCTGCAACCCGTCGATCGGTGGACCCGCCAAGGGCCACCTCGTCGCCGAGATCGACGCGCTCGGCGGGGAGATGGGTCGCGCCGCTGACCGGACGGCCCTGCAGGTTCGGACGCTCAACACCGGCAAAGGTCCCGCCGTTCAGGCTCTCCGAATCCAGTGCGACAAGGATCTGTACGCGCTGGCGATGAGAGACGCGCTGGAGACGGCGCCCTCGGTCGAGATCCTTCGGGACGATGCGACTGGACTCCTCATCGGCCCGGAGGCCGGGGGTCCCTCGATCACCGGGATCACGACCCGGCGGGGTGGAACGATCGCGGCGAGTGCGGTCGTCGTCACGGCGGGGACGTTCCTGCATGGGCAACTGGTCCGGGGCGAGGAACGCATGGGCGGTGGCCGGGCCGGGGAGCGTGGAGACACCTCGCTCGCCGACGGTCTGGCCGCCCTCGGGATCCGCACCCGGCGTTTCAAGACCGGCACCCCACCCCGCATCGACGCCCGAACCGTGGACTTCCGGGCTGGCGTCCTCCAACCCGGTGACAGCGCCGACCGCTGGTTCAGTCATGAAGGCCGGTGGGGAAGGATCCAGCCGCTGAATCTCCCGCCGATCGGATTCCTGACCGACTCGTTGCCCTCGGCGACCCAGCTCGACGGACGTCCTCAGTTGTCCTGCCTCCGGGTGGACACCAACCGCATGACCCACCAGCTCATCGCCGCCAATCTGCACCGGGCCCCGATGTTCAATGGTGCGATCCAGGGAGTCGGCCCGCGTTATTGTCCGTCGATCGAAGACAAAGTCCATCGGTTCGAAGACAAGGAGAGTCATCCGGTCTTTCTCGAACCCGAAGGCTGGCGCACGACCGAACTCTATGTCCAGGGCATGAGCACCAGCCTGCCGGCCGACGTCCAGGAGCAGGCGCTCCAGACGATCCCGGCACTTCGCGACGTCCGGATTACCCGCTACGGCTACGCCGTCGAGTACGACGCGGTGGATGCCAACGAGCTGTCGGTGACGCTCGAGGCGAGAAGGCTGCCAGGGCTCTTCCTGGCCGGTCAGGTCAACGGGACCTCGGGGTACGAGGAGGCAGCCGCCCAGGGCCTCGTCGCCGGGGCCAACGCCGCCGCCCGCGCCCTTGGACTGGAAGAACTTCGGCTGCGACGCGACGAGGCCTACCTCGGCGTCCTCATCGATGACTTGACGACGACGGCGTTCGACGAACCTTACCGAATGCTGACCTCGCGGGCGGAACACCGGCTCCTGTTACGAGCGAATACGGCTCCGGCGCGGCTCAGCGAGACGGCTCATCGGCTCGGCTTGATCGACGATGCCCGTTGGAAGGAGGTCCAGGGCGAACGGGCGCTTGAGGTCTCGATCGTCGAGCACCTTCATGGGGTCGCGTTCGATCAGCGACCGGACGACGAGGCACTCCTCACGACCAATCAGATCGACCCGGCCAACGGCCGGCAGACGGCTTATGACCTGCTCCGTCGGCCCCAGGTCACGCTGGATCAACTTCACGCGGTGCTGGCGGCACGATCGGCGGCGATTCCGACGGATGTCCGGCCCGAGATCCTCGAACGGGTCGTCGATGGGGCGAAGTACCGGGGCTTCGTTCGCCGGGCGGAGCGGGAGGCCGGCCGGACGCGAGACCTGGACCGCTTCCCACTCTCACGGACCATGCGTTTCGATGGCGTGCCCGGTCTCCGGATGGAAGCTCAGCAGCGGCTAGCGGTCGCGCAACCGGAGACGATTGGACAGGCCGGGCGGCTCGCCGGCGTGACCCCATCCGACGTGGCGGCATTGCTGGTCCACGCCCGGCGACACGCACGGTGAGGATCGCCGTTCTCTCGGACGTTCATGGCAACGCTCCCGCCCTCGAAGCCGTCCTGCGAGACCTCGTCGACTGCGACACAGTCTGGAACCTCGGCGACACCGTCGGCTATGGCCCCGACCCAGTCCGCTGTATGGACTTGCTCTCGGCCCTGGCGCCGAGGGCAACGCTCGTCGGGAACCACGACCTGGCCTGCATTGGCCGGTTGGACACCAGCCAGTTCAACCTGATCGCGCGACAGGCGACTGAGTGGACCGCGGCGCAACTGGATGAGGAGCACAGACACCGACTGGCAAGCTACCCACCAACGACCGTCGTGGGCGACGTGACCCTGGCGCACGGCAGCCCGCGCTCGCCGGTCTGGGAATACGTCATCTCGTCAACAGTCGCGGCCGAGAACATGGCGGCCTTCACCACACAGCTCTGCTTCGTCGGCCACACCCACGTCGCGGCCATTGCCTCCTACCCCGGCGACTCGAGCAAGGTCCGGTTCCAGCGCCTGGGAGCGGGGTCGATCATCGACGTCGCGCATGACCGGGCGATCGTGAATCCCGGCAGCGTCGGCCAGCCGCGGGATGGCGATCCGCGGGCCGCCTATCTCGTCTTTGACGTTGAACGCGCGACCGTCGAGATGCGTCGAGTGGACTACCCGGTCGAGGCAACGCAGCGGGCCATCGCCGCCGCCGGATTGCCCGAGGCCCTTGGGCTCCGGCTTGCCCTTGGTCGGTGATCCAGTGCGATGCCCTGCTCGAACAAGCCGGACAGCCTCGATAGTTCGATCATCCATTGCCTGGACATCCGCTGGACCGACCTTGAGTCCATCGGCTCCCGATGGATGCTGAGGCGACGGTCCCGCCATGACCGCGAGCAACCTAAGGGTAGATACCTCGGAGCCGGGTGAACTCCGCGACCCGCCGAACGGAGAGCAGCATTGCGGCGGTCCGGAGATGGACGTGATGCTCGGATGCCGTCGCGTTGACGGCGCGATACGAGTCACGCATGATCTTTCGGAGCCGCTCGTTGACGTCGCTCTCGGTCCATGGGAACGCCTGCAGCGCCTGAACCCACTCGAAGTAGCTGACGGTGACACCGCCAGCGTTGGCCAGGATGTCGGGCAAGAGCGTGATCCCTCGCTCGAAAAGGATCTCGTCGGCCTCTGGGCTGGTGGGACCGTTGGCCGCCTCGGCGATGATCCGCGCCTGGATTCGAAGCGCGTTGTCGGCGTCGATCTGACCCTCCATTGCGGCCGGGATCAGGATGTCGCACGGCAGCTCGAGCAGGTCCCGGTTGGAAATGTCCTCGCCCTCGGCATACCCGGAGACGGAGCCCGTCGCGCCCTTGTGCCGGGCGACGCGGTCGAGGTCGAGACCACCGGCATTCCAGGTCCCGCCCTGGCTATCGCTGACACCGATCACAGTGGCACCGAGTTCGTCGATGAGTCGTGCCGCCGTCGCTCCGGCGTTGCCAAAGCCTTGGACGACGACTCGCGCCCCAGCCAGGTTGAGGCCGGTCGTGCGGCAGGCCTCCTCGATCACGTAGACACAACCACGGCCAGTCGCCTCGTTGCGGCCCGCCGACCCGCCCAGCGCCAGCGGCTTGCCGGTCACCACGCCGGGGACGGAGTACCCGACGTGCATGGAGTAGGTGTCCATGATCCACGCCATGACCTGGGCATTGGTATTGACGTCCGGAGCCGGGATGTCCTTGTTCGGCCCGATCATCGGCATGATCTCGGAGGTATAGCGCCGAGTCAGATTCTGGACCTCGTTCAGGGAGAGTGCCTTGGGGTCGACCCGGACGCCGCCCTTGGCTCCGCCGTACGGGAGACCGACGACCGCACACTTCCAGGTCATCCACATCGCCAGTGCCTTGACCTCGGACAGCGTCACATCCTGGTGATAGCGGATGCCGCCTTTGGTCGGACCCGGTCCGCGGTTGTGCTGGACGCGGTGCCCCTGAAACATCCGGACGCTGCCATCATCCATCTCGACCGGGAAGTTGACCGTTAGCTCCGCTTCGCAGTGACTCAGGATGCCGCGCATTCCTTCGTCCAGGCCAAGGCGATCGGCGGCGATGTGGAACTGATGGACCGCGACATCGAAGAGGTTGTCCGCCGCTGGGATGTCGGAACCGGTTGGAACGACCTCCTGAGCGATTCGCGTGACGCGAGATTCAAGGTCGATCGACATCGTCGTCTCACTCCTTGGGAGGCGGCAGAGCCGACTCCGGGTTTTCGTTGCTTCCCGCCAACCGGCGGTGTGGTGCTTAGTATCCCATCACAAATCCATAGCGTCCATATCGTACTCCACGTACAACGACGTACGACAAGCGACGCCCCACTAACTGGTGGAAGCGTCGCGCTGGTCTGTTCGACTTCGAAATGCCTGCCCTACTGACCATCGAGGGCAGCGGTCAGTCGCTCCCGGACGACCTCCGGCTGCGCCCGGCCACCGGTTCGCTTCATCGTCTCCCCGATCAGCCGGCCAAAGGCAGCTTTTTTGCCAGCCTGATAGTCGGCGACGGCAGTGGGGTTGCTCGCGAGGGCGTCCTGAACCGCCTGCTCCACGGCGTCGCCATCGTCCATCGAGAGCAGGTCGAGCCGCTCGGCCGCCGCGGTAGGGAGCTCCCCGTCGGCCAGTTGCGGCAAGACCTCCTTAGCAACGCGGGAGGTCAAGGCTCCGGCGTCGAGCGCGTCGAGAAGGTCGCGAAGCTGATCGACCGAGACGGGTAGTCGATCGGGGGGCAGACCCGCCACGCTCTGGAGGCCGATCACGTCGTTGACGATCCAGTTCGCCGCCCGCTGTGGACGATCCGACCCACCACCGGCGACGACTTTCTCATAGACGTCGGCAACTTCGCGCTCAGACGTGAGTAATGCCGCGTCCCCCGGCCTAATCCCAAAGACATCGATGAAGCGAGTGCGCCGGGCCATAGGCAGCTCGGGCAGGCCGGCCCTGATCCTCGCGACGGTCTCGGCGCTGACCTCCAGCGGCGGCAGGTCCGGCTCCGGAAAGTAGCGATAGTCGTTGGCCTGCTCCTTGGTCCGCTGGCCGACAGTGACGCCGCGTGCCTCGACCCAGCCGCGGGTCTCCTGCGGAATAGTGTTCCCGGCTTCCAGTTCGGCCCGCTGACGCTCGACCTCGAACCGTAGCGCCCGCTCGACGGCGCGGAACGAGTTCATATTCTTGATCTCGACCTTGGCGCCGAACGACTGCCCGCCACGGACCCGCAGGGAGATGTTGGCGTCACACCGGAACGCGCCGTCTTCCATGTTGCCGGAAGAGGCTTCGATGTATCGCAAAGTCTGCCGAAGGGCGACGAGATAGGCGGCGGCGTCCTCGGGGCTGCGCAGGTCGGGTTCACCCACGATCTCCATCAGCGGCACACCCGACCGGTTGAGATCGACATAGCTGGCCTCGTCGCCATTCGCGTCGACGTGATGAACCAGGCGCCCCGTGTCCTCCTCGACGTGGACCCGGGTAATGCCACAGGTTCGCGTCTCCCCGTTGACCTCGAACGTGATCGCGCCATTCACGCAGAGCGGCAGGTCGTACTGGGAGATCTGGTAGCCCTTGGGTAGATCCGGGTAGAAGTAGTTCTTCCGGTCGAGCTTGTTGTGGGACGGGATCTCGCAGTTCAGCGCCAACCCGGTGCGAATCGCCAGCTCGACCGCCTCGGCGTTCATCACGGGCAAAGCGCCAGGCAGCCCGAGACAGGTCGGACAGTTGTGGGTATTCGGGGCGGCACCAGCGTAGTCGGCCGAGCAGGAGCAGTACATCTTGCTCTGGGTCAGCAGTTGCGAGTGGACCTCCAACCCAATGACGGTCTCGTAGTCCTGCCCTGACGTCACAGTCGCGGCTACGGCGGAGTTCGACACCAAGGTCGGCCTCAGTTCTATCGGCTCCGGAGCTGCGCTGTGAACGCCCGGTCTACCGCGAAGGAATCGGGAAAATACGACCGAGTCTACCACGCGCCGGAACGCCATCCGGCGCATTTCCATCGGCGCCGGAGCCCGATTCGGTAGGTCGAAAACGACGGGAAACGAGCCGGACGAATCGGCGCCTATGCTAGACTTTGGGCAAGATTGTGCCGTTTCTCACAAACGGCTGGCCGACCCTCGAGTGGCCTGCTGGTGCCCGCCCTTTCGCGCCGGCGGACGCCGTCAGGGACCGCTGACGAGGCGCCGACCTTCTCACGTAGAGAGGTAACGCGAACCGATGGTAGCGACCCAGCCGACGATCACGATGGTGACGGGCAAGATCAACGATGTCGAGGTCACCGTCCCCGCCGGCACGAATCTGCTCGACGCGGCCCGGCAGGTCGGGGTCGAGATTCCCAACCTCTGCTTTCAGCCAAAGTTGCGCGCCTGGGGTTCGTGCCGGATCTGCACCGTCGAGGTGCTTGGCAGTCGTGGCGGCCTGATCGAGGGCTGCGCGACTCCCCTCACCGAAGGTATGGAGGTACGTACCCATACGCCCGAGGTCGAGCAGGCCCGCCAGTTCATCCTGCAGATGTACCTGATCGACCATGCCCTCGACTGTCCCACCTGCGACGCCTCGGGTCAGTGCTACCTTCAGGACAACACGTACCTCCATAACATCAACGCCAACCCATACCGCCGTCCGAAGATGGCCCACAGCTATGAGCACTTCAGTTCCACCATCGATTACAAGTGGGACCGCTGCATCATGTGCGCTCGGTGCACCCGCGTCTGCGATGAGGTCATCGGCGTGACGGCGATCGAGTCCGCCAACCGTGCGCTCGAGGCGACGATCACCCCTGCCTATGGCCTGGATCTTTCGGAGACGACCTGCACGAACTGCGGTATGTGCATCGCGTCTTGCCCAGTCGGAGCGCTTACCGACCGTCATTTTGCTCATCACCCCTGGGAAGTCGATACGACCGAGACGGTCTGCGGCGGCTGCGACGGCGGCTGCACGATCAATCTCGAAACCAACCGGGGCGTGGTCCGCCGGGTCTCGCATCTTTGGGATCGCGGCGTGAACTTCGGCTATACGTGCCAGTACGGCAAGTGGGGCCACGAATTGCTCCAGTCGCCCGACCGGCTCCAGCAGCCGCTGGTCCGGAACGCAACGGGAGAGCTCTTCGCCACCGACTGGGACGACGCCATCGAGCGGATCGTCGCTGGCCTGGAGCACTTCCAGGGCGATCGGTTCGCTGCCCTCGCCAGCCCGGATCAGACGACCGAAGAGGCCTACCTGCTCCAGCAGTTCACCCGGGCCGTCATGGGCACGAACAACATCGACATGTACGCCAGCCGGGCCCAGCAGGCGGTGGCCGCCGCGACGGAATCCGGTCTGGGGGTGGCCGTTAGCGGGACGAACAGTCTCCAGGAGCTGTTCACCGATGTCCGGTCGGCGCTGCTGGTCGGGCCCGACATCAACAAGACGACCCCGATCGCGGCCTACTGGCTCAATCACGCCCGGATCTATCGGGAGGCGAAGCTGGTCATCGTCAGCACCGACCGCTCCACCATGACCGACCGGGCCGACGTCTGGCTCCAGCCGCGGCCCGGTTCGACGGCTGACGTCCTGCTTGGCATCGCCGCGATCATCGAGGCCGAGGGCTGGTCCGCCACTCCGGCTGGTGGCCGAAAGCACATCGACCCGCGCCTCGTCGCGGACGCGAGTGGTGTCGATCTGGACCAGATGCGGCGGGCCGCCCGGATCTACGCCTTTGGCGGCACCGGCACCTCGAAGTCGCCAAGCGTGATCTACCAGACAGCCGCCCGGGCTGGCGCCCCGACCAAGATCGGCGGCGGCTACGCCGACCGGTACTCCCCCGGTGAGATCGGCGATCGGATCGACGACGCCGGAGCGATCGCCGCCGCCTGCGCGGTGCTGGCGGAGATGACCGGCAACCTCGGCGTGGCCGGTGGCGGGATCATGTCGCCCCGCGGTGGTGCCAATGTCCAGGGGCTGGCCGACGCCGGTGCCCGTCCCCTCCACCTCCCTGGCGGTGTCCTGGTCTCGGATGAGGGCGCCCGCGCCACGTTCGAGGCGACGTGGACGCCGCGCTGGGCCGAGCGGGCGAACACCAGCAACGGCTTCGTCCCGGTCCGCCACCTTCCGACAGGACACGGGCTCTCGGCGACGGAATTGCCCGATGCCATCGCTCGCGGTGAGGTTCGGGCACTCTATATCGAGGGGACACTCGACGGCGGCAACGAGGTGCTCGATCCGCGTCTGATGGCGGTGCTGCCCCGGCTGGAGTTGCTCGTGGTCGCCGAAGTCTTTGCCTCGCCGCTCACCGACCTCGCCCACATCATCCTGCCGCTCGCGACGTCGATCGAGAAGGACGGGACGTTCACGAGCTTCGACCGGACCGTCCAGCGCGTCCGCGCCGCGGTCCCGGCTCCCGGTAACGCCCGGTCGTCGTTCGAGATCGTCCAGCAACTGGCCCGCCGCTTCGGCTACGACATGACCTATCGCCATCCTAGCCAGGTCATGGCCGAGCTAGCTCGACTGACCCAGCTCTACAGCGGGATCGCCTATGCCCGCCTGGAGCGCTCCGGCATGACGGTACCCTCGTCCGGTCGGGTCGGTGTCGGCCTGACCGTCCTACCCCTGGCGACCGACGAGCTCTCCGGGCCGCTCTCGCTTCGGCCGCGTTGATCAACCTAAGCTAATGCGTCCAGACACCGCGGCTGGCTCTCGCCTTGCCGGTCGCCCGGAGGAAGAGACCAGACATGTTTGATGAGGTCAAGGGATTCGGCGTGACGCTGAAGCGACTGATGATGCCCAAGGTCGTGATTCAGTACCCCGAGGAGAAGCGGCCGATGGCCGACCGGTACCGTGGACTGCCGTCGTTGCGGGCCGACCCGGAGACTGGCGAGGCGCTCTGCGTCGCCTGCGGGCTCTGCGCCCGTATCTGCCCCACCTCTTGCCTGGAGATGCACGTCGTACCGTCCGAGGAGGGCGACCGCGAGCTGGGCGAGTTCATTCTCCGCTCCGGCCGCTGCCTCTTCTGCGGACTCTGCGCCCAGGTCTGTCCCGTCGACGCCATCACCATGAGCAAGGAATACGAGCTCTCGGTGATGGAGCGGGACGGGTTGATCTACACCAAGACCGAGCTGGCCTCGATCGGCGCGCAGGTCCCGACATGGTGGGACGCCGGCAACGATCCCGATCATGACAGCCGCCGCCCAGAGGGTGGACGCTACGACCGCTTCCGCGACCATGCCACCGGCTATCACTACGAGTAGCAACCGGGCGGGTTCAGCCGCGCCTTCCTGGATCGGCGCTCGGGAGCGAATGGTGTCGCCTTAGGCAGGTTTCGCAGGAACTGCCCGGCCCTAAAACCGCCTGCTGCTCCCTTCTCTGGGCACCGGTGAGCCGAAGCCGCTCCCGCGGCTGAGCGATCCGGTGAGCCGGCGGGTGCCCTCTGGGCGCGGCCGGGGATGGGGTCGGCTTCGCCACCAGGCAATTCCCTTCCACCCCGCTCTAGCTGTCCGGGTCGCGACGTATCGAGAGTCCAGCACTGAGGCGATCACGCCGTGAGACCGGGTTTCATTCGCCGGGCCTTCACCAGAGCTGAAGACCGCGGTAACTGGGTCACGGATCATGTGCTCGCCTGCCCCTACCCATCGGATGTCGCGGGCCTGGCTGCCTTGGCCGGAGACGGGGTGACTCTCGTAGTGAACCTTGACCGACGACGGCACGATCCCGCCGATCTGGCCCGGCATGCACTCGCTGAGATACACCTGCCTGTCCGGAACTTTACTGCTCCAACGCCACGTCAGCTTGAGGAGGGCGTGGCGGCGATCGTTCACGCCGTAGTCAATGACAGACGGGTCGCGGTCCACTGTGGTAGCGGGCTCGGACGGTCTGGAACGCTGGTCGCATGCTATCTGGTCGAGCAGGGGCACGTTGCCGATGAAGCGATCGCCCTGTTGAGAGCGCTTCGCCCAGGATCGGTCGAGACCTTTGGACAGGTTCGCGCAGTCAAGACCTATGAACGCTGGCGCAAGGCTCGATGACAGATGTGCAACGTCCTGGCGCGACGATCGGTCCTGAGGCAATGATCGATTCCTCCAGGGACGGATCGAGGGCGTTTCGCTGGTGGTAGGATCAGCCGGAGACACGGCGATGATCGCGGTGCCGGACTCGTGATCTCCAAGCCAGATCGCGGCCCCTCTCCTGAGCGTCCGTTGGGGCGTCCCTGAGTTCGGTCCCGACAGCGCCGGGCCTGGCCCAGCCTGACGTTGACCACGCTACGAAAGCCGATAGTGATTCCGCAGGGGTGACGTTTCGACCACCCAGTCCGCACATCTGAACCAACTACCAGCGACTGTCGAGGTTTAGCATCCGGGGAGCGACGCAGCCGTGACCGATCAGACTTCCACTTCCACTTCCGCGTTCCGAACCGAGCACGACTCCATGGGGGATGTGCGGGTCCCGGTCTCCGCGCTCTACGCGGCCCAGACCCAGCGCGCGGTCGAGAACTTTCCCGTCTCGGGCTGGCCACTCCCAACGTCGCTCATCCATGCGCTTGGCGCGATCAAGGCCGCCGCCGCCCAGGCCAACCGTGAGCTCGGGCTGCTCGACCGGGAGACGGCCGAAGCCATCTCCGCCGCTGCCTCACGGATCGCCGACGGTGCGCTGGACGACCAGTTCCCAATCGACGTCTTCCAGACCGGGTCGGGCACCTCGTCCAACATGAACGCCAACGAGGTGATCGCGACGATCGCCAGCCAGACCCTTGGACGGATCGTGCACCCCAACGACCAGGTGAACATGGGGCAGTCCTCCAACGACGTCTTCCCGTCGGCGCTCCATGTCGCTGCGGTCGTCGGCATCGAGCAGTTGCTCCTGCCCGCGCTCCACCAACTTCACCAGACCTTGGCGGGCAAGGCACGGGAGTTCGACGAGGTCGTCAAGATTGGACGAACGCACCTGATGGACGCCGTCCCCATCCGTCTGGGACAGGAGTTCTCCGGCTATGCCCGGCAGATCGAGCTCGCTGGCGAGCGACTGACAGCGTGTCTTCCCGAGCTTCGGGAACTCGCGATCGGAGGGACCGCCGTCGGCACCGGGCTCAATACGCACATCCACTTCGGCCGTCGCGTCGCCGCCAACCTCGGGGACCGCTACGGGACCGGCTTCGTCGAGGCGACCAACCACTTCGAGGCGCAGGCCAGCCGGGATGCCTATGTCTTCGCCGCTGGCACGCTGACCACGGTCGCCAGCAGCCTGATCAAGATTGCGAACGACATCCGCCTCCTCGGGTCAGGACCACAGGCTGGTCTCGGCGAGATCATCCTCCCGGCGATCCAGCCCGGCAGCTCGATCATGCCGGGTAAGGTCAACCCCGTGATCTGCGAGAGCGTGATCCAGGTCGGCGTCCACGTGAGCGGCAGCTGCCAGGCGGTCGTGGGCGGCGGGCAGTGGGGCCAGCTCGACCTGAACGTCATGTTGCCGATGATGGGCTACAACCTGCTCACCTCGATCGACCTCCTGTCCAGCGTCTCGACGGTCTTTGCCGAGAAATGCCTGGACGGGATCGTGGCCAATGTCGAGCGCTGCGAGAGCTCCATCGAAGGGTCGATCAGCATGGCGACCGCTCTCAATCCGCTGATCGGTTACGAGAGGGCGGCCGAACTGGCCAAGCGGGCGTTCGGCGAGGGTCGAACCGTGCGGGAGCTGGCTTACGAGTCGGCCGGCCTGCGGCGTGAGCAGGTGGATGAGGCGCTCGATCCCTACCGGCAGACCGTCGCCGGAACCATGACCGGCGGTCCCGGCGGGTGACATCGCGGTATCCAGCACGAACCGGCGACGCCTCAGGAGGCGAGCGACCGAAGCGTCGTCAGGTTCTTCCGGTCGAGGTCGCCGGTTGTGTCCTTCTCCGTCTCGAGGACTCCCATTCGTCCCGTGAACCGCTCGTCGTTGACGAGGTTACGAAAACCATCCAGCCCGATCTCGCCAGCGCCGATGTGCTCATGCCGGTCCTTGTGGGACCCCAGTCCGAACTTCGCGTCGTTGAGATGGAATACCTTGATCTGATCCAACCCGATGGTCTCGTCGAACCGCCCCATCGTCGACGCATAGGCTTCGGGCGTCCGAATGTCGTAACCGGCGACGAACGTGTGACAGGTATCGAAGCAGACCGCAACGCGCGCCTTGTCCTCGATCCCCTCCCGCATCCGGGCGATCTCTTCGAATGTCTTGCCGAGCGTCGTGCCCTGCCCCGCGGTCGTCTCAAGCAACAACACCGTCGCACCGTCTGGCCGAGCGGCGAGGGTCTCATTGATCCCCTCGATGATTCGGGCGATTCCGGCGTCGATACCGCTGCCAACGTGGGCGCCGGGATGGCTGACCAGGTAGGGGATCTGCAGGGAGTCACACCGCTGCAATTCGACCAGCAGTGCGGCTTTGGACTTCTCCCAGAGCTCGTCGTCCGGGGAGGCAAGATTGATCAGATACGAGTCGTGAGCGACAACTCGCCGATCTAGCGCGAGGTCGTTCGCCAACCCGAGGTGGAACGCTTCGATCTGTTCGTCAGTGAGTGGTTTGGCCGCCCACTGGCGCTCATTCTTCGTAAAGAGCTGGCAGGCTTCGAGTTCCAGGTCCAGCGCACGCTTGAGGGCCATCGGCGGCCCGCCACCGCTGGTCGACATGTGAGAGCCGAGTGCGAGCATCTTCATCTCCTGTATTGCGGATACGACGACTGGTGGACGATCAACGGTCTCGTTCGAGATCGGCGAGCGCGGTCAGTGCCCCGGCATCGAAACCGACAGCGCTTCGTCCGCGGCTGATGGCCAGAGGCCGCCGGAGCAACCGAGGCTCGTCGACCATCAGTCCGATCAACTCATCATCGGACGGCTGACGCGCCGCGATGTCCAGATCGCGGTAGGCCCGAGCGCGGGTAGACACCATCTCTCCCGGAGTCCGGGCGGCGGCGGCTAGCACCGAGCGCAACTCGTCCCGGGTGAACGGGTTCTGGAAGTAGTCGCGCCGCTCGACTTCTACGTCGAGACCACGGAGGAGTTCAGTGGCCTTTCGGCACGACGTACAGGTTGGATGAACGTAGATGGAGATCACCTGGTACCTCCCTGAAGTAGACCGACCAAGCATGACGGCACAATCATAGAACACTGTCCGTACACCTGGGTGGACGAGTGATTCTCGTGCGGTCCAACCGTGACCTTCAGCCGCCTCAGTACGGCCGCCAGGGCAATCTTCACGCCCGTAGACACCGACATTCGCACCGGGTAGCATTCGGCGGCCCGTCGACCAGCCGCTGGCCGCGTCACGTAATCCATCCCAACGCCCTCACCCGTCGATCGCAACGACAACGTCCGAAGGAATCGCTGATGGCAGAAGCGTCGTCGAACTCGCCCGGCAAGCTCGACGACGAGCCGTCTCTCAGCATCGTGATCCCCGCCTACAACGAGTCGTCCCGCATCGACGTCTGTCTCCAGACGGTCATGGATTACGTCGGTTCATGGCAGGGCCAGACGGAAGTCCTCCTCGTGGACGACGGAAGCTCGGACGACACGCTGGCGCGCTCAAGGGCCTTTGCGGAGCGATCCCCGCAACTCAGCGTGCTTGCCGAATCGCACCGAGGCAAGGCTGCCGCCGTTGAAGCGGGCATGCTGGCGGCCACCGGCCGGATCATCCTGTTCACGGACGCCGACCTGGCGACTCCGCTGCACTACGTCAGGGACCTCGTCGATCGCATCGACGCTGGCGCGGACGTCGCCATCGCGTCCCGCGAGGGCACCGGCGCCCGGCGGGTCGGCGAGCCGCTGCATCGGCACCTGATGGGGCGGGTCTTCAATCTGATCGTCCAGGCTCTGCTTCTGCCCGGCATCCAGGATACCCAGTGCGGCTTCAAAGCCTTCCGCCGCGGCGCGGCGCGGCAGATCCTTGGGACGACCCTGCTCTACCGGGGGTCGGACCTCGCCCATGGCGCCCGGGTGACCGCCTTCGACGTGGAACTGCTTTACATCGCCCGTCTGCAAGGCCAACGGATCGATGTCGTCCCAGTCATCTGGTCGGCCGGCAACGATAGCAAGGTCAACCCGGTCCATGATACCTGGATCAACCTCACGGACGTCTTCAAGATTCGCCTCAACGGCTGGCGTCGTCGCTACCGCACCGTGACGCGACCCATGTAGAGGCTCCCTGGTCGATTGCCGCGGGCTACCAACTGACGATTGTCACTTGTGATGAAACCAGTAGACTGACCGGCACGAACGTCCCAGCGAAAGGCGGCGTGCCGGATCGTCGGGTAGCCGTGGTTCGGCGCCCCTTCTCGTCATTCCCGCGTTCTGCCGCATCGTTGGTTCACGCCGCACTGTAAGGTGTGTATGCCCGTCGTCCTTCGGAGGTTCCATGGCACCAGACGAAGCCGCTCCGCGAACGACGCTCGACTCCGTCGCGGCTACGGTCGCCGGATCGCTCGGTGCTCTGGCCGAGGAGATGATGCTTCTGTCCAACCAGACCGCCTCCCTGCTCCGGCGCTTCGAGCAGGAGCGCGTCCGTGTGCAGCGCTTCATCGATCACTTTGCGGTCGGATCGCTTCTGGCCGAGCAGACCGTCGGACGTCCAGTCGGCGAATTCGCGACCACTGAGGTGAATCGTAGT
>JAABUS010005786.1_pt1 | contig 15802 bp, 18 predicted proteins | sample 5560161 | NCBI WGS metagenome assembly JAABUS01 (sample SAMN10711885, study PRJNA513376) | rock metagenome | isolation source: Antarctica rocks | place: Antarctica: Victoria Land, Trio Nunatak nord | collected 2016-01-04
CGTTTGCAAAATTTCAAGGAACAAAGACTTGAACTTCGCTCGTTTCGACCTCGAGTCTCTGCATTTCGTCCATTCCCTGGCCCGAATAGCAATATCGCGGGTGATCCTCGGCAATTCAAGAGTCGTTAGCAAAAGGCGGTAGATTGCATTCCTAAGCTCGGGTGGAAGATGCAAGAATGGGAACCTCTGCTTTTTATGTTCAGCGCCATCGTTCACAATCGGTGCTGTAGTGGAGACTATTGAGCGATGGCATATCACATAAAGGTGGTTGTCTAGCTAGGAAGCTCAGAGTTGGGGGAGGAATAAATATGGCATCTAACATGTAATGCATATATGGGGGGGGAACAGGCACGGTTATAATCAGGGTTATTAGGCAGTTATTGCCAAGCCCCCAGATATGCGATGAAGGCCGTACGACTCCCCTATGCCTAGATAGATTAGCGCATGAAAATTACTTCACACAAAGTTATCACAAGCGTCGTACAACGCTTTCTTTCTCCTTTCACCAATCATCATCTCACCATCATCATCATCATCATCATCATCAGCAACGTAAGTGTAACAGCTTAGAACGATGTACAGTACAGAGTATACAGACTAACAATGCATTGTACGACGTAGAACAACAACAACAACGTAAGTTTGACAGCTGCAGTGAATACTAAATGTATGAGCTGACGATGCTTTGTACGAAGAGCAACAGCAACGATGTGAGTTGAATTCTATTCTGTCTATGAGCTATGTGATTTACATGTCGTACGAAGAGCTCTTGTTCTTTGAAATCTCGTCGCGATCGTTGTCGTCATCAATGCTCTCGCTTTCATCACTTCTGCTTTAATCAACGTCTTTCTTTGTTTTCTTGTGAAACAACTACAACTTACTATCTTCGTTCATACGAGATTTGAACATGCACTTCTCGCTCGTTCTGAATGAGACGTTGATTTCATACAAGAGATGATTTCTTCAAATTAGATGAAAATGCACAGATCTTTGTACATCAACGCTGTTCTGATTCAGTCTCATGAACAAGTCGCTCTCATGACTTGTATACAGTGTGCATGATCAAATGATCTTCAATCTTTTTCAAAGTGTCACTTCATCTCAGAGCATTTTGAGAGAGTCTGTGTCAATTGCAAATGACAAAATCATGTGACATGATGCAATCTTCTTGAGACTGAAGATGATGAAAGCAAGAATGAATGAAACAAAGATTGTTGTTTTCACTCATTTGAAAGAGAAGATGATTGTACAAAGCAAAGAAGATTGAGAAAGCTCAAGCTGAGAAAGCAAAGACTGTTGAGAGCAAAAGATGTCTTCAATTTCATTGTGCTGAATTAATGATATGTATGAGACACATTTCTTTTTCTGTTTGTGAGCATTTGTTTTTTCAGCACATCTTGAAGCACAGTCATGTATCTTGAGTCAGCAGTCTGCATTTTTACATGATGCTCAAGATCAGTACTTTGTATGAAGAAAAAAGCTATCATGACTGCTCTTTAATATGAGAAAAGCGAAGACAAACTTTCTTATTTACACTTTGTACATAACATTAGTTTGAATCTTGCTGTACAAAGTAGAGTTAATAAACAGCACTCAATCAATTCTTCTTGTTATTACAGTTCATGCAAATTGACTGTTGATCTTCTTTGTATGATGCAAATGAAATCAAGATAACTATTCAGTAAATCAGAAAAAAGTGAATCAGAAAAAAGTGAGAAACAGCTCAAGATCAGTACTTTGTACAAAGAAAAAAGCTATCATGACTGCTCATACAAGAAAAGCGAAGACAGACTGTCTTTTATTTACACTTTGTACATAACGTTAGTTTAAATCTTGTTGTATGAAGTAAAGTTAATAAACAGCATTCAATCAATTCTTCTTGTTGAGTCAGCTTCACAGTTCATGCAAACTGACTTTCAATCTTTTTTGTACAAGCTTTAATTCTTTTACAACAGCATCAAAGAATTGATTCAATTGTATTCATCAATGTATCTCGTCAATGATGACTTTTCTTCAATTGAAGAAAATTCTTTTCTGTTGAGAAAATCATCATTTAGCTTCATACATCATCTTCAAAGCTTGAATGACAAAGACAAAGTCTCAGTTAAACATTCACTCTTGTCAGAGATCTGAAATTGTGTTCACAGTTCAACATATGTGATGCTCAGAAAACATGACATCAGAGTTCAGCAATGACAAAGCTTGAGAAGCTTAAGCATCAGAAATGTCTTCATACGAAGCAGTTTTCAATCTCTGAAGATCATTTAGACTTGAGTTGACTTCATACAAAGACTGTGATAACAGCTGAGAAAAAACAATGTTGAAGTTGAAGTTGTTCTTGTATGAAGATCATAACTGTTACGATTCTAGCTACGCATTTATGTTGATAGCTATGTTGATGATTATGTTGATGACTATGTTTCTGATTATCGTTGATCACTCATCACTAGACTATTGAGTTGTTTCGAAGTCAACTCTATTCAAAGTTAGCTTATGTTCTTCTGAGTCATATAGATAGTCGATTCTTCTCTTCTAGATACTTTTCTTTCTTAGCATTTATATACTCATTACATTACACTCATATGACTCGCTCTATGCTAATCTTTAACATTATATAAATGCTTCTTCATTATAGACGAAGTGAAATAATCTGCATTGATTTCTTCAAGTGCTTCTGCTAGTAGTTCTTCAACTCTCTATCAACTTTGATCTAGTGACTTGTGTTCATGCAGCAGCATTCATCTTTCTTCACTCATGCGCTGATCAGCGAGTATAAACAAACGATTGAAATCATTTGACTAGGTCAAAGATCAGCGAATACATCGCTCATTCAAATTCGCAAGAAATTCTTCAAGTTTGATGAGCAATCAAAGAGATCAGTCTAGAACTGCGTGAAGTCTCTATCTTGATGAGCAAATCTCAACAGTGAATCTGCTTCAATGACACTCATCATTAATGCAATGATTCATCTACTTTCATCGCTTTACTCATCAGTGAATCGATTCGTCTATTCATTCATGTGCAACTAGTGAGTCTGCTACAATGACATGATAATGTCTTTAACAACAAGCAAGTCTTTGAGCTTGTTTCTATATTGAAATCTCAGTGAGTCTGCTTCAACGACACTCTCAATGCAATGATCTACTCGCTCACATCGCTCTATCTATCAGTGAATCTGATCAAATGTTCACATGCAACTAGTAAGTCTGCTACAAAGACGTTTTTCGTCAATGCAATAATTTATCTACTTACATCGCTCTACTCATCAGTGAATCTGATCAAACGTTCATGTGCAACTAGTGAGTCTGCTACAATGACATTATTCGAATCAATCTCTTTGATGAGCTAGTCGATCTTTTTCTAGTGAGTCTGCTTCAATGACATCAGTCAATAGTTGATCTCTTCGCTGAGCAAGTCGATTTCTTTCTACATAGCTAGTCTGCTACAATAGACATTTCGATTCTACACAAGACTAAGAAAATACATTCATGCAAACATGAATCATTGAAGAAAGAAGATACTGTTACGATTCTAGCTACGCATCTATGTTGATAACTATGTTGATGATTATGTTGATGACTATGTTTCTGACTATCGTCAATCGCTCGTCACTAGACTATCGAGTTGTTTCAAAGTCAACTCTATTCAGAGTTAACTTATGTTCTTCTGAGTCATATAGATAGTCGATTCTTCTCTTTTAAATACTTTTCTTTCTTAACATTTATATACTCATTACATTACATTCATATGACTCGCTCTATGCTGATCTTTAACAATAACATGAGTTGAAAGAAAGTAATGATGTCGCTCAGAAAAGCAGCAGAATCATGCAGAGTAACAAAAAACTTTTCTGCAAAGAAGTTCTTCATACAATCATGCAATGACTTTAGTATCTGATGATTGCAAAAATCATGATGCTGTATACTTTGTATGATGTTTTCTGAAGTCATACTGATTCAATTGATAATATCTGATACGATGCTTTGTATACAAAGCTCGTTCAACTTCTCAACATTAAACAAAGAGAATTTTACTTCATTTGCAAACATCAAATAATCATCTTGTACAAAGTGTTAAAGATTGATCTAGAGTGAGTCATAGAAGTGTCATTTAACTAATAGATAAATGCTAAGAAAGAAAAGTATCTACAGAAAAGAACTCAATTCTTATATGTATGTTTCTCAGCTCTGTGCTAGACTTGATTGAGTTGACATCTTACACATATGATGCAGAGTCTCAATGATATCATCTTTAGATCAGGTTTTTGCTAGACTTGATTAGAATGAAATCAGGCGAAGACTAGACGAAGAATAAACGAAGACTAGAATCGTAACATTACTTTCTCTTCTTGACTATTCATGTTCGCATGAATGTTGTTTCTTAGTGTGCTTTTCTTGAATATCTGATATGAAATTCATCAATCATCTCTTGAGCGTTCATAAACTTGTCGTCGTCAGCGTTATATCAGTTGAGATTGTTGTCATAGCTCTTTCATTTGACTCGATATTGAAGTCATCTTCAATATCATCGAAAGTTCAATATATCGTTGATTTTTCATTCGTCTTCATCGTTTATCACTATTGACTTCGAAGATTCATTCTTCTGACTCTGCAGAGAGTCATTGACGACGAAACGAAGAAGTTCTGAATGAAATACATCATGTATATGCATAGTCTCAGATAGTTTCAATTTATAGAATGAGTTAATGAGATCGATGATCTGAAAAGAATCGAGCATCTTGTCATTCAATTTTTTGAAGAGTCTCGCTGTAACGATGTTTTGTTCATTCAGAAACATCTTTGATTCAATCTTATAATTGATTTTCTTTCTATGCTTGTTAGCTTGATTCATCATTTGTTCTCATGTTTTGATCAGAGCTTCACAAGCAAAGATCAATGTCTTGTTCATTTGTTCAGATATATTCTTGACTCGATTGATCTGCAAGCGTTCGCGAATGCTTTCATACTTGATGATGTCAGAATCAAAGCTCATACGAGAGTGAAAGTTCTTGTTCATGAAGAAGAGAATCAAGAAGATGACTGAAGACAAGACGTTATTGTTGACAAACTCAATCATGAATAGTTACTTGAATCAGTCGTTCTGCATGTATGAACAGAAGAAACGAAGATATCGCTCGACATTCTGATTGACTCATTCACTTTGATCGTTGATCTGAAAGTGATAGATGATGAACAATTGAAGAGAAATGCTCAGTCGTTTGCAAAGAGACTTTCAAAGAATGAAGATGAACTGAAAATCTTGATCGAATACAATGAAGCTTGATAAATCGTGAGTTCAATATATTCATTGAAGCAACATTTCAGCTGTCTTTTCGACTGTGATATCTTCATCATTAATGATGCAAGAGATATAATGTCTTTCTTTTGACAATCTGCAGATGACAGTCAGAATAGCGTTGTAGTCGTACGAATCAAATAGATTGATAATAAAGTTCATGACTATGTTCTGTCATCGCTGTTCAGATATAAATAAAGATTGAAGCAAGTTGTTTGATTTATTTCTTGATGTCTTTAAACGTTGACATACGTAGCAGTTTTGAATATATCGATCTATTGTTTTTCGTATAGAAAATCAATAGTAATTTCGCTTCATGATCTTCACTGTTCTAAGAATTTCAGAATGATCAATTGATGATTGATCGTGTATCTCACGAATCAGATTCATTTGTAGAAGCTCGTTGAACGAGACTCATAGCTGACTATTATGATACAAGATTTCATTCTGAGTTCAACAATTCTTCAATTTGATATCTTCATATTGTGTCTCGTCTCTTGTTATTGCTTCGCGAAGTAGCGTACAATTCTCATCGATTTCATTAGTCTCAAGAATCTGTTTATAGATTGATTGATCATTATTCTTCTCTAGATCAGCAATCTTCATTCAATTCAATGTCAGAATAGTAATTCTTTGATATCAAACGCGTTCATCATCGAAATCTTTAGACACGAAGTCAGCTCAACGAGTTAATGCATCAATCTTAATGTTTTGTTTGTCAGATCAATACATTATCTTGAAGTTGAAGTCAGCTAACTTCTGAACTCAGCGCATCTGATGTTTGCTCAGCTCTTTGTCTTTCATCAATGAAATGAGTGCTTAATGATTGATGAACATCTTGATAGAAATGTCAATCAGCTTCAGTTCAAATCATCAATGTTCAAAAGCTCAAATTATGATCAGCAGTTTCTTATCATATATCTCGTAGTGACACTCAGCAGAAGACATGTTCTTGCTATAGAAAGCAATCAAATGTAGTACTTCTTCGTCATCATATTGAGAGAGAACTTCGTCGTTTACGTAGTTGAATGAGTCAGTTTTCAGAATAGTCTCATGAGTCTGATCAAAGTGACAAAGTATAAAAGTCTCAGTCATACATCTCTTCATGTGATCGAATGCAGTCTGACAAGCCTCATTTTATTCAAATATGATCTTCTTTTGAGTGAGTCAAATCATTGAACGAACAATCTTCGAAAAGTTCTTGATAAAGCGTCGATAGAAGTTGCAGAAGTCAATGAATGATTGAATCTGAGTGAGATTATTGAGGGTAAATCATTTCACTACTGCTTGTATCTTTCGTGAATTCATCTTCAGTTCTTCAATGAATATCAATAGTTCTAGAAAGATGATCTCTTGAACATGAAACTTGCATTTGTTTATGTTCATCTGTAGATCAGCTTCTCGTAGTCTATTCAAGATCAATTGTACATGTCACTTGTGTTTCTTCAAGATCTTGCTGTAAATGATAATGTCATCTAGATAGATTTGACAAAACTGATGAAGATATTTGAACAGCACATCGTTCATATAGTGTTGATAGAACATTGATTCATTGATTAATTCAATGAGCATTACATGATATTTGTATGAATCAAAGAAAGTGATAAAGATAGTTAAATCTTCGCTATCTGAGTGCATTTGCAGTTTATTGAACGCAACAATGATGTTCAATCGAGTCAGATATTTGCTTTCTTGTATTCAAGTGAGAATCTTGTCGATCAATGACAAAGAATAGCGATCTCATTTGATCAAAGCATTGAGCTTTCTATAATCAACGCAGAAACGCAAACTATCGTCTTTCTTTTCGATGAACAAGATGAGCGAGACGTATGAAGCGAAGCTAAAGAAAATGAATTCTTTGTTCAGATGTTTGATCAGATACTTCTTTATCTTCTGAAGCTTGTGATCAAACATTTGATACAGTCTGCTTCAAGAGAGTGTTCTTTTGTCGATTAACTCAATCTTGTGATCATAGAAACAATAAGATGATAGCTGATCAATCATTGTTCGATCGAACACGTCTAGATAGTCGTGATATTCAGAGAAGAGCTTGATCTTGACTTGCTCAAGAATCTCAACGTGTGAAAGCTCATGTAGATTCACTTCTTTGAGCTTATTCTCAGCTGTAATTATGAGTCGATCAATTTTTAAGACAATAACAGCAAAGATCTTGACGTCTGATCGTTTGACTAACATTCTATAGACTGCTGTTTCTATCATTGATATGTTCATTGAACTGAAAGCTGGTTTCAGACTGAACGTTGATTTAAAGTTGATGTTAAACGAAACTGCGTCACGCGATTTTGACTGTTCAATTAGTTTAACTGACTTCTCATTGAACTGACGAAAAGAGAATGATTTCTAACTGAGTTGAGATGTAACGAAAGTGAAAGATCTCTTCAGTATATGAGTAGAAGTTAAGCTCTTTCGTTTCATGATTGATTTATTGCTTGAGAGTAGAGCAATCAATTTCTGACTAGTAGAGTTGAAATTCAAAAATCGAAGAGAATCGATTTGCATATCAATTACTAGATTGATTTTATTCATTCATGTTTTTTCAAGAATCATTTGATGTTGATCTAATCGAGTGATCAACATAGAAGCAGTGTCAATCATATGATCTTGAACAGTCAGATTTGAGTAGATGACATGAGTAATGAGTTTCTTAGCATAATGATCATCAAATTCTCGAATTGACTTTGCTTTGATCAAAGTCAGAGACTTGATTTGCAACTGATCATAAACAATCTGCGCGATCACTTCATCAATGAATGAATAGTCAGCAGCTTCGATGTCAATCAATGACTTCAATGAGTAACTAATTTCATTACTAGAAAGTACACATTCAGTAATTAAAGATTCAGAAGCAAAAGAATCATCTGACATGCTCATCGTTGAAGAAATTAACACATTTTTCATCGCGTTTTTGATGAAAGTCTCTAGTTTTTTGCCTCGCTATTCTTGAAAGACATTTTCTCATTCTCTTTATTCTTCGAAATGATGATTTCATGTAGACGAGAAGTAAATGCATGAAATGTCAAAGTGTTGATCTTGTTCTGAGAACAGTTCTTGAATAAGTGATCTGAGATCTTGCAGATATAGCAGACGATAGACAATCTGATTGACTCAGAGATAGAAAAGATAGTCAACTTGATATATTTGACTATCAAAGTCATCACTGCTGACAATGAAGTAGCAGCATGTTTATCAGATATGACAGTGACTTTGATGATGATCATGCAACGTTCGCTTCAAAGCTGATAATTGACTCACTGTCTATTATTCACATTCTGAAGAAAGCTCTTGAGACAATGTAAAGTGATAAAATCTTTCAAGCAAATTGATAAAGCATTCTGCAAGCGATTGTTGATCTTATTCTGAAGATCATTCATCAGAATGCAATCATCGTATTCTAGATAGTTAAATAGTTTCATAAAGTCAAAGTAGAAGACATTGAAGAGCTTGTCTGCTTGTCTCAGAGCGTTGTACTTGCAACAACACTTTCGATTCTTATTCTGATCATTGTATATTTCTTTCAGATGCTCAAATAGCTCGTCGATCAAGATGTATGAATGCAAAGTATCATGTCAACATCAAGCGAAGATGTGCTCAGCAGCATCATCTTCTAGTCTAGATATTATATAAACAATACAGATATTCTCATTATTAAAGTGATCAACATTTGTCTGAAGCTTGTCGTTCATCTTGATTCTTCAGCTATTTCATGTTGATTCATCTTCGTCGATGAATACAGATGAGTTCAAAAACTTGAAAGACTTGTGATGATCATTATCAAATAAAGTGAACGACTTACGTCGAGTATGATTCTCGATAGATTGACGAGATAGAGATTCAGTAGACTGACGAAATCAAGACTGACTTGCTGAATGCAATACTTCTTTGAGTTTATTCTTGAGATTCAACATCTTTTCTTAATAACGTTTGTTTGTCTCTTCTAGAGTGTCTATGATCATCTGTTTGATCTCTAGTTGATTTAATCTCTTGTCATGTTCGACTTGAACAACAATTCACTGCTCGTTCAGTTTCAAAGTCATGTCTCGTTGATCTCTTAGCTTGATCAACATCTTGATGATCTTGTTCAACTGATCATGAACTCATTGATGAAGTTGTTGATTCATGTTGATGTTTCATGAGATAGTGACATTCTGAGATTCAGCTGAGACATCAAAAGAAATAATGAAAACGCGTCTGCTAGCAGTGCTTCTAAGCAGACGAGCTGTTCATGACTCGACTGATTCGAAGTCGCGTGTCATTGTGAGAAAGATAAATAGATAGATTTGATAAATTTGAGTAAATTTGCAAATGTGTTTTGATGAAAGTAATTTGAAGAATTTCTTGCAAATTTTCTGAATAAACGAAGTAGATTATTTCGTATCATCTACACGTCAATAGCAGAGTAGTTGATTAGCATTTATCTACTGTTAAAGATTGATCTAGAACGAGTCATAGAAGTGTCATTTAACTAATAAATAAATGCTAAGAAAGAAAAGTATCTATAAAAAAGAACTCAATTCTTATATGTGTATTTCTCAGCTCTGTGCTAAACTCGATTGAGTTGACATCTTACACATATAATGCAGAGTTTCAATAATATCACTTCTAGATCAGATTCTCGCTAGACTTGATTAGAATGAAATCAGACGAAAACTAGATGAAGAATAGATGAAGACTAGAATCATAACACAAAGAGAGAATCTTTTCACAAGAGATAAGCAGAAAATTCTCAATGATAAATAATTGAATTCTGCAAAATCACTATGCGAAGCTTCTTCAATAAATGCAGAAAATCTTGAACAATCATGTCAAATTGATCTTTCTCAACAGTATCAAGTAATGATTCATTGAGCAAAGATTTATCATTCTTGTACGAAGCATTGCTTGAGAAATCGCTGAGTCACGTCAGTCAATGATCAATTCATGATCAGAGTGCTTGTATAAAAGACAATGAAGACTCAACTTTGACTTAAGACAAAAAAAAATCTTCAGAAATCAATTTGAAGTCTGTCATTACTTGTATAAACTTCAGAAAAAGATGAGTCAAATAACTTGTGAACAAAGCATTTATATTTCATCATTTGACATGATGTATCTGAGATTTCAATGTGTCACTCAACTCATCTATTTATGCTTCTGCATCACAATCATGAATCTTCTTAAGATTGAAAATGCTGATGACATTAAATATCTTGTTGATTCATTCTAGTTAAACTTCATACAACATAAATGAAGTCAACTTACTTTCTTGAAGCAGATGAAGATTGTATCATTATTGTTGTTTTTAAAAATGTGAAATCTGCTTTTGTACAATGTTTCAATGATAGAAGAGATAAAAAGCAAGTTGCAAAATGATGCACAGTAATGAATTTTTGTGTCGTACAACTGTCTCATATTCAATTCGCTCAGTCTGATTCATTTTTTCATTGTTCAAGATGCAAACGTGCATTGTACAAGAAATGAAATTCTCATTCTTCAAGTTCAAAGAAAACAAATCAATCAACTGCAAATGATGATGATTTTCTTCACGCATCAACATCATATGATTCATCAAAGAATCAAGCGTTGTATGATGAGTGAATTTCACAGTTTGAGTCGTGACTCATTTCTGAGAAAGCTCATGAATTCAACAGCTTCATACAACATCAATCATTTATTGTTACTTGTATTCATTCAGCAAAGTATTGACATCGTGATCAAGATATTAAGCTTTTCTTCTTGCATGCTTCTTCTTCATACAATCTTTCAAAAAAACTTTCATCTTGATCTTTCATGAATGAAAAGATGTAGCATGATTGAAAGATTGTTGATAATTGTACAAAGAAATGATAGCAGAAACATAACTGTCAATTGAATCAAATCTCAATGTTTGCTGCACTTTCTTTCTTATAGCAGTTGTACAAGATTGCTTGTAATGACTTGTATGAAGTTCTTGCAATAGAACTTTCTTGTTCAAAAACATGATGAATTTATGTTTTATCACTATTTGATCATTCATGAATTCATGTCTTGCACAAAACTTCTACTTCACTCAATGCATGTTGTATAAAGACGTTGAAGAAGATCTTACTCATCATTTCTTCTGCTTTGACTTGTAGTTTCTGATTGTATTAATCAAAGCATTCATATATTTCAAGATCAACGCAGTCTGTTCATGTTGATACAATTCGACTGCAACATTCATTTCATTGAAAGCATTCATCATTGAGAACATCATTGTCAAAGTTGCTGTACATTGCAATACTACACGCAGAATTAATTCAGATGTGACAGACTTTGTATGAATAAATTGTTGAAGAAAATCAGAAGCAATGAGCGCAAAATAAAGCAATAACTGAATAAATAACTGAGATGAGACAAGTCTTCAAATATGTTGCATATTATTGAAAGAAGAATTCTGTTGACATGTAACATGTTGAAAGCTTGACAATAACTCAAAATAACTGAAGATGTTGACATGTTAAAATTCTCAGAAGCATTTTTAAGTAACATAGTTATCTGATTGAAATTATTTTTTATAGTCTTCAATACTTGAGATTTTGATAATGTGAGACATCGAGATTTGAAGATTGAAAGTTCTCATGTCTTTTTTCTTCAATCGCTCTTACTTGAAATATTGATCAATTCTTTGAGTGAATCATGATGAATTAAATCAATCACAGAATGCATATAATTGTTTATTAGTAAACTTAATACTAAAAACTTTGCTTCAATCATAGTAAGATCAATTGATGAAAAGTACTTGATAACTTTTGTTTCAACTGTGTTATGAGTCTGCATAGAGCAAATCATATGAGTGTATTTTAACTAGAAGTTCAAAGCTGAAGAAGAAAAAAGATGCAACACGTCGTGAGTTTTACTCACGAAGACACGCTAGATCACTAGCGTGTCAACATCAGCTCTATACTAGTTTATGATAGTCTGACATGATCTATGTTAGATTAACTTGAAGTGCATGATTGCAACATTACTCTTTTTCTTCATCTAGCAATGTTCTCATTACTGCAGTTCAATCAATCTTTCTTAAGTCAATTTCTATCTTAACTTGTTCAAATATCATTCATGAAAGTCATTTATGATCTTCTGACATTCTTTGAAGTCACTTTCATCGACGTTGTATCAATGTAGATCAACGTTGTATTCTTTTCAATTAACATGATATTGTAGTCGTTTATCTTGTTCATAGTGTCTAAAGTTCAGTATATTCTTCATCTTTCATTCATCTTCATCGTCAATCACTATAGAATCAGATGATTCATTTCGTTATTCATTCAGAGAGTTCTTTGAATCTAGTTGCAGCAGATTTGATGCAAACTTCGAATGTATCTTCATAGTTAATGATAGTTTCAGTTGATAAGCATGTTCAATCTCGATCAAAATCTTGAAGAATTCTAGCATCTTATCGTCTAGCTTCTTTGATGATCATGAGATCGTTATGTTTCTAGAATTCAGAAACATCATGTCATTTATCTGATAAATCATTTTCTTTTGATGCTTGTCAATCTATTTCTTCATTATGACTCTGACTTTTGTCAAGACTTGCTTGATCAATGCTAGTGATCATTTCATGTGTTCAAATATATTCTCGACTTTGTCTGCTTCGATTCTAGCTCAAGTGATCTCATATTTGATTGAGTTCAAAACGAAGCTCATATGAGAGTGAAAGTTCTTATTCAGAAAGAACATCAACTGTTCAATTGATGACGAAATAGCATTGTTATCAACGAATTCAGTCATGAATAATCAGACGAATCAATCATCTTGCATATATGAGCAGTAGCTTCGTAAATATCATTCTATGTTCTGATTCACTCTTTCTGTCTGATCATTGATCTGAAAATGATAATCAATGAATAGTTTCACCTTGATGTTTAGTCTCAGACATAAAGACTTTCAGACAATTGATATGAATTGTGAATCATGATTGAACATTATTGATCTTGATAATTCATGAGTTCTGAAGACTCATATCAACAGTAGCTTGACTGTTTATTCTGCAAAGATTTCTTTGTCATCTGATTAATATGATATATAGTGTCACTTCTTAAACAATCGATCTATAACTGTCAGAATCGCGTTGCTTTCATCACTTTCTGATAGATTGATAATGAAGTCTAATGATATGTTCTGTCATCACTGCTTGAGTATGAGCAATGACTTCAGCAGTTCATTGATTTGATCTCTCAATGCTTTTGATCTACAATAAACGTAACAGTTTTGAATGTAACGCTTGATCATCATTCTCATCTTCAATTAGCAATGTGATCGTCTCAGCAAGTTCAACGTTCAATTCATGTCAGAATGATCATTGATTAAAAGATCATGTGCTTCTCTTATCAATAGAATGATCATTGACTGAAAAATTCATAGTCTATCATCTTTTCAGAGTACTTCATCAAGTATTTTGCAATTGTCTAGATCAATATCTTGACAAGTCTTTCTGTTTTGTTTCATGATTATTCAAATATCAAAGCATAGTTGATTCATTTGATTTTCAACTATAATCTGATTCTGAATAGAAATTATTTCTTCGATTGAATTTTGATTAACTTTTGATTCAAGTTTCGAATCTGAGTCAGATTTTAAGTCAGATTCTGAGTCAGATTTAAGCAAGATCTGAATCAGATCTTGATCAGCTTTCTGATCATCTTTTATTGATTGAAGTTCAAATCTGTCTTTTGACAGTAGCATTTGATGCTGATATAGCTTACAATTATTGTTTGCTTCAACTGACTTGACGTCTGACATTCTGATCAGCATGTCAACTTTCAGATTCTGTTTTCTCGACTGATATATGATCTTAAAGTTATATTCAGATAACTTCTCAGCTCATTTAGCTTGTCATCTGATCAGTTCTTTGATGATCATGAAGTATTTCAAATTTAGATGATCGATAAAGATCTTGATTGAAATATTCGTACATTTCAATTCAAGATGTCAATGCTTCAAGCAGTGAATGATGATCAGCAGTTTCTTGTCATAAATTTCGTAATTACATTCTGCGAAAATCATGTTCTTGCTATAGAAAATCACTGAATGTAGAATGTCTTCATCATCATACTGAAACAATACTTCGTCGTTAACATAGTTCAAGAAGTCAGTTTTCAGAATAGCTTCTCTGATTGAGTTGAAATGCTTCAGAACAAAGACTGTTGTCACTTATTGCTTCAGTTCTTCAAAGATCATCTGACAAATCTTTGTTCATTCAAAGAAATGATCTTTTCAAGTCAGCTTTATCATGAGTTGAGCGATTTTTGAAAAGTTCTTTATGAATCATTGATAGAAATTGCAGAAATCAATGAAGATCTACACATGAGTCAACGATCGAGACACTTTTCAGTCTCAAATCACATCTACTTTTCAAGAATTCATTCGCAGATCATTGATGAATATTAATAGTTCAAGAAATGAGATTTTCTGAATCTTGAATTTGCACTTGTCAATGTTTATCTGTAGATCAACTTCACGAAGCTTTTCTAGCACTTCTTTCACATGAGTTCTATGTTCTTTCAATGTTTTACTGTAGATGAGAATATCATTCAAGTATGTCTGACAGAATTTATGCAGACAGTTGAACAACACATCATTGATATAGTGCTGAAAGAAAGCAGATTCATTGATTAATTTGAAGAGCATTACTCTATACTTGTAGATGTTGAAGAAAGTAACAAAAGTAGTTAAATCTTCGCTTTCTGAACTTATGCGCAGTTTATTGAACGTGATGATATTGTTGAGTTGAGTCAGATACTTACTGTCTTGAATTGAAGCTAGTACTTCGTCTATCAAGAATATTGAATAACGATTTCTTTTGATCAGAGCATTCAGTTTTCAATAGTTCATGCAAAAGTGAAGACTATCATCTTTCTTTTCAACAAACAGTATTGATGAAGCAAAAGAAGCTTTGCTGAGTATGATAAACTTCTTCTTCAAATTCTCTTCTAGATACTCTTTGATCTTCTGCAACTTGTAACTCGACATGAGATATAATTGACTTCTAGAAGATTGATTCTCTTCTTCTAATTCAATCTTATGATTGTATGATCAATGCAAGAGCAACTGCGTTGTCTTTTCTCTATCAAAAACATTCAGAAAGTCGTGATAAACTATTAAAAGCTTCTTCTTCAGTTTATTTAATGACATGACAGAGATCATTTCATTCAGTTTCGCGAAATCTTCGACTGAGTTAAGCGCTTTGTTGATTTCACTAATGATCAAGAAAAAGATCGTGATCTTCTTATTCTTGACTAAAGTTTGATACACAGTGACTTCAATCATGACAATATTGATGAGTTTCTTTGTCTCAGTTGACTGAAATGAACGAAGTTGATCAAGATCAACTTGAGTGCTTTGCTTTGCTATGAAAGCAGATTCAATGAATCTATTCACTGATTTCTGATTCATGAATCTCTTCAAGATGATTATTGATGTAACAATTGAGTTTAAGTTCTTTTGTTTCATTTTGCAGATCTTGTTTGATTCAAATCTGTGAAAT
>JAABUS010005787.1_pt1 | contig 15800 bp, 19 predicted proteins | sample 5560161 | NCBI WGS metagenome assembly JAABUS01 (sample SAMN10711885, study PRJNA513376) | rock metagenome | isolation source: Antarctica rocks | place: Antarctica: Victoria Land, Trio Nunatak nord | collected 2016-01-04
ATTGTGGCAGACTTGTTCCTGCGGGTTCATGCGGTTCCTCCTGCTGACGGCAAGCACCAGCAAGACTGCCGCAGAACCCGTCTCCTTTCAACCTCGCCACCGTCCACGGTTCAATGGGGTGCTACCACCGATACCAATCGAACGTACCGGGCGTCATCGAGAGGGAAGCCGTGTTTTCCTGTGCAATACCTTCTCCAAACCAGAGCAAATACACATCATAAAAAGCCTTCTCGTATTCACCCGATCTACGATGGTTCGGCAGGTGGTTGCTGAGATTGTTCGTGCATAAATGCCTCGACCTCGGCGCGGGTGGGGAGGGAGGCTTGCGCGCCCCAGCGAGAGACGCAGACGGCGGCGACGGCGGCGGCGAAGCGGAGATCGCTGTCGTCCAGTTGCCCCGCCCAGTCGCGACCGTGCATGGCGGCGATCAGGCCGGAGAGGAAGGCGTCGCCCGCACCGGTGCCGTCCACTTCCTCGGCGGGCCACGCGGGGACGAAGCGCACCTTGTCACCGGCCTGTGTGTACCAGCAGCCGTGCGCGCCGTCCGTGACGCAGAGGAAGCGCATGTGTGGCCGCCAGAGTTCGCGCAGGGCGCGCTCCGGGTCGTCGTGCCCGGTCATGATAGAGGCGTCCTCCTGCGCGAGCTTGATGACATTCGCGTAGTCCCAGAGTTTCCAGACGGAATCGCGGGCGTCCTGCAACTTGTGCCACGCGGCGGGGCGGATGTTCGGGTCGAAGGCGACGGCGATGCCCGCCTCTTGCGCCACGCGCATCGCCTTGAGCGCGGTCCGCTCCATCGGGCTGCCGGAGGAGCGACCGAGGCGGGCGTAAAGGCAGCGCGCGCGCTGGATGAGCGCCACGGGCAGGTCGTCCGGGTTGTAGGTCATCGCGGCGGAACGGTCCCAGACGAAGTTGAACTGCCGCTCGCCCTCCTGCGGGAAGGTGGCGAAGGCGAGGGCGGTGTCCGCCTCCCGCGTCACCCGCGCCGCGCTCACATCCACCCCCGCACTGCGAAAACTGGCGAGGATGGCGTGGCCGAATGGGTCATCCCCGACGCGCCCGATGAAGGCGACCGGAACGCCGAGCCGCGCCAGCGCGACCGCGACATTCGCCGGCGCGCCACCGGGCGCGGGCACGAACGGCGGGAACGTCTCGAACGTCCCGACGCGCGTCGCGATGAAGTCAATCGTCGCCTCCCCGAGCGTCACCACAGCCGGGGGTGGGGAAGTAGCGAGTGGCGAGTGACGATTAACGAGTTCCTGCTGCTCATTCTTCAGCCCGATTTCCTCCGTGCTCATCTCTCTCCTCGTTACTCGTTACCCGCTCCTCGCTCCTCAGGTAACTCCCGGTTCGAGGATGCGCAGGGTTGCGTTCGTCGCGTCGAGTCGCACCCGCGTGCCGATGGGGAGTGTGGCGATGTGCCGACCGTGGCCGATCGGGAGGTAGGCGATTATCGGTACGCCGAGGGGTGCGAGCAGGTCATCGAAGATTTCTTCCAAACTCAGTGTGTTGCCCACCGCGCGCGGGCCGCACTCGAAGTGCTCGCCGATGACGATGCCCGCGCACTCCTGAAGTTTTCCCGCGAGTAGGAGTTGCATCAGCATCCGGTCCACCTCGACCGGGGCACGGCGCACATTCTCGAAGAAGAAGACCTTGCCGCGCAGGTCCGGCTCCCACGGCGTGCCCATCAGCGCGGTGAGCAGCGGCAGGCAGCCGCCCGCCAATTCGCCCTCCGCAACGCCCGGCGCGAGCGCCTGTACCGGCGTTGGGTCGTCCGGGTCGGGCAGGATGTCGAACGGCTCGGTCTCCATCAGGGCATGGCGGAAGGCGTCGATGGTGTAGTCCGACGCCCGCAGGAAACCGGACAACCCCGGCCCGTAGAAAGTCGTCCAGCCGAGTTCCTTCGCGAAGAGCGTGTGCAAGATGGTGATATCCGAGAAGCCGATGAACGGTTTCGGTGACCGGTTCGCCAGTTGCGCGAGCCGGTCGCGGTCGAGCGCGTGCGCGGTGCGGATCGCGCCGTAGCCGCCGCGCATGCACAGAACGGCGTCCACATCATCCCGAAAGAACATCGTGAGCAGGTCGTCGGCGCGGTCCTCGTCCCGCCCCGCGAGGTATTCGCGGCGGTCATTGACGTGCGGGCCGAAGACGACCCGGAAGCCGAGCCGCTCCAGCGCCGCGACGCTCCCCGCGACCCCCGCCCGCTCCGGGCCGGGGCTGGACGGCGCGACGACGCCGAGGGTCATCCCGGCCCGCAACCGCGGCGGCTTCTGTCGTTCGGCCATGCGCGTGCTCCCTTCCCTTTAGGAACGAGGACTGAGGACTACATGTGTGACGAGGACCGTTTGTGTGCTACACGATCATCTCCTGCGCAAGGGGTCGTACCGGGATGACATAGATCGGGAGAGATTCGTCAATTTGCATCGCAAGCAGCCGGTCGATGATGACGTCCACAACGGTATCCATGTCCTCAACCGCGACGGTTGTGGTGAGGTAGACGCCCTCCGGGTCTTCCCCGCGAGAGACGGCGAAGGTTGCGGTGGGGAAGTGCCCGCGAATCAGCCGCTGCAACTCCAGGAGCGCGCGCTCCATCCGTCGATCATGGCCATTCGTTCGTTCCGCGCTCACGGCGATGCATCCTCTCTTGACGCGACCGCTTCGATGAATACCTGCGTTCGTCGCATGGCGCGTGCGGCCTACGTTCCCGTGACAGGCTCGATCGTATAGACCGCAGTGTGACGGAGGATGAGATTCCGCGCAAGCACGTCACGCAGGCTCGCCGGATATACTTTCCGGCGATTAATCAGTTGACCGACGAACTGCGACTGTACGAAGCCGTGTCCCCAGATCGCGCGTGGGCCACTGAGTGTGATGCCATCACGAGAGTAGCGCGGCAATTGCGGCGTGGAAGCAACCATAATAGCAACGGTTTGCACAATTGCCATAGCGCCCCGCAGCGAACTCGCTCTCCGCGCCAGCGAAACACTCCATCGCCTTCATGAGGAATACCTGCTTACTCTCGTCCCTCATCGGGGGGCGCTCTGCACTGCTAATCGTCCCCCTGCCCGGTGCCGACGCTCCTGCTGAGGGCGGGAGCGCCGAGGGGTGTTTCGCTCGCTGCCACGGCGGCCTGGGCTGCTGGCGTTTCCGGCGGTGCGAAGGAGGTGCGGAGCGGGATTTCCTTCAGCCAGAAGTTCAGTACGAGGGCGACAATCGAGAGGAACATGCTGATGAGAAAGACGCCGGTGATCGCGTGGACGAGTGCATTCTTCGTGTTGTCGAGCAGGGTTTGCAGGAGTTGCTGACCGTTCGGGAAGGTGGCGAACTGCTCGCGCAGGCGCGGCAGGACTTGGGCCAGTTGGAGCGGGTTCTTGAACGCCGTCAGCGCGGCGGCGGGCGTGCCCGGCGGGATCGCGCGGTCGAACTGATCCCGGTAGCGGCTGAGCATGATCGAGCCGAAGACCGCCGCGCCGACGGTGCCGCCGATCTGCCGGAAGAACTGCACCGTCGCCGTCGCCGCGCCGATCTGCCGCTGCGACGCCGCGTTCTGCACGATCAGCGTGAAGATCGGCATCGTCAGGCCCATGCCCGCGCCGATCAGCAGCATGAAGCCGACGATGGCGAGGCGCGTCGTCCCCGCGTCCATCCGTGCGAGGAAGGAGAGGCCAACCGTCATCAGTGCGAGGCCGACGAGGGCGACCATCTTGTACCTGCCCATCCGCGCGACGAGCTGCCCCGCACAGATGCTGCCGACAGACCACATCACCATCATCGGCGTCAGCAGGGAGCCGGACTGCGTCGCCGAGACGCCGATGACGGTCTGCATGAAGAGGGGGATGAAGAGGATCGAGCCGAACATCGCCATGCCGTTGAGGAAGACAGTGGCGGTCGAGATCGAGATGATCGGGTTGCGGAAGAGCGCGAGCGGCAGGATCGGCTCGATGGCGCGCGTCTCCGCGAAGACGAACGCGCCGAGCATCACGACGGCGACGACGAACAGCCCGATCACGCGCGGCGACCCCCAGCCGTAGTCCGTCGCCCACGTCAGGGCGAGCAGGAGCGGCACCAAGCCAGCCAGCAGCGTCGCGACGCCAACGAAGTCGATCACCCGCTTCACGCCTTCGGGCCGGAAGTAGGGGAAGGCAAAGAAGAGCGCGGCGGTCGCGAGGATGCCGACGGGCAGATTGATGTAGAAGATCCACCGCCACGAGTAATTGTCCGTGATCCAGCCGCCGAGCGTCGGCCCGAAGATGGAGGACATCCCCCAGACCGCGCTCAGCAACCCCTGATATTTGCCGCGCACGGCGGGGGGGAAGATGTCGCCGATGATCGTGAAGGTGATCGCCATGATGACGCCGGCGCCGACGCCTTGCATGCCGCGGAAGATGATTAACTGGGTCATGCCGTCGCCGGGGACGCCGGGGATGCTGCCCGCCGCCCCGCAGAGCGCGGAGGTGAGCACGAAGAGCACCGCGCCGCCGAGGTAGAACCACTTGCGCCCGTAGATGTCGGAGAGCTTGCCGAAGATCGGCACCGACGCCGTCGAGGTGAGCAGGTAGGCCGTCGTCACCCAGGCATAGCGGTCGAAGCCGTTCAACTGCGCGATGATGTTCGGCATCGCCGTGCCGACGATCGTCTGATCCAGCGCGGCGAGCAGCAGGGTGAGCATGACGCCGGTCATCGTGCCGATAATTTGCCTGCGCGTCAGGTTGTGGAAGCCGCTGCTTCCCGCCCGCACCGTGCCTGCTGCCGTCGCCATCGCATCCCCGCTTTCCATTCATCGGTGTTCTTGTTCTCGTGATCGTTCGATGCTCGAACAATCGTACCACGCATCGTGCGAATTCCGGGCCACCGGGGTGATCCAAAATCGGCGGGAATACGCATAACGCATGCAGGGAAATGTCGGGCTTCGGCCCGAAACATGCGATCAGGAGCAAGGCATGCCACTCAATAATGAACTGACAATGCTCCACGAAGAGAGTGAAGCCCTCGCGGACTTCCTTCGGATGCTGCAACGGGAATACGATCACCTCCGCGCCGACTTCACCGCCATCCTCCAGGCGTCGGGCGGCTCCATCGAGATACTCACCCCCGTGTCGCAGACACCACCAACCGCGAAGATCGAACGCCGCGACAATCTCGCCCACGGCACGGTCACGTTCCGCCTGACGCACGGCGAGCAGTGACCAAGCCAAACCGTCAAGGGACCAAACCGGATTGACGCAGAGTCAGTAGTCAGTAAGGACAACGAGTTCCGCATCACTGACTACTGACCCTACGGTTCAATTGTTTTCACGTTGTATTTATGCGTAAGGGAAGTTGGGTGGCGCGTCCGTCGGCTCGGTCGCGCCGTGCATCGAGCGCCACTCCCACTGGCGGGCGCGGAGGGCGAGACCGGCGGCGGGGGCACGCCGCCCAATCGTCACCGCGATGCGCGCTCGCCCGCCGTGGAGCGGGTCGCCGAGCGCGGCGCGACCGAGCGCGAGCAGCCCAAACCGCCCGTAATCCCCGAACCACTGGAGCAGCCCGCGCGTGCCGAGCGCGCGGCGGAGCGCGGGCAGCACCCACGGGTGGTGGCGCACCGTCGCGAGCATCATCGCCGTGTACTCCCGCCATGACGGGGTGTCGCGCAGGAAGCGGCGGGTCGTCGCCTCGCCGAGGTCGTTCAGGGTCGCGAGGAAGGCATTCATCACGCGGTTGACGGCGGCGGAGTCGCCCCCGTCGCGGTGCGCCATCATGCGCGAGAGGCCCCAGAGCGGCGCCATGTTCGCCTGATGTGCGCCCGCGTGCCGCAGGTGGTGCGCCTCCAACAGGTCGTGTCGGAGGCAGTAGCGCAACGTCTCGGTGATGCGCCGGAGGTTGCGGGTATGCGAGCCGAAGCCGCAGAAGGTGAGGGGCGACTGCTGCGCCGCCGCGTCGCCAATCGAGACGATCCCCCGCGATGCACCGGTGCCCCGCCGGGTGTCGTGGTACCGCGCGGGGATGAAGCCGTAGACGGGCTTCAGGTGCGCGAACTCCGACCCCGCCGCCTTGTACGTCGGAAGCAGGGTGAAGTACCGCTCGAACAGGTCGAGCAGCGCCTGTGGTCGTGCTGGGTCAATGCAGTCGTAGTAGAAAAGGTAGACGGTGTACTCGTCCTCACCCGCCGGGAACCCCTCCCAGATCAGTTGCCGCCCCTCCTGCACGTCCGCGATGGTGATGAGCACCTCGCCGGTCGCGGGGTCCACCTCCTGCGGGCCGCTGCCGCGCCGGAAGCCGCGCGCCGTCGTCCCGGCGGTCGGGCAGACGCCCTGCAACGCGCCGCCCGCGTTGATCGCCCAGGCAATCGGCGAGATCGTGCCCATCGCGTCCACCACGAGCCGCGCCGCGTACCGCTCGATGCCGTCCGACCCCTCCACCTCGACCACGGACCCGGCGCGGCCTCGTGTCCGCTGGTGACAGCGGAGGAAGCGCCGCCCCTCGTGGATCGTCCCGCCCAGGGCGATGAAGCGGCGACGGCAATGGTCGAGGAGCGCGTCCGCACGAACCGCCACATCGAGCACCTCCGTCGTCTCCACCGGCGCGGCGGGCACGTCGATCGTCTCAGCGTGGAAACGGACGATGCCGCTCCGGTAGCGATTCGCGACGATCCCCGCGAGATCGTTCCACGTCGCCACGTCGGCGCGGACGAGTTCCGCCAGTTCCGCGAGCGAGATATTCCACTCGCGGTGCGCGTTGCCCGCCCGCCCCTCGTCGAGCAGCGCGATGCGGAGGCGTTCCCCGTCGCGCGCCGTCCCCGCCGCCAGCGCGGTCGCGTTAATCAATCCGAGCACGCCGCCGACGTAGAGCACGTCGTACGCGCCGTGCGTCGCCGCCGGGAGCGTGTCGCAGGGGATGACGATTGCACTCTCCGCCGCGCCGCGCACGACCGACGCGAACCGCTGATCGAGCCGTTCCACCGCCGCGAGCGACCGTTCCCCGTCCGGCATCGCCCCAAACGCCGCTACCGTCTGCGGATACCGCCCACGCAGCCGCGCAAGAATCGTGTTCGGTTCAGCAGTAACTAGCATGGGAAACCTTTCTGAACCGCGAATACTGCCCAGAGGGCACCCGGAAGGACCGAAGAGGGGAAGAGAAAAACAATGAAAATCTTCTTCTCTTCTCTTCTCTCCTTCGCGCCTTCGCGGTTTAAATCTCTTCCCTAGGCGGTTTAAATCTCTTCCCCAGAGTGTATCACTGCGGGGCGGTGGTACACTCCTCGCAGGGCTGTGGACGCAAAGCAAGGAGCGCACGGATGGAGAAGCGGCGACTGGGCCGGACGGGTCACATGAGCACGATCGTGGCGTTTGGCGGCGCGGCGATTGGGAAGGTGTCGCAGGAGGTCGCGGATGTCGCGATCAAGGACGCCCTCGACCACGGCGTCAACCACTTCGATGTCGCCCCGACATATGGCGACGCCGAACTGCGCCTCGCGCCGTGGATGAAGGCAATTCGCGACCAGATCTTCCTCGGCTGCAAGACGACCGAGCGCACAAAGGACGGCGCACACCAGTCGATCCATGACTCGCTGGGGCGGCTCGGCGTGGAGAGGTTCGACCTCTTCCAGTTCCACTCCGTCGGCACGATGGAGAAACTGGAGCAGTGCCTCGGGCCGGGCGGCGCGGTGGAGGCGGTCGTGGAGGCGCGGGACGCGGGCCTGTTCAAATACATCGGCATCACCGGCCACGGCCTCGACGCGCCAAAGGTCCACGCGGAGGCGCTCCGTCGCTTCCCATTCGACACGGTGATGTTCCCCCTGAACTTCGTGCTGTACGGCAACGTGCCGGAGTACCGGCGGGATTACGAGGCGCTGCTCGCGCTCTGCCAGCAGCAGGACGTCGGCATCCACATCATCAAGACGCTGGCGAAAGCGCCGTGGAATGGGCGGGAGCGCCCCCCGACGACGCCATGGTACGAGCCGTTGACCGATCAGGAGACGATTGACCGCGCGGTCGCGTTCAACGCCGCGCAACCGATCCACACGCTCTGCTCCTCGGCGGACGTGACGGTGATCCCGAAGATGCTCGACGCGGCGGAACGCTACCAATCCGTCCCCGCCGACGCCCTCAGCGCGCTCATCGCCAGCGCCCCGACGTACGAGCACATCTTCGGGGCGGACAGCATTCCCTGGTAGAAACCAGTAGCCAGTAGGCAGTTGGGATACATCAGAATACGCTTCTTCAGCGACACTTCGCGTCCCCGATTACCGACTACTGGCTACTGACTACTGACTACTGACGGAGGAATCATGCATCCCAGCACGCTCGCGCTCCTGCGCGCGCCGGACGCGCCGAACGGGTCGTCGCTCTCGCTGACGGAGAGCCGGGCGCAGCAGCGCGGCGAGATCGTCACGGGGACGGCGTGCGCGACGGATGGCGGGTGCTACCCGATCCGCGACGGCATCCTCGACCTGCTGCCGGAGTCGATCCCGCTCTCCCCGGCGCAGCGGTCGAACCTCGTCTGGCCGACCGCGCGGTTCTATGAGCAGGTCTGGCGCGTGCGCTCGCTCTCCGCGCTCGCCGGTGAGGGCTTCCCGGTGGGGAGGGAGATCGCGCTTATCAACCGGTGGCTGCGGCCGGAGCGCGGCGGCCTCTTCGTCGATGTCGGCACGTCGCACGGGTTGTACGCGCGCAACATCGCCGCGCAACTGCGCGAGAACGCGGCGACGGGGACGATCCTCGCGCTCGACATCGCACTGCCGATGCTCCACCGCGCGCGGGAACTCGTGCAGGCGAAGGGGTACACGACGATCGACCTCCTGCGGGCGCGGGCGCAGGCGCTGCCGGTGCCGGATGGGAGCGTCGATGGCGTCGTCAATGGCGGCACTTTCAACGAGATGGGGGAGCAGGCGGCGGCGCTCGCCGAGGTCCGCCGCGTGCTGAAACCGGGTGGCCGCTTCGTCTGCATGAGCATCCTCGGCGGGAGGACAGGCGCGGGCCGCGCGGTGCAGCGCGCCCTCCGCGCCGGTTCCGGCATCATCTTCCCGACCGTGGCGGAGACGAACGCGCTCTACGCGGGCGCGGGCCTCACCATCACCGATCAGGAGCGGTACGGCGTCGTCCTCTTCACCCGTGCGATAGGGAAGGACTGAGGACTGAGGGGAAGTAACGAGTAACGAGTCGCAAACACTGGGAATAGGCACGAGCGAGGAACCCTTCTTGTTACTTCTTACTCGTTACTTCCCTCGTGAAGGGAGCGGCAAGCATGGGTGTGAGCGAGCAGGCGCTTCGGGATGCGGTTTCTCTGGACAATCTCACGCGGCACAACGCGGCGATCGCGAAGGGCGTGCGCCTCTCCGGTAGTGCGGACGAGGCGGAGGCGTTCGCGTACATCGCGGGGCAGTGCCGCACATATGGCATGGCGGTGCAGCAGTACGCGGTCGATGCGTACGTCAGTTTGCCGGGCGCGGCATCGCTCGCGGTTGAGTCCCCGGAGGCGCGGGGGATCGCGTGCATCACGCACTCCTTCTCGCTGGCGACGGGGTCGGAGGGGTTGACCGCACTGCTGGTCCCCGTCGGCAAGGGGACGGCGGCGGACTATGCGGGCGTCGATGCGCGCGGCGCGGTCGTGCTGGTCGATGGGCTGGCGATGCCCGCCGTCGCGCACGCGGCCAATAATGCCGGGGCGGCGGGGATGATCTGCGCCAACCTTGAAGGGCTGCACGAGATGATTATCTCGCCCGTCTGGGGCACGCCGACGCCGGAAACCGCGCCGTACCTGCCGCAGGTCGTCGCCGTCTCGGTGCGCCGCGAGGATGGGGACGCACTGAAGGGGATGCTGGCGCGCGGCCCGGTGCGCGTGCGGCTCCAGACGGAGATTGAGACCGGATGGCGGCCCATCCCGACGCTCACCGCCGAGCTTCCCGGAGCGCAGGAGGATCGCTTCGTCCTCCTGAGCGGGCACGTCGATTCGTGGCATTACGGCGCGATGGACAACGCGAGCGCGAACGCGACGATGCTGGAAGTCGGGCGTATCTTCAGTGCGCACCGGGACGAACTCCGGCGCGGGCTGCGGCTCGCATTCTGGTCCGGTCACTCGCACGCCCGGTACGGCGCGTCCGCGTGGTACGCCGACCATTTCTGGGCGGACCTGCACGAGCGGTGCGTCTGCCACGTCAACGCGGAATCGACGGGCGGCATGGGTGCGAGCGACCTCACGGGCGCGGGATGTATGGCGGAGACGTGGCAATGCGCGGCGGAGCCGATCCACGACGTGGCGGGGCAGGAACTGCGCTACCGCCGGATGGCGCGCAACAGCGACCAGTCGTTCACCGGTGTCGGCGTCCCGTCCGTCCTCAGCGGCCTCGCGGCGCAACCGGGGGGCGGGCTGGGCTGGTGGTGGCACACGCCGGACGACACGCTCGACAAGATTGACGGCGCGAATTTCGTTCGCGACACGCAGGTCTATCTGCTGATGTGCTGGCGGCTCTGCACCGCGCCGCTGCTCCCCTTCAACTATGCGGAGACTGTGGTGGAACTGCGCGACCGGTTGCAGGCGCTCCAGCAAAGTGCCGGGGCGGCGTTCGACCTCGGCGCGGTGCGCGTGGAGTTGGATGCGCTCGGTGCGGCAGTGGAACGGTTGAACGCGGCGGTTGCCTCATGCGCGGATGACCCGGTACGCGTCGAACGGCTCAACGTGGCCGTGATGGGAGTGGCGCACGCGCTCATCCCGGTGAACTACACCCTCGCGGGGCCGTACAGCGTCGATCTCGCGCTCGAAAATCCGCCACTACCGGGCCTCGCGCCCGTCGCGGACCTCGCCGCGATGGACCCGGCGAGTGATGCGGCGGGGTTCCTCCGTACCCGGCTCGTGCGGGAGCGGAACCGCGTCTGGCACGCGCTCGCGACCGCGCGGCGGGAGATCGCACGCGCGCTGTAACGATGAACGAGAGGAGTGACCCGATGGAAGAACGCACCGGCGAGGCGTACGAACTCGATGAGCAGTTGACGGTTGTCGGGAAGCGGCTGCGCCCCGGCGAACGCGCGCCCGATTTCGCGCTCGACTCCTTCAATGGCGCGGCGATGCGGACCGTCCGGCTGGCGGACTCGGCGGGGAGTGTGCGCCTCCTCACCGTCATCAACTCGCTCGACACGCCCGTCTGCCATGTGGAGACGCACCGCTGGGAGGGGCTGCGGGCGGATCTGCCGGAGAATGTGCGCGTCTACACCGTCAGCATGGATCTGCCGTTCGCGCAGGCGCGCTGGCAGGGCGCGGAGCACGTCGCGCACGCGGAGTATGTCGCGGATCAGATGCGCGAGCCGGACTACGCTGCCGCGATCGCCGCCGCTCGCCACGCCGCAGGAGAGGCCGTATGACCGAACGGGACGCATGGATTCACATGGTGACGGAGGATGAGGCGGAGGGCGACCTGAAGACGCAATACGACCAGTTGCGCGACCCGCAGACGGGCGAAGTGGACAACATCCTCCGCATCCACGGGCAGCACCCCGCGACGCTCCACGCCCATTACACGCTCTACCACACGATGATGTACGGCCCATCGAGCATCCGCCGCCCGGAGCGCGAGATGATCGGCGTGGTCGTCTCCGCGTTCAACCGCTGCCGGTACTGACTGTCCCACCACGGGGCAGGTCTGCTCCGGTTGACGAAGAATCCCGCGCTCGTCGCGCATCTGAGCGCCGACTGGCGGCAGGCGGACCTGACACCGAAGCAGGCCGCGATGCTCGCCTACGCGGAGAAGTTAACGCGCGCCCCGTGGGAGGTGACGCGGGACGACGTGGACGCCCTGAAAATCGCCGGGTTCACCGAGCCGGAAATCCTCGACATCAACCAGATCACGGGGTACTTCGCGTATGTGAACCGCCTCGCCGATGGCCTCGGTGTGCCGCTGGAAGGGTTTTGGGACGCGAACGAATGATGATGGGGAAGGGGAGATGAGTCCCGCGCGATGCCGGAGCGGGCTGAGGGCGGGGGCGGATAATCGCCGTGTGTCTGGGGCGGTTGCACGGATTGACGCGGGTATGGTACAGTATCCGTCGCGCCCGAAGGGGGCGCAAACGTTGTATGACGTGCGTGTGGACAACGAACAACGAGATAGAGCGAGGCAAAGGCGATGCATCCGTTAGTCCAAAGCGTTGGTGAGAAGTTTCTCCGCACCGACATCCCCGTCTTCCGCACCGGCGACACCGTGCGGGCGAGCGTGAAGGTCGTCGAGGGTACGCGCGAGCGTATTCAACTCTTCGAGGGTGTCGTCATCAGCCGCCGGGGTGGTGGCATTAATGAGACGTACACGATCCGCCGCATCGGGGCGAACAGCATCGGTGTGGAGCGTACCTTCCTGCTCCATTCGCCGCGCGTGGACAAATTGGAAGTTGTCCGCCGCGCGAATGTCCGCCGCCAGCAGCTCTACTACCTGCGCAACCTGACAGGCAAGAAGGCCCGCCTCAAGGAGCGCCGCGAGCAGCACCCCGTTGGTAAGGTTGCGGCGGTGCAGACCGCGAGCACCGGCGCGGACTAGGGCGAAACTGCGGAGAACCGCAAAGGCGCAAAGAGCGCCAAGGACGCGACGAGGGAGACGTAAATCCTCCGAGAGAATGTCCAGAGGTTCGCGTTCGAACGCCACGATCATGAACCAGCCCATTCGCAGGGCTGGTTTTTTGTTGCGACATATTCCCATTGCTCCGCAGATGTGCTACTATCCACAGTGTACGTACAGACGCGCGATCAAAGAAAGAGGGAGGGGACAATGCCACGCGGCGCGATACGGGTACTCCCCACGCTGGATGAAGAGTTGCATCTGACGCGCGACGGTCACGGCCCGATCGCGGGCGTCGATGAGGTCGGGCGGGGCGCGTGGGCGGGGCCGCTCGTCGCGGCGGCGGTTGTCCTGCCGCCCGTCTTCGCCGCGCCGCTCGCGGCGGAACTGCTCGCGCGGCTGACCGATGTGCGCGACTCGAAGACATGCGCGCCGGATGAGCGGACGCTGCTCGCCGCGACAATCCACGCGGTCGCGAGCGGCGTCGGCATCGGCGCCGTCACGCCGGACGAGCTGGATCGCTACGGACTGACGGTCGGCAACCGGCTGGCAATGCGCCGCGCGGTGGAGGCGTTGCCGTGGACACCCGGCTATCTCCTGCTCGACTGGGTGAAGGTGCCGGAGTTGCCTATCCCACAACGCGCCTTCGCGCGCGGGGACGCGACGAGCCTCTCGATCGCGGCGGCGAGCATCGTCGCGAAGGTGGAGCGGGACGCGCAAATGGCAGTGCTGGACGCCGTATACCCCGGCTATGCGTTCGGTCGCCACAAGGGGTACGGCACCGCCGTCCATCGCGCCGCCCTCCGCGAGCACGGCCCCTCGCCGGTGCACCGCTACCGCTTCGCGCCCGTCCACGCCGCCGCCGTCGCCATGCGCACCTACCCGCTCTCCGCCGAGACGATGGACGCGACCGCGACGGGCGTCAGCGGCATCGCGGCACGGTGAACAAATCACCTGCACGGAACGCGGCGGTCGGCGCGAGCGGCGAGCGGATCGCCGCCCTCTTGCTCGAACAGGCGGGCTGCACGATTATCGCGCGCAACTGGCACTGTCGCGGTGGCGAGCTCGATCTCGTCGCTCTCGATGGTGAAATTCTGGTGTGCGCCGAGGTTCGTGTGCGCACCGAGGCGGGGCATGGCACGGCGGCGGAGTCGATCGTCGGCACGAAGACGAAGCGCCTTCTCTATGCCGTTGCCGCCTTCATCGACACGCACCCGGAGTGCGCTGACCGCCTCGTCCGAATTGATGTCGTCGCTATCACCCTCGACCGCACGGGCCGCGTCGTCGAAACGCTCCACCTCCGCGACGCGATCAATGAGGCGTAAAATCCGGAGGATTCCCGCGATGACAAGCATAAAGGAAGCACACGAAACGGCAATCCATCAGTCGCTTGGCTGCCGCATCGCAGTGCTCGGCATGACGGCGTCGGGCAAATCCACGCTCGCGGTGCAACTGGCGCGGTTGCTCGACGTGCCGCACGTCGAACTGGACAGCATCGTACACGGCCCGAATTGGGTCGATCTGCCGGACGAGGAGTTCCACGCGCGCACGGCGGAGGCGCTCAGCGGCGATGGTTGGGTGGTGGATGGTAATTATGCCGCCATCCGCGATCTGACCATCGGGCAAGCGGATACCGTAATCTGGCTCGATTACCCAATCATCATCCCGCTCTGGCGCGTTGTCCCGCGCACCGTGCGACGGATCATCCAGCACGAAGAACTCTGGAACGGCAACCGGGAGACGTGGCGCGGCGCGCTCTTTGGCCACGACTCGCTCGTTGTCTGGATACTAAGGATGCACCACAAGCGGCGGCGCGAGTTCGCCGCCCTCTTCAGCGCGCCGGAGCACGCGCACCGCACCCTCGTCCGCCTCCGCTCCCCGCACGCGACGGCGCGATGGCTCAGGAGCCTGACGCCGCGCTAGCGCTCAATGCGCGTGCGGGTCCTTCGGCACGATGAGGTGAACCGGCCCCGCGTCCGGCGCGTCCTCCGGCTCGATGATCTGCAATTTGCCGTTGAGACGTTGCACCCACGGCACGGGCCAGCCGCCGTTCTTCTCCGTGAGCAGCCGCAGTTGCTCCTCCAATGGCGGCACGTCGTACTGGGCACGCTCGGCGTCGGAGACTGCGGGGTCGATCTCGTAGATCGCGTAGCCGTGCGTGCCGATGCGGACGTACTGCGTGCCGTACTGCTGCGCCTTGCCAAGCGCGACGAGCCAGCGGTCCATCGTCGCGGCGAAGAGCCAGCGCGCCGGGCGCGAGCCGCGCGTCACGGCCTGCGCGGCGAAGTCGTGCGCGCGGCGGAACTCCTCGGGCAGCGTGCCGTGCTGGAGCAGGTAGGCGGCGTAGTAGCAATCGTCCGCACTCTGAATCATCCGATCCGCTGCGAGGATTTCCAACCGCTGCCGCCGCTCGTAATCGCGCAGGTTCAGTTCCGGCTGCGTCATCGTTCGCGCCGCCACCGCTCGCCGGTCCGCCTGATCCCCCTCGAACATCGCCCGCAACTCATTGTGATCGTTGTCCATCACCCTCTATCCATGTCAAAACGAGGGAACTTCAAACCACAGAGGCACAGAGGACACAGAGGAAACTCGGAGAATCCGGTCTCTTTTGTCTCTCCCTTCTCTGATCCCACTCCGTGCTCTCTGTGCCTCGGTGGTTCAATTCTTCTCCGTCCATTATAGGTCACGCGGGGCGGCCGGAGCGGAAGGCGCGGTCGGTGTCGGTGAGGAGGCGGTGGAGGACGGCGTACGACTGGCCCATCCAGTAGATTGGGTCGCCGAGTGCGAGAGCGTGTCGGTAGCGAATTTCGAGGATCAGTGGCCCCGTGTACCCGTGCGCGACGAGCAGCGGCGCCATGCTATCGTATGGCACGGTGTTGAAGACGAGCGGGTAGTGGTTCGCCAGCGTCGCGCCGTTCGCGTCGTGTACATGCGCGTGAATCACGCGGTTGAGGAAGGCATCCGAGGGGCGCGGCGTCCACGACGGGTCGCGCAGCCCATTGAACCAGTCGTGCTCCATATCCCAGCAGATGCCGACCAGCGCCGGGTCGCAATCACGCACGGCGGCGAGCGCCCGTTCCCGCCCTGAAGAGGCATGCACGTCGTCCGCACCGCGTGCCCGCAACAACTCGACGGCGATCCGCACGCCGCCTAGTGCGGCACTAATACTGATTTAGGATGAGGCATTGGCATAGAGCCAGCGCTGGTTGGTGAGCGACTTGACTCGTTCCGTGTCGTTCGCCAACCCGTTCAGTGCCTCACACAACACCTCGTCCAACTGCGCGTC
>JAABUS010005788.1_pt1 | contig 15799 bp, 11 predicted proteins | sample 5560161 | NCBI WGS metagenome assembly JAABUS01 (sample SAMN10711885, study PRJNA513376) | rock metagenome | isolation source: Antarctica rocks | place: Antarctica: Victoria Land, Trio Nunatak nord | collected 2016-01-04
CCAAGATTTTTAAGTTAGAGTTAAGGTCTGCGCGGGAGCGCTAAACTTAATCCTAAAAATAGCTTTATAGCCCTATAGGGCAACGCTAGTAAAAATCTAATTAAAAATTCGGAATCTAGGCTAAAAATAGATTTAGTAAGATATTTATATTCCTATATAGGGGCCTTAGTCTAGATACTATAAAAAGTTAAAGTTCAAAAAAAAAAAAAAAAAAAGTTGCTAAATCGGTGTAATATCGCTACTTAATCGGTGCATAATATACTTAGAATGCGGGATATGAGCAGATACGCATTTCTAGTATTTTATATAATTTCGGTATAAAATACGTAAAAATCGGGGTTTCCGGACTTACCGATATTATATTAATTATAATTTATAATATACTATTTATTATATCTCTTTATATTCTATATTTTTTATAGTCTTTATTATAATTATTATTAATTCTTTTAATATTTTTATACTCTTTTTATACTCTCTTATTTAATTATTAATTCTTTTTATTTATAATAATATCTTCGTCGCGTTAAAATATATTAATAACTCGTATATACTCTTTACTCTAATACTTTAAATTTTATCTCTATTATCTTTATTCTTTTTTATTTTAATTAATCTAGCTTTCGTCTTATTTTTCTCGTCTTCTATTATTAATTCCGTATAGAGAATTATTCAATTATATTTATTAAAGTTTATATTAATTCAACTTTAATTATAATAAATCTTTTATACTATCTCTTCTTCTAATCTACGAATAATTTAGGAGATATAAATAATATAGAACTCTTTATTTTATTCTTTGAATAAAATAAAATATTCTTTTTTTAAATATTAGTATTAAGGCCTTTATATATAATCTTCTCCTTTTTCGAATCTATATCGAGGAATATATTAAAAGATATATTAAAGAAAGTCGTAAAGTCGAGTTTAAGAGATTCACGAGTTATATATAATATAATATAATATTATATAATAGATATTCAAGTTAATAACGAGGTTATTAATAATTTTAGAATATTAAAAAAAAATGGATTTAGAGTTATTAAAATAATAGTCCGATTTAACGAAAAATTCAATAATATATTTAAATAATAAACCGGACTAGAGGGTATTAATATATGATAAATATTAAGTCTATATATTATTTTATTAAAATTATATAAAAAACTATAATAAGATTAATTTAATATAGATTTAAAATTATATTAATTTATAAAAACTATATACGCGCGTAATACTCCCTTAAGCTAGCGCGGTATTATAGATTATATAAATTTATTATATTATAATATAATTAAGTATAAACCGGTATTATTTAAACTAGTTTATTTCGATCTATTTCGATTTATTTAAAATTATTCGAAGTATTAAATACGTATTTAGTAACTTTGAATAAAAGTAGATATTAAATCGATTTTTAAGGCTAGTATATAGGTTGAATAAATTTGCGCGCCTAATTCGTCTTTTTTAATAGAATATTAATTTACTACTTTATTAATATATATAAAAATATACGTATAAGAAATTAATATAATAGTATTAAAGAAGTAAAATATTAAGAGTAGAGACCGAAGTTATAATTTATATTGAAATTTATTATTATTATACGATTTATTAATAAACTCTTTTCTAAACTATTTTACTAAATTTAGAATTTCCTAGAATTCTTATTAGTCGATAAATTAATTTATCGCCTATGAAATATTATAAACGAATATTTATTATAAACGAGTTTCGTATATTTATAAATAGAGTAAACTAGGATATTTAATAAATTTAAGAATTTAGAAATTATTTAATTAATCTTTAAATCTAAATAAAGATTTAATTATAGATTTATATTAATATATTTTATTTAGTTTATTATAGACGCGCTAAATAAATAAACTCGCGTTATATATATATTTTAATAATATTTATTCTAGAAATATTTTTTCCTTTATTCGCTTAATAGGTTTAAAGAGTTTTATCGAGTATTTATTATTATATATATTAATAATTACTAATTTAGGCGAATATATATCGATATATTTCCTTATAAAGAAATAGTAATAATATATTTATACTTTATCTTCGAGTTGTAGATAGTGGTTTTATAATATTCTTTTCTTTATTTATTTTATTAAGTTTAGAGGGTTTTAGAATATTTATTTATAATAATAAAAAGAATAATTATAAAAAATAACTTATCTTTTATATTAATATTTATCGATAAATAAGTATATATTTTATTTATATTATCTAGCTATTATTCTTCCTCTTATTTTTATTATAAATTCAAAGGGTTTTCTTAAATATTCTTATATTTAGATTCGAGGCGAATTCCTTAAAAAGAGAAGTAATTATTATATTATATTAAAACTATATATTAATAGTTAGAATTCGGGCTAAAGCTACGTATTATATATATAATCTTTATATAAACTTTATTAATTAATAATATATTGGATAAATTATTAATATTATAATTAAGGTATATTATTATATAACTAGTTCTTTACTCCTAGCTCCTAGAATTCTTTAGAAATTAATTCTTCTATCGAATAATCGAGATCTTTACTAAGTTTATATATTTACTTTTATATTATTATATATACTCTAAATACTATAACCTAATAATAGGCCTATAATAATAATAATATTAAAAGTATTTTTAGGGGCTAAGATATAATTTAAATTATAATAAATATAATTTAAATTATTACTTAAACGATAATATAAATTAAAGATTACGTATTTAATATAAGAAAGAAGAGAGGAGGCGTAAATAAAAATAAAATATCGAATAAAGAATTATTCTCGATTTAAATATATAAATAATCGAAGATATTATAGAAACTAGTAAAGTTATTCTAAATTTCGGCGAGAAATTATTATATATAATTTTAAAATTAGGGAGTTAATTTCTTATAATTATTATTCTAGTATTAAAGAGTATTAATTAAATAATTAGTTTTTTATATTATTAAGAAACGAGTTTAATATCTAGATATTTATAAAATAAAAAAGTATGTCGGTAACTCCGGAAACCCCGATTTCTACGTATTTAATATCGAAAATACGTAAAATATTAGAAATAAATATCTATTTATATCCTATATTCTAAATATATTATATACCGATTAAATAACGATTAAATAGTAATTAAATAACTTTTTTTCAAACTTTAACTCTTAATAATATCTAGATTTAGACCTCTATATTAGAATATAATAATTCTATTTTTAATTTAAATATTAAATTTTTAATTAAATTTTTATTAGTATTATTTTATAAAATTATAAAATTATTTTAAAATTAAATTAAACTCTCTCGCGTAGACCTTAACTCTAATTTTAAAATCTTGGCGCCAAGACTTACTAAAACTATAGAATATATATTAAATACTAATTATAGATTTATTAAATACTAATTATAGATTTATTAAATATAATATAATTATAATATAAAAATAAATTAGAATAAATAATAACGAACGAAAATTAAAATAAAACTAATTATTATTTAAATGAAAATTAAGATACGGAGTATTTACTTATTTTCTATCCTAGTTATATTAATATAGAAGGAAGAAAATTAATTTAAATTTAAATATAAATTAAATTCAAAATAAATTAAACTAGATTAAATTAAATTATATTAAATTAAATTATAATATTAGAATATTATCTAAATTAATATTTAATTTTAAATCGAATTAATAATTAATCTTTTAATAAATTTATAATTATTTAATATATAACTCTCGCGATATAGTATTTAATAATATTATCTTTTTTATATAATATTAACTCCGATTTACGATATTAATTACTAGAGATTATAGTTAACGGAGTATATAATATAATATAGTCATAAATTAAAGATACTTTAGGTAGTGAATATAAAAAAAAATATTTTTATAATCTCGTTTAAATAATTTTACGAAAGACTTATATAAATAAATAAATTACGTTATTAATAAATATATTTTATAAAGAGCCCTCTAAGCGAGTTTCTAAAAACTTCTAAAATAATTCTAAATATTATTTTAAATATTATAGAGAGGTTTATTAAATATTTATAATATACTTTTAAAATTCTTTAAAATTAATATATCTTTAATATAAATACTTCTTTATTAATAATTACGATAATTAAAATAATAAGATATATTATAAAATAAATATATCGAAAGTCTTTTAATATTTTAGGAGATTTTTTAAATAAGAGATTAATAATACCACGATATTAAATTAATAATAAATTATAATATTAAATTTTATATAAATTACCGAGTAGTATAATATACCCTCTTTATAGAATATACCTAGTATAGATTATTCCCTAGTAGCGAAATTAACTAAATCTTTTAAATTTATCGTTAGAATTTTACTAGTATTAATACGTATATTAATATTAAATACCCGAGTTATTTATATAAATCTTTAGCGCTCTTTATTTTATAAATAATATTATATTTAATTAATAATATTTATTTACGTTTATTTTTAAGAGATTTTTAGCCTTAAGAGATCCTTTATTTACGAGGAGCCTAAATATCTCGTTTTAATACTAAGGTAGCGACTAAATAAATAAGCCTATTTTAGTTACAATATCTGATACTCGTATTCTAACAAGACTATGACGATGCTTGCTACTGAGGGGATTTATTCGGGATTCCTGCGCAAAACCCCCTGCGGGCCTTAAAGTAGAACAGGGATCTCCTGGGGGCGGCTCCGGGGTAGCTTTAGGGCCCACATTGAATTTTATTTTGTTTATGGCGTGCTAACCAACCAACCTCTTATCAGCGGTAACGTTGCACCACGTGAAATGCTACCGCTCCGGCCATCCCCGAGGCGTTGTGTCTTCCAAAGATATTACAAGCGCCAGCTGAGCCTGGCATATAATTTATATGAGCCTCCAAAGGCGGAGTCTGTCCATGCTCCTTTGATCATTATGCATGGTCTCTTTGGCTCCAAACAAAACAATAGGAGCATCAGTAAGTAAGCTCTCCTCATGCAGACCGTTGCATGTTCGCTGTCTGACCAGGGCAGGGCGCTCGCAAGGGACTTGAAGACGCCAGTGTATGCGCTGGTCAGTCTTTGAATTGATCTAAGCTGTAACTTCTTGCGCTAAATACTTTTAGGACTTAAGAAATCATGGCGACTCGCCCCACAACTCGACACACGAATATCTGGCTATGGCAGACGATGTAGAAGAATTCATCCATGAACATGGCCTCAGCCTCCCAATATTAATGGGGCATTCAATGTTCGTATTTGCTCTGTGCCTGTCAAATCGAGATCAATTGAATATGACTAAGAATGCAAAAGGGGCGCCAAAGTAGCCATGACGCTTGCACTTCGATCACCAAAACTTCTTGGAGCTCTGATACCTGTCGATAATGCACCCGTTGATGCTAATCTTAAGAGCGATTTCCACAAATACGTACAAGGCATGCGGGATATCGAAGAGAGAAAGATCAAGAAGCAAGCAGAAGCCGATGCAGTCTTGACAAACTACGAGAAGGTCAGTAGAGTATCTTGAGGAGTATCTGCAGAGAAATGTTGATTTTCCCAGGCATTACCTATACGGCAATTTCTCCTCACTAATCTCGTTCGAGATGGGGAACATCTTCGTCTTCGTATTCCTACTAAAATTCTTGCTGCAAGTCTCGATAAGATGGGCGATTTCCCTTTCAAAGATCCAGAAGCAACTCGCTATGACGGACCAACTCTAATTGTGCGTGGGACTAAGAGTCATTACGTGGCAGACGACGTGCTTCCGGTGATTGGACGATTCTTCCCGAGGTTCGAATTACGGGATATTGAGTGCGGCCATTGGGTAATATCGGAGAAACCTGAGGCTTTCAGACAAGGTGAGTATTTTTGCTCTACAAGTGGGACGATAAGGCTAATCTTTCAGCGGTTGTAGATTTTCTGCAAGAGAAGAGAGATGTGTGAGAGTGCCCGCATGCTTTGGTATAAAGCCTCCATTGCTCATTGCAAGAGACCTCGAAGTAAGGAGGGTCATCATTCATTTTCTAAGTTTGGACGCTTACCCTTGTAATTGACCACCACTCGCTCTAAAGATATTATGGCTACCCCAAAGCAGTCTTTCGCACCTAGCATAGATGGAGGAGCTGACAACTGAGCGAGCTCGTTTGGCTGTCAATAAGATAGAAGCTCGATCGAAAGCTCGTTGGGTGGCTATACTTTTCGCACTGCTGTTAGCTACTGTGAAATAGTTTGACTTTGGTGTAAATTAGAAGCACGATACGTCCATCTAAATTAGCGTGCCTGTCGTCCAGGCTAGTAGTGAAGGCTCTGTAGCAAGAAGAAAGAGTCCAATCTAGAGTGATCACCCATATTCTGGCAGGGAGCTGGTACTTCGGAGCAATGTTGAGTCACTTTGATTTACGACTATAAAGACACTGCATGCTTCACTCTGCACTGCGAATAAGCTAGCAGCCCGTGCTTATTGAATCTCCTACCCATGCCATACCGCCACTCAAACGGTTTCCAGTACCTGCTCCTTGAATTCCCGCTCAACTTTTTGCCCTTGCTCGTCCGTTGTTGACTCGCCATGTAGATTGAGGAGAGCACCCAGATCGAATTTCGGTGATTTCAAAAGCTTGACCTTTCGAATGTGGACCTAGGGTCTTTTAGCATGATCGAAGCAGCAGCTACTTACGTAGCAGGAAACAAGGAATAGGCGAACATTTTGAAGTGGGTATATGCCTTGCGTAGCCTTCTCAATCTCACGACCAATCACCTCGGGGATGAGCTTTGTCGTTAGCTGGGAAAGTGTGCAGCTTGAAGCTTCGCGCTGAATGATCTCGACCATCTTCTTGCGAATGGCGCGGATCTGTGATGAGCGAGCATACGTAGTCTTCTTGATCTGGTTTGGTCGTCGTTTGGTAAAGGCAATAGCGAACAGACGGAGGAGGTAGTCATCGGTGGACTTGACGACGACGTTGGCTTCGATGAGAGTCTGCCACTTACGGACCAGCGAACGCAGCTTGTCCGATGTGAAGTCGAGCCCGTGGAAGTTGGTGAGGCAGTTTTTGCCCTGCACCTCGTCTACCCTAAGCTTGACTTTCCTGAATGCATGGTCCTCATCTTTCTGCAAGTCGGCCAGTGAGACCTCGAATATCCTCCCCTTCAAAGCATCGTTTGCATTCTTCAGGCCCGTGGTCCTATTGACGAGCGTTTTCCCAACACTAGACATATCAGCTACCGATGTAATTGGAAAGGGAGGATTGTGCGTACTCGCGAGTTTGGAAGGTTGAGGGTGCCTGCAGAACGTCAGAAAAGCGCGTTGGTCAAGATTTGTATACATACCTTGACTGAGTACCAGTCTTTGCGAGTAAAGGGGTCTTGCGTCCTCTTCTTGAGGCCTTTCTTGCCCTTTGAAAGGCGCTTGTTCCTATAGCAGACGTTAGTATTGTGGGTTGCACCGGAGCTTGTATCTCGCGCATGAGGAGGGAGACTACTGACTTTCCGACAGCCATGACTGCGATCCGAGTTGAATCTCACGACTTGAGATAATAGAAGTGCTGTAGTCGTAAACGTGGAGCTGCAATGGATTTCATCAAATTCGTGTGCTGCGGGGCCGTTTTGGCTAAGCGAGATACGCTAGTCGGATAAAATTCGGCTCTTGACGTCGGGTGACCTTGCGAACTAGTAGGGGGGCGCAATACTTCTTGGTGCACTAAGAATCTTTCCTATGTTTCGGATGATGCTTGGAGAAGACTACTCTCATAAATGTACTCGCGCTGAAGTGATCAACACTTGCTTGCTATATTATCATTTCAAGCAGATGTTGTGCGATCACTGTTGGCTTTGATCTATCTAAAGTACTGCGAAGTTGATCTGCTGCCAGACATTTCCTCTAGGTTGGAAACCTCCTTTTGGAGTGTTGCAAATATTCCATGAATGGAAAGGGGCTTGTGGGCATCCCGTCCGCAGGCTTCCGATGTGGACGTCCCCTGACGCAAAGCTGGGGGGCGAATATCGAGGTTCATGGTCTCCCAAGGATAAAGCGCACTCTCAACCAGATCCTATCTGAGATCCTTTTTGAGTAAGGAGAGAGAGGTATGCAAGCTGGTGGTCCAAGGTGGCAGATCTTAAGTCCCCGTGTGGTTTTTCACTGTTTTATCCATTATCAGTGATCAACATCATCCCAGGGTCTGCCCTGGACTTCGTTGAGTTCGGCCACTGTACGTTGATTCGGAGTCAGTATTATTCAGTATTATCCTTTAACAATGTGCGGAGAATTACGAAGCGGTTCTCGGGAGCGGAGTAGGAGGAGATATTGCGGAACATGTCGTGCAACTCCATCCACAGCACAAATCGTGAATCATTTCGAAAAGACGTACTGGTCATGGTCTTTCCCATGGTAAAATAGCCACTGTGAATCTTGGCATCAATCTCTACTCTGCTGTCTTCCGGGATAAGTTCATCTGGTATAGGAATACGCTCATGAATAGGGATGCCTTGCTCGACAATTGCATCGTGTTTCATGCTGTTTGTTCCCAGTTTAGCCGAAGCCTGCTATGCTTGTAGCACCCGGTTGGAGTGTATGGAATCTGAATGGGCACTACTTACTTCGACATGCTGAGCATGCGGTCAATTTTAGTGATGCCCAACCAATGCAATATCTGTGTAGTGGTCATTAGAGAAAAGCATGGATGCAAAGCAAAGACCTTGCGTACATCAGGCATCAGTGCTTGGAATCGCATATCCTAGCCCAATTTAGTATCTCCATACTGAGTCGTTGATGGGCTCGGCCAACCTTGACACCGGCAATATTTTCGGTTCGTTTGAAGTATTCACTCGCACCTTCAGAGCAATGATCCTATCAGTGATGTCTCGATGTGGAGATCTTCATGATCACTTACGATCTGTTCCTCGCTTGCCTTTGATCACAAAGCGTTAGCTGAAATGAGGAGGCTTCACTGGGGGTGACTTACGAGCATTGTAGACAAGATATTTGGTCACCTCCCCAAGTGCTCTTCCCTCCTTACGGAAGTAGATGACAACTCCACTTCCACCATTCTGCGCTTCCTTGACTGCTTCTTCGACCCCGTAAATGAGATAAGGGCGGCAAGTGCAGATATCGGAGCCGAAGACATCAGATCCATTACACTCGTCGTGCACCCGAAGTGCTAATTTGACGTTTGGGTCTGACATTCTTGCGGGATCACCAAAGCAGTATACTGTCAAGCCGCCGATTGGAGGAAGGAAAAGCTTGATATCTCCACGAGTGATAAGTTCTGGGAAGGAACCTCCAGTGTTCTCGAAGAGAGACCTCCGCAAAGTCCCTTCGTCTGTCGTGATGTTAGCTACTACTACACTTGAACGCTCTTGAGCCATATTTTATGGCCTATGTGCTACTTAAGAATGCATACCTATTCCAAAACGCTCAGCGACGCCTGGAAGATACCATACTGGCTCAACAGCAACTTTTGTAACTGCTAACTCTCCAGTCTCGTTAAGACAGATCTTTCCGTCGGGAACAAGGCGGCCGTTGCGAACGCTTTGTTCAAGCTCAGGGAGTTTCATATGAGCTTTAGTAATGGCAATCGTTGGCCTGATGTGAACATCTTCATCATGAATTACTTTGGAAAACAGCCAAGGAGACATATGGCCGAACGGGTCCATCGAGACAATCTTCTTCGCATCGGCCCATTGAGGGAAAGGCCCAACGAGTACAGCCGGCTCAGTATTAGTAAAGTCGGGTTTGTGTTCAACGTCCAGATTCTTGCTCGCAACAGCTAAGGCATGATAGATGGAGTATGAGCCACCGTGAGCACCAATCGCTAGTTCAAAGAATTAGAAACCTTACATCAACAACATTGCTCAAAGCCTACCATTTCGTCGTCGGATTGTGCTTTGGTTCCTTGATACAACCACAGGACCTCTCAGAAGTGCATCGGGATGGCCCCAATTCATGATCAGAGGATCAATGCCTGACTGGCCAGGATAAGTGGTGAGTATGATTCTTGAGATTGTAGTAGTGCTAGGCTTTCTTGCGGACGGAGACGATTCTACTTGGCTCGCCGTGCCGTGGTGAGTCTCAGCGTCAGGTGTAGGCATCGAGCCCGAGCCGTCCATAGCACTCTGGGCATTCTGACTTCCACTATGATCTACTGCAATGGGGTCTGAAGTTGACGCCGCATTGCTGATAGGCACATTTTGCTGTTCTGCAGCGTCTTGAATTCGTTCGATCCCAGCTAGAATGTTGACCTGTCCTTGCAGCGTTTCGACAGCGGCGGGAAGACAGCTGTAGCTTTTTTGGATAGACTGGACAGTGGAAAGAATCTGCTTTAGTAAATCAGACCGATTCGACGGGAGTACGGCTTCTTTGGAAGCCATGACAGGCGAATTTAAGCTCCAAATTAGTAACAGTCAAAGCACTTCATCAGGAAAGATGGAGGAAGTGTATTCTGAGATTTTGGATAGGCACGTAATCTACTGTTCTTCTCAAAGCATCGCTCCCTGACGGTTTGCTTTGCGTCGATATCAGAGACGAGGAAGATTGCATAGGGACAATTGGCCGCGCGCTTGATCTGCTCGGGACGGTCCGCGGCTTTCTACCTTATCACCGGCCTTGGTATGCATGCTTGCTCCGTGGTACTTTCAGTCGCCTCGATCCAAAAGCTTCAAACACTCTTGAAAGGCGCAACCTACAACACCATCTAGATCTACCTTAACGAGCCCATCACAATGGTGAGCATACATGAACTCAAAACAAAGGCACATAGCATCAGGTTCTAATGGACAGCAGGGTAAGCGCAAGAAGTCATCACGAAAGCCGCAAGGCCCAAAGAAGGTCCGTATTCCAGCTACACAACTCGCGGAACGTTGCTCATACGATTTACTCAGAAAGAACCTCTCCCTACAAATTTTCCGTGCCTCTTCTGCAATCACGAAAAATCCGTCTCGGTGAAAATGGACAAGAAGGCAGGGATAGGCGAACTCTCGTGCAAAGTCTGTGGGCAGCAGTTTCAGACTGGAATTAATTGTATGTTATAAGATCTTCATGCTCTTCCCTACTTCGTTAATCCATGAGCTAACACCCAGCCCTCTAGATCTCTCCCAGGGTGTCGATGTTTATTGCGACTGGACTGATGCCTGTGATACGGTGGCCAAGGAGGCTGCGACGGCCGACGATGGTTTCAATTCATACGGAGACCTCGCCGCCGGAAACGAGCGAAGGAATTCGGATATGAATATTGATCGTCACTTGGTATCAGCGGTTGGCGGTAACGAATACGAGGGAGATTTCATTGATGATGATTAGAGACTATGCGAGCTTATCTCTCGCTCCTCTGGTTGCTCTTTCTAGCTCTCTCATGTGACATGACTATCCTATGGATACGGGGAGTTCCCAGGTGTTGGGCTAAAGGCAACAGTGTCATTTTGACCAAATGAAATCCATTATCATATTTTCCGAACGACGTCAGTCTTCAAGATGCGTGCTCTTTATATGCCAATAATATGTGGCTCACTCAGTCTCCAGATCCCTTTACTGATGGCAAATCCTATTGCAGCAGGCACATTTCTTGGTGAGTGTTCTCTCTTTCTAAAAGAGCATTCAGTGTCAACATCATGAAAAGGCATTTCCGGCTTCCAGCCTGCCTCTCCCCCGTATCATCGAGCTTCTTAATATTCAAAGCGTATAGAAACGGTCTCCAAAGTCACCTAGTCCGGGAACAATGTAGCTACGCGCATGACTCAGCTGCATAGGTGCTATGAGGTTTTAGTGAATACGTACTTCTTTTCGTCCAAGCCCTGGTCCACAAAGGCTGTGACGACACGTAAATTGGGAAAGCGCTTTGCAAAGCTTGTAATCCCTTCAGGGCTAGCGATCAGATTCAAGAAAAGAATCCTATCTTCGGGAACTCCTTTTGACTTCAACACATCAACAGCCATGGTGGCCGATCCACCTACAAAAAGGTATTAGAACGTGATTCAGTCAGACACTGGAGCGGCAGACCTGTTGCAAACATGGGATCCAACAGCAGAACCCATCTGTCCGCGATGTCTTCAGGTAGCTTATCATAAAAAAGCTTGGGCTTGCTTGTGTCCTCATCTCGTTGGATCAAGATCTTCCCAATCCTAACAGAACGGCAGCAGTCACGAAGACCTTGCTCCATCGCTTCACCAGCCCGCATGATCGAGACCCCACAGATCTTGCCTTGGAACTTCACACCCGCATAAGAACGACCTACAGGCGTAGTGATGGTACGCTCAACGACAGGAAGATGGTTCAAGCCTTCTTCGACGAGGAGGCGGATGATCCGATTAGAGTAGAATATGAAATCAGCTCTTGCCGTATCCTTGTCTCGGATCATCCTACCACACAATCCGTTAACCGGTTCTGAAGCACAAAAGCAAGAAAAGAATGGTTGTGCGTACGTCAATAGAGCTATCAACTGTGATGTTTGCGGCAAAATATGCACGTTTTCATAAGAAATTTCTGTCGAAACGGTGGCAGTTGGCTTCTGAGCTCGAGGCCGATAGTCAGGCCCAACACAATGTGCTGGAGAGGGTGGATTCTTCTCGGACGGCATGGTGCGCTCAACTTGCCAATCCAAAGAATTATTATCGGATTGGCCTGATTGACAGGCGGGAGAAGGGAAAAAAAGGACGCGAGCAGAAATGCAGAAGATCTAATTTACGAGCTCAGGATTGGGCCAACAGCTAGATATTTTTAGAGTCCCTTTCAAACAACACCATCACTTTCGACTTTGAATGAAGCATGAAGCATGAAACATGAAGCATGAAACATGAAGCATGAAACATGAAGCATGAATGAAAAACTTTGAACGTTTCCTCCATGAAGGGAAGAGAAAGAAGCAAATTCGGCAAGCAGCCACAGTTCAACCTTAAGCCACCCGGGCGCTAATCCAAGCTTACTTTAGGTACCTTATTTTGGACAATCTTAACGTACTCCGTAGACCGAATGCAGATCCCTGTCTTGCCTGTCTCGCTTGTCTGTTTTGGGCATCTGTTTTGGGCATCCATTGTTCAAGTTGTCACTGCTGACGCTTCATCGCTACAGCCTACTCCACTTTACTTTACTTTACTTTACTTTACTTCAATTCACTTCACTTCCCCCTATCATTCCCCTCATCCGTAACTCATCTAAACCCCTTCTCGATCACAAATACACTCAGCTCCTCCCCTCTCAGTTCAACTCATCATCCAGGCCGCGACTTTGACGACGTCTCTCGCAGCTTCTTACACGGCCTGACGACTTCTACCCTATCCCTAAGTCACTCTTGATGAGTGCGACCTACAATCATCTGCGGCGATGACGGGCCTCGCCAGAGCTCAACGCCGCAAAGCTACAACTTATGGGAGGTCGTCACGCAAGGCCATTGTCGCTGCAGGGAACGCATTTGCCGAAATTGCTGCTATTGACATTTGGGGTACGGAGGCGAAGGTATCCGATGACAAGCACAATAGCGCTCCCATACGAAGAGACCATCCTCGCGAACTAGCTAGCGATGCAAGGCTCGAAAGCTCACGCGGTAGGGTCGCACGGGTTTCACCACAAGCACGAATCCACGAACAGAAGAATCCATCTATACAACAACATCGGTCTACATCTACATTCAGTGATAGGGTCTTCGACGTACGATCCTCAGAAGATGAGGATGACGTGAAGGTCAGCGCTCCGAGAAAGAGGAGGAAGATTACTCCCTCAGCGGTCGTAGACGATATTCCATACGTTTATGATGATGCTAGCTTGCAAAAACATGTGGCTGCCGAAGTCTTCTCTGAAGCTCGAGGCATGCAGCATCGTACCCCCGCTGAGAGGAGAGACGAGGCTGAGAATGTGCGACACGGCTGCAACCAAGGGGTTCATGCTCACGAAGGCAGCGAGCGCGACCGCAAGGCCAAACACCGAGCTAGTCCTTCTCGAGGTGCTGGTAGGCAAACAAAAAGGTCAACGTCACCAAAGCCGTCTGGCCTACCGACCCAGAAAGCCAAAATGGGGCTCTCGAGCAGAGTTATACGACCTACAACGCCGGAACTCGCTGCCAACGCAGCCAGAGTATATCGATCAGGCGGTGTTCGGGCCGGCTCAGGTTCTTCTACGAAGGACGCCTACCCGCCGACCACCCCTCCTCGAAGCACCGAAACTCCCGAAGGAGCTACAACGCCACGTCAACGAGAATTGTGGAATAGGCTGCTGGAAGACGATATACATCCCGCGAGTCCCAGCAATCTAGATCTTCCTGGGTTGTTACTCACGAATAAGATGCACAAAAAGCCCGAAGCCCCTCTGACAGCGCGCAAAGTGACATGGGAAAAAGCCCAGGACATGGCTCCCAACAGCCGGCCGAGAAGATTGGTCGATACCCTGAATTTCATGGCTAATGGTCCGAGCTCTAGGCATGCCATCGATTCTGATGACGGATCTGAAAGTGCTAGTAGCGATGATCAATCCAGCTACTACCAATCTGAAACTTCGGCTGCAAATGGCGCTGTTACGGTGCAAACCTCGCCAAGTGCAGACAGCCAAAGTAGGCCTCAACAGACGCAAGAACAATTGCCGTCCCATCCATCACAGGCATTGCCGCTGCTCCATGGGATCGGTCTCAAAGTCACTTATGCGCGCCAAAGGTCGTATTTGACGGAGGATGATTTGAATGAAGCTGCGATGCTCAGCGTACCAGTAATACCAGAGCCGATGACCAGACATGGTGCCAAACGCAAGGGACTCGGGCATCGGGCACCAATATCACAATCCACCCAGATCTATGATGAGGATTTTGAGGACATACAAGATTCTCAAAGTGGAGCGATGAGAAGTATTCATGAATTGCGCGAAGCGGGCGGCAACGTTCGTTTAGTCAGTGAGCTCGAGGCGATGCTAGACGACATTGACGACCAAAAGCCCATCTCCGCTACACTTCGGCGTACTAGGCTGACCGATCTGGTTTCCAAGCTTCTAGACCCCACTAACTGCCGCCTGTTCATTGACCAAGGATTTGAATCGCGCTTATTGGCTCGCGTTGGCTTTGATGATGACCTAATAGCAGGTTCTCTCTTTGCTGCAGCGATGCTCCAGCTTCTGATCGGTCCGAGCTCGACTCCGTTGTTGGCCCAGATCAGTGATGTGAGGGTGGTCAAGTTCCTCATTTTATTGCTGGGAAACGATCAAGACCTCAAGAGCACCGTTAAGCTCCGCCAGTACAACCTATCGAAATTCGGTCAGCTTGAATATCGGACACTTTGTGATTCGCTCCTGAAGTCAACGGGTTGGAGAGCAGGAAAGCCAACATTTTTATCGTGTCATGTCCTAGCACTCCAATGCCTGGAATATCTTGTGCGGCAGACACGTGAAGCAGGCTCATTGTCTGAAATACTCTCGGCCGTCGCCATGAGCCGCATAACTACTACATCAATTCCTTCGTTCTCCACACCGCCGCCAACGCCTACTACGTTGTCATCTGTCAGCCTCGAACTTGCGGTGTCTATCCTTGAATCATGCACCATAAGCAATGCAGCCGAATGCCAGGGGTCCTTGTCGGCGGGTGAAACCCTCGAACGCATTATTGGCCTTCTCCCGCTCTTGGCCTCGTGGAAGCAAGAACAGCACAGCACGTCGGAAACTCTAACGCTTCGGCTATATCTCAACCTAACGAACAATAACCCTGGTCTTTGCGAAGATTTTTCCACCCCAGGTGTCACGACTGTGCTTTTCAAATCAATCACCACAGATTTCGATCAACTCAAAGGCCCCAAATGTGACAGGGTTTTGGTACTAGACCACTTGATACTTTCCCTGGGCTCCA
>JAABUS010002729.1_pt1 | contig 15797 bp, 16 predicted proteins | sample 5560161 | NCBI WGS metagenome assembly JAABUS01 (sample SAMN10711885, study PRJNA513376) | rock metagenome | isolation source: Antarctica rocks | place: Antarctica: Victoria Land, Trio Nunatak nord | collected 2016-01-04
CACACCCCCAGCCACGCCCAGAGCTTCGCGCCCCGAAACGCCCGGATATGGTAGCAAAAGCCACGCACTTTTCAACAGAACGGTGAGATCACCCCGAGAGCCCGGGAAGGGAATCGAACCCCCGACCGGCCGCTTACAAGGCGGCTGCTCTACCTCTGAGCTACCCGGGCGATTAGGTTTCAGGCATCAGGCATCAGGTATCAGCTTCTCCTTTGCCAGCACTCTGACCTGCTCGCCGGACGTTATTCTACCAAGCAGTACTCCGGAGAGCCTAGTACGCCACCGTTCGGCATCCGACCCCGCCAATATCTGATGCCTGTAGCCTGAGACCTGATGCCTACTCCGCACGGCGCCGTATCTCCTCCAGCTTCACCCTCGTCTCGGCGGAGATATGGTCGGCGATACGATAGCGGCGCGGCGCATCGGGCCGTCGGGTCACTGCGGGAAGCTCATCCAGCAGATCCTCAAACTCGCGCGGCGTGGCGCGGGTTCCGCTACGCGCAAGTACCGTGCGCTGGAGCGCGAAGTCCGCCGTATAAACGGTGAAATCTCCGTGGAGCCTGCCGATGAGGCGTTCGATGAAATCGTCAGCAGACTCGCCCGGTGCGCTATATACGACGCGAACCGCGCCGCCTGCCAGCGGTTCGATCCTCTCCGGCCCTGGACTGCGGTGGGCGTCGAAGATGACATATATCTCGCGTCCCGTCCATCCTGCGGCCTTGAGGGCGTCGTTGATCAGCGACTCCCGCGCGGCGTCGAAGCTGTCAGCATTCCGGTAGCGTTCAAGAGCCCCGATCACGTTGTACGCGTCGAGGATCAGGTACGAGGACATCTCATCCTCCCCGCTGCCGCCGTGCCTCGTACAACAACACAGCAGCCGCCACCGAGACGTTGAGCGAGTCCACGGCCCCGAACATCGGCACGGAGACCGCCCCGTCGCAGGCCTCCCGCACCAGCCGCCTGATGCCCTTCCCCTCGCTCCCGAGCACCAGCGCGACCGGTCCCGCGAGGTCGTGCTTCGTGTGCGGCGTCCCATCCGACTCGGCGGCGTACACCCACACTCCAGACTTCTTCATCTGATCTATGGCGCGGCGGAGGTTGGTCTCGCGTGCAACACGAATATGCTCACTCGCACCAGCGCTAGCCTTCACCGCCACAGGCGTGACAGTCGCCGCGCGGTCCTTCGGGATCGCGACGCCGCTCACCCCCGCTGCGTCAGCGACCCGCAAAATAGCGCCAAGATTGCGAGGGTCAGTGATGCCGTCGAGCACGACGATGAGAGGCTCGGGTACGGCGAGGATGTCGTCGAGGTCCGTGTACGGATACGCACCAACGCGGGCCGCGACTCCCTGATGAACCCCGCCGTTCGCCAGTTCTTCGATCTTCGGGCGAGGGACTTTCCTGACAGGCACGCCACGTTCAGCCGATACCTGGCGAACTTCTTTGTTGTCCGTGGAATCGAGGACCTCGAACACTTCGCGCCGGGCGGCGCGCAGGGCTTCTATCACCGGACGGACGCCGTAGACGATCTCGGTCATGGGCTCAGAGGCGGTTCAGGATCGGGCCTTCCGGCGTGTCTTCCACCGTCCATCCCCCGGCTCCAAGCTCGTCTCGCAGTCTATCCGCGACCGGCCAGTCCTTCTCGCGCCGCGCCCGTTCCCGCTCCGCGACCCGGCTCAAGATCTCACCATCTGGCTCACCTTCGTACCGAATGCGGACACCGTCCACCTCGGCGGCTATCTCCTCGGATAGCTCGAAACCAAAGATGGTCAGGAGGCCCCCCATCGCATCTCTGAGAGAAGCGAACTCACCAGCGGCATCGGGGAGGGCTGAGATCTCACGCCCAGCCCGGCGGGCTACATCGAAGATGGCGGCTATTGCCTCCGGCGTATCGAAATCATGGTCCATCGCCACCTCGACGTTCTCGCGCAGGCGGGCAGCGAGTTCATCGGACAGGTCGGAGGACGCCTTCGAACCGGAGATCTGACGGTACAGGCGGAGCAGGCGCTCGAAGGAACGCCGCTTCTCTTCGAGGATCTCACCCGAATAATCTATGGGCTGGGAGTAGTGACTCTGCAAGAACCACATCCTGACGGCATTGCGCCCGTGAAGCTCGACGGCCTCCTTCGCGTCGAGGATGTTGCCGAGGCTCTTGGACATCTTATCCCCTACGAAGTTGACCATGCCATGATGCGCCCACGCCCGCACAAAAGTGCGATCCGGATGTGCGCGCGCGCTCTGGGCGAGCTCGTTCTCGTGGTGCGGGAAGAGTAGATCCGAGCCGCCGCCGTGAATATCCGCGCCGCCCGGCAGGTGCTTCTCGACCATCGCCGAACACTCGATGTGCCAGCCGGGACGGCCCTCACCCCACGGACTCCGCCATGCAGGCTCGCCCGGCTTGGATGCTTTCCAGAGGGCGAAGTCGAGCGGGCTCCGCTTGAATCCAGTCTGTCCTTTCTCAGTCTCGCGCATGTCGGCGGCGCGCTGGTGGGAGAGCCGTCCGTACTCGGGGTAGCTCTCGACCGAGTAGTACACGTCACCGTTGCCTGGCGCGTAGGCGTGGCCGTCCGAGATCAACTCTTCGATAAGCGAGATCATCTCGGGTATGTGCTCCGTAGCCCGCGGCTCGATGTCAGGCAGGCCAACGCCGATAGATTCAAGCCTCTCGTGGAACGAGTCCGTGTAACGATCCACGATCTCCTTCCAGGAGATGCCTTCCTCGTTTGCTTTGTTGATGATCTTGTCCTCGACATCCGTCACGTTCTGGACGAACGTCACCTCGTATCCCCGGCTTCGCAGATACCTCGCCACCACATCCCAGAACAGCGGCGCCCTGACGTTGCCTATGTGGATGTGGTTGTAGACCGTCGGCCCACAGACGTACAGGCCGACTTTACCGTCGCCACCTACCTCTACCCGGTCACCGCTCAGAGTGTCTCGAACCTTCACGCTCATATCTTAAGGATAGCCTCTCTCGCCCGCTCTATCCTGACCCGCGCCTCATCCGGCCCAAGAACGGCGAAGAGGTACGCCATCTCCGGTCCCCGGTTCCGCCCCGTGAGCGCCAACCGCAATGGATGGAGAAGATCCCGCGACTTCACACCATTCTCTTTCGCCCATGCCCGCATCTCCGTGACGAAATTCCGCGCGTCTTCCAGGCTCTCCGGCGCTCGTTGATCCAACTCACCGACAACGTGCCCCAGCACCTCCGCGCTAGACCCTGGCAACTCTTTCACAAAGGCATCCGGGTCAACCGACCCGACAAGTTCCATGAGCAGACGCGGCGCGTCTGAGAGAACGTGCATTTCCTCCTGCATGGCTTCGACCGCGACGGGTTCCCTTCCGGCAGGCAACGTCCCATCCAGAATAGGTTCGGTGCGTCGGCGCAACTCATCGGTTGGAAGTCGGCGGATATGCCTGGCGTTGATGGAGACGAGTCGATCCGGATCAAAGGCAGCCGGGCTCGCACCCAGACGCGAAGGGTCCCACTCCCGCGAAAGCTCGGCGAGATCCCTGAAATCTTCCAGCCCCTCGGGATGATTCCAGCCGAGTAGCGCCAGATAGTTGATGAGCGCCTCAGGCAGGTAACCTTGCCACCGGTAATCCACGACGCTGGCATCCCCGTTCCGTTTGGAGAGTTTCTTGCCGTCTTGACCCAGGATCAGGCCGAGGTGGAGAAACACTGGCTCTTTCTCTCCCAGCGCCCGGTAGAGGAGCGTCTGACGAGCGGTATTCGAGAGATGCTCTTCACCCCGGATGACGTGCGTGATGACCATGTCCACATCGTCCACAACCGCCGCGAAGTTGTACGAGGGCGTGCCGTCGGATTTGCGAACTACGAAATCATCCACCCTGGAGAACTGCACGTCACCGCGCAACCCATCACGGAAACTCCCCTGTCGCTCCGGTGGCCGAAAATACAAAGCCCGCCGTCCATCTTCATCCGCAGTCTCGTATACGAGATCTTTCGCAGCGAGATCCTCGATTGCCTTCGCGTAGAGTTCACCGCGCTCGCTCTGTCGGTACGGGCCTTCGTCAAAAGTGATCCCCAGCCACGCAAGATCCTCCAGTTGCACCTGCTCGAACTCCGGTGTGCTGCGCGCCCGATCTGTGTCTTCGACGCGGAGTATTACCTCTCCACCGTAATGCCAGGCGAACAGGTAGTTGAAGAGCGCGGTGCGGGCGCTTCCCAGGTGGAGCATCCCTGTCGGACTGGGGGCGAAGCGCGTCCTTACTTCAGCCGTCACCCCGGCCCTCCAGCAAACATACAGCCTGCGCCGCGATCCCCTCTCCCCGGCCAGTGAAACCGAGCTTCTCGCTGGTCGTGCCGCGCACGGATACTTGCGAAGGCTCGACGCCGAGGGCTGTAGCCAGGTTGGCGCGCATGGCGTCGCGGTGGTCCCGGATCTTGGGCCGCTCGCAGATCACCACGGCATCAACGTTGACCACGGCCCAGTTTTCCTCGACCAGAGCCCGGATCAGGCGTAGCAACTCGACGGAATCGGCGTCCTTGAATCGCTCGTCGGTATCTGGAAAATAGTGCCCGATGTCTTCGAGGCCCGCAGCGCCTAACAGCGCGTCGGTGACTGCGTGGGCAAGCACGTCGGCGTCGGAGTGGCCGATCAGACCTCGTTCGTGCGGGATCTCGACTCCCCCGAGCACGAGTCGTCTTCCATCTTCAGCTTCGGCGAAAGCGTGTACGTCCACGCCGAGGCCGACCCGAAAAGTGGTCCTGGCGCGGCTAATTTTCAACCCCAATTCCATGCGCCAGAACCACTCTAAAGCTCATATCCGTACCTGATGATCCGCAACCATACTCCCGCCGTTATGGATGCGGGAGCGGGAGCGCATGATGGCTTCGGCCAGAATGAGATCCTCCGGCGAAGTCAGCTTGATGTTGGTCTTCTCACCAGGCACCAGCGCGACGCGTCCTCCATTCCGCTCGACAAGTGAAGCGTCGTCCGTGGCGTCGAGTATTTCATCCTCGGGGGAAGAGAAGATCTCGCGCAGCAGTCCAAGCCGGAATGCCTGCGGGGTCTGCACTGCGTGGAGCCTGTTCCGGTCCAGGGTCTCGTGAACCATGCCATCCTCAGCGACCTTGATGGTATCCGAGACGGGGAGGGCAGGAACAGAGCCATCGGCTTCCCCTTCCATCGCCCAGACCACGCGCCCCACGAGGTCAGGCGTGACGAGGCACCGGGAGCCGTCGTGGATAAGGACCAGCGTCTCCGGATCTTCGTCGCATATTCCGAGCCCGTTTCTGGTGGAGAAAGAACGGCAGGAGCCAGGCTGGGTGCATCCTGCGTACTTGCTGATACCGCCTTCGGAGGCGAGATCTCGTATGCGCCCGCAGTCTCCGACTGCGTATATGCGCGATATTTCCGGGGATTCCTCGAAGGCGCGGAGGGTATGGTGGAGGGCCGGGCGTCCGAGTAGTTCTATGAACTGCTTGGGACGGCCCATCCGGCTGCCGGTCCCGCCTGCGAGGATGAGGGCGACTGCGGGGGGAGCTATGTGGCGTCCTCCGCTATGCCCTCGCCCAGAACCTCATCCACCAGTTCCTCGGCCCGCTTGGCGTCGAGATTCCGAACCAGCGCGACCTCGGAGACCAGAATGCGCCGCGCCTTCATCAGCATGTTGCGCTCCCCGGTCGAGAGGTTGTGTTCGCCGCCGTAGGATGAGAGGTTCCGCACGACTTCGGCGACCTGTGAAATCTCACCGTCCCGAAGTTTTGCCTGGTTGTGCTTGAGCCGCTGGTTCCAGTTCTGGGGCATTTCCGTTGCCTCGCCCCTGAGCACGGAGAGGGCTGCCTCCACTGTGTCCTCGTCGGCGCAGGCGCGAAGGCCGCTGTCTCCGTCAGCTGGGATGCTCAGGGTGAGCTCGGCGTCAGGAATGTACACCACGTAGTAGCTCCGCTCCTCCCCGAGGATTGTTTTCGCCTCGACCCCTGAGACGCACCCGGCGCCGTGGTTGGGGTAGACGACGAGATCCCCCTCGTTGAAGACCTCGCCTGATGTTGTAGTCGCGCTGTTCTCGGACACGTTTACCTCCGCTTTGCTCATTACTAGAGTACCTCGTTTGAGGTCTCGAGACTCCTCTGGCGCTCAAGGCCCCTGTGGATAGCGCGCGCCCTGGCCTGGCCCACGCCCTCGACCTCGTCGAGTTCCTCCTCGGTGGCGGCGAGTAGATCCTGGAGCGAGCCGAACTCCGAGATCAAGCGTTCCGCCACCCGCTTCGGGAGACGCGGCACCCTTTCGAGTTGCCTGTATCCCCTTGGCTTCACCAGCACCTCTTCCGCCTGCCCGACGGAACCGTAGCCAAGTAGCTGGGTGATCTCGATCGGCTCCGAGAGCTGCTCCGACGTGAATGCATGCAACTCATCCCTGACGTCTCCAGGATCGACGCCATCGTCCACGTAGTCTTTGAGAATCGCATCGTACTGGTCAGGGACGTTGTGAAAAGCCTGCTCTAGCTGCATCTCGATCAGCCGCCCCTCGCTTCCTAGCTCCCGCACGTACGCTTCTATTTCGTCAGCGATGCGCGCAGAATACTCGAACGTCGAGATCGCCCCAACCACCTCCCTGAGCGTCACCGCCCCGTCATATTCATGTACCGTGAGGTTCCGCGCCTCCTCCGTCAGACGCACGGTGAATTTCTCCAGCGTCGCAAGGGCAGAGTTCGCCTTCGACAGCACAACCCCTATGTCTTCGAGCACGTGAGGTCCGTACGGCCCCTGATACAGACTCACTACCCTGCGACGTTCGGAAACCACGATCACGAGGTCACCAGTCTGCCGCGCGGTGCGATGGCCGGCGAGGTGGCGCGTGCCTGTCTCGTCGGATTCGAGGGTGGCGTCAGGAGTGAGGTAGACGTTGACGTAGTGGATCATCGAGAGGTCAGGAGAGACGACTATCGCGCCGTCCATCTTCGCCAGCTCGTACAGGCGCATCGGGCTGAACTCGAGCCCGATCTTCATCCCCCCGGAGACTATGTTCATCCTTTCGAGCTTGTACTGATTGGCCACGACGACCAGCGCCCCGTTGCTCGCCCGGATGATGTTGTCTATGCCGTCGCGCAGGTCGGTGCCGGGCGCTACCATTTCAAGGGCGTCGGCGAGCTCGGGCGGCAGGTTGCGGCGTGGGCTCACAGGAGCGCCACCGCCACCGCTTCCTCAAGCGTGCCCACCTCGATCAAACTGCTCTCCCTGGCCTTTCCGTTTTTGCTCTGCGAAGCGCCTTCCAGGCTGCCGCCTGATGCGCTCTCTGGCTTTATTATACGCCCGAAGCCCATTTTGAGCAGTTCGGAGACCCTCCGCGGCGCACCCGAGACGAACCGAAGATCCCCCGTCAGCCCCACCTCCCCGAAGCACGCCGTTCCCTTTCCTACAGGCCGATCACGCAACGCCGAGGCGATGGCGAGCGCAACCCCGAGGTCCGCCGCAGGCTCCTCGACCCTGACCCCGCCGGTCACGTTCACGTATACGTCGTGGTCTTGCAGCGAGAGCCCAGCCCGCCTGCTGAGGACGGCGCACAGCATGTTCACCCTGCCAGTATCCACACCGTTGGCGACCCGCCGGGGCACCGCGAGCGGGCTAGGGGCGACGAGGCTCTCTATCTCCACGAGCATCGGACGCGTCCCTTCGAGGAGGCAAACTGTAGCCACGCCAGGAGGGATCTTTCCTTCCCGCCTGGACAGGAAGAAAGCAGAAGGGTCTTCGACCTCCACCATCCCTCCACCAGTCATCTCGAAAACCCCGACCTCGTTGGTTGACCCGAAGCGGTTCTTGAGAGCCCGCAATACCCGAAAAGACTGGAAACGGTCTCCCTCGAACTGGAGTACCGTATCCACCATGTGCTCCAGCACGCGCGGCCCTGCAATGGAGCCGTCCTTGGTAACGTGCCCGACGAGGACCATCGAGATCCCCTCGCTCTTCGCCAGCCTCATCAGGCGCGCGGCGCACTCCCGCACCTGCCCGACACCACCGGGAGCCCCAGACAACTCTGGCGAATACAGCGTCTGGATGGAGTCAACGACGACGACGCTGGGACGCTCCTCGATGATCGTAGCTTCTATCACGTCGAGGTCAGTCTCCGAGAGCACCCGGAAACCCCTCCCCTCCACCCCGAGCCGCCGCGCAGAGAGGGCGACCTGCCTGGGCGATTCCTCGCCTGAGACCATCAGGCATCCCTCGCCGAGATATCCCATTACCTGGAGGAGCAGCGTGCTCTTCCCGACCCCTGGCTCCCCGCCGACGAGCACCATCGAGCCGGGTACGATCCCACCTCCGAGCACCCGATCCAACTCCGAAATACCAGTATCCGTCCGCCCCTCGCCCTCGACTGGCGGAACCTCATCCAGAGACATCGTGCGGCCACCGACCCGCTTCGTCCGCGTGGCCCGCTCGGCGAAGCCTACTGCCTTCTTGCTCTCCCGCGCCTCCTCGGCGAACGTGCTCCACTCCCCGCAATCCGGGCATCGCCCGAGCCACTTCGGCGTTTCGTGGCCGCAATTCGAGCAGACGTAAAGTGTTCTGGTAACCATAGGCTAATTGTACGGTATAGAAACAAAAAACCGGGACTCCGAAAGGCATCCCGGCCGCTCACCTCCTTTTTCTTCGTGTTCGACAATGACACTACAAGTATTCGAGATGACCTTCCATCTCTTGCGAATCGAGCACCTCGGCGACGAGCATGATGCCGTGAATGATCTCGCCGATAGCCGTTTGCTGTCGAGCATAGAGGATTCCCGCGTGTTTGGCTCCCGAGGCGTGCAAACGAAGAAAGTCGTCATCCTGAGTGAAGAGCACCCGCCCCTCTCTACGCGCGAAAGACAGGTGCTCTTCGTCGCTCGCGCTCAGCATTCCCGCCTCCGAGACCGTCAACGCATCTATTCCGCGCTCCCGTAATCCTCTCACAATCGCTTTTGGCACGTGCTCGTCGGTGTAGAGCTTGATCCGCTCAGGCACGCGGCTCTCGCGCCGCAAGTTACCGACTCAATTTGGAAGGGGTGCGCTCGCGCAGCGCCTCCACGAACGCTTCGCCTTCCCGGATGGACTCGTCTATTTCTGTCCGATGATCGAAGTAGAAGGCCAGGGCCGCGTATACGTCGGCCAGCGTCAAGTCGTATTCGGTTGCGATCTCGTCGGCGCTCCGGCCCATGCGCTCGTGCCAGATCACAATGTTCCGCACCGTGATCCGGCGCCCTTTGATGTGAGGCTTACCACCCGCCAGGCCGGGCGTGATCTCGATGTGTCCGTCTCGTGTTTCAGCGGTCATGGGCTAATTGTAAAAGAAAGTGATCCCATACGGACAGGATTCGTGGAGAGGCAAAGAGAAACCGGGACGCCTCTCGACGCCCCGGCTCCGTATTGCTGTTGTGGACTGACTAGCTCTGCTCGACCTTGACTACTTCCTTGGGCTCGGTGACGAGGATGTCCACTATGGACTCGTCCTCGTCCACGTCGTCCGTGGTCTTGTCGTTGGGCTCGATGATGACCTTGGAGCCAACGGGGATGTCGCCCCGCAGGATCATCTCGCTCATCGGGTCTTCGATCATGCGCTGCAATACGCGCCTCAAGGGCCGTGCCCCGAACGCCGGGTCGTAGCCAGCGTCGGAGAGCTTATCGAGGGCCTCGGTGGTGAACTCGATGGTCACCTGGCGGTCGGCCATCTGCTTGCGCAGGCGCTTGAGCTGTATCTCGATGATGTGGCGCATGTCCTCACGCTCGAGCTTGTGGAAGACGATGGTCTCGTCTATCCGGTTGAGAAGCTCGGGACGGAAGATCTTTCGCAGCTCACTCTGGACCCGGCTCTTCATCTCCTTGTAGGAGATGCCGTCGTTGCCGCCGAAGCCGAGCGAGTTCGTCTTGTTGATGTGCTGCGCCCCGACGTTGGAGGTCATGATCAGGACTACGTTCTTGAAGTTGACCTGACGGCCCTGCGCGTCCGTGAGCATCCCGTCTTCGAGGATTTGGAGCAGGATGTTGAACACGTCAGGATGCGCCTTCTCGATCTCATCGAAGAGCAAAACGCTGTACGGCTTGCGCCTGACCTGCTCTGTTAGCTGTCCGCCCTCGTCGTAGCCGACGTAGCCTGGAGGCGAACCGACGAGGCGGGAGACGGTGTGACGCTCCATGTACTCGGACATGTCCAGCCGGATCATGGATTCCTGATCTCCGAACATGTACTCGGCGAGCGTCCGCGCGAGCTCCGTCTTCCCGACGCCCGTCGGGCCGAGGAAAACGAACGAGCCGCTCGGACGGTTCGGGTCCTGGATGCCGGCGCTGGTGCGGCGGATGGAGCGGGATACAGCCTTGATGGCCTCGTTCTGCCCGACCACGCGCCCGTGCAGCGCGTCCTCCATCTGAAGGAGCCTGGCGGATTCCTCCTCGGTCAGCTTCCTGACCGGGATGCCGGTCCACATCGAGACGATCTCGGCGATCTCATTCTCACCGATGGAGACCCGATCCTCGCCTTCACCCTCGCGCCACGTCTTCTCGATCTCACGCCGCTGGGCTATGAGCTGGCGCTCGGAGTGCCTGAGGCTCGCTGCCTTCTCGAACTCTTCCTGCTCGACTGCCGCGTCCTTCTGCTGCCGCACCTCGGCCAGTTCGTCGTCTATCTCCTTGTAGTAAGGCGGCGAGGACATGGTCTTGATCCTCATCTTCGATGCGGCCTCGTCCACCAGGTCGATGGCCTTGTCCGGCAGGAAGCGATCCGCGATGTAGCGGTCGCCAAGCTCGGACGCAGCCTTCAGGGCCTCGTCGGTTATCTCCAGCTTGTGGTGCGACTCGTACTTCTCGCGCAGTCCCCTGAGGATGAGCTCCGTCTCCTCCACGCTCGGCTCGCCGACCTGGATGGTCTGGAACCGGCGTTCAAGCGCCTTGTCCTTCTCCACGTACTTGCGGTACTCGTCAATCGTGGTCGCGCCGATCACCTGGATCTCACCGCGCGCCAGAGCCGGCTTCAGGATGGAAGCGGCGTCTATCGCGCCCTCGGCGGCGCCTGCTCCGACGAGGTTGTGGATCTCGTCTATGAACAGGATGATGTCGCCGTGGTCGGTGATCTCCTTCATTATCTTCTTGAGGCGCTCCTCGAACTCGCCCCTGTACTTGGATCCTGCGACGAGCGCGCCGAGGTCGAGGGTATAGACCTCTTTGCCGGCCAGGATCTCGGGGACACGCTCCTCAGCGATCTCCTCGGCCAGCCCCTCGACGATGGCGGTCTTGCCGACGCCCGGCTCCCCGATGATGACGGGGTTGTTCTTGGTGCGCCGCACGAGGATCTGCATGATCCTCTCTATCTCCTGCGCCCGGCCGATTACCGGATCGAGCTTGTCCTCTTCGGCGTACATGGTGAGGTTGCGCCCGTACTGGTCGAGCTGACGGGTCTTGGGCCGCTTGGCCTCCGTCCCACCCTTGGCGCCGCCCTGCTCGCCACTGCGGCCACGACCCGAACGCCCGCCGCCGAGCATACGCACTACCTCGCGCCGGACCTTGTCCGGGTCAACGTCCAGGTTGCTGAGGACACGAGCGGCAACGCCCTCGGACTCGCGCACGAGCCCGAGCAGGATGTGCTCTGTGCCGATGTAGTTGTGGCCGAGCTGCAAAGCCTCGCGCAATGCGAGTTCCAGCACCTTCTTGGAGCGCGGGGTGAACGGGGCCTGCCCGCCGGTCCCCTCTTCGCCGTAGCCGACGATGCTCTCGACCTGCTCGCGCACCTCGTCGAGGGTGACGTTGAGCGAGGAAAGGGCACGGGCGGCGACGCCTTCATCCTCCCTGAGGAGGCCGAGGAGCAGATGCTCCGTGCCTATGTAGTTGTGGTTGAAGTGGCGCGCCTCTTCCTGGGCCAGCACCACCACCTTGCGGGCCCTCTCTGTAAATCGTTCGAACATTAGCGGGAGCCTCCTCTACTTTGAGGGTCCTTTGGATTTCCTGTCGCGGTAGCTGTCTGAAACTGTTTACGGTAATCGATGATAAACGGATTATACGTCCTCAAAAATCTATCCTTAGAAATCGTGCTGTTCTCCAATGCTCGGCGCCTACCCGTGAGTATACAAAAGGTTGTGCCCGTTTACGGAAGGTTTAGCGCTTTACGCTCTCAGCGCTATCCTTTGCATGGCCGCTCTGCGCACCCCCAACTCTCGTTGTCTGGGAACGTATCAGGAGGATGTGCGGCCTTCGGTGTCCCGCATCACACGGAGAGCCTCTCCCTGACGATGTCCCCTGGCAAACCGGCTACGAAAGGCCCGGCTTTTGGGCCGCTCTTCTTCCCGAGGAGCACCGTGTACAAAGCCCCGAACGCCTTCTTGGGCTTGAGTCCCCGCTCGACGGCCGTGGAGTACAGCATGTCCTGCACGGACTCGCCCTCCATGTTCGGGTCGAGTTTTTCCGCCACCTCGGCCAGGTAAGCGCGCTGCTCGTCGTCGAGGCTCGCTGCGGCATCGGCGGATTCCTCCTCGTCCAGCACCCGCAGCCGCAACGACTCAGGAGCCCAATCCCCGGCCCAGTTGCGGGCGTACTGGAGATCCCGGACCAGCTTCTCAGGGTCGTTTGCCTCCTCTTCGTACCCGCCCCGGCTGAGCATGCCTGCCGCCTCCTCCGTGTTCCCGCCGGCGGTCTGGGCAACGGTGACGAGGTGCAGAAATGGAACCGGCGGCTCCCCGGCCTCGGCGCGGTACTCGTCCATGAAGCGCGGGAAGCCTCCGCCGAGGTCTAGTTCGATGGCGCGGGCCGGGTCACGTCCGAGGAACATGCGCCGCAGGGCGTCTGGCGGCATGATGCGGAGCAGATCCTTCGGCAGCAGCACTATGCCCTTCGAGCTGCTCATCGCGCCCTGGCCCTTTATGTAGTTCCACTCGTACTCGTACCGGCCCGGAACCGGATAGTGGAAGACTTCACGCGACATCCGATCAGCGGTGTCGGTGGAGCCGCCGCGGCTCGTGTGATCCTTGCCGAACGGCTCGAAGGTGACGCCGAGCGCCTTCCATCGCGCCGCAAGCTCCACCCGCCATCCCAGCTTGCCTTCGCCCTTCGAGTAGTCCGCGACGCCCTCGTTGCCTTCCCGGTCAACGAAGACAACCCCGTTCTCGTCGGGCAGGTTCTCGACCACGCGGTTGCCCGTGAGGCTCCCTGAAGCTGCCCTCGGCTGGTAAGGCGACCAGTCCTCAGCCATCTCGCGTCCGCTGACCTCCTTCAGGATGCGGCGAAGCTCAGCGGTATTTTCCAGCGACTCGCGGGTTACTTCCGTGTACACGCCGTTCTCGTACAGCTCGTGCGAGCGGAGGACTTCGATGTCCATTTCCATCTCGCGCAAGGATTCCTCGAATGGGACGAGGAAGTGATCCGCATACGAAGCGTGACAGCCCTCGGGATCGGGGATGTGCGAGAGGCTGTGCCCCATATAGCGCTCGTATTCCTTCGGGATGCCAGGGGCGATCTTGCGCAGCGGGTCAATGGTGTCCGCATGAAATACGAACCTGACTTCCGAGCCCCGCTCCTTGAGGGCGTTAGCCACGGCCTCGGCGACGAGCACCTCCCGAAGGTTGTGGATATTGCCGGAGGGGCTGATGCCGGTGACCACCACGTGCGGCCCCCCGCCGTGGGTCTCCGCCACACGCTCCGCTGTCCTGCGCGCCCAGCCGGGTACGGCCATTTCGCCTCTCATCCGATGCTCCACACAATCTCTGGAAAGAAAATTCGTAAAGAAAACGCCGGGCTACCGGCGATCCAGGGTGGCTAGCTTGCGACCTCGACGTTGATTATCTCGTATTCCGTCGAGCCGCGGGGCGTCGCCACCATGACCTTCTCCCCCACGCGGCGTTTCAGAACAGCCCGGCCCACTGGAGAGGAGTGCGAGAGCTTGCCGCTCGGGGGGTCTGACTCGTTGGCGCCAACGATCTGGAAGGTCCGCTCCTTGTCCTGTCCGACGATCCGCAGCGTCACGCGGGTGCCGAGGTCCACAGAGTCATCGCTCGCTAACCCCGAGGGATCTACCACCTTCGCGTTCCGAACCCGCCTCTGGAGTTCGCTGATGCGGCGCTCCAGTAGACCCTGCTCGGTCTTGGCGTCGTCGTACTCGGAGTTCTCGGAGATATCCCCGAACTCCCTGGCCTGCCGGATGCGGTCGGCGATCTCCCTCCGGCGCACCTCTGTGAGGTGCGTGAGCTCCGTCTGAAGCTTCTCCATCCCTTCCGGGGTGACTAATTCCTGGTTCTTTTCAGTCATAGGATGCGAGATTATACGAGCGAGGCTACACAGTGTCAACGCAAAAACTGGTCAACATTTCAGCCGGTCGGCAGATCAGCTTCATCACCCTTGCATCTGGTCAGAGGCCACACACGAGAGGCTTCCCCCAGGCTCCGAACGCCAGAACCTCCGTCTGCGCGGAAGTTTGCTTCTCCCTAGCTCTGCATTGCTGACGGGATGACAGGCTACCCCGCGTTCATCTCGTGCAGGACGCGAAGACCCTTCAGGGTAAGGTCCGGGTCGAGCTTCCGGATTTCGTGGCAGTGCGGGACGATGGCCGGGGCCGGTCCTCCGGTGGCGATGACCTGGAGGCCATCAACGGGTTCGGAGGCTGACAACTCTTCTTTGAAACGCCGGATCAGGGCGTCCACCGCGCCCGCGTAGCCGAAGATGAAGCCGCTGCGGAGCGCGTCAGGGGTATTGGTGGCGACGGCCTTCGGCACCCCGACTTCGAGGTCCACGTTCTGGAGCTTGGCAGCCCGCGAGGTGAGGGTATCGAGGGAGATGTACACGCCTGGCATCATCGCACCACCCATGTAGTTCGCGTCCTTCCCCACTACCTCGACGGTCGTCGCCGTCCCGAAATCCACGATGATCGCCGGCGTCCCGTAGTAGTGAACGGCTGCCACGGAGTTGACGATCCGGTCCGAGCCAAGCGCCGTGGGGTCGTCGTAGTGGATCTCGAGCCCAGTGTTTATCTCTGATGACACCGAGTGGAACGGGACACCAAGACGGTCCTCCGCGAAGCGCCTGTAGGATCTGACGAGCGGCGGCACGTCGCTCGATACGATCACGGCCCCGACGTTCCGCAGGCTCATCCCGCGCAGCTCCAGAAGACCCGCGCAACGCAGCCAGATCTCATCGGGCGAACGATGTCCCTCCGTAGCTATCCGCCAGTGGGCCTCCAGATTTTCTCCATCGAACACGCCGAGCACGGTCTGCGTGTTCCCGATGTCAGCCACCATCAGCACAGCGCCCCCACCTCCCTGACACCATCGAGGTCCATCCCTGCCATCATGTCGGCTACCTTTCCCTTCCCTGGAACGTACAGACCCGGATTCAGATCCGCAAGCCCCCGCAGGTTGAAAGCCCGCGTTATCCCAGGATGCGGCAGGATGTAGTCTGGCTCCTCGACCACCTTGTCCCCAAAAAGCAGCACATCTATGTCCACGGTGCGCGGCGCCTTCTCGCCCTTCCTTTCGCGCCCGAGCGCGGCCTCGACGCCCTGGCAGTAGCGCAGCAACTCGACAGCCGATACGCCACACTCCAGCGCCACGACGCAGTTCAGGTAATACGGCTGCTCGCCTTCGACCTCGACAGGCTCCGTCTCGTAGACCTTCGAGGCTCCCACAAACGACGTGCGCGGTCCCCTGCCGAGCGCATCCGCCGCCGCCCGCAGATAACCTATACGGTCGCCCAGATTGCTGCCGAGGCTAAGGAAGGCGCGGCTCATTCCGCAGCGAGGATCGCGCCAGCCATAGTTAGCGCCTCGCGGTTGGCGTGTACGTCGTGGACGCGGAACAGGGTCGCGCCGCGCTCGTAAGCCATGACG
>JAABUS010005789.1_pt1 | contig 15792 bp, 15 predicted proteins | sample 5560161 | NCBI WGS metagenome assembly JAABUS01 (sample SAMN10711885, study PRJNA513376) | rock metagenome | isolation source: Antarctica rocks | place: Antarctica: Victoria Land, Trio Nunatak nord | collected 2016-01-04
GCCCTTGCGCATGTTCTGCAGCTGGATCTGCGCCTCCGCCGACAGCAGCCGCATGGTGATCTCGGTGCGGCTCATCTCCAGGCTGAAGACCACGGTGGCCAGCTTGTGCTTGATCGCCGCCGTCCGGGCGATGTCCAGACCGAGCGTGGACTTGCCGACGGCAGGTCGGGCGGCCACGACGATCATCTGACCGGGGTGCAACCCGTTGGTGAGCTGGTCGAGGTCGGTGAAGCCGGTTGGCACGCCGACCATCTCGCCCGAGTGGCCGGACGCGTGCTCGATCTCGTCGACGGTCCCCTCGAGCAGGTCGCCGATGGCGTGGTAGTCGTCGCCGCCGCGCTTGTCGGCCACCGAGTAGACCTCTGCCTGGGCCGCGTTGACGATGTCCTCGACATCGCCGCCGCCCTGCCCGTAGCCCATCTGCACGATCCGCGTGCCGGCCTCCACCAAGCGCCGAAGCACCGCTCGCTCGGCCACGATCTGGGCGTAGTAGCCGGCGTTGGCCGCCGTGGGGACCGAAGCGATCAGCTGGTGCAGGTAGGCCTGTCCACCAACACGGGACAGCTCACCACGCTTGGTCAGCTCGTCAGCGACGGTGATCGCGTCGGCAGGCTCGCCGCGACCGTAGAGGTCGAGCACGGCGTCGTAGATCGACTCGTGCGCCGGCCGGTAGAAGTCGACCGCCTTGAGCGTCTCGACGCAGTCGGCGATGGCGTCCTTGGACAGCAACATGCCACCGAGGACGCTCTGCTCGGCATGCACGTCCTGCGGAGGCACGCGATCGCTGCCGGCGCTGCCGGAGGACGAGCCAGACGCGAACGGACCGAGCCCAGCGAGGGCACCAACGCCAAGCTCTGCGATCGACACCCAGTCCCCTCCCTGCAAGTCAGCGACTGCGTGAGGCCAACACCATCAGAGAGCACCGACAGGCCACAAGAACATCGTCCACAGGTCCGGTGGACAAGATGTGCGCCACGCCGCGCGGAACAGTGCACAGGCTGTGCAAAGAACTGGGGACAACTTTCGGGGCAGGACCTGTTCGGCCCGGGTGACGTGGCAGATCGTCGTCCACGGGCTGTGGACGCCAGATAGTTCCGACTAATCTCACGCTGTGGAGCCGGGCCAGCAGGGGCGCCGCGGTGCCGAGTACGGCGCGAACCGCTGACCCGCGGACCGCGGCGCGAACCGCTGACCCGCCGAACGCGGACTAGGGAGCACAACCGCCAGATCCTGCGCCTTGCCGGGCCCGCGCTGCTCGCGCTGGTAGCCGAGCCTCTGTTCCTGCTCGCCGACACCGCGATCGTCGCCCACCTGGGGACCTCCGCTCTCGCCGGCCTCGGTGTCGCCAGCGCGGCCCTGCTCACCGCCGCCAACCTGTTCGTGTTCCTCGCCTACGGCACCACGAGCGCGGTCGCCCGCCACGTCGGCGCCGGTTCCCCTACGACCGCCGTCGCCACTGGCGTCGACGGCATCTGGTTGGCCGCCGGTCTCGGGGTGATCACCGGGGTTCTCGTGGGCGCCCTGGCTCCCGGGATGGTGGCGCTGTTCGGCGCCAGCGCCGGCGCGTCAGAGCAGGCGACGACATACCTCCGCGTGTCCGCGCTCGGCATACCCGGCATGCTCGTGGTCCTGGCGGTGACCGGGGTACTGCGGGGATTGCAGGACACGAGAGCGCCACTCGTGGTCTCCGCCCTCGGGTTCGGCGCCAATATCGCGCTCAACGTCGTCCTGGTTCTCGGACTGGGCCTCGGAATCGCCGGCTCTGCGTGGGGCACCGTCCTCGCGCAGACCGGTATGGCGGCCGCGCTCGTCTGGGTGGTCGTCCGCAGAACCCGCGGCAGGTCCGTGCCGCTTCGGCCTCGACCGCTCGGCGTGCTACGCGCGGGGCTGGACGGCATACCGCTGCTGGTCCGCACGCTCGCCCTCCGCGCGGTGCTGCTGCTCACCACCTGGGTGGCCGCGGGGCTCGGCGAGACGGCCCTGGCAGCACACCAGGTCGCGATGACGGTATGGAGCCTGCTCGCGTTCGCGCTCGACGCGCTCGCCATCGCGGCGCAGGCGCTCACCGGCAAGGCGCTCGGCGCCCACGACTCCGCGGGCGCCCGGGAAATGATGGTGACGATGGTCCGGTGGGGGGTCTGGTGCGGCGCCGTCCTCGGGCTGGGTGTCGTGTTGGGACGAGGCGTCATCCCACTCGCCTTCACCGAGGACGCCGCTGTGCGCGCCCCACTGGCGGCTGCCCTGCTCGTGGTCGGCCTGTCGACACCGGTCTCCGGCCTGGTGTTCGTGCTCGACGGAGTCCTGATCGGGGCCGGAGACGGCCGGTGGCTCGCCTATGCCCAGACTCTCGTCCTGGCGCTGTACCTGCCGGTAGCTCTAGCGCTGAGGCACTACTGCGGTACGCCGTCAGGGGAGCCGGGCCAACGCTGCGGTACGACGCCCGCCGCCCCAGTCACCTTGCTGTGGCTGGGGTTCTGCACGTTCCTGCTCAGCAGGGCGCTGCTGCTGGGCTGGCGCGCGCGCTCTGACGCCTGGCTGATCACCGGAGCACAACGCCGAAACGGGGCGCCCGGCGAGCGCACCCGGTAACGTTGCGCGGACATCGCCGAGTTGCGCTACCGCTGCTGACCATTCCCGGCTGGTCGGCTCAACCGGTCCCCGCCTCGATCCGCTCGGCAACCGCCCGGATGTGCTCGACGCTGGCGCGCACGTCGGCCAGCGCACCAACGGTGTCTGCCGGCCCGGTGAGAATGGAGTCCTGCTCCAGGACGTACCACCCGGCATACCCGGCGCCCTGCAGGCTGGTCACGATCGCGGCGATGTCGACATCGCCCTGGCCGAGCGGCCGGTACATCCCGCCGCGTACCGCATCGGTGTAGCCGGCCGCCCCGGTGCGCACCCGGGCGGCCCACGCGGCGTCGACATCCTTCAGGTGCACGTGCCTGATGCGGTCGGTATGCCGCGCCGCCAGCTGCACCGGGTCGCTCCCGCCGATCAGCAGGTGCCCGGTGTCGAGGCAGATCCCGATCCCGCTGTCGGCGATCACGCGCTGCACCTCGGCGGCGGACTCGATCATCGTGCCGACGTGGGGATGCAGTGTCGGGACGATGCCCCGCGCGAGGGCGACCGCGCCGAGCCGGTCGAGGTTGCGCAAGAGCGTCGCCCACCCCGCTTCGTCGAGCACGGGGCGATCGTCGTAGCCCTCCCGCCCGGTCGCCGCGGCGAGGACGACCGTGCCCGCTCCGGCGGCGACGAACGCGTCGAGCGTGCCGTCCAGCGCGGGCGCCGGGTCGTGCGTCTGGTCGTGCAGCAGTACCGGTACGAAGCCGCCCACCGCCCGCAACTCGTGGCGGGCGAGAACGCGCGCGCAGTCGGCGGGGTCGGCTGGCAGGAAACCCTCGGGTCCGAATTCTGTCGCCGTCAGCCCGACGTCCCGCATCTCGGCGAGCACCTGCTCTGGCCCCGGTTGCCAGCCCCACCCGGGCACCTCGCAGACACCCCACGAGATCGGGGCGCCGGCGATGCGCTGCAGCAGCGCCGGGCCAGTTCCGGGAATGGCGCGTGCGGGGTCAGCCGGTCCGGTCTGGGTCACAGGTCCCCCCACGCTGTTCGGCTGTCGTGGCAATGTCGCGACCCAGCGTGGGCTCGCCGCGGGGAGCTGTCAACCGTATGTCAGGACATTTGGATGTACTGACCTGAGGATGTCGTGCTCGCTACGCTGCGGACATGGCCGTGCCCGTGCCCGTACAGATCGACCGCACCAGTCCGGTGCCCTTGTACTTCCAGGTCGCCGAGCAGCTGACGGCCGCCGTCTCGGACGGGACCCTACGCCCCGGCGACCACTTCGAGAACGAACTCGACCTCGCGAGCCGGTTGCACCTCTCGCGCCCGACGGTGCGGCGCGCCATACAGGAGCTGGTCGGGCAGGGCCTGCTGGTGCGGCGAAGGGGGATCGGGACGACCGTCGCCAGCAGGGTCGTCCATCGCCGGGCCGAACTCACCAGCCTGTACGACGACCTCACCCGTGACGGCCGCGCCCCGCGGACCGAGGTCGTCAGCCTGGACACCACCGCGCATGACGATCGCGCGGCCGGCGCGCTCGGCCTCCCGCCGGGCCACCCGGTCGTGTCGATGGTGCGGGTCCGCTTCGCGGGCGAGACACCGCTGGCGGTCCTGCGAAATTGGCTGGCTCCCGCCTTCGCCGACCTGACCGTCGAGCAGCTGCAGGCGGAGGGGTTGTATGCACTGCTGCGCGCTCGCGGCGTCCGCCCTGCCGTTGCTCGGCAGCGGCTGGGAGCGCGCAATGCCACAGCGGCCGAGCGCCGGCTGTTGGGACTGACCAGAGCCGAGGCGCTGCTGACGATGACCCGTCACGCGCACGACGGCGAGGGTGCGGCAGTCGAATTTGGCGACCACTGTTACCGCTCGGACCTGTACGCCGTCGAGGTCGTCGTCTTCGAACACTGACCTGCGTGCCGCGGATCCCTGGCCGGGACGGTCGACCGGATCAGCCGGCGACCCGATCCGCCCGCGACCGAATCAGCCGGCGACGGATCAGCCGGCGACGACCGACAGCGACACGGTCGCCTGCACCTCCGGGTGCAGACGGACCAGCGCCGAGTGCGTCCCGGTGGACTTGATCGGCGCGGTCAGCTCGATCTTGCGACGGTCGAGTTCGGGACCGCCCCCGGCCTTGACCGCCTCGGCGATCTCCGACGGGGTGATCGCGCCGAAGAGCCGGCCGGACTGGCCGGCCTTGGCGCCGACCCGGACCGGCTTGGACTCCAGCGTGGCCTTGATCTGCTTGGCCTCGGCCAGCGACTTGACCTCGCGGGACGCGCGGCCCTTGCGGATCGCCTCGACCTGCTTCTCGCCGCCTCGGGTCCATCCGGTGGCCAGGCCCCGGGGCAACAGGAAGTTGCGCCCGTAGCCGTCCTTCACCTCGACGATGTCGCCGGCGGTCCCGAGACCCGAGACCTCTTGGGTCAGGATCAGTTTCATGTGCAGTCTCCTTCTACAGCGTCAGGCTTCTGGTGCCGGACTCAGCGAGCCGAGCTGGAGTAGGGCAGCAGCGCCATCTCACGGGCGTTCTTGACGGCCGTGGCGATGCGCCGCTGCTCCTGGACGGAGACACCGGTCACCCGACGCGCACGGATCTTGCCGCGGTCGGAGATGAACTTGCGCAGCAGCGCAGTGTCCTTGTAGTCGATGTTCTCGACCTTCGCCGCCTTGAGCGGGTTGGCCTTCTTCTTGGGCTTGCGCACAACGGGCTTGGCCATCGTGGTGCTCTCCTTCGTTGCTGGGAAGAGCCCGGAACTGGTGTCCGGGATGGGGATTACGTGAGCCGATCAGTGGTACCGATCAGTGGTGCAGGGACGAACCGCGCGCCGACCGCAGGGTGACGACGCGACGGTGCCGACTCACCGCGACGACGACTCAGAACGGAGGCTCGTCGTACGACGGCGTGCCGCCCCAGCCCGAGCCGCCGGAGCCGCCGGAGCCGCCGGACGGAGCGTTCGAGCCGCCGGTACCGTCCTGCTGGCCGCCCCTGCCGGCGGGAGCACTCGAGCCGCCGGACGGCCCGGTTGCCCACGGATCCTCCACCTGCGCGGTGCCTCCGCCGGATCCACCAGAACCACCGGAGCCGCCGGAACCACCAGAACCACCGAATCCGCCTCCGCCGCCGGAGCGCTGGGTGCGGTTCACCTTGGTCGTCGCATAGCGCAGCGACGGGCCGACCTCGTCGACCTCCAGCTCGACAACGGTGCGCTTCTCGCCCTCCTTGGTGTCGTATGACCGAGACTTGAGTCGGCCGGTGACGACCACACGAGTGCCCCGAGACAGCGATTCGGCGACGTTCTCCGCCGCGTCGCGCCATACCGAACAACGCATGAACAGGGTCTCCTGGTCCTTCCACTCGTTCGACTGGCGGTCGAACGCGCGAGGAGTCGAGGCCACGGTGAAGTTGGCCACCGCCGCGCCGGACGGGGTGAACCGCAGCTCGGGGTCGCCGGTGAGATTGCCGATCACGGTGATGACGGTGTCGCCAGCCATGGGTGTCCGCCTCTCAGGCGCCGAGGCGCAGAAGCTTGGTCCGCAGAACGGACTCGTTGAGGCCGAGCTGACGGTCCAGCTCCTGGGCAGTGGCGGACTCGGCCGACATCGTGACGACGGCGTAGATGCCCTCGGACTTCTTGTTGATCTCGTAAGACAACCGGCGTCGTCCCCACATGTCGACACTCTGCACCGAGCCACCACCCTTGGTGATGACGGTGAGGAACTTGTCCAACGAGGGCTGGATGGTGCGCTCCTCGAGGTCGGGGTCGAGGATGATCATGAGCTCGTACTGACGCATGCGGATAACCCACCTCCTTCGGTCTGGGCGGTCACGGTCTTTCCGTGACAGGAGGGCTGCAGCGTCCCACCGGCGAGCCCAGCCCGATCGTGGCACGGCCGACCGACAGTGGGTGGGTGCGAACCCAGGTGCTGTGGACAACCGCCAGGGCGAGGTATCGCGCGGCGAACCTGACGAGGATACCGCCCCAGGCTCTCGCAGGAGAATCCGCTGAATACGCGGTCTCGGCGGTCAGTCGAAGCGGACCAGCACGCGGTCCCGGGAACCAGCCAGCGGCCCGGCGAGCTCGTCGGGCTCGTCGGGCTCGTCGGACACATCGGGCCGGTCCGGCTCGTCGAGCTGCTCCGCCCGCTCGTCCTGGTGGATCCGGGGGCTACTGCCGCGCCGCCAGGAGACCTGGACCACCCGCCATACGAGGTAGGAGATCACGGCCAGCCGGCACACCAGGAAGGCCGCGAACCACCCGGCCGGCAGCCCGCGGTCCGGCTTGTCAAACCCGGCGATGTACATCCAGACGGCGACGAAGTACGCCAGCTCCATCCCGGCCCAGATCAGATGGTCCCGCCAGCGGAGGCCGACCAGCGCAAGCAGGGGCAGCAGCCACAGCGCCGCCTGCGGCGGCACCGCCTTGCCGGTCACCACGACGATGGCCAGCATCACGAACGCCACCTCGGCCACCCCTGGACGGCGCCGTGTGCCCAGGGCCAGCAGCGCACCGGCCGCCAGCGCGACGAGCCAGCCGAGGACGGTCAGCGCCGTCACGCCGCCGGGCGTCAGCGCCGACACGCGGATCGAGGACCAGAACGAGGTCGACCTCGGGTAGCCCGCCTGGCTCCGGAACAGCAGGTATGCCGCCTGCACCTGGTGGCCGAGGTCCGGCAGTTGCCAAGGCGAGCCGTAGCTGGCGCCGGCGTTCCACCACGTCCGGTACGTCGAGAACACTCCCTGCCCCGCGCCGCGCAGCAGCAGGGGAAGCGTCACGACCAGGAACGACAGCGAGGACGACCCCGCCAGAACGGCGAAAGACCGCAGCCGCCCCGAGCGCACGGCAACCAGACCGATCGCCAGGATCACGACGACGGGGTAGCTCCGGGAGCTGACCGCCAATCCGAGCAGGACCCCCGCAAGGGGTACCTTGCGGCGACTCCAGGCCCACAGGCCGAGCGAGGTCAGCACGACGCCGAGGACGTCCACCGACACCAGCGGGGCGGTGACCAGCACGGGGCTCAGCGCCACGTGGGCAGCGCTCCACGGCCGGCGCGGAGCCGACCGGACGGTCGCCAGCACCAGGAGCGCCACCGCCAGGGTGGCCAGGATCGCCCACAGCCCGAAGTACCACCGCTGCCGCACGAGCCCGGAGCCGTCTGGCACGCCGAGAGCCAACAGCCACATCGCCGCACCGGAGAGGACGGGCTGGTCCAGGAAGTGCGCCGGCTGGCCGAAGGCGTGCACGTATGGCGTGACCCCGGCCGCGAGACCGGAGCTCTGGTACACGATCGGCAGGTCGGAGTAGCAGGCGTGCCAGAACTGGTCCGGGGTGGTCCACCCCGAGCGCAGGCAGGGAGCCCGCTCCAGGACACCAGCGGCGACCAGGACGCTGGAAGCGGCCATCAGCACGGCTGCCACTGGCCGCCATCCGCGGCGACCGACGATCGCGTGGCGGCCGAGCGGTCCGCCCACCACCTCGCTGGCGGCGGCGACCAGCGGGTCGTCCCGGGTAGGAGTGCCCGTAACGGCGGCCGTCGGCGATCCCTGCGGCCGGGGCGCCGAGACCGGCTCGACCGGCTCGAGCGGCTGGAGCGGCGACGCGGTGTGGGCGCCGGCCGGCATACCGGCTGTGCTCACGGCGACGAACTCACGGTGACGAACCCACGCCGTCCGCGCTGGCTGAAGCGCGGCTGTGGGTCCTTGTGCGGGCCGTTGTCCGGCTCGGCCCCGGGGTCGTCGTATGCGATCTGGTCGTGGTGCTGGAACGGGTCGTGGTCCGTGTGGTCGACCGCGTCGTGGTCCGTGTGGTCGACTGCGTCGTGGTCTGGGTGGTCGTCGACGAGGTGGTGGTGGACATGGAGGTCGTGGTTGACGTGGATGTCGTCGACGCGGTGGTCGTGGACGTTGGGGTGGACGTGGTCGAGGACGTCGAAGGAGGCGTGGAAGACGGCGGCGGGGTGGAGGTAGCGGTCGTCGCGGTCGTCGAGGTCGTCGCGGTCGTCGCGGTCGTCGTGATCGGCGGCGGGGGGAGCTTGTCGTCGCCGATGCCGGCCCGGGCGGGGAAGCCCTCGATCTTGTCCCCACGCACGGCGTCGCGCATGAACGCGGCCCAGATCTTGGCCGGGATGGTGCCGCCGAAGAGCTGAGAGTAGCCGCCCACGTTGACCATCGACGTGGTCTTGCCGTCGACCTCGTTGAACATCCCGACCGCAGTAGCCAGGCCCGGTATGAAGCCGTCGAACCAGATCGCCTTGTTGCCGGTGGTCGTCCCGGTCTTGCCGGCGACCGGACGCGCGCCCAGCGAGGCGTTGTGGCCGGTGCCAACCCGGACGACCTGCTGCATGGCGTCGGTGACGTCGGCCGTCTGGTCCTTGTCGAACGCAGGACTGAGCTGCTTCTTGACCGTGTAGTCGATGCTGCCGCCACGGGAGGTGACCCGCTTGATCAGGTACGGCGTCGCCCGTACCCCCTGCGCGGCCACGGTCGCGTACGCATTGGCCATGTCGATCACCCGCGGCGAGGCCGTGCCGAGGATGTTCGTGTAGTTGTCGCCGAGCCCAGGAGTCTCCTTCGGCAGCCCCGCGTCGATGGCGGCACGTCGGGTGTCTGCGGGGGAGACCTTGATGTTGAGCTGGGCGAAGACGGTGTTGACCGAGTCGGCCAGAGCCCGGCGTAGGTCGATCGAGCCGAACTGCTCGTTGCTGGAATTGGTCACCTTGCCGCGGGGGTTGGCGACGCCGGCGAACTCCGGGAAGTACTGCGGGCTCCGGCCACTGAACGTGGTCTTGGTCGAAATATCTTGCCGCATCGCCGCAAGCAGCCCGAACACCTTGAACGTCGAACCGCCCTGCAGGTGCGCCTGCGTGGCGGTGTTGAACTGGTTCTTGCCGTAGTCCTTGCCGCCGTAGAGCGCCACCACAGCGCCGTCGCCAGGCTTGATCGCCGCCAGACCGGCCTGCAGGTGCGAGGTGTTCCGGCCGGTCGGCGTCTGCTCGGCGACCGCCCTGACTGCGGCGGCCTGGCTCGCCTTGTCGATCGTGGTGACCACCCGGAGTCCGCCGCGGTCGATGTCGTCGTCGGTCAGCTTCAGCGAACCCTTGAGTTCGGACTTGACCATGGCCGTCAGGTATCCCGTCGTCCCGGCCGTGCTGCGCCTGGTGGGCACCGCGGTCGTGGCCGGCAGCGTCGCCGCCGCCCGCCGCTCCGGGCTGACCCAGCCCTTGTTCACCATCGCGTCGAGGACGTAGCCGATCCGACCGGTCGCCCGGGCCTTGGCCTGCGAGCCCTGCGCCGGGTCGTACAGGCTGGGGCCTCGGACGACGGCGGCGAGCAGGGCACCCTCGGACAGGGTGAGCCGCGAGACGTCCTTGCCGAAGTAGGCCCGTGATGCCGTCTGGATGCCGTATGCGCCGCGGCCGAAGTAGATGGTGTTGAGGTAGTTCTCCAGGATGTGCGACTTGGACATTTGGCTGTCGATCTTGACCGCGATGAGCAGCTCCCTGGCCTTGCGGCTGATCGTCTGGTCCGAGTCCAGGAAGTAGTTCTTGACGTACTGCTGGGTGATCGTCGACCCACCCTGGCGGGGGCCGCCACGCAGGTCGTTGACCAGCGCCCGCACGGTGCCGCGGATCGAGACGCCGTTGTTCTGGTAGAAATCCCGGTCCTCGGCCGCGAGCATGGCGCGCTGAACGTCGACCGGCACCTTGGACAACGCCACGGACTCGCGGTTGACGTCGCTGATCCGGTCCAGTTCGGACTTGCCGTCGGCGTAGTAGACGATCGAGGTCTGCGCATCGGCCAGCGCGTTGGGCGACGGGACGGCCGTCGCCGCGTAGGCGACGATCACTGCGACCACGCCGAACAGCAGGAGCGCGAGCACCGTCAGGACGACGACCTTGAGCCGGCGAAGCCTGCGCCGGCGGCTGAAGATCCTGTCCTCCGCCTGCTGTTCTGCTACCTCGCTCACAGCAGTCTCTCGTCCTTCGGGCTTCGGTCGGCTCGGGTGCAGGGGTGGTTAGGGCGTACGGGTACCACGGTGTGGTCGACGACCGTGAGGTCACTCCAGTATGCCGACGCCGGTGACGCCCGCCGGGTTGTCCCGCCGCGCGCAGCGTTTCGGCGACGCCGTCTGGCACCGCACGCGGGCAGCCGGCCAAGCCGCGTACAGCAAGCCGTTGTATATCGGGCCGATATATCTGTAGTAAGGTCCCCGAACATACCGGCGGTTTGTCACCTGCTGGTCTCGCGCTGAACCGGTCAGGAGGTGCCCGGTGACCCCTCGTCCGTCCCGCACTCGCCTGCTCGAATTCGCCATCCTCGGGCTGCTCCACGACGCGCCGATGCACGGCTACCAGTTGCGCAAGCGGCTCAACGCCGCCCTGGGCGCTTTCCGGGCGCTGTCCTACGGCACGCTCTACCCCGCTCTGCGGGAGCTCGTGGACAAGGGCTGGATCGCACCGAGCGAGCTCGACCTCGTCCCGCCGACCACCAGCGGCTCGCGCCGGGGCCGCATCGTCTACGAGCTGACTGCGGAAGGCAAGGAGCAGTTCCAGTCCCTGATGCGCCAAACCGACCCTTCGACGTGGGAGGACGACACCTTCGACGTCCACTTCGCCTTCTTCGCCCGCACCGAGGCGGCGGTGCGGCTGCGGATCCTCGAGGGACGCCGCAGCCGCCTCGAGGAGCGGCTGGCGCTGTTCCGGACCGCTCGGCAGGCGGGGCGCGAGCGCATGGACAGGTACACCGCCGAACTGCAGCAGCACGGGCTGGAGTCGGCCGAACGCGAAGTGCGCTGGCTGACCGAACTGATCACGGCCGAACAGTCCATGCGCAACCAGCCCTGAGTCGGACGGCGCCGGCCCGACCCGCACCACCTCATCACCATCACCATCACCATCACCATCACCATCACCATCACCATCACCATCACCATCACCATCACCATCAAGGAGCAACCATGGGTTCCATCCGCGTCGCCATCGTCGGCGTCGGCAACTGCGCCAGTTCGCTGGTGCAGGGCATCGAGTACTACAAGGACGCCGATCCGAGCGCCGTTGTGCCGGGCCTGATGCACGTCAAGTTCGGCGAGTACCACGTCGGCGACGTCCAGGTGGTCACCGCGTTCGACGTCGACGCCAAGAAGGTCGGCTTCGACCTCGCCGAAGCCATCAACGCCTCCGAGAACAACACCATCCGCATCGCCGACGTGCCGCCGACGGGCGTCACGGTGCAGCGGGGGGTGACCAACGACGGGCTCGGCAAGTACTACCGGATGACCATCGAGGAGTCCGAGGCCGAGCCGGTCGACATCGTGGCCGCACTGAAGGCCGCCGAGGTCGACGTTCTGGTGTCCTACCTCCCGGTCGGCTCGGAGGTCGCCGACAAGTACTACGCGCAGTGCGCGATCGACGCGGGCGTGGCATTCGTCAACGCGCTGCCGGTGTTCATCGCCTCCGACCCGCTCTGGGCAGACAAGTTCGAGCAGGCTGGGGTGCCGATCATCGGCGACGACATCAAGAGCCAGGTCGGCGCCACGATCACCCACCGCGTGCTCGCCAAGCTGTTCGAGGACCGGGGGGTCGTGCTCGACCGCACCTACCAGCTGAACGTCGGCGGCAACATGGACTTCAAGAACATGCTGGAGCGCGACCGGCTGGAGTCCAAAAAGGTGTCCAAGACCCAGGCCGTCACGTCCAACCTGAGCCACGACCTCGGCGCCCGTAACGTGCACATCGGCCCGTCGGACTACGTGCAGTGGCTCGACGACCGCAAGTGGGCCTACGTCCGGCTCGAGGGGCGTGCCTTCGGCGACGTGCCGCTCAACCTGGAGTACAAGCTCGAGGTATGGGACTCGCCCAACTCGGCGGGCATCATCATCGACGCCATCCGCGCGGCCAAGATCGCCAAGGACCGCGGCATCGGCGGCGCGCTGCTGTCCGCGTCGTCGTACCTGATGAAGTCCCCGCCGATCCAGCGACCGGACGACGAGGGCCGGGCATCGGTGGAGGCGTACATCCGCGGCGAGGTCGAGCGGTAGCCGATCGCCCTACAGTGACCGTCATGAGCACCGAGATCGCCTCCGACCTGGTCGCCAACGTCGCCTCCGTCGCGGTGAGCGTCGGCGACCGGGTCGCCGAGGGCGACGAGCTCGCCCTGCTGGAGTCGATGAAGATGGAGATCCCCGTGCTCGCCGAGGTCGCGGGGACGGTGACCGACATCCGTGTCCACCCCGGCGACGTCGTCCAGGAGGGCGACGTGCTCGTGGTCATCGCCTAGCGCTGGGCCGTCTCGAAAGTCAAGACCGCCCCGCCGAATATGGCCAAATCGGTACGAGACCGGCGCGTCCCCCCTACATTGGGCCGCGACTACGCGTTCTCGGACGATAGGGGAGGGGCACATCGTGCTGAACACCAACCGCCGGCGGGGCCTGCTGGCAGCCGCGGGCACTCTGACACTGGGTACGACGCTGGCTGGCGTCCCGGCCGCATACGCCAACACCACGCTGCCCACATCGGTGCGGCCCACGTACCAGACCAACGGCCGGGTGTCGGCGATCCTGACCATCGGCGGCACGACGTACCTCGGCGGGTCGTTCACGTCCCTGCGCCCGGCCGGCGCAGCGGCGGGCACCAACGAGCACCCGCGGGCGCACCTGGCGGCGCTCGACGCCAGCACCGGGGCGCTCAAGTCCTGGAACCCCGGCGCCGACGGTGCTGTCCGGGCCCTGGTCGGCTCGCCCGGCGGCGGCACTGTCTACGCCGGTGGTGAGTTCTCCAAGGTCGGCGGCCAGACCCGCCACCACGTCGCGGCGCTCAACCCGTCGACCGGCGCAGTCACCGGCTTCAACCCCTCCGCCAACCTGTCCGTGCTCTCCTTGGCGGCCACGTCGTCCCGGATCTACCTCGGCGGAACGTTCAGCACCGTTGCCGGCCAGACCCGTCAGCGTCTGGCCGCCGTGAGCACCACGGGAGCGCTCGACGGGACCTGGAAGCCCTCGGCCAACGCCACCGTGCGCGCCGTCAGGCTCTCACCGAGCGCATCCTCGGTCTATGTCGGCGGCGACTTCACCGCGATCAGCGGCAACACGACGCAGAAGCGGTTCGCCAAGTTGTCCCCCACCAACGGTGCGGCGTCGTCGTGGTCGTCCCACCCCACATTCCCGGTCTACGGCATCGCCGCGACCACCGGCCAGGTCTTCCTCGGAGGCAACGGAGCAGGTGGCCACGCCGCCGCATACACCACCAGCGGTGGGCAGCAGTGGATCGTCCAGACCGACGGCGGCGTCCAGGCCATCGCCACCCGGAACGGCGTGGTCTACGTCGGCGGCCACTTCGACAACGTCTGCAAGGGCGACAGCACGGGCGCTACCTCCGGCTTCAACTGTCCGACCGTCAAGGCGACGCGCCACAAGCTCCTCGCCGTCAACGCCTCGACGGCTGCGTTGGACCCGTGGGCGCCGAACCCCAACAGCACCCTCGGCGTCTGGTCCCTGGAGGCCCCGGGCTCGCTGAAGGTGGGCGGCGACTTCACCCAGATCGGCGCCAACCCCAGGTCCAACCAGCAGGGGTACGCCCAGTTCGGGTAGGCCGGCCGAACGTTGCCGGTCGGTGTACCGGATCAGCCAGCCGACTGCGGCTGGTCCGCCCACCACCGGAGCAGCTCTTCTCGCGCGGCCTCGGCGCCGATCGGGCCCTGGTCGAGCCGCACGGACAGCAGGTACTGGTACGCCCGGCCCAGCAGCGGTCCGGGCGGGATGCCCAGGGCGGCCGCGATCTCGTTTCCGTTGAGCTCCGGGCGGATCGAGGCAAGGGACTCCTGCTCCTGCAGCGCCCCGATCCGTCGCTCGAGCTCGTCGTAGGCCCCTGAGAGCCGGGCCGCCTTGCGGACGTTGCGGGTGGTGCTGTCGGAGCGGGTGAGCACGTGCAACCGGGGCAGGAGCGCACCGGCGTCCGTGACATAGCGACGGACTGCGGAGTCAGTCCACTGTCCCTCGCCATAGCCGTGGAAGCGCAGGTGCAGCCCGACGAGCGCCGCGACGTCGCGCACGGTGTGCTTGTCGAAGCGCAAGGCGCGCAGCCGCTTGGCAGCGAGCTTGGCGCCCACCACGTCGTGGTGGTGGAAGCTGACCCCGCCGCCGGGTTCGAAGCGCCGGGTCGCGGGCTTGCCGACGTCGTGCAGCAGCGCCGCCAGCCGCAGGACCAGGTCCGGACCCGGGACGGTGTCCGGTCCCTCCAGCGCGATGGCCTGCTCCAGCACCGTGAGTGAGTGCTGGTAGACGTCCTTGTGCCGGTGGTGCTCGTCAACCTCCAGTTGCAGCTCCGGCAGCTCCGGCAGCATCTGCGCTGCGAGCCCCGTGTCGACGAGCAGCTCCAGACCGGGCCGCGGGCGGGGCGCCAGCAGCAGCTTCTCCAGCTCCACCCGGATCCGCTCCGGGGACACGATGGACAAGGTCGGTGCCGCGCTCGCCATCGCGGCGGCAACGTGGGGGTCGACCGACATCCCGAGCTGCGCCACGAACCGTGCGGCGCGCATCATCCGCAAGGGGTCGTCGCCGAACGAGACCTCCGGGGGGCCCGGGGTCCGCAGGGTACGGGAGGCCAGGTCCGCGAGGCCCCCGTGCGCGTCGACGAACTCGAGCGCAGGCAGCCGCAGGGCCATGGCGTTGATCGTGAAGTCCCGGCGTACCAGGTCCTGCAACAGGTCGTCGCCGAAGGCCACCACCGGCTTGCGGGTCGTCCGGTCATAGGCGTCGGCGCGGTAGGTCGTGATCTCCAGGACAGTGGCGCCCCGGGTCGCGCCGATGGTGCCGAAGGCCCGGCCGACGTCCCACGTCGCGTCGACCCACCCGCGCAGAAGGTTCTCGATCTGGTCCGGGGTCGCGGACGTGGCGAAGTCGAGGTCCGGCGAGCTGCGCCCCAGGAACGCGTCGCGGACCGGGCCACCGACCAGGGCGATCTCGTGGTCGGCGGAGGTGAACCGCTCGCCAATCTCCGTCAGCAGGGGCAGCATCGGCGCCAATCGGCGTACCGCTTCCTGAAGCAACGAGGCGGGCTGTTCGGGAGGCGGCACGAGAAGCAAGGGTAGGTGACCGCCCCGGCGCCCCGTCCGTTCAGCGCGCCCAGACCGGACGTCGCCGGTCGTGAGCCGGCGCTGGATACAGTGACGTGGTGTACGACGCGCGTCCCAGGCCCACCCGGGTGCCCCAGCGGCTGCCCGCGGTCGAGGAGACG
>JAABUS010005790.1_pt1 | contig 15785 bp, 14 predicted proteins | sample 5560161 | NCBI WGS metagenome assembly JAABUS01 (sample SAMN10711885, study PRJNA513376) | rock metagenome | isolation source: Antarctica rocks | place: Antarctica: Victoria Land, Trio Nunatak nord | collected 2016-01-04
GCCTGGGTCACCCAGCAGGCCCGCAACCTCGCCCTGAACCTCGACGATCGGTCAACCGCCATCCGGTTCCTCATTCACGATCGAGATACGAAGTTCAGCCGAGCGTTCGATGCGGTCGTCCGCTCGGAGGGGGCGCGGGTGATCCTCACCCCGATCCGGGCCCCGAACGCCAATGCCCACGCCGAACGGGTCATCGAGACGATCAGGGCCGAGTGCCTCGACTGGACGCTCATCCTCGGGCGGCGCCAGCTCGATCGAACACTCCGGACCTATGCCGAGCACTACAGCCGCGCGCGGCCCCATCGCGCCCTCGCCCTCGCGACCCCGCTGGCCGAAGCCTCAGACCCGACACCTGTGAACCCGCGCGATGTTCGCCGCCGGGACCTGCTCGGCGGGCTGATCCACGAGTATCACGGCGTCGCTGCATGATCGAATCTGGGTTTCGGACCCCCACGGGCGTTGGGGGCGCTGCTCTCGCTGCAGATGCCGCCGACGGCCGTCGTATGCACGACTGACCTCCTCGCCATTGGCGTGCTACATAGCGCTGCCGAGAAGGGGCTCAGGATTCCGCAGGATATCTCGGTGACTGGCTTTGACGACCTGCCCGTGTCAGAGCATCTCGTACCCGCGTTGACCACGCTCCGGATGCCGATCCGTGACATGGCCGAGCGCGCAGTCAGGATAGCAATCGGCGATACCGAGGCCGCAGCGGTGGTGGAGGTGATGCAGCCCACCCTGGTCGTGCGGCGCTCGACGGAAGTGGCATCCGGCTGAGTCGCCGGCACGGTGCGTAGCTGATCCGCCTCTATTGACGAATCCACCGATGCCCCGGGAGCGAACGTCCCTCCGTGGCGAGAGGATCAGATCACGCCGCATCCGCGATCGTTCATCTCGTCGAGAAGGTCCGGGGCGTCGTGCCGTCACTCGGCAGCATCCCGCTCGTCCGTTTGGCTCCGCGCCCAGCGCGCCGGAATGACGGACGGAACTAACCGAACTAACGAGTCGGGGTTAGAGGGAGACGAGCTCTCGTCACGTGTAGGTGCGCCTAGAACATCGAGACGACGTGCTTCGGTTCGCGTAAGGCGGCAGGAGATCCTTGATGGGGCGGCGGCGGCCCGTCTTGGCGTATAGCTGTCCCGGTAGCTGTCTCCAGCCGAGAACCCAAGCCAATTGAGCACGAAAAGTGGACGTTGGTGGAGATGAGGGGACTCGAACCCCTGACCCCCGCGATGCGAACGCGGTGCTCTCCCAGCTGAGCTACATCCCCACCGGGCCGACCCGCGCACGGACGGATCGGGGCGAGAGTCTAGCATGGGCTCCCCTCGCGGCCACCGCACACTCCCTGTCAGGGGGCACGCCCGCCGACCCCACCGGCACCGTCAAGATGGGGCCGAAGCGCATGGCCGAGCGCGGCTCTGTCGAAGGATCGGGCCTGCGAGGTCAGGCCGGCAGGCTGAACCAGATCCGGGTGCGCCCCTCGGCCGACTCGGCACCCACCTGGCCGCCCGTCGTCTCGACGAGCTGCTTCACGATGGCCAATCCGATCCCGGCGCCGCCGCGTGCCGGATCGCGCGACTTCTCCACCCGATAGAAGCGCTCGAAGACCCGCTCCAGATCCTCGGGCGGGATCGTCGCCGACGGGTTCATCACCGAGACCACGACGTCCGCCGGTCGCCGTTCAGCGCGCACGATCACCGTCCCGCCGGACGGCGTGTACCGGACGGCGTTCGACAGGAGGTTGGCGAGGACCTGCGCGAGGTGGTCCGGGTTGGCTCGCGCCGGGAGCCGGTCCGGGAGGTCGGCCCGAACCGTCAGGCCGGCGCGATCGGCCGCCGGCAGGACGAGGTCCACTGCCGCCCGGACGGCGGCGGCCAGGTCGACGTCCTGGAGGATGGGGCCGCCGGTCGCCGCGTCACCCTCGGCCAGCTCGTCCAGCGAGCGGGACAGGCGGACCAGCCGCTCGGCCTCGTCCCAGAGCGACTCGTAGGTCGAACGGTCGGCCGTGATCACGCCATCGCGCAGCGCTTCCAGATAGCCCTGCAGGTTCGTCAGCGGCGTGCGCAGCTCGTGGGCGGCGTTGGCGATGAAGTCCCGGCGCATCCGCTCCTGCTCCTCGAGGCTGGCCGCCATCTGGTTGAACGAGTCGGCCAGCCCCGCAACCTCCTCAGGGCCGCGCCGGGGGACCCGCGCCCGCAGATCGCCCATCGCCACCCGCCGGGCCCCGGCCGCCAGCTCGGCGAGCGGCCGTGCCAGCCACCGCCCCAGGACCACTGCCAGCACCACGCTTGCGGCAAAGGCGACGACAACCGCCGCAAGGACGACGCGCATGACCGACTCGTCGAACATCTCGCGCGCGTGCTGGCTCGTGTCGCCCGCGCCGACCATCATGTCGGTGAACGTCTGGCTGCCGACCACGGCGATCCCGAGCCCGACGATCCCCAGGCCCACCGCGGCGGAGGCCAGCGCGGCGAGCGCAATCCGGGCCGCGATCCCGCGCCCGATCATCGGTCCGGTCCGCCGGCGGCGGGCTGGCTGGGCGCGGGCCGCGGCGCCGAGCGGTAGCCGACCCCGCGCACGGTCGCCACGTACCGGGGCCGCTCCGCGTCGTCGCCAAGCTTGTCTCGGAGCCGCCCGACGTGCACGTCGATCGTGCGGTCCAGGACGTCAGCCTGCTCCTCGCCGTACACGGCGTCGAGGAGCTGGTCGCGGCTCAGCACGCGCCCGCCAGCCTCGAGGAGCGCTGCGAGCAACCGGAGCTCGACGAGCGTGAGGGGAACCGGGCGACCGCCGATGGTCGCCTCGTGGCGCTGGCGGTCGACGACGAGATCGCCGTGGCGCAGGAGCTCGTCGGCCGCCGCGGCGGGCGCCGCGGCCGACGAGGAGGTGGAGGACGCCGTGGCGGACCCCGGCCGAGCCTCGTCCGATGTGCGGCGGAGGACGGCCTTGACGCGAAGGACGAGCTCGCCGGGCGAGAACGGCTTCGGCAGGTAGTCGTCGGCGCCGTCCTCGAGACCGGCGATCCGGTCGAGCGTCGTTCCGCGGGCGGACAGGACAATGATCGGGATCGTGGCGGCCGCCTCGTCGCGCCGCACGGCGCGGATGACCGCCCGGCCGTCGAGCTCGGGGAGCATCAGGTCGAGGACGACGAGCGCCGGCCGGTGGCGCTCGATCGCCTCGAGGGCACCGGGACCGTCGGCGGCCGTCACGACGGCGTAGCCCTCGCGCTCGAGGTAGGTGCGCACGAGGCGGACGATCTTCGCGTCGTCGTCGACGACGAGGATGGGGCGAGCGGGGAGCGGCGGGGCGGTCATCGACCGATGGTAGGCGAGCGGGCATGAAGGCCGAGTGACACCTCTTGAATCGTTAGAACGAATGTTCTATCTTGAGCGTCCGATGGCGACACTCCCCGCGGACGTGACGGCGACTCTCGCGACCCTCCGGGCGCGCTGGGGTGCGGCAGCTCCGCGCCGCGGCGGGGACGCGGCATCTCCGCGCCGCGGCGGGGACGCGGCCATCGTCGTCGGTTCGCTCGCGACGGTCCCGCTCCCGGCCGAGGAGAACGTGCCCGTGCCGGCGAGCGCTCCTGCCGTCGACCCGTGGGGCGCTCCGGCCGAGGGCGTCGTGTCGACCGGCTTTCCCCCGCTCGACGCGATCCTCGGCACGGGCGGCGTCCCGCGGGCGAGCAGTCTCGCGCTCCGCGGCGACGGTTCCAGCGGGAAGACGACGCTCGCGCTCCGGCTCGTCGCGGAGGCGCAGGCGGTCGGCTCGATCGCCGCCTGGCTGGACGTCGGCCGGTCGTTCGACCCGGTCGAGGCCGTCTCGCGCGGCGTCCGGCTGCCGTGGCTCGTGGTCGTCACGCCCCGGGACCTCGACGAGGGCCTGTCCATCGCCGGCGCGCTGGTGGGTGGCCGTGCCGTCGACCTCCTCGTCGTCGACCTCCCGGCCCGGCTGCCGGCCCGCTCGAGGCCCCCCCACCTGGCGGACCGGCTCCACCGCCTCGCCGCGCTCGCCCGCCGGGCCGGCACGCTCCTCGTCCTCCTCGAGCCGCCCGGCGCCCCGCGCGCCCTCGGGACCGCCGTCGCGGAGGCGGCCGGGCTCCGCCTCGAGCTCGCCCGCCGGGCGTGGATCCGGCTCGGGCGGGACGTGGTCGGCCAGCGCACGGAGGTGGTGGTCGCCCGCAACCGCTTCGGTCCGCCGGGCCGGCGGGCGGGCCTGCGGATCCTCTATGCCGACGGCGACGAGCGCGAGGCGTGCCTGGCCCGCGACCACCTCCTCACCGAGACCCCCTCCGACGCCCCCAACCCAGTGCCCGGGAAGGTGCGCGATGCGACTGCTCCACCTGCGATGGCCTCATCTCCTCCTCGACCTCGCGAGGTCCCGCCTCGAGACCCGGCTGCCGGACCACCGGAGCGACCCGTCCTGCGCGTCCTGCCTGACCGGGCCGGTCGTCGTGGGCGGGCAGCCGTGGACGGACGGGGTCGTCCTCGACGCGAGCCCGGAGGCGCGAGCCCTTGGGGTGGGCCGGGGGATCCCGCTCGGGAGCGCCCACCGGCTCGCGCCTGAAGCGACCTTTCTCGATCCCGTCCCGGCCGCCGACGCGGCCGCAGTCGAGGCGGCCTTCGAGGTGCTCGCCGCGTTCAGCCCGGGGCTGGCCGGCACGACCGATCCCACCGACCCCGCCTTCGGGCGGATCGAGGTCCAGGTCGACGGGCTCGGGCGGCTGTGGGGTGCGGAGCCGCGGCTCGTCGAGCGGCTGACGGCCGCGCTCGGGCCGGTCCTGCCGGGTCCCCCGAACGCCGGCATCGCCGGCACCCGCTTCGCCGCGACCGTCGCCGCCGGGCACGCGACCGCCGGGCAGCCCGTCATCGTCCCGCGCGGCGGCGAGGCGGCCTGGCTGGCTCCGCTGCCCGCCCGGCTGCTGACGCCGGATCCGGACGTCCGTGCCCGCCTGGTCCGCTTCGGGCTCCGCCGGATCGGCGCCGTGGCGGAGCTCCCCCGTTCGGCGCTGGTCGCCCGGTTCGGTGACGAGGGCGCGCGGATCCACGCCCGCGCGAACGGGGAGGAGGTCGTGCCGTTCCGGCCGCGCCGTGCTCCGGAGCGGCTCGCCCTCGCCGTGCCGATCGAGCCTGCGGTCGGGGACCTGGAGCCGCTCCGCTTCGTGCTGCACCGGGTCGCCGCCGCGCTCGGGGATCAGCTGCTCGCCAGGGGTGCCGCCGCCGGCCAGGCCCGGCTCGGTCTCGGGCTGGACCTCGCCTTCGCTCCGGCCGGCACGCCGGCGGCGATGCGCGTCGAGCAGCGCTTCCCGGAGCCGACCGCGGAAGCCGAGGCGATCGAGCGGCTGCTGTTCGCGCGGCTCGAGCGGACGCCGCCGCCGGCGCCGGTCGCCCGGCTGGAGCTCGAGCTCGCCGGTGTCGGGCCGGCGGGCGGCCAGCAGCTTCCGCTGTTCGTCCCCCAGGCGGCGCGCAACGCCCGGCTCGGCTGGCAGCTCGCCCGACTGGCGCTGACGTTCGGGGAGGACCGCGTTCGCCGGGTTGAGCTGGCCGACCCCGGGGCGCCGCTCCCGGAGCGCCGCTGGGCATGGTGCCCGGTCGATCTCGGCGACCCGGCATGACCCGGCTGCTGCGGGAGCATCCGACGATCGACGCCGAGCTTGACGCGGCCGGCCGGCTGGTCGCGATCCGCTGGAACGGGCGGCGCGAGCCGGTCGAGGTCTGCAACCGCTGGCGGATCGAGGAGGACTGGTGGCGGGCGCCGATCGCCCGCGACTACTTCAAGGTCGTCGGAGACCGGTGGCTCGCGCTCGTCTACCGCGACCGGCTCGCGGACACGTGGCACCTCGAGCGCCTCTACGACTGAAGCCCGGACGTGCGTCGTCGGGGCCTCCAGAGGCGTGCCTACGTGCTCCCACCGCCCGACCTCTCGGACGTCCGTCCGGGCATATCGAACAGACGGTCCATCCGCCTCAGCGAGCCGAGGGTACCCCGACCAGGATCGTGACGAGCAACAGGATCACCAGGACACCGATCGCGAGCGCGAGTGCGCCGAGATCTCGCGAATGTGCCGTCTGCACGGCGCTTCCCCCCGTTCACTGATTGTCCAGTACAACCTGCGGCGAGTGTAGCTGCTAGCCGGGCCACCGCGTGGCCCTGAAATCATCCCCACGACGCGCCTGAGTTGCCAGGTAGCGACGCTTCCCGCGCTAGGCGCTCCGGAGCGTGGCCACGAAGAGGATCGCGACCAGCCCGAACAGGACGAGGCTCAGCAGAGCGGCGCCGACGAGGTCACGAGGGCGTGGATGCATCAGCTCTCCGCGGTCAGGGGGCGGGACAGGCCGCACCGTACCGGACGGTCATCCGGGTGAGCCCACCGGCCGGAGCAAGCGTCGTCTCGATCCGGCAGTCCGTGGTCGTCGCCCCAACCGAATCGATCACGATGCTGCCATCCTCGAGCGGCCCGGACAGGGCGAGCGTGCTGAACGTCGCCCGCTCGAGGGCGTCCTGCATGAAGGTGCCGGCCTCGGCCACGCCGACGGGCAGATCGAACACCGCCGTCACCGGCGTATCCGCCTCGGTCGACACGGCTCCGGGGGGTCTCGGGAAGTCGTCTGGCAACACGTCCCAGATCCGGCCCCACTTGGTATCGGTCTGGCTCGCCGCCGTGGCGATCGGCGCCGAGGAAGGCCCCGGCGTCGGCGGAACCAGGGATGCGGTCGCGAAGGCTGTGGCCTGTGGCTGGCTTGCCGTCGGGGGCGGGGATGCCGGCGAAGTGCCCGGCGTCGCTTCAACCCCGGACGGCGTGGCGCTCGGCACGGTTGCGCCGCCGCCGCACCCGGCGAGGAGCAGGCATGACAGGGCGATCGAGACACGGCGCGGACCCGGCGGACGCCGTCGTGCACATCGGAGAGTCGGCATGGGGTCCGCTGATCGTACCCGGATGTGGCAGGACCCCGTCGCCCCCAGCGCGACGGGGTCCTGCGGGCCACGGCACCCGCTCACCAGGTGCCAGCGGCGGGTCGACGCCCCGACCATCGCAGCCGGATCGTCGCCGATCGTCCCTCGCCCCCAGGCGCGGACGCTTGATGTGGTCAGGTCGCGATCGCGGCCTGGGCGGCAACGGCCGCCGGAAGAAGCACGAGAATGAGCAGTGCGGCCAGCCCAACCATCGCGAGGCTGCGAGCCACGGTGAGGGCGAGCGAGCGCAGGTGCGTCTGCATGCCGGTGAGACGCCGGCAGGGCCCAACTTGTTTCGGGTCTGGAGGCGGTTTCGAGCCGATTTTTTTTGCAGGCCAGAGGCACGGTCCGGAGGGCAAGGCCCCGGGGCACTGGCGCCGCCCGTGGGTAGAACAAACGTTCTATAGTGGTCAGTCCAGACCGCCCCCCGCCCGAGTCGGTGTCTTCGTGGCCAGCCTCCCGTATGCCGAGCTCCACCTCCATACCAACTTCTCGTTCCTCGATGGTGCGTCGACGCCGGACGAGCTGGTCGAGCGGGCCGCGGAGCTGGGGTTGCACGGGTTGGCCGTGACGGACCACCGCGGCCTCTACGGCGCCGTCCGGTTCGTGGCGGCCGTCCAGGCAGCCGGGCTTCATCCGGTCGTGGGGATCGAGATCGAGCTCCTCGATCCGGTCGTTCCCGATCCAGCCGGCGTGGTGGTCGCATCAGGCCGGCGGCGCAGGGCGCACCGTGCGCCGGATCCAGCGAAGGGCGCGGGAGGCGTTACTGGCCTCATCACTGGCCCCGTGACGGAGGGTCGACCGGCTTGGCCACGTGCCCCGCGGCTCCGGCTGCCCGGGCACCGCGACCCCGTCAAGGAGGACCTGCGCGGGGTCGGCGAGCGCAACCGCGGTCCCCACCTCGTCCTGCTGGCACGCGACACGATCGGCTACCGGAGCCTGTGCCGGCTGGTCTCCCGGGCGAACCTGGCGGGCACCAAGGGGATGCCGCGCTTCAGCCAGGCGCTCCTCGCGGACCACACCGAGGGCCTCGTCGCGCTCTCCGGATGCCGGGATGGCGAGATCGCCCGGCGACTCCGCGTCGGCGATCGGGAGGGCGCTCGGGCCGTGGCGGAGCGGCTCGCCTCGCGTTTCCGGACGCCCGGCGACGGGATCGCCGCGGCGGGGCTCGTTCTCGAGCTCCAGCACCACCTGCTCGCCGAGGACGACTGGCTCGTGGCCGAGACGGCGGCGCTCGGGCGGGAGCTGGGACTGCCGGTCGTCGTGAGCAACGACGTCCACTACGCCCGCCCCGAGGGTCGCGAGCTGCACGACGTCCTGACCGGCATCCGCCACGGACGGACGCTCGGCGAGCTCGGCGACGTGCGACGATCGGACGCGGAGTCCTACCTGAAGTCGGGCGACGAGCTGGCCGCAATGCCGCCGTCGGAGGACCCCGCGGTCGCGGCCGCGTGGCGGGAGGGGATCACCAACGCGGTCGAGCTCGCCGCGTCCTGCTCGATTGACCTCGGCTTCGAGCAGTACCGCTTTCCCGGCTTCACCGTGCCGGACGGTGAGACGCCGTTCAGCTATCTCGTCGAGCTCTGCCAGACGGGCGCCCGGCGACGCTATCACCCGCTGACCCCGGCCGTCGTCCGGCAACTCGCCCACGAGCTCGACGTCATCGAGCGGACCGGCCTGGCCGAGTTCTTCCTGATCTGCTGGGACCTGATGCGATTCGCGAAGTCGCGCGGCATCCCGGCCCAGGGTCGCGGCAGTGCGGCGGACTCGATCGTGGCCTACGTGCTGGGCATCACCCGGGTCGACCCGATCCGCCACAACCTGCTCTTCGAGCGCTTCATCAACGAGGGCCGGACCGCGTACCCGGACGTCGATATCGACTTCAGCTCCGAGCGCCGGGAGGAGGTCATCCAGTACGTCTACGAGCGCTACGGCGAGGAGCACACCGGGATGGTCTGCAACCTCGTCACGTACCGGGCGCGCTCGGCGGTGCGCGAGGTGGGCTATGCACTCGGGTTTCCCCGGCCCCTCGTCGACCGGGTCGCGAAGGCGCTCGAGACGTACGACTCGGTGATGGTCCGCCGTGACCTCGAGGCGGACGGCGGGTTCGCGGAGTTCTTCCGCCGACCGGGGGAGGAGGGGGGTGAGGCGTCCGAGGCGGGTGGTGCCGCCGCGGCGGCGCTGGCCGGCGAGCGCGGGCTGACCGACGCGATGGGCCAGCTCAACCACGCCCGGGGCGGGCGGGTGCGGAGCGGCGACGCGGGTGAGGCGGGCACGGGGCGGTTGCCGCGCGCCGAGGACGCGGCGCGAGCCATTTCGGATCACTTACGCGCCGGACGCGTGGTAGATGCCCAAGAGGGCGGCCTGGTCCACGGTTCCCCGCTGTTCCCCGCACAGATCTGCCGGTCGGAAGGGGACGAAACCGTGCCGGAGGTGCCTACCACGCACCACACGCGTAAACGACCCGGGGTCGAGGATCCCGGCACCTGGGTCGGTGCCCCCGATTCCCCACCGTCAATCCGGCCGGGCGGGCACGACGACGACGAGGGCGGCCCCGGCGACACGCCTGCCAGCGTCCGCTGGCTGCGGGCCGGACGGGGGACGGGCTACGGGCCACCAGAGTCGCCGGCGAGGGCCACGGACCGGCTCGGCAGACCGAGCCACTGGGACACGCACGCGAACCAGGACCTGCACGCGAACCAGAGCTCGGTAGCGCGCGTCGACCCGCGCCCGGAGCCCCAACCGCGCGGCGGCAGCACCCGGGGCCTCTCGGACTGGGAGCGCTGGCTCGAGTTCTGCGCCCGGATCGACGGCTTCCCGCGGCACCTGTCCATCCACAGCGGAGGGATGCTGATCACCGCCGCGCCACTCATAGACATCGCTCCGCTCGAGCGGGCGACCATGCCCGGCCGGGTCGTGGCCCAGTACGACAAGCGTGACGTCGAGACGCTCAAGCTCATCAAGCTGGACCTGCTGGGCCTCGGGATGCTGGCGGCGATGGACGAGACGCTCCAGCTGATCGAGCACGACTGCGCCGTGTGCCTCGACATGGACCGCCTGCCCGAGGAGATCCCGGAGGTCTTCGCGATGCTCCAGGCGGCCGACACGGTCGGCGTCTTCCAGGTCGAGAGCCGGGCCCAGATGCAGACGCTGCCGAAGTCGCGGCCCAGCTGTCTCGACGACCTCGTGGTCGAGGTCGCGATCATCCGGCCGGGCCCGATTCAGGGCAACGCCGTCCATCCGTACCTGCGCCGCAAGCAGGGCCTCGAGCCCGTCACCTACCTCCACCCGAGCCTCGAGCCGGTCCTCCGCGACAGCCTCGGCGTGATCCTCTACCAGGAGCAGGTGATGCGGATCGCGATCGACGTGGCCGGGTTCACCCCGGCGGGCTCGGACGCGTTCCGGCGGGCGATGGGCACCTGGCGCTCGGAGCGCGAGATGGAGAAGCTCCACGCAGCGTTCGTCGAGGGCTGTATCCGCGAGCAGGGCCTGCCCCGCGATGATGCCGAGGAGCTCTTCCGGCAGTGCGCTGCGTTCGCGAGCTTCGGCTTCGCGAAGTCGCACGCGGCCGCCTTCGCCCGGACGGCCTACGAATCGGCATTCCTGAAGCTGTTCTACCCGGCCCAGTTCCTGGTCGGGCTGATCAACGCGCAGCCGATGGGCTTCTACCCGGTCGAGGTGCTCGTCAACGACGCCAAGCGCCACGGGGTGACGGTCCTGCCGGCCGACGTCAACGCCTCGCGCTACCGGACCACGACCGAATGGGTCGGGCGGCCCGGCTGGGCGATGGCCGGCACGGTCGGCGACGACGGGTTCCACGACGGCGATCCGGGCGAGCCGCTGCCCGACGGCTGCGGGGTGACGGACCGGCCCCGACCGGTTCGCTCGCCGGCCTGCTTCATGCCCGACGCCGCCGCGCGCGATCGGTGGGCGGCCGAGGGCGCAGCCGGCTGGGGCGTTCGCCTCGGGCTGTCGCTCGTGAAGGGGATCGGCGAGCAGCACGAGGCGCTCCTCGATGCCGAGCTCGACCGTGGCCCGTACACCGGCCTGGCGGACGTCGTCGAGCGGACGGGGCTGCCGGAGGAGGTGATCGAGCGGCTGATCCGGGTCGGGGCGATGGACTCGTTCGGGCGGCCGCGACGGGAGCTGCTCTGGCAGCTCCGGGAGATCGCCGGCGCTGCGCGAGGAGGAGTGGACGGCCGGCGGGTGCGGGGGCGGGTCGCCGCCGGTCCCGCGGCCGGCCGTCCGATGGATCTGCGGTTGCCGGCGACCGAGGCGCCGGCGCTGCCGGCGATCACCGAGACCGAGCGGATCGGGGACGCCTATGCCGTGATCGGGCTCGACGCGCGGCGGCAGGTGGTCGGGCTGTATCGCGAGGCGCTCGCGCGACTCGGGGCGGTCCCGAACGCCGGCCTCGCGTCGCGCCGCCCGGGCCGGGTGCGGATCGGCGGGCTCGTCGTCACCCGCCAGCACCCGATGACCGCGCGCGGGACGGTCTTCCTCGCGCTCGAGGACGAGACCGGGATGGTCAACGTGACGCTGTGGCCGGACACCTGGGCGCGGTTGCGCGGGGTGGTCCGGCGCCACGCGCTGCTGGTCGTGGACGGGGAGCTGCAGCGGGAGGGCGAGGTGGTCAACGTCGTCGCCCGGGAGGTCAGGCCGCTTGTCGAGCTCGCGACGACGGTCGGCGGACCCGCGTCACCCGACGGCGTCCGGCAGATGGGCCACGCCGGGATGCGGCGGCTCGGTTAGCGGAAACGTCAGCCGCGCCGGCGTCAGGTCGTTGTTCAGCGACCCCGGGCGGGCTTGCCACGCGGCGGTGGTGGACGCCGGGCGGCCATCTGCCGGGCCGGGCTGGCGAGATGCAGGAACCGCCGGTACCAGGCGGCCGCCGAAGCGAAGAAGACGCCGGTGATGGGTGCATACACCAGCGTCCCGACGATCGCGGCCGCCTCGACGCCCGTGCCCGGCTCCAGCAGGGCCGTTCCCACGATCGACGTCAGAACTGCTGACACGAGCCCCACGAGGCCGCCGATCAGATAGCTCGCCCTCGGAGCGAGGAAACCCGCCAGGAAGAGGGCGCCCATGGGCGCCGGGCCGAGGAAGTACTGGGACAGGAACTGGCTGGTGATCAGCTCCGTGCCACGGGTAGCCAGGATGACGGCGGCCACCGCGCCCGCGATGAGGCAGGGGAGCCAGAAGGCCCGATTGGCCAGCAGCCGCGGCAGCAGCGCCAGGTCCTCGCGCAGGTTCAGCGGTCGGAACGCCATGCGAAACGCATTGCGGATCCCGCCCGCGGGCGCGGGCAGGTCCTGGGCCAGCCCGGCTCGAGGCACAGAACGCCCCGGTCGGCGGGCATCGGAGACGGACGGTGCGGCGGGCGGCCGGGTCGCCTCGCCGGCGTCCGTGCCAAGCTCGCCAGCCTCCCGCGGTTCGCCGCCGCCCTCCATCTGGGCGCGGTAACGACGACGGGCATCGGCGCGAACGGTGCGCTTGGCGCGGGCCACAGCTTCTCCTGGACAGTGCGGGATGCGGAGATCGTAGTCGATCCGCCGAGGCCGCCCGCGTCCGGTACGTCCCGGCAAAGCCGTGGATGCGTGGCAGGTAAGGCGCGAGTGGTACACATCGGGTCCACCCGCCATCCAGCCGCCCGATCCGCCTGCCCCGCCGGGAGGTCCCGATGGCTCGCGCTCGACGTGCGGCAGCGGCCGCGCTCTGCCTCGTCTCCGTTCTGACTTCGGTCGCGCTCGGCACGGCGGGGCCATCCGCGCTCTTCGGCACGGCGGGCCAATCCGCGGCCGTGCCGCTCGCGGACGTCGCCTGGAGTCCCTCGACGCTCCTCGTCTCGGAGGTGTCGACAGGCGGTGTCTCGGCGAGCGACGAATTCATCGAGCTCGTGAACGCGGGGTCGGGCTCGGTGGACCTCCTGGGTCTCGAGATCGTCTATGTGACGGCCTCGGGATCGACCGTCACGCGCAAGGCAATGTGGACGGAGACGCGGCCCCTCGGGCCTGGCCAGCGCCTGCTGCTCGCGAATGCCGGCGGCGTGTACGCGTCGGTCGCCGACTCGAGCTATACGGGCGGTCTCGCCGCGACGGGCGGGACGGTCGTCCTCCGACCGGTCGGCGGCGCACCGATCGACGCGATCGGTTGGGGCGACGCCACGAACGCCTTCGTCGAGGCCATGCCCGCGCTGCCGCCGCCGGCCGGTTCCAGCACGGAGCGTCGGCCCGGCGGCACGGCCGGCAATGCCACCGATACCAACGACAACGCCGCTGACTGGTTCGTCCAGGCGTCACCCTCACCGCAGAACCTGCTCGACCCGCCGGTTCCGGCTCCAAGTCCGGGACCGAGTGGTTCGCCTGCGCCGTCCGGGACGCCGGGTGCCAGCCCGCCACCGTCAGGGCCGCCGACACCCGGGCCGACACCCGGGCCGACCGTCCCACCGACGGCGGTTCCGACCTCCAGCCCACAGCCGACAGCGACCGTGAATCCGTCGCCCTCGCCGACAGGGACCCCGGTGCCGCCTGCCACAGCACCGCCGACCCTGGCACCGACGCCCGTGCCTCCTGCGTCGCCAAGCCCGACGCCCACCCCGGAACCGTCGGCGTCGCCGACTGTCTCGCCAAGCCCGAGGCTGACCCCGGCACCGACGCCGTCTGCCTCCTCGACACCGACCGCCGCCCCGACGGTCCCGCCGCCGCCTGCATCGCCCAGTCCGACGTCGACACCGACGCCGCTTGCTTCGTCGAGCCCGACCCCGGCACCGAGCCCGACCCTGGCACCGACATCGCCGAGCCCGACCTCGTCTCCCTCGCCGCTCCCGTCCGCGCCGCCCGCGCCGTCCGCCGATCCGGCTCAGCCCATCGCGGTGGTCCGGGCGATGCCGTCCGGTGCCGAGGCGACGATCGAGGGCATCCTGACCACGCGGCTCGGTGCGCTCGAAGCCGGACGCGAGGCGTTCGTGCAGGACTCGGGAGCCGGCATCGCCCTCTACCTGGACGCTCCGGCCGCGGAGGCGTGGGCGGCCGGGACCCGCGTTCGAGCTCGTGGCACGGTCGACAGCCGATACGGCCAGGCAACCCTGCGGACGTCTGCCGGGGACGTCCTCGCGCTCGAACCGGGCGATCCGCCGGCGCCCGTGCCAGCCGGAACCGGCGCCATCGGCGAGGCCCTCGAGGGCCTGCGGGTCACCGTCTCGGGCGCCACGGTGGGCACGCCGTCGACCCTTGCCGACGGCCTGGCGCTGTGGGTCGATGACGGCACGGGCAGCGCGCGCGTGATCGTCTCGCCGGAGGCGCTGGGCTGGCTGGCCGTGCCGGCCGGCACGCTCGTCACGGTGAGCGGGCCCGTCGGTCAACGGGACAGCTCTGGCACCGGTCTGGCCGGTCATCGCGTTCACGCAACCGAGGTCGGTGACTTCGCGGCTGCCCCGCCGCCGGATCCAACGCCAACGCCGACGCCAACGCCCCTGCCCACTGTGATGATGGGCTCGTGGCGGACCGCAGGCCAGGGCCTGACCCGATTGCCCACCGGCTCCGTGCCCAGAGGTTGACCTGTCGACCCGGTGCTGCGCCGCCACGAGCCGCGACGAACCGGGTGAGCAGTGACCTGATAGGAGGCCGGCTGAAGCCCCGTCACAGTGCTGTCCGCCCGCCCGGTCGGCGCGCCATCGGCCCGATCGCACCGGAAGGAGAACGATGGTGAGGACCACATTGACACAGCCCGCGTCGAGCGGCGTGGTCGTGGGCGTTGACACCCACAAGGACACTCACGTTGCCCGGGCCAAGGATGCCCTTGGCCGGCGCGTCGGGGAGCAGCTCGTGCCAACCACCCCCGCCGGGCATCGTCAGCTGCTCGCCTGGGCGCGGGGCCTCGGCGAGGTGGAGGCCTTCGGGGTGGAGGGCACCGGCAGCTACGGTGTCGGCCTGGCCCGCTACCTGCGGTCGGAGGGCGAGGTTGTCATCGAGGTCATCCGCCCCGATCGCCAGGCGCGCCGTCGGAACGGCAAGTCCGACCCCGCCGATGCGGACGCCGCAGCCTCGGCCGTGCTGTCCGGGGACGCCGCCGGTCTGCCCAAGGGTGCCGACGGCCAGGTCGAGATGATCCGGACCCTCCGCGTCGCTCGCTCCACGGCCATCAAGGCTCGCACGCAGGCCGTCAATGCGCTGAAGGCGCTGGTCGTTACCGCCCCCTCGGACCTCCGGGAGCAGCTGCGAGCATCGTCGACGACGCGCCTGGTCTACGCCTGCGCGCGCTTGCGCCCAGGGGAGCTGGTCGATCCGACGGCCGCCACCAAGGTCGCGCTGCGAAGCCTCGCGACACGCTACGAGGCGCTCGAGGCCGAGCTGGAACGGCTCGACGGCGCGCTCGCCCGGCTCATCGGGGAAGCCGCGCCCGAGCTCGTCGCTCGCTTCGGGGTCGGCCCGGACTCGGCGGGCGCACTCCTCGTGGCCGTCGGCGACAACCCCGGCCGGCTCCGTTCCGAGGCCGCCTTCGCCATGCTCTGCGGCGCCTCGCCGATCGAGGCGTCGTCGGGCAAGATCGCCCGCCACCGTCTCAACCGAGGCGGTGATCGTCAGGCCAATGCCGCCCTCTACCACGTCGTGATGTCCCGGCTCCGTTGGCACAAGCCGACCCAGGACTACATGGCCCGACGGACCACGGAAGGCAGGACCAAGCGCGAGGTTATCCGCTGTCTCAAGCGCTACGTCGCGCGCGAGGTATACCTCGCGCTCAAGGGCATGGCGTCGAATCGGGTGACCACGACCTTGGCGCATGCGGTTGCCTGACGAGTCGACCCTGAGGCCGTTGACATCCATAGGAGGGTCAACC
>JAABUS010005791.1_pt1 | contig 15785 bp, 19 predicted proteins | sample 5560161 | NCBI WGS metagenome assembly JAABUS01 (sample SAMN10711885, study PRJNA513376) | rock metagenome | isolation source: Antarctica rocks | place: Antarctica: Victoria Land, Trio Nunatak nord | collected 2016-01-04
ACGATCCTGCACTCCGACAGGGGCAGCCAATTCCGCTCCAAGAAGGTGGTTCGGCTGCTCAAGCACAACGGCCTGCGCGGCTCCATGGGCCGCGTGCGGCGACAATGCCGCCATGGAGTCGTTCTTCGCCTTGTTGCAGAAGAACGTCTTGGACACCAAGCGCTGGGAGACCCGCGAGGAGCTGCGCCTGGCAATCGTGGTCTGGATCGAGACCCGCTACAACCGACGCCGCCGGCAACGCCGCCTGGGCAAGCTCACCCCAGTCGAATATGAGACCATCTACACAGCCGCAAACGCGGCCTGAGAACCACCCACCCCGAGTGTCAACCAAACCGGGGGCAGTCCCCGGTCCGGTGGATGAGTACGTGAAACGTAAGTTGCAGCCGTTCGGGGAGACGATGCCTTGGCGCTCGTTCTTCAGGATCTTTGCTCCCATCGTCGACCGGGCGGGCCGGTTTGTTCCTGGGCACGAGGCCACCGTGTTCGCGATGGGCCCAGCTCGGGTCGGTTTCGTCATGTGTTATGAGGTCGCCTTCGACGGCATCGTCCGCGCTTCGGTTCTCCAAGGAGCATCTCTGCTTGCCGTGCCCAGCAACAACGCCACCTTCGGCCTGTGACATGACCTATCAGCAGCTTGCGATGGATCGGGTCAGGGCAATCGAGCATGGGCGCTCGGTCGTCGTGGCCACGACCAGCGGTGTCAGCGCCATCATCAGGCCTGACGGCACCGTGATCAGCCAGACGGCTCTGTTCACCGCCGACACCCTGACCGAACGAGTCCCGTTGCGAACATCTATAACGCCTACCGACCGGCTCGGCACCTGGCCCGAGGGGCTGCTGGTGGTGGTAGCCGCGCTCGGACTGCTCGCCATCGTCCGCCGGACGTGGGTTGCACGTCAGTCTGTGCCCGGCAACGTCTTTGAGAGCTAACCATCGCACCATGAGTGCAGTACCGGGTGGTGATCGACAACAACTACAGGGTACGGGTAAGGGGCAATATCCTCACTCAATGTGGAACTGGCCGGCCGGGCTGTTCGTTGCTGTTACCGAAGGCAGCATCCGGCACGGCGAGTGCGCAAGACGCCAAGGTGCCTAGACGCAGCGAGACATCCAGGCGACTGACTGATTGTCCAGACGAAGGGTGCACGAAGTGGCAAAGCCTGCGGGTCGGGGAGTGAGCCGTCGGAAGGTACTCGGAATGAGTGGCGGCGTGGTAGGCGCTGCCGGGCTGGGGATTGGGGTCACTCAGCTGGCGCGATCGGTGCTATCTCCATCGGCTGTCGAGCCGACCTCTGCCCGGGTGGCTGCTGTGGAGGGGAACCGGGCTAGGTCGGGCCGAACCGTGCGTCACACCTTGACCGCTGCGGAGCAGTCGCTGGATCTGGGCGGTCGACAGGTCAAGACGTGGGGTTTTGGGACCTCGAGCTGGTCCGATCCTCTCCGTGTGACTGCCGGGGATGAACTGCAGGTGGCGCTGGTCAATGAGTTGCCGGAGTCCACGACGGTTCACTGGCATGGGCTGTCGCTGCGTAACGATATGGATGGCGTCCCCGACCTGACGATGGCTCCTGTCGGTGTCGGCGGCCGGTTCGACTACAAGTTCGTGGTTCCCGATCCAGGAACGTACTGGTTCCACCCGCACGTGGGCGTTCAAGCCGACACGGCGTTGTACGAGCCACTCATTGTCGACGATCCCCAAGAACAAGGGGCATACGACGATGAGGCAGTACTGATCATCGACGATTGGACCGATGGCTGGTCGGCGGCACCGCCCGCGATCTTGGCATCCGCCCAACGGGATGGCATGGCGGACATGGCAGGTATGCCAGGCATCGGGGATATGGGCATGCCGACAGCGCAGGCCCCGTTGGGGACTGACACCGGTGACGTGACCTACCCGGCGCATCTGATCAATGGAAAGGTGCCGACCGCGCCCCACGTGATCGTGGGACGCACCGGGCAGCTGTTGAGACTGCGGGTCATCAACGCCGCCTCCGACACCGGCTACCGGTTTGCGGTGAGTGGGTGTGCGATGACGGTCACACACGCGGACGGGAACGCGGTGCGGCCCATCAAGGTGGACACGATCATCTTGGGGATGGGGGAGCGATACGACGTCATCATTCAGGTCGGGGACAGGTCATCGCGGATCGTGGCGGTGCCCGAGGGAAAGGATGATCCGACGGCCAGCGCGGTCCTGCGAGTGGGCAGGACCGCGCCGCCACCAGTCACGTATCGTCCCACTGAGCTGAATTCGCGCCGATTGGACTACACCCAGCTCCTCGCTGCACCCAGCCGCCAGCTCAGCCCTAAGGTGCCGGATCGCCAGATCGAGATGGCGCTGTCGATGGCCGACGGTGGAAGAAGATGGTTGATCAATGGTCAAAGCTATGACGACCACGACCCGCTCACTGTGACCGAGGGCGAGCGGGTCCGGATCACGATGAAGAACGACTCGATGATGTTCCACCCCATGCATCTGCACGGGCATGCGTTCGCGCTAACCAACACGGCTGGGACGGGCGCCCGCAAGGACACCGTCAACGTGCTCCCCATGCAAACGGTCAGTATTGATCTTGACGCCGACAACCCCGGCCAATGGCTAGCGCACTGTCACAACACCTACCATGGTGAGCTCGGCATGATGACCACGATGTCCTACGTCCAATGAGCACATCCAGCCACCTGCCACCGAGAGACTTCAGGCAAAGATCAACGCAAACACCCACAGACCCACGGCTGGGTTCGTAATGCCGGCCGGTATCGACTCGGCGACAGCACAGGTCGGTGCGCAACCCAAGTGAACGCGAATGCAGACCGCACCATGGTGACCCAATGACCGTGTTTCGACTCAACCGGTGCATCGGCACAGCCGCTGCCGTCGCCCTCGTGGCCCTGCTCGCTGGGTGTGGTGCCGGGCGTCAGGTGCAAACGGAACCGTCGGACTCGTCGGTGTTCGGTTCCGGCAAGTCGGTCACCTTGGTGAAGGTTGCCGATCGCACGATGGCCGGGGTCGCTGCCGGGCCGATGCTGGGCGGCAACCAGCGGCTGTCCACCGACAGCTTCCCAGGCAAAGTGATCGTGATCAACATCTGGGGATCGTGGTGCAGCCCCTGCCGTAAGGAAGCTCCCGATCTTGCCGCTGCTAGCAAGACGACAGCGAAGACAGCTCAGTTCATTGGCGTCGATATTCGCGACGACTCGGCCTCGGCGCAAGCGTTCGTCCGTGCCTTCAAGATTCCCTACCCCAGCATCGAGGACCCCGATGCAGCCCAGCTGGTGAAGCTGTCTCCCGATCTCCCCATTATCGGCGTTCCCACCACGTTGCTGGTGGATCCGAAGGGCCGGACCGCCGCTCGTATCGTTGGCCCGATTACCCGTAGCAGCTTGATCGACATGATCAACGATGTCGCGGCAGGAAAGTAGGCGGTGACCCTGGCCAACGCGATAACGCTTCGGCTGCGCCGGCCTGACACAGTAACCTGCGCCGGCGTGGACGAATGATCGACGCTCTCGGCCGGTGGGCTCAGGCTGCCGCCAGCGGATCGATGCTGATCGCGCTGCCGGTGGCACTCTTGGCAGGGGTGGTGTCGTTCTTCTCACCTTGCGTGGTCCCACTACTCCCCGGCTACGTGTCCTACGCCGCGGGGATGGGCGCAACTGACGTCGTCGAGGGGCGAGGACACAAGGGCCACATGCTAGCCGGGATGGTGCTGTTCGTGCTCGGGTTCACGGCCGTCTTTGTGGGCGCCGGAGTGGCGTTCGGCGCCGTAGGCACCTTGCTGATCCGCCATCAGCACCTCATCACCCGCATCGCCGGGGGCGTCACGATTGTGATGGGCCTGGCGTTCGTGGGCGTCCTGCCGCTGGGACGTCGTGAGGCACGGCTACAACACCTCCCGGCGGTCGGGCTGGCCGGCGCCCCCATTCTGGGTGTCGTTTTCGGGTTGGGCTGGACCCCGTGTATCGGCCCCACCTTGGCTGTGATCTTGACCCTTGCCCTGACCCAAGGCAGTGCTGTCCGCGGTGGATTCTTGGCCCTAGTGTACTCGCTGGGGTTGGGGATCCCGTTCGTGGTGGCCGGCGTCGCCTTCGCCAAGATGGCGCGAACTGTCGCGTTTATGCGCCGGCATCAGTTGATGCTGCTCCGCGTCGGCGGTGCCTTGATGACTATCGTCGGGGCCCTCCTCCTTGTCGGGGTCTGGGATCGGCTAGTGGCTGACCTACGTCAATGGGTTTCCGGATTCGGGACGATCATCTGATGAGAAGGGATCAGATGAGACTCCTGCGATGGGCCTGGGCCCAGCTGACCTCGATGCGCACCGCGCTGATCCTGCTCTTCGCGCTCGCCCTCGCCGCGATCCCCGGGTCGATGGTGCCGCAGCGCGACACCGACCAGTTCAAGGTGTCGGACTTCCTCAAGCAGCACCCCACGCTGGGGCCGATCTACGACAAGGTCGGGCTCTTCCACGTCTTCACCTCGCCGTGGTTCTCCGCGATCTACCTGCTGCTGTTCGTCTCCCTGGTCGGCTGCATCATCCCCCGGATCGCGGTCTACGCCCGGGCGGTCCGGGCCCAGCCACCGGCTGTGCCGCGCCGGCTCGCCCGGCTCCCCGGCTACACCAAGACGACCACCGAGCTCGCACCGGCTGCGGCTGTCGACGCGGCCGAGCAGGCGCTGCGGATCAAGCACTACCGGGTGGTACGCCGAGACACCGACGACGGCACGACGCTCAGCGCCGAACGCGGCTACTTCCGCGAGGCCGGCAACCTGGTCTTCCACACCAGCCTGCTGTTCCTGCTGCTGGGCGTTGCGATCAGCAACCTGTGGGGGTTCCGCGGTGACAGCGTCGTGGTCGTCGGGCAGGGCTTCTCCAACACCTTGACGCAGTACGACGACATCACCGCCGGCGCAGCCTTCAACGAGAGCGGTCTCGCCCCGTTCACCGTGAAGCTGGACAACTTCGTGGCCGACTACGAGACCGGACCAGTGCAGACCGGCGCCGCCCGGCTGTTCCGCGCCGACGTCACCGTGACCCCCGAACCCGGCGCCACGCCGCAGAAACAGACCTTCGAGGTCAACCATCCGCTGAACATCACCGGTACTACGGTCCACCTGACAGCCCATGGCTACGCGCCGCGGGTGACGGTCACCGACGGTAACGGCGACCTCACCTTCTCCGGGCCGGTGGTGTTCCTGCCCCAGGACAGCAATCTCACCTCGTACGGTGTGATCAAAACCCCAGACGCTCGGCCCGAGCGGCTGGCGTTCACCGGCTTCTTCTTGCCCACGGCAGCAGTCGATCAGAAGGGCCCGCGGTCGGTGTTTCCCGGGCCGCTCAACCCGCTGCTGCTGCTCAACGGCTACTACGGCCCGCCCAGGGCAGAGACCGGCCAGTCGGAGAACGTCTACACCCTCAACTCCACCGGTCTCACCCAATTTCGCAACGCAGCCGGCACCGACCTGCTGCGGATGACACTGGCGCCAGGCCAAACCATCAAGCTGCCGGACGGGAAGGGCAGCATCACCTACGACGGCTACGACCAGTGGGTCAAACTGCAGATTTCGCGCACCCCCGGACTGCCCGTCACCCTCACCGCCATCGGTGCAGCGGTACTCGGGTTGTGCCTGTCGCTGTTCATCCGGCCGCGCAGGATCTGGGTCCGCGCAACCTCGCTCCCCCAGGGGAATGATCAAGGCGACAAGGACGATGAACACGACTCGATCGAACACACACCTACCGGTACGGTGTTCGAGGTCGGTGGACTCGATCGTGCGGATGCGCGAACGGGCCTGACCGACGAGATCGGTCAGCTCACCGAGCTGGCCGCGCCACCTGACAGCCCACCCCGGGAGACACCGTGAGCACCTACTCCAGCCTGGCGCTGGTGACCGCAGCCGTGCTGTACCTGCTGGCGGTGATGGCGCACGCTGCCGAGTGGTCGTTCGCGCGACGGGTGAACCTGTCGAACGCGGTGGTCGCCGACGAGCGGGTGCTGGTCTCAGCCGGCGGCTCGGAGCTGCCGGATCGGCCGACCGTCATCGAGGCAACGCCGGCCAACGACTCGGCCCGGGACACCAACCAGCGGGTCGAGCTGTTCGGACGCCTCGGGCTGACGTTGACCGTGATGGGCTTCGTCGCCGCGGTGCTCGGAGTGGTGCTCCGCGGAGTCGCAGCCGGGCGGGCGCCGTGGGGCAACATGTACGAGTTCATCACCGCGGCTTTCGTCTTCGTCGTCGCCGCGTACCTGGTGATGGTCGCGAAGTGGGGGATGCGCTGGCTCGGTCTCGGTGTCGCGATGTTGGCTGCGGTCGGCAACGGTCTGGCGGTCACCGTGTTCTACGTGAACATCGGCCCGCTGGTTCCGGCGCTGCACTCGGTCTGGTTCCTGATCCACATCGTCGCCGCGGCGATCTCCGGGGCTGCGTTCAACATCGGTGGCCTCGCGTCCATCCTGTATCTGATCAAGGGTCGGGCCGAGCGCAAGGAGTCGGTCTCGGGGTATTTGACCACGCGGTTGCCCAGTGCCCGTCGGCTGGACACCATCGCGTACCGGTTCCACGCCTTCGCGTTCCCGCTGTGGACGTTCACCGTCACCGCGGGGGCGATCTGGGCGCAGTACGCGTGGGGTCGGTTCTGGGGCTGGGATCCCAAGGAGACCTGGGCGCTGGTCACCTGGGTGATCTATGCCTGCTACCTGCACGCCCGGTCGACCGCCGGTTGGCGGGGCACCGGCGCCGCGATCATCGGCATCATCGGACTGGTCTCGTTCTGGTTCAACTTCATCGGCGTTAACCTGCTCTTCACGGGCATGCACTCCTACGCCGGCATCTGAACCACCAAGACTCAACTACCCGCTCTATATGCACTATTGATCTTCATGCGCGTTTGCTGGTTCCCGAACCACTCGCAACTGCTGGCATGCTCGGCGGACGCGACCCATGAGGCGCTTGACTGTTACGACCGGTCTGCTCGCCGCTGGCGCAGGCGACGACAGCGCCACCTTGAGCAAGGTCGTCGGTGAGCCCATAGTGGTGTCGCTGTGGCACTTTTCCGGCCGGGAAGTCGTTACGTTGGTGAGTTCCGTTTGATCGGGTGTTCTTGTCTACGTCTAGATCGGGAGACGAGGAGACCGCCTGCCTACGCCAGGTCGGTCTCACGTGTTTCGATCGACGTCCTACTGGAGGTTCAGCGATAATGGCAAGACAAGATCATGGCGCCAACGCATCGTCATGGCGCAGATGGCTTCCTAGGCGGCGAAGCAACCTGACGGCAGCCGAGCGGCTACGAGCCGACAGACAACGGCAGCTGAATCGCCAACTCCGTTTCTGGACCCCCGCACGGTTACTGGGATGGGCCCTGGTGGCTATCGGTGTTCTCGTTGGTCTGGTTCATTGGCTTGCACATCTGGGATGGCGCCCAATCCCTTTGACCATGGGCTGGCAAGATCTGGTTCTTGGCTACCCGATGGCGGGGGCAATCATCGTGGCGGCAGCGGTCTTCTTGGGCCGAAAGAGCAGACATACCTGACTGCTCGATGTCGATCTTGGTCTGCAGCCGGTGCCCCTGTCGATCAATTCCGCACAGGATTGCCAGTCATCGTGGTCTTGGTGCCGTTGATGAAGGTGCGGATCTTGATCATGAGGTCGCGCACGGAGCGGAAGGTGCCGTGGTGGATGGCTTGGCGTTCGATGATCCCGAACCAAACTTCGACCAGATTCAGCCATGATCCGGAGGTGGAGGTGAAGTGGACCTGGACCCTGGGGTTCGCGGCCAGCCAGGCCTTCACCTTCGGGTGCTTGTGGGTGCCGTAGTTGTCCATGATCAGGTGTAGCTCGGTCCCGTCGCCTGGGTCGGGGTAGGTGCGGGCGACGTGGCGCAGGAACACCAAGAACTCTTGGTGGCGGTGTCTGGGTCGGCAGATCCCGGTGACCTCGCCGGTGGCGATCTCCAAGGCGGCGAACAAGGTGGTGGTGCCGTCACGCACGTAGTCGTGGGTGCGCTTCTCGGGCCAACCCGGCTGCATCGGCAACGTCTTCTGCGTTCGGTCCAACGCCTGGATCTGGGACTTCTCGTCCACGCTGAGCACGACCGCGTTCTGTGGCGGATGCAGGTACAACCCGACGACGTCGGTGACCTTGGCGACCAGCTCGGGGTCGGTGGAGAACTTGAACGTCTCCGCCCGCCAAGGCTGGACCCGGTGATGACGCCAGGTCCGCAGCACCGTCGACGCGTCGATCTGGAGATGGTCGGCCAACAGCCGCGACGACCAGTGCGTGATCCCCAGCCTCGCCGGCAGCGGGGCCAACGTCGCAGCCAAGATCTTGGCCCGGTCCAGGGTCCTGGGCCGACCCGAGCGCCGCTCATCGCTGAGACCGGTGATGCCCGAGGTGGCATAGCGGTTGCGCCATGAGATCACCGTCTGCCGAGCCGACCCCACCCGGTCGGCGATCTCGGTGTTGCTCACCCCGTCGGCGGCCAGCAACACGATCCTCGCTCGCTGCGCGAGCCCGGCTCGGATGGATGACGAACGGGTCCACGACTCCAACAACTCTCGATCACCGGACCGAAGACCCAACGGCTGCGCACGCATTCCTCATTATCCCGCACCATCACTGTCCAACTATTTTAGACGCGCCGCACTAGTCCAATCCGCTGGTATGACCATACCCCCCGCCCGTATCTTGGACAAGAGCCAGCCGCCGACGTGGCCGACTGGCGGGGTACCCCTATGGGGTTGTGCGTGATCTTTTCGTGACTTAATGTTTGCTCCGTGTCGTGACGCCGAAGAGAGCAATCGCTTTCCGTCAGGACGCACGTTGAATCCTGCTGAGGACGCCTGGACCCACGGTCCGGTCTGCCGAAGCGGGAGCCGGGGAACCATGTTCTTGGGGTGAATCAGGCGGCACGGCCGGGAGGACCCGTGTTGCTCGTAGGGCTAACCTTTCCGGCCCGAATCCGTCAGCTCACCCGGCAGGCGTCGTTAAGCGAAAGGTTCGTACGCGTGTTGTCACGCTCTCGCGGAGCCATGCGCTCCGTTGTCGGTCTGGTCGGCTCCGCCACCCTGGCCCTTTCACTGGTCTTCTTCGTCAGCCCCGCTCAGGCAGACCCGGACCAGCCCACCACCGTCGCGGAGGCGCAGACCCTCGTCAACAAGTTGAACGACGAGGCCGCCGTCATCGACCAGGACTACGCGGATGCGCAGGCCCGGATGGCGACGAGCCAGAAGAAGCTTGATCAGGACAACGCCGACGTCTCCGCGCAGGAGGCCAAGGTCGCCGGGATGCGTAGCCAGGTGGCGCAGATCGCCCTGGCGAACTTCCAGCAGAAGGACGCCGGCACCACGATCGCGTTCCTCAGCAGCAAGCAGGACGCGTTCTTCAGCAAGCTGTCGACGATGCAGAAGGTGTCGTCCAACCAGTTGACGGTGCTCCAGTCGTTCCAGGCCGGGCAGGCCAACCTGACCGACATGAAGGTCGCCGCGGAGACCGAGGTCGCCAACCAGACCAAGGCCAAGGCCGACATGGTCGCCGCGAAGTCGAAGTCCGACGGAAAGATCGCCGAGGCCAAGGCCGCGCTGGCCGGGCTGACCGAGGCCGAGCGCAAGAAGATCGCCGAGCAGGAGGCGGCCGCCAAGGCTGCCGACGAGGCTCGTGCGGCACCGGCTGCCCGAAGCAACCGGTCGACCGAACGGCCGACAGGGCAAACAACACCAATAAGACGCCCAAGAGCGAATCGCAACCACCGACCGCGACCGGGTCCGCCTCGTCGCGTGCCACGCGTGCGGTCGCCTTCGCCAGGGCACAGGTTGGCAAGCCCTATCAGGCCGACGCCAACCGGTTCGGCCCGAACCACTACGACTGTTCCGGTCTGACCTGGTCAGCGTGGCACGCTGCGGGGGTCAACATCCCGACGGTGTCCTACACGCAGTGGAACGCCGGCAGGCCAGTCGCCAAATCGGACCTCCAGCCCGGAGACCTCGTCTTCTTCTACAAGCTGGGCCACGTCGGCCTCTACATCGGTGGCGGACAGGTGGTGCACGCCGCCAACCCAAGATCCGGCGTCAACATCGCACCGTTGAACAGCATGCCGTTCGACGGCGCGCGCCGAGTTGGCTGATCTGCCTGAGCCGGCCCCACGAACGCGTGGATACGAATTCAAATCGATCGCGATCGTGTCCGCCATCAGCGCCCGAGCGGACATCAACGGGTTCCGCCGGACAGGGCGGTGAGGTAGCCCGGCGTTCGGCGGACCCAGTGTCTCCTCGTCATGCCGGCTCGTCGTCGGCTATGCGCACCGTCGAGAAGCGGTGTGAGACCAGAATGGTGATCGCCCCGGCAAGGCGCAGCGGATGTATAACGCCCGCCAGTTCACCATGGCCGAGATCGCCGCGTCCTGCGGCGTCACCCCGATGACGATCTACCGCCACATCCGTACCGGTCAGCCGACGGCGGCGGAATGAGATCAGGCGGGCAGGTCACGTCCGGCGCCCCGCTGGCGACTGGGCGGAGGAGCTGCTCGCCCCGTGGTCCCGGTCGGCCCCACCGCGTCGAGCACGTCGAGCAGTGCGCGGGCGAATTCGGCGGGATGGGTGATGAGCCCGACATGCCCACCGGGCAGGTCCACGATGGTCTTGCCGATGGTCGCGGCCAGCACGGTGTTGGGCTGGTAGGTGATCTGCTTCGTGGAGTCACGTCCCCCGGCCAGGACAACCCGGTCGGCGTGCACGGCCAGCGCCTCGAGGTCCACCTCGGTGCGGGTGTACTGGCGCAGCTCGCGCTCGAACCAGTACAGGATGTTCGCTGCCACCTGGGGGCTGTAGTTGGGATCCCGCGCCCGCGCCATGGCCGCGCGTTCCGGGCCGGCGGCGATCCCGTCGCCGAATTGCGCCAAGGCGGGATGGATCCCCGACCGGCGGTAGGTGTCGTAGGCGGCCTCGAAGAACGCCACCCACGCCTCGCCGTCGGGCAGCAGCGCCACCGCCGGAGGCTCGTGCGCGACAACGGTGTGCAGGACGTCGGGGTGTCGGATCAGCACCTCGAGCGCTACCAGGGCGCCCGAGCTGTTACCTATCACGATCGCCGGCTCCCGGCCTAGATGCTTGATCAGCCGTCGGACGTCGTCGGCGTCGGTGGCCAACCGCTGGTCGTAGTCCTGGGCGCCGAGGAGCTGGCTGCGGGAGAACCCCCGCCGGTCATAGGTCACCACCTGATAGGGCGCCGACAGCTCGTCGGCCAGGTTGCGGTAGCTGTCGGCTTCCCCGCTGGCCCCGGGCACCAGGACCAGCAGCGGCCCGGCACCGCGGAGTTCGTAGTACAGCCGCGCACCCGGTGCCTCAAGGACACTCATCGTGAGCCCTCGCCGTGGGCGCCGGGGATGCGGGCGGTGAAGTGTCGGGTGGCCCCGCCGGATCCGGACTCCAGTGCACCACCAACCCGTCGCGGCGACCGATCTGCTCGAGCCGGCCGGCGACGCCGCGCTGGATCCGGTCGAGGGTCTCGGTGTCGGGGGCCTCGGCGCGCAGCCGCAGCCCCAGCGGGTCCGCGCGCATGCTGCAGGCTCCCGCACCGACCGCGGCGACAAGATGCCGGTCGCCGTCGAATTCCGTGCGGATCCCTCCCGGCCCGTGAGCGAGGTGTTTACCCAGCTGAGCGAGGTAACGCTGCGCCCGATCGGTATCGACGAAGGCTTCCGAGACCGGCATGGAGGTGTTTCTTTCGGTGACGAGTGTGCGGATCGAACACCCACACATCGCCGCCGGCGGCACGTACGTCGCGGGTGGCGTCGACCACGTCGCGCCGGTTGGACGTGGTGAGGACCGCCCCCGGTGCGTCGACGACGGCCGGGATGACGCGGCTCGTCGTCTTGCCCGTACGAGGTGCCCAGATATCCAGGTGCATGTCCTCCCAGCCGCCGTACAGCTCGTCGTGTGGCGGCAGCACCGTGCGGCCGATGAGGATCCCCGGTGCGCCGGTGACACCGAGCCGCACCGCGGTCGCGGCCGCGGCGGTCCGGCGGAGCGACGCGATGTCCTTACCGCGTCCCATGTGCTGGGCGGATGGGTCGACTCGGCTCAGCCGAGCGCGTCGACGGTGCCGGGCGATCGCGATCGCGATCGTCCCGCCCACCACCACGACGGCCAGACCGATGGCCACTTCGGTCGATGCGAGTGGCCAGGCGACCTTGCCGCCCAGTACACCGAACAGCACGGCCCACGGATCCACCGGGGCGGGCGGGAGGCCGGCGAGCGCGTGGCCGGCGTGCGCTGCGGCGTAGATGATCGCCAGCGTCACACCGGCGAGGCCGATCAGCCCCAACACCAAGATGGTTTGGGCATTGTGCCCGGCCCGGCTGGGGTAGCTCAGTCCCCATCTGTGTTCTCCTGTCCGTGTGCCCACAGCGCGTTGGTGTTGTGCAGCTTGAACTCCTTCGGAGTGAGCTGGACCTGTACCGGGATGCCCGGCCGGCCGCCAACCTTGATCAGGAACTTCCCGACGCCTGGCCGCTGTCCCTGCCGGCCAGTCTTGGGATCCCACTGAGCCGGCGCAATCCAGCTGGCCAGCATCGTTTCCTCCGCGCTCGACAGTTGGTTGGCGAGGTTGAGCATGGGCATCTCTCGTCGCGGCAGACCCGCCGCGACAACCATTCCCGACCGCTCCACCAGTCCGATTGCCTTGTCGCGATCTTCCTCACTCAGCGAGGTGAGATCGCTCATGGTGTGGCTCGCCATCGCCATACCGATGCCCCAGGCCCGGTTGAGGCGGGTCAACGAGTCGAGCCGATCGACCATGCCGTGCCCCGCGCGCAGCGCTTGCCACAGCTCGTCTAGGACGAGGAGGTACTTACGCTTCGGCGCCAAGCCGGCCTCGGCCAGCGCGGCGGCTGTGTTGACCGTCCCGAACCCGCTCGACCAGCAGGCCAGCAGCGCAGCTGCTCGGCGGTCGGTCTCGGTGATCGGAATGGAGGAGATGTCGTACCCACCGGCCGGTCGAGCTTCATCGGATCCGATGTCGGCCGGCCGAACATGTCACCGATGTCGCCGCTCACCATCGCCATCAGCGAAGCCTCCAGCGATTCGGTGATCTGCTTGTACCTGTCCAGGTTGCCGCGGTCGAGGGCGACCGATCTCACCGTCTCCGGTGCCTCCTGGATGACCCGGAGCAGATCCTTGAGCACGGGGACCGGCCCGTCGCGGTGGTGGTCGTCGAGGACGCGTAACGCGCGATCCAAGATCGCTTCCTCACGGTCGGTCGGTGCCTGGCGTCGGCTGATCGTGATGAGTGCAGCGACGAAATCTTGGCCGCGACAGCGGCGGACACTACTGTCGAAAGGGTGCGATTCGTGGTGTGTGGTGAGGCATTGATCGATCTCGTCCGGTCATACGGTGCCGGCGCGGCAGGACCGGGAACCGGCGGGCACTTCAGCTCCGCCTGGCAGGCCCAGTCCGCCGGCAGTCCGCTGAACACGGCCGTCGCCCTGGGTCGACTTGGCAACGACGTCCAGTTCCTCGGTCGGCTGTCCACCGACGCGTTCGGGCAGCAGCTGGTGCGGCACCTCGTCGACTGCCAGGTCGCTCTCGACCTTGCCTGCACCACGGTTGAGGCCACCTCGATCGCGGTCGTCAGCCTGGACGGACAGGGAAAGGCGGCGTACTCGTTCCACTTCGCCGGCACCGCGAACTTCGGCTGGCAACCGGCCGAGCTGCCGCGGCTGGGTTCGGGGGACTGGCTGCACATTGCCTCGCTGGCGACGATCGTCGAGCCGGGCTCGGCCGTCCTGCTCGACTGGCTGACCGGTGTGCAGGTGCCCATCTCCTATGACATCAACGTCCGGCCGACCGTGATCCCCGACCCGGCGCGATACTGGCGGACCGTCCTGCCGTGGCTGCAGATCTGTGGCGACAAGAAGGGTCTGGTCAAGGCGAGCGACGACGACGTGATGTTCCTCGCGCAGGGGTCACCCGACACCGCGTCGGTGACCTCGCCGCTCGAGGTAGCCGGCATCTGGGTGCATCGGCTCGGGCTGGAGCGGTTCGTGGTCACTCTTGGCCCGGCTGGTGCGGCCTCGGTCGAGGCGGACGGCACCGTCGTGCGGGTCCTGGGTCATCACGCCGACGTCGTCGACACGGTCGGAGCCGGCGACACCTTCACCGCCGGCCTGCTCGACGCCTGGGCAGCAGGATCCTCGATCGACGATGCCCTGGCCCGCGGGGTAGCTGCTTCGGCCATCGTGGTCACCCGGTCCGGCGCACAGCCGCCCACCCGGTCAGAGCTCGACACCTTCACCGGGCGCACTGCGCCGGCCGGCAGGCGATGAGCGGTAGGGTCCAAGCATGGTGGTCGCGCTGCACTCGGTGCTCAAGCCAGGTCACGAACAGGCGTACGTTCATGATCATCTCCAGATCCCGGCCGACCTCGCGGCCTCGTTCGAACGGGTCGGGATCCACAACTGGACGATCTGGCGGAGCGGACGCGACCTGTTCCACCTGGTCGACTGCGATGACTACCTCGCCGCAGCGGATGCGCTGGACTCCGATCCTGCCAACCACGCCTGGCAGGCACTGATCGGGGAGCACGTCGAGGGGTTCGTCGTCGAAGGCGACGGCCACGCAGGGGAGCTGCTCGCGCAGGTGTGGACGCTGGCCGACCAAACGGCAGCCGAACCGTCCTGACCCGACGTGCGGTGTCCAGCTCAGCCCGTCGTGGTACCTCCTGGCACCAGAGATGTTCCGACATCGCCACCGCGGGCCGCAGCCGAGAGTGACCGTACGGCCTGCTCGCCGCGATCCGCCGCTGGCTGTGTCCCGTCGGGCTCGGTCAGGTAGAAGGTGTCCAGTGCCTGGCCGGCCAGGGTGCTGATGTGAGCCGACCGCACGGCTAGCCGGCACTCGCTCAACGCCGAACCCAGCGCCCACAACAGCCCGGTCCGGTCCGCTGCCCTGACCTCGATCACGGTGGCGGTCGAGCTCGCGTCGTGCAGCAGCCGGACCACTGGCTCGGTGGCGGGACGGCTACGCAGCTCGCGTCGGCGCACCGCCGCCAACGCATCGGTGTCGCCGGACTCGAGTCGCTCCAGCTGGTTCACTAGGTAGGCGGGATCGGGTAGGTCGCCGCGGGTCAGCTTGTCCACCCGCCAGGTGTTCACCGCGATCGGTGCCGTCTGGTCCGACCCTTCCGTCTGGTCGCGGGGATCGACCGTGGCCAGCAGAGCCGACCGGATGGAAATCCGGTGCTGGACGAAAAGTCCGGCGGTCTGGGCGAACAGGCCCAGGTGGTCGGTCGCCGCGACGGTGATCTCCACCCCGCCAGGGCGGGGGTCGTAGCGAACCCGCGGTTTGCGGTCGAGCGCCACCGACCGCGCCAGCCCGAGATCGACGGTCGCCGACTCGGTCGCGGTCATTGGCTGCTCGTCCAGGTGGGCCAGCGCACGCTCGGTCAGCCCGTTGATCAGCTGCGCCCGCCAGCTCGACCATGCCGCCGGCCCGGCCGCGCAGGCATCGGCCTCGGTCAGGCAGCGCAGCATCGTCAGCACGTCCGGGTCGTGGTCGACCGCAGCCAGCAGCTGGGACATGGTGGCTGGATCGGCATGATCACGGCGGGTGGCGAGCTCGGCCAGCGTCAGGTGATGTCGGACCAGACCGGTGACCCGTCGGACGTCGGGTTCGGGATAGCCGAGATCGGTCATCACCTGAGCAGCGATCGGCGCACCCACGTCGGAATGGTCAGAACCGGCCCACGCGCTCGGCACACCGTCGGTCGCCGGCATGGTGACCTTGCCGATGTC
>JAABUS010005794.1_pt1 | contig 15782 bp, 14 predicted proteins | sample 5560161 | NCBI WGS metagenome assembly JAABUS01 (sample SAMN10711885, study PRJNA513376) | rock metagenome | isolation source: Antarctica rocks | place: Antarctica: Victoria Land, Trio Nunatak nord | collected 2016-01-04
CGCACCAACCGCGGCTCTGGACGTGGTAGGCGTAGATGCCCCGCACGATGGCGGGGGAGTCCGCGGCGGTGTAGTCGTTGCTGCCGGCCGTGTGGTGCACGAACACACCCTGGATGGTGGTGCCCCACGGCGGGTCCCAGCACCCTCCCCGCAGGGAAGGATCTGCACCCCACTGCTCCCGGGAGATGACGGGAGGCGCCCCAAGCAGGTTCGCGCTCGGTGTGGTGGTTGAGAGGGCCGACGGGGCTGCCTCGGTGTCTGAGGTCGAGGAGCCGGGGTTGATCAAGTCCACCTTGACGCCCTCCGGAGCTCCGGTCGGGGAGTACACCCGGATCTCAACGCCCCCGGCGTGGTCGACCCACAGTGGGGCGGTGCCGTCCCTGGCGTCTGTCTCCTCGCGGGACGTCGGGCCTTCTTCTGGGTCGACATCGAGCTGCTTCCACCCACTCCACGCCGTGCCGTGGTGGAAGCGGCTTTCGACCGTCACACCGTCAGGGGCAGTTCCCGCTGTCCACGTGACACCGATCATGCGGAACCTCGAGGTAGAAGCGTCCCGCAGCCGCGCGACGACCTCCATCCCGTGGTTGTCACGCCGAAGTGCGGACGAGACGGCGGGGACCGGTAGGGCCTCGATGGACGGATGCACAGGCTTGGCAGCCGGTGTTGCTCGGATGGGCTGCGTCGGCAGCGTCGCTGCTGCCGACGCGGTTTGTAGTAGGGCGGCGGCCACTGCGGACGCAAGCAAGAGGCAGGTGGCCCGAGGTGACCCTAGATGGCTTGAGACTGACACGTGCCCTCCCCTAGCGAGAGATGGAGGGACCACCCCAACGACCATGAGGTCGCCAGTGAGAGATCGCGCCAAGTTGTGGTGGGACTGGTTGGTTGACGAGGCTGCGAGCGCAGCGGGTACTGCTCGGCGCGGTCATTTGGCCAGCCGAGCAGCGGCTTCGGCCACGAGGAACTCCTACGGAAGGTAATTGATTAGGTACCGAGAGTAATCGTAACGGGTAACGCAAAGTAATCAAAATGACGCTAAGTAATATCAGGATGGACGAATCGGCTGAGTTGGCGCAGGCACCCTTCAGGGCCCAGGCGGACGGCCGTCCACCGGAAGCAGCAGAACGAAGTGTGCGCCGCCGTCGCTGTCGGCGAGCTCCAGACTTCCGTGGTGGCGTTCGGCAATGGCCCGGGCGATCGCCAGGCCCAGGCCGGTGCCACCGCTCGCCCTGGACCGCGACGCATCTGCCCGGTAGAACCTGTCGAACACCCGATCCCTCTCCTCGGGCGGCACACCGGGACCGTCGTCTTGGACGTCGAGGCGAGACTGCAGGTTGTCACTCGAGGCGGTGAGACGCACGGATGCCTTGGCGTGTTTCACCGCGTTATCGACAAGGTTTCGGACCAGCCGGCGGAGCTCATCGCGGTTGCCTCGAACGGGTGCTCCCGAGACGTTGGACGTGTCGAGACTGACGGCAGCGGTTGATCGTGAGCGGGCTGCCTCCTGAAGCACGATGTCGTCCAGGTCCAACGGGCTAATCTCGCGAGACGGCCGGTTGTCTCGTTCTAGGGCGAGGAACAGCAGGTCCCGCACCAGCCGCTCCATCCGCTCGCTGTCGGACAGCAGTTGACCCGCGATGGCCGGCCAGTCGGCGCTCCCCGGATATGTCAGGGCCACTTCGAGCTCGGTGCGAAACGCTGCCAGCGGGCTCTGCAGCTCGTGCGACGCGTCGGCAACGAACTCGCGCTGTCGCTGGCTCGCCGACTCCAGCCGGTCAAGCATCTGGTTCATGGTCGCCGCGAGCCGTCCCACCTCGTCGTCGGTGCGGGGCACCGGCACCCGACGATGGAGTGCCTTGTCCGAGATCGTGGCCACCTCCGCACGGATGTCCTCGACCGGACGCAGTGCTCGGCCGATCACGAGCCACGTACAGAAGGCCAACAGTGCCAGCATGGCCGGAAGGCCCACGACGAGGGACCGCCGAAGCGCCCACGACGCTTCTCCGACGACCTCGAGGCTGGTGCCGACGTACACGGTGGCGGGGCCGCTCCGGGTCTGCGCCGTCAACACCCAGACGCGGTAGTCCTCGGTCTCGCTGCCGTCCGGAACGTCGGTGAGCGTACGGAGGACCGGGACAACCCCGGCCGGGCGGAATGTCGAGATCGGATCTTTGCCCCGGATGTTGGGTGAGGCCGCGACGACGTGACCCGAGCTGTCGACGACCTGCGCGACGCTGTCGCCATCCACGTTCGTGAGCACCGAGGGAAGCGATTCATCGGCAGCGAGAGCAACAAGGTCGACGGCGCGTGCCTGGGCGAGCCCATCCCCCCTGCTGGTCAAAGACCGGTCCAGAGTCACCACGAGCAAGACCCCGCCGAGTGCAAGAGCCACTCCCACCACGGCGGTCGCAAGGACTGTGGTGCGGGCGCGCAACGAAGTCCGCCGCCGGTTCCTGTCAGCCACCGTCAGGGTCCAGCCGGTAGCCGACGAGGCGGACGGTCTGCAGGCTCGCGCGTCCGAACGGCTCGTCGATGCGTTGACGCAGCTGGCGGACGTAGACCTCGACGATGTTGTGGTCACCCTCGAAGGCGAAGTCCCACACGTGCTCGATGATCAGGGTCTTCGAGAGCACCTCGCCGGCCCGGCGAAGCAAGAACTCGAGGAGGGAGAACTGGCGGGGAGTCAGCGTGAGGAGGGTGTCTGCGCGCCACACCTGATGCGTGGCAGGGTCTAGCCGCAGGTCGCCGGCGGTCAGCACGGTCGGGCGCTCGTGTCGGCCGCGCCGCAGCAGGGCTCGCAGACGAGCGAGCAGCACCAGGTAGGAGAACGGCTTGGAAAGAAAGTCGTCAGCCCCGACGTCGAGCGAATGGGCTTCTTCGTCAGCTCCGGTCTTTGCGGTGAGCATCAGGATCGGGGTCCAGTCACCGGCATCCCGCAGCGTGCAGCACAGGGCGTCTCCGCTTAGCTCCGGAAGCATCGAATCGAGCACCATCGCGTCGTACCTGTTCTGAGTCGCCAGCCACAGCCCTTCGGCGCCATCAAGGGCGACGTCGACGGCGTACCCCTCGCTCTCGAGCCCGCGCTTCACCGCACCCGCCATCTGCTTGTCGTCCTCGACAACCAGGATCCGCATGGCCACACAGTGGCATGCAGTGGCTGAATGCGCACTGAACGCCCGCTGAGTCGGGCGGCCAAAGCGCAGTGCTTCAGCGTGGCTTCAGCCTTCACCGCCCATCATGAGTCCATGACTACACCTCACCCTCAGCGAGGCTGGAGCCAGCAGCCACGGAACACAAGTACTACGCGAGAGGTGTGGGCGTGGTCCTCGAGGTCTCCCTGAAGCAGCAGGACCGCACGGAACTAGTCAGCATGACCAACCTAGAGAAGGAGTGATCCGGATGAGGAAACGCGACGCTGGAGTCGCTGCGGCCCTCGGCGTAGCCGCGGCCGTGACGATCGGTGGAGTGGCCGCGGCCGGCGGCGGAGACGACGGTGACGCAACCGTCGACTCGCACCAGGCAGACGTGGCGAAAGCCGCCGCGCTGGAGGCCACGAACGGTGGAACCGCCAACTCGGTCGAGCGCGACTCGGAGAACGGCGCCACCTGGGAGGTGGAGGTGACGCGCACCGACGGCACCACCGTCGATGTACGGCTCGACGAGAGCTACGGCCTGGTCGTCATCGAAGGCGACGACGAGAACAACTAGACGACCTCTCTACCTCGAAACCGGCATCGGGCGGGCTGCGAGACCAGTGCACGGGCGTAATGCCGCCCAGCGGGCGATGGCATCTTCGGCCGTCTCGCCGGTGACGCGGATCGGCAGGCCATTGACGATCTGTCCCGGAACCCATCGGGGGCGGGTCACCTCGCGGCCATCAGCGGTGAGCACGAGCACGCCGGTCGTAGCCGACGGGCTGCCGGTGGAGACATAGAACTGGAAGTTGCCCATGCCGAAGTCCACGTAGGACGACCCCAGGTATCCACCCCCCAGCAGAGTGTGGGCATGTTGCCCGACGATGATGTCGGCGCCAGCTCGGGCAAGGTCGTCGGCGAGCGTGCGCTGGATCTCGGTCGGGCACGACAACAGGTCGCTGCCGTAGTGCAGGTCCACCACTATGGTGTCGACGTTTCGACGTACGGCCTTGACTGCCGCGACGAGAGCCGCGTTGTTGCCGTCGAGCGCAGTCGCCAGCCCAGGCTGGTCAGCCGTAGCCGACCACGACGGGATCAGTGGCGCGTCCACCACAGCAGTCGCAGCCAGGAAGGCGATCCGCTGACCGTGCACGGTGACGACCCACGGCTTGTACGCCTCGGTGGCGTTGTGACCGATTCCGATGACCGGCATCGACGCTGCTCTCGCGGCCGCCAGCGCGTCCGGAACGCTGACCGGTCCGTAGTCCAGCCCGTGATTGTTGGCCATCGTCGCGACGTCGATGCCCGCCTCCTTCAAGGCAGTGAACACAACTGGAGGCGCGCGGAACGTGTAGTCCTTGGGCTGGGGTGCTCCTCGTGTCGTGACCGCGGCCTCGAGGTTGACGATCGACAGGTCCGCCCGTGCCAGCACTCGAGTGAGTGGTCCCATCGCGGTAGCCGGATGCTCCAGGCGTGGCGCAAGGAACGACTCGAAGTGGACATCGCCGGCGAAGGCAATGGTCACCGGTCGACTCGGTGGCTTGGTGGGAGGCTTAGTCGAGGGTGTCGTCGGCGTGACCGGAGAAGTTGGCGGCGTCGCTGGGTCGGTCTGACCGGCACCGTCGGACCCGGTAGGACGGCGAACTGTCGAAGCCCCGTCGGTCGACCCGGTAGGACGGCGAACTGTCGAAGCCCCGTCGGTCGACCCGTCAGGCTCGGTCGAACCGCCCGGCTCGGCCGCGCTACAGCCGACTGGCCCGAGCGCCAGGCTCGCAGTCATCAACGCGGCCAACCGGGTGCGCGTTCGCAACATCATCCCCCCGCTGATGTGGCAACGTCTTCACCGGACGTTGCGAGGTTGAGCTGTCCCCCCGAACAGGCTACCCCCCGAAACGCGCCTTGAGTCAGTCGCTGTTGGCGTCAGTCAAGGCTTCGATGACGAAACCGAGGCCGATGCCGAGCATCCACACGTCTTTGGCGATTCCGATGCCGTCGGAGGTGGGCTTGATGCTGCCCTCCTCGCGCAGCCCGGGCGTCTTCAGGTACAGGCCGACCAACCCGGCGGAGAACGCCGCCAGCCCGGCCCCCGCCAAGCCAGTGGGGATGAGGGGGAACAGCAAGGCGGCGCCAAGGGCCATCTCGCCGGTCGAGAGGAACTGGGCAAACTTCTGTGACTCGAGCTTGCCGAGGAACGGGTACGCTCCCGCAGCCATGCCATGCATTCCGGCCGCCGTGCCGGCGTCAGCGTTCCTCTTGCTCAGCCCGGAGTTGAGGATGAACGCGCCCGTGGCCAAGCGCGACGGAACATGACGAAGTTTCATTGGCAGACCCATTCCCAGCCTCCTGTTGGTTGGAACCGTTCTCCCACAGATTATTGCACATTCAACTAGAGCAGGCCAGACCGTCAGCAGCAGTCGAGGTCTAGCACTCGGGCGATCGCCTTCACCGACTGCGGCACCAATCGGTAGTAGACGTTCAGACCGCGTCGCTCCTTCGTCACTAGGCCAGCGTCGAGAAGCTGCTTGAGGTGGTGGCTGACGGTCGGTTCGGACAGCTTCACCGCCGGGGCAAGCTCGCAGGTGCAAGCCTGCTGCCCCGGCTGGGTCATCAGCAGCGAGAGCAACTGGACTCGGGTGGGGTCGGCGAGTGCCTTGAGCCGCTGCGCCAACGCCAGCGCGTCTCGTGCGGAGATCATCCGCGACGACGTCAGCGGCTCACAGCAGATCGGTGAGGTGTCGGTGAGCAGCGGAAGCGACTTCGGCATCTATCGATGGTGACACCTCCTTGACATATGTCAAATAACTACGCACATTAGATGTACGTCGAATCCCTGCGCTGAGGGAGTTTCGACCCGCGAGACGTCGGAAGGAGGTGCGCGATGGACTGCTGTGACGACTGCAAGGAGTGCTGCTGCGAAGGTTGCTGCTGACCGCTCGAAGTGTCGGTGCCCCCGCGTCCGGACGCGCGGGGGCACCCGAGTTAACCACCCGCGGCGCTCGTCAGTCGCCGTACACCTCTGCGAGCAGCGCGCGCAGCGGTTCCCACACCGCGCGAGAGGCCGCCAGCACATCGAGGCTGGCCGGCCAACTGCCGGAGGTCAGCCCCGCGAGGTCGCCGACCGCGCCGCCGGCCTCTTCCACCAGTAAGACACCGGCGGCAACGTCCCACGGGCGCACGTCCGGCGACCACGCCGCATCGGCTTGGCCAACAGCCAGCTGCGCTAACGCGCCAGCGGTGCTGCCTCCCCGCCGTACGTGTCGAACCCGGGACAGCAGAGCGTCGACCAGCCGCCCACCCCGGCGTCGTCTGTCGCCGCGTCCGAAGTTGATCTCCATCACGGCGTGGGCGAGATCTTGGGTATCTCGAACCCGCACCCGCCTGCCGTTCAGCCACGCCCCTCCGCCACGGGATGCCTCGGCGACCTGGTTGACCACCGGTGTCGCCACGACTCCAGCCAGCACCTGGTGATCGCTGGACCGAGCGGCCGCGACGCTGACTGTCCAGTCCGCCTTGCCATAGAGGTAGCTCAGCGTCCCGTCGATGGGGTCGACAACCCAGTAGATGCCGCTGCTGCCGGCCGGCTCGCCGCCCTCTTCACCAAGGACGCCGTCTGCTGGCCGATGTCGCGCCACCACGGCCCGTACGGCGTCCTCGACCTCTCGGTCTGCCTGGCTGACCAGGTCATGCGGACCGGTCTTCTGTTCTATCAGCAGCTGGTCGGCCCGCTCCCGCCACGACAGGGCCAACTCGGCCGCGGTCTGAGTCGCCTCCCTGGCGACCTGCAACAACTCCTCTGGTGCGGCACCCGCATCGCCGTCAGGGATCGAGTCGGCGGGCTGCATGTCGCAACCCTTGCACAGCCCCCAGGTCGAGGCTGCACGGTCCGCAGAGCGCTGCTGGTCTGGAAAACGGTGCTGCGTTAGCAACGAAGGTGACCCGGTATCTCCCTAGACTTCGAGCGCCACGTTGATGAGATAACGAAGGAGACTGATCACGGTGGTCGCTCGACCCGCCGGACCATACCCGTACTACCCGGTCACCGGCGCATCCCTGCGGGCTTCGGTGGAAGACATGCACCGGCAGGCCCAGCGGGTTGCCGCAGTGGTCGATCGGGTGGGGCAGGCTTTTAGACCGGCACTGACGGCTGTCGAAGGAATCCTCGACGGGCACCTTCAAGCGCAGCACTACAACTCGGGACGCCAAGGAAGCCAGATCTCTGCGAAGGCAGTCTTCGCCGCGGGAACCGTCCAACTCTTCGCAGACGGCGTGGACGCCTTCGATTCATCGGTCGCGGCGATCAACAACAACGTCCATGCCGTCAAGATCAGGGCCGGGCAACCGTTTGAGTCAGACATCGACATGCAGTCGGTGACCGCAGCACAGATGCGCGTCTACCAGCAGGCTGAAGCGGATCTTGACGCGCTTGCCCTGCGCGTCAGTCAGATGCTGCAGAGGGGGCCGAACGAGACCGACATCAGCGCACTGTGGGCCGCTGGCGACTTTCCCACCTCAGCCACGCTGCTGTGGCCGGAGTTGCTCGAGTACGCCGACCTCCAGGCGTTGCCTGCCGATCTCGACCAGATGACGACCCCAGAGCTGGCGCGCTATCTGTCCGACCTGGCCAAGGACCACCCCCACCTCGCCCGTCTCCTCGGCAGAAACGCGCCAGCGGCTTACGCGCTGATGTTCAACAAGTACGGAGACTTCCGCCTGGAATCTGACGGCAACACCTTCGACTCTCGCCGCGCGATGAACCTTCTCCCGGGCGTCTGCGCGCCCGGCCAGGGCGGAATCCTGACCGGGCCCGATGGGCTGCCGTACCCGGTGACGATCCCGCAGCAGCCGACCGGCCCCGCGTACACCAGCGGCGGACCAATCCCCGACATGGACAGCGGAGGCTGGCACACGGGCGGCACCCGGGCCGGCGACATTCAGATCGGCGACGACGGCGGCTTCAAACGGGGTTTCGCCGTCTTTATGGCCGGCGGCGCCGCCCCCGACCAACCTCGGCATTCGGTGGGCAGCGATCAGCAGCAGTACCTGCGGTTTGGCCAAGATGGCAAGGTGACCCTGATCGATCCCGACCAGGACGCCCCGGCCGAGGGGTCGGGCCCGGAGATCCCTGGTATCGACAAACCGGAAGACCCTCGAACTGGCGTACCAGGATCCCTTCAACCCGCGGGGCGAGACAGCGCTCGGGCGACGTACAACGGGGCAGTTCACGTTGCCAACGACGTGGTCCGCGCGGTCGACAATGTGGCGACGTACGACGACAACCGCAGCTACGCCTACCAGGTCGTCTTCCAGGAAAACGCGGCCGGCGTACGCCGCGCGATCATCGTGTTGAACCAGATCCAGCCCGACGGTGATGACGTGAAGGTCGCGCAGTACTACGGAGTTGTGAAGCCCGACGGCACCATCGGCTCGCCGTACGAGCCCTAGCCGGGGCAGGAGTAGTCGATTCTGCGGGCCAGAGTTGACGATCCGCAGTCTAAAACGGGGCGCGCTGCAGGGCGTAAACGTACCTGCGCAGGGGGTGCTCGCTGAGATTCCACAGCTCGTCGCGCTGCGGCCAGTAGGCGAGGTCCTCCGGGCCCACGGCCAGCACCGAGCCCTGATCCTGCGCCGCCTCACCCGGCTTCGTGGTCCACAGGTTGCCACGGCGCCACCGACCGTTGCTGGTGGCCAGGTAGTGGCGCCCGTTCATCGCCACCACCCCCTGCATGCGCTGCGGTCCGTCAGCCATGACCTCGACCGGACGAGCGCACCCGTCATCAGTCAGAGCGAGTCGACCGGAGCCCGGGTCGAGACGGTAGCGAGCCACCCGGCGCGTGGCGGCCACGTCGCCGTACTCGCCAGTGATCAGCCAAGGGACGGCGCCGCCACGGTCCAGGGACACGAACGAGAACCTGAACCGCTGCGCCCCCTCGTCTGCCGCGCTGCGGTACGACGTGCGCTGCGGCAGCACGTACCGGTACCCCTCGATCTGGGCACCGCCAAGTCGCACCACGTCGTGCAGGTCGAAGAGCCGGAAGCCGCCGTAGGTGTCCGCCACCCACACCGAGGGTCCGTACCAGATGACGCCACCGGCGTGCACGCGGACCAAGCGCGGCTCGACAACGCCTGAGCGGTCGTCGCGGACAGGCTCCACCAGCAGGACGTGTCGGTACGTCGGCCGGTCGCGGTCGGTGACATCGACGAAGCTCAGCCGAACGCCGAGGCTGCGACCGCGGACCCGCTTCGCGTACCACGACACCACCACGACCTCACGACCGCCGACGACGCCGATGTCGGACGCGTCGGCCGACGTGGTGATCCCCTGCGGCCACCACCGCAACGTCAGGCAGTCCCAGAGCCTCCAACGAAAGCCATAAGTGGCCATAGGTGCGGGCGGCTTGGCCTCAACGGCCCGAGATGGCCGCTCCGGTCTCGACAGGCTCGACCATCGGGGGAAGCGGCTCGACCATCGGGGGAAGCGGCTCGACCATCGGGGGAAGCCGAGGAGCCGCTGGTCGAGCTTGTCGAGACCAAGGCTGTCGAGCAGACCGTCAACGCCGACCCGCTGACCATGGGAGGCGACGAACTCGTTGACAAGTTCGCTGCAGTCGGGCCCAGGCGTCAGCCATAACTCAGCAGCGGACGGGGAATCGACGGTGTCACACCTCTTCGCGGCTGGTGCGGTCACCGCGCCTGAAGATCTTCGAGCCAAGCCACACCACCGGGTCGTACTTGCGGTCGGCGACGCGCTCCTTCATCGGGATGATCGCGTTGTCGGTGATCTTGATGCCTTCGGGGCAGACCTCGGTGCAGCACTTGGTGATGTTGCACATGCCGAGGCCGGCCGCGTCCTGGGCCAGCTTGCGCCTGTCGTTGGTGTCGAGCGGGTGCATGTCGAGCTCGGCGTACCGCAGGAAGAACCGAGGCCCGGCGAACGCCGGCTTGTTGTCGTCGTGGTCTCGGACGACGTGGCAGGTGTTCTGGCAGAGGAAGCACTCGATGCATTTGCGGAACTCCTGGCCACGCTCGACGTCGACCTGCATCATCCGGCGCTTGCCGTCGGCGTCGCGCGGCGTCGGCGCGAACGACGGCACCTCGCGCGCCTTCTCGTAGTTGTACGAGACATCCGTGACGAGGTCGCGGATCACCGGGAACGACCGCATCGGCGTCACCGTGATGACGTCGTCCTCGGCGAAGTCGGCGAGCCGGGTCATGCACAGCAGCCGCGGCCGGCCGTTGATCTCGGCGCTGCAGGAGCCGCACTTGCCTGCTTTGCAGTTCCAGCGCACGGCCAGGTCGCCGGCTTGGGTCGCCTGCAGTCGGTGGATGGCATCGAGGACCACCTCTCCCTCTTCGACCTGTACGACGTAGTCGCCCAGGCCGCCGCCGGTGGCGTCCCCGCGCCAGATGCGCAGCTTCAGGTCATAGCCCATTCAGCTCATCTCCTTGGTCGCGGTGAACCCCTGGCCGCTGCTACCGCCCCCGCCGCAAAGATCCGACGCTGGCGCGGCTATGACGACGTACGGGTCGGATCTTTGTGCTGGCCCTGCGGAAGGATCCGACGCTGGCGTCGCTATAGCGAGCTCAGCGTCGGATCCTTCCCGCCTCGGCAGGCTCACCCTCGGCAGGCTCACTGCGCCTCGAAGAGACTCTGGAGTTCGGCTGGCATCACGGGCAGAGCCTGGTGCTTGAGGCCGACGCGACCGTCGTCGTCCAGAGTCAGCACGAGGTTGCGCGCCCCCCAATGCGGGTCGGGCCCCGGGAAGTCGTCGCGGGTGTGGCCGCCGCGGGACTCCTGGCGCTCGAGCGCCGCCTTGGCGACGCACTCGGAGACGAGCAGCATGTTCGACAGGTCGATCGCCAGGTGCCAGCCGGGGTTGTACTGGCGGTGGCCCTCGACCGAGAGCCGGGTCGCCCGCTCCTTCAGCGCCTCGATAGCACGAAGCGACTCGGTCAGCTCGTCAGCTCTGCGGATGATACCGACCAAGCTCTGCATCAGCTCTTGAAGGTCGTGCTGGATGGTGTAGGCGTTCTCACCACCCGCGATGGAGAATGGCGCAAGTGCGCTCGCCGCTGCCTCCTTGACCTGCTCGTCGCGCACCTGCAGCGTCGCGCCGCCCGACTTCAGAGCGGTCTGGGCCGCGTTGATGCCTGCGCGGTTGCCGAAGACGAGTAGGTCGGACAACGAGTTGCCGCCGAGCCGGTTGGAGCCGTGCATCCCGCCGGCCACCTCACCGGCGGCGTACAGACCCTCAACGCTGCTCGCGCCGGTGTCGGGGTCCACCTCGACCCCACCCATGACGTAGTGGCAGGTCGGCCCGATCTCCATCGGCTCGGCCGTGATGTCGACGTCGGCGAGCTCCTTGAACTGGTGGTACATCGACGGTAGCCGCCGCTGGATGAACTCGGCGTCGCGCCGGGAGGCGATGTCGAGGAACACCCCGCCGTGCGGTGAGCCGCGGTCGGCCTTGATCTCGGAGTTGATGGCGCGAGCCACTTCGTCGCGGGGCAGCAGCTCAGGGGGCCGACGGTTGTTCGTCTTGTCGTCGTACCACCGGTCGGCCTCCTCCTCGTTGTCGGCCGTCTCACCTTTGAAGTACTCCGGGATGTAGTCGAACATGAAGCGCTTGCCCTCGGAGTTGCGCAGTACGCCGCCATCGCCGCGCACCGACTCGGTCACCAAGATGCCGCGCACCGACGGGGGCCAGACCATGCCGGTGGGGTGGAACTGGACGAACTCCATGTTGACGAGCGACGCCCCGGTACGCAGCGCCAGCGCGTGCCCGTCGCCGGTGTACTCCCAGGAGTTGCTGGTGACCTGGTAGGACTTGCCGATGCCTCCGGTGGCGAGCACCACGCTGGGTGTCTTGAAGACGATGAACCTGCCCGACTCCCGCCAGTAGCCGAACGCGCCGGAGACGCGGCGGCCCCCCGAAGTGTCGTCGGTGAAGATCTCGGTGACCGTGCACTCCATGAACACGTCGATGCCGAGCGCCACCGCCCGCTGCTGCAGCGTGCGGATCATCTCCAACCCGGTGCGGTCGCCGACGTGGGCGAGGCGGGCGTAGCGGTGGCCGCCGAAGTCGCGTTGGGAGATCAGGCCCTCGGAAGTCCGGTCGAAGAGCGCGCCCCACTCCTCGAGCTCGAGCACCCGCTCAGGCGCTTCCTGCGCGTGCAGCTCGGCCATCCGCCAGTGGTTGAGCATCTTGCCTCCGCGCATGGTGTCGCGGAAGTGCACCTTCCAATTGTCCTCCGGGTAGGCGTTGCCCATGGCCGCGGCGATGCCGCCCTCTGCCATCACGGTGTGGGCCTTGCCCAGCAAGGACTTGCACACGATCGCGGTCCGAGCGCCGGCGTCAGTGGCGGCGATCGCCGCTCGCAGGCCGGCTCCACCGGCACCGATCACGACGACGTCGTACTCGTGTTCCTCGAAGCCGTGCCCGGCAGGGGCCGTCTCAGAGGTCAGCCGGTTGCCGGTCATGGGGTGCCGCGTCATCGGCTGGTCAGCCGCGGAGCTGCCTGGATTCTCAGTCATCGCCTCAGAAGAACCTCGGGTCGCTGAACTGGCCGGTCGCCAGCAGGTAGATGTAGAAATCGGTGAGCGCGACACTGAAGAGCGAGAGCCAGGCGTACTTCGCATGGTCGCGGTTGAGCTTCGACACCCAGGTCCACAACTGGTAGCGGAACGGGTGCTTGGAGAAATGACGCAACCGACCGCCGACGATGTGGCGACAGGAGTGGCACGACAGCGTGTAAAGCCAGATCAGCACGATGTTGACGAGCATGATCAGCGTGCCGAGGCCCAGGTGGCCCCACTCGTGGTCCTCGTTGCGGAACGCGATCACCACGTCGAAGGTCAGCACCATCGAGACCAGCATCGCGGCGTACCAGAAGTAGCGATGGATGTTCTGCAAGATCAGCGGGAGCCGGGTCTCGCCGGTGTAGCCCGAATGCGGTTCGGCGACGGCGCAGGCGGGCGGGGAAAGCCAGAAGGCGCGGTAGTAGGCCTTGCGGTAGTAGTAACAGGTCATCCGGAAGCCGAGCGGGAAGATCAAGATCAGCAGGGCCGGGGAGAGCTGCCACCACGAGAACGGCTGGCCGAAGTCGGACGAGCCCACAACACACGAGTCGGTCAGGCACGGCGAGTAAAAGGGGGAGATGTACGGCGAGGAGTAGTAGTTGTTGCCGTCGAAGGCCCGCCAGGTCGAGTAGATGATGAACGCCAGGAACACCGTGAACGTGACGAGAGGGGCAAGCCACCAGCGGTCCTGGCGCAGGGTCTTGGCGCCGACCTCAGCACGCTGCGGCCCCAGTACTCCGGTTGACATCGAGCGACTCCTTTGGCGGCGCTCAGCGACTCGGCGCCGCGAGCTTCCTCCTCGAAATCAAACCATATGAGAGGCCCGAGGTCGGCAGCCATAGCTGTCTGTTGCATCACGCTGACGCCTCTCGCGGGTCGGCTTCGGTCAGCAGCCGTGGTTGAGCTGGGCGCAGGTGTCGAGCCCCCAGCGCAAGTTGAACGTGTGTATGCCCCCGCCGGTGTAGCGGACTCTGACCTTGATGGGGTCGAGCCGCGTCTCGTTCGTGTTCGGGTCCATGAAGACACCGTCGGTGGCGAGGTAGACCATCGACCACATGCCGTTCCGGCCGACGACCGCGTCCTCGACATGGCCGTCCGGGAAGACATAAGTGATGGCCTCGACGCCGTCGAAGTCACGCCCGCCTGCGACGAACTGGTCATAGACCCAATTACCGTCGGAGTTGGTGATGAGGTTTTCGCTCACGCCTGTAGTGACGGCGTACGGCTCGTAGCGCCGCGCCTTGTCGTGGAACGACAGTAGCGTCGGCGCGCCGCCGTCGGTGGCGCTCAGGTCGTCGCAGACGACCCAGGCCGTCTTCGTCTCATAGAGGTAAATCGTGCCGGGGCCGTAGTCGCGCTCCGCACTAACCGCGGCACCGCGCAGACTGGGCTCGGCAGCACGGGCGATCTCTTGGACGCAAGACGTGGCCGGGACGGAGCCGGTCGGGACGCCGGGATCGCCGGGCCCAACCGTCGACGGCAAAGGCTCGGGGGGCCCCAGAGACAAACGTGGTGGAGGGAAAGGCGAGAGGAACGTGGTGGAGGGGACAGTCAGTTTGCTCGGCGTCGGCGAGCCGGTTCCTGCGCCAGAGGTGGTGGGGGCAGGTCGCGACGGAGTGGGCTGTGGCGGTGTGGTGGTGGCGGGCGGCGCAGTGGTAGGCGTCGGCGAGTCCGTGCCAGGTGCACCGGTCGACGGTGCGGCGGGTCGCAGCGAGTCGCCGCCCGGTCCGCTGCTGTCCTCTCGAACCGCCCCTACGGCGAACACGCCGAGGACGACGGCGACGACTGCGGCCGCGGCGACTGCCGGGGCGGTCCAACGCCCCAATCGACCGGCGCCGCGATGGGCGCCCTGGTCGGAGTCGTCGCCCGCGGTCGCTGCGGCAAGCTGGTCGCGGATGCGAGCGCGTGCATCGTCGGACATCGGCTGCTCGGGTGGTGGCGTGAGGTCTGGTGTGTCAGGCATGGTCGTCCCCGGTTCGTGGGTGTGCGGACGTTGGGCTGTCGGGTGAGGCGAGCGATGAGGCCAGTCGCTGGCGTGCCCGCGAGAGGCGCGACCGCACGGTTCCGACGGGTACGTCGAGCGCGGCGGCAGCCTGTTCGTAGCTGAGGCCGGTCCAGGTCACCAGCGCGAGCACGTCCTGCTCGCGCTGCGGTAGCCGCCGGATGGCCGCCAGGACCGCCGCCATCCGGCGCTCGCTGTCGATCTGGTCGGCCACTCGATCGGCGTGGTCGGGCGCCGCCCCCTCCGACGGCATCCGACCGACAGCGTGCAGGTGGCGCCTAGACGTCCGAGCCTGGTTGCGGCACACGTTGTTGGCGATGCCGTACAGCCACGGCAACGCCGACTCGTCGTACGCCGAGACCCGGCTGCGCCCGCGCCAGGCCTCGAGGAACACCGTGGCGGTGGCGTCCTCAGCGAGGTGCCAGGACGCCGTACGTCGGAAGCAGAAGTTGTAGATCGCGTCACTGTGCCGGTCGAACAGTGCTGTCAGCGCCGCTCCGCTACCAGCGGTGAGCTGCTCGACGAGCACCGTGTCTGGCTCGGCCTGCGCGTGGTCGGTCATCGGTGTCCCCTTGAGTGGCCTCACATCTTGTTATGTCCGCTGCGGCGGTCGAGTTCCCGAGACTGCCAGAGGAGTTCGGACAAGACCCAGACACGCACAGGGCGAAGCTCGAGCATCCACGTTGCGCAGCTCGCGGAGGCGGCCGGTGAGCGGACCTCCGCTGTGCGACGCTGAAGCCCGTGACGGTTCAGGTGGCCGCGGCTGCGATCGTGCGGGCTGGGAGGGTGCTGGCTGCTCGCCGGGTGGGGCCCGTCGATGTGGCCGGGGGCTGGGAGCTGCCCGGTGGCAAGGTCGACGCCGGCGAGTCCGTCGGCGACGCAGTCGTGCGTGAGGTGCGCGAGGAGCTGGGTTGCGAGGTGAGGGTCGGAGCCACTCTGCAGGGTCGTGCGCCTATCAAGCCGGGCTACGAGCTCACCGCTCACGTCGTCGCCCTCGTGTCGGGCGAGCCGGTCCCGCACGAGCACGACGCGGTCAGGTGGTTGGGCCCTGAGGAGCTCGGCGACGTGGCCT
>JAABUS010005796.1_pt1 | contig 15776 bp, 18 predicted proteins | sample 5560161 | NCBI WGS metagenome assembly JAABUS01 (sample SAMN10711885, study PRJNA513376) | rock metagenome | isolation source: Antarctica rocks | place: Antarctica: Victoria Land, Trio Nunatak nord | collected 2016-01-04
GGAATCGATGGGTGGGGCTGGGGCTTCTTCTGGGGGGCCGGGGGACTGCTCCTCTGCTGGTGGGGCTGGGTCTTCGGCAGGGAATGGTGGCGCTTCTTCTGCGGGTGGTACAATCTCCGCTGGTGGCTCTTCTTTCGCTGGTGGCGCTTCTTCTGCTGGTGGCTCTTCCGCTGGTGGCCCTTCTTCTGCTAGAGGAACCTCTGCTGGTGGTACTGTCTCCGCTGGTGGCCCTTCGTCTGCTGGTAGCACTATCTCCACTCGTGGCTCTTCTTCCGTTGGCGGCGCCATCTCCGCTGGTAGCCCTTCGTCTGTTGGTGGCACTATCTCTGCGAGTGGCCCTTCTTGTGCTGATAGGAGCTCATCGTCCTTTGCAGGCTCTAATGACTCGGGAGGGCTCTCGACTGCTTCGGATGCCGGTGCGCTCTCTGCCGGCGGCTCTTCTGGTGAAGACGCTTGCGATGACTCAGTGGCAGTTGGTTGCTCTTCAATTAGAGCAGCCTGCTCGGCCTCGGTCGCTGGCTCTGATTGGGGTGGCTCGTTGTTGATAATGGCTTCTTCAGTAGGTGGCTCGTTCTTGGCTGGAGTGGGGTCCTTGCTTGCAGCAGGCGCCTCGGTTTCCACAACGGTAGCTGGCTGCTCTGGAGGCGTTTCACCAAGCGCAGTCTGCTCTTCCGGTACTGCTTCCTTAGTGAGCTCGTCTGGGGTGCTAGTCACCTCGGTCTTTGCAGTGTCATCAGTCTTAGGATGCTCTTCAGTCGCAGCGGGTAATTCTTCTTTCAAAACGGACTCTTCTTGCTTCGTGTCTTCGACAGCAGCATCGGCTTCAGGCTGCGCGTCTGTAGAAGGAGACTCCTCTGACGTCGGTTCGGGGGCGCTTTCTTGTTGTGCTGTCTCAGAGGATGCAGGTGGAGTCTCTGAAGTCGACTTATCTGGCGCATGATTTGTGTCGGCAAGGCTGCTGTCGACGGCCTCTTCTACTGCGGGTTGCTCCTCTTTGACGCTCTCGGTAGCAGGTGCCGTTTCCTCACTCGCTGACAAAGATTCTACAGTTGCGATGTCCGTCGATTCTTGGGGAGGGCCTTCTTCGGCTGGAGAAGCGTCTGTCGGCGGAGGTTCCTCGGGTGTAGTGGTTGGAAGCTGGGCCTCAGGTTCTTCAGCTCCCGTCTCTGAAGGCGGATTGTCTGTCGCTGCTGTGTTCGTGGCAGGTATCTTAGCCGGAGCTTCAGCTGGTGGCTGCTCGGACGCTGTTGGTTCTGCAGTAGAAGGGTCGGTACAGGGAGTTTCAGGCTTAGGAGCTTTGTCCTCTGAGCTGGGCTCTGGGGTATTAGCTTTAGATGCTGCCTTGTCCTTTGACTTCTTAGATTTCTCGGCTTTCTTCTTGCTTGAAGCTCCCTTGGGTGGCGTAGCCTCCTTAGCCTCCTTAGCGGCCTTTGACTTCTTTGACTTGCTTGACTTGGTCTTCTCTACTGGTGCTACGTCTTCCGTGGTGGCTTCAGCTGGCTCTTCCGACTTCTTCTCCTCGGGTGGCGGGTCGGAGGACTGTGCATCGCCAGGAACATTGGTGGTTGCAATATCTGTTTCTTCGGCAGCTGGGGCCGGGGCTTCTGACTGCTCTGGAAGATTCTCACGAGCCGCCTCCTCAATGAGTGAACTTTCAGGCTATGCGTTGTTAGTTACATCCTTGCCCAGTATAAGTGATAAGGTCGTGTTATCTTACCGGTGCATCGCCTGAGCCCACATCCTGATTCCCTTTGCCTTCATCGTCGACAATCCCTGGTTCAATTGGCGGAAACTCGGCTTCCTTAGGCTCTCCATTCCCTTCAACACTAGCAGCTGCCAATTCGTCGGGGTGAGACGGTTCCCCGGCATCATCCGGTGTACTTTCTGGAGGTTCTTGGGCCTCGCCCTCGGGATTGTCCTGAGCGTTGGGGGCGCCTGTTTCGGGTTCGGCTGCGGCCCCTTCCCCTTCTCCTGGTCCATCTGGTGGCCCCTCACCTGTGTTGTCGTTGCCATCCTCTGGAGCGCTCCCTATACCAAAGCTATCAGTGAGTGTGACCCAACAAGCGTTGTTATCATGACTTACCTTCGGCAGAGTCTCCTACATCGCCGGCATCAGCATGCTCATCGTTTGGTGGGTCGTTCGGTTGCTCTGCCTCCCCACAACCCTGTTTATCGGGAGGAGACGACTCATCTGGCGGTGGGGGGTTGAATATTGGGAACACAGGATGACTCGTAAGCTGTAGGCTCTGTCTGTCAAATGTCTGATAGCAAAATACAAGAGGTTTGTGATAGACGAACGCCATCAATTGCCAAGTCCTGGGATGTATCACCCGTAAATTCGAGTCCGAATGCTAGCGGGACCCTCTTCTTATGTTTGTTGCCCATGTTGTGCGCTAAAATCCAATTGGGCCGATGCTTTGGAGGGGGTAAGACGAAGGATCGATGATACGATGTCACATAAGCACGAGGAACAAATAGCCTTCAAGAACCTCCATTTTATGATCAAAAAAAAGCTGACCAACATATGTATGAGAGAGAATCGAGGGCAGCATATCCCCTTCATGGATCAAGGGCTAAAACCATCATGGACGAGACATATTCAACGGTCCTCCACCCTCTCCAGGAACCGCAATGGTGAGTCGTGGGATGGCCGGTTGGGTGAGCCAATGATGAGAGATGCGCTGGGTCGTTGGAGCCACGTCAATTGCAGCAGAGAGGATGTATGTAGCCGACGACTAATCTGGTTACGGGCATAATGACGAGGGATATCTTTACAGAGAGGAAATGAAAGATCTCACCCGAGTGGTGCCTTACTCTGACCTACATGGCTCTTATGCATTCTTGCTGCCGTTGCTGCCCAACACGAAGCGAAAGCGCTCACACATCGCAATTCCACTTTCGTATTAGCCGACAACGGTGGAACTCAAATATAAGCCCAATTGATGTAGCTTGACCTTTTGAGAACAGGTTAAGGCAACCAATGCGTTCGTCGGACTGTGTACGATGGTTCGTCAGGAGCCGCCTACTGATGCAGCTCGCTCGAGGTGACGTCGTCGTACTCTCCTCAGACGTGTCGATTCGGCCCGGCGCCGCGGTCTTGGCGTTATTCGGAACAACTTGCCCCAATCGCCTTCCACTTTCTGGCTAGGTTGTTCTTCCACCGTCACTCCCAAAGATTGGACCTACAAGGTATTTCGCGCGGTGTCTCTCAAATGGCATCCCAACATCTCACTGTTGTAGACTGACAATGGTCAGGGACGATAATATTCGAAGAGAGCCTCTGTTTATATACCAAATAGAACATGGCAGAATTTCTCTATCCCATGTCCTAGCATGGTGCACTCTTCCTGAGCGCTTTGAAATTGCCAGAGCTAAAGAGAAAAACCTCAAAGTACTTCACTTAGACGGGCAAGGGGCTCAGACGGAGCGCTTGCAGAACGAATCAAGTTAAATGTTGAATGTTGAGAATTAACGCGAGTGACGACTGACCCCTGAAAGGTGCAACAAGCCAAGGTATGGGATAGAGAAGATCTGCCGTGGTCCGGATAGTGAGTTTAGGTTCCTATCAGTAGATGTAGGGCACGAGTAAAGGCTTCCTGTTCGAGAGGGAGGGAAAGCTCGAACCCCTGTGAGTTGCTGACGATACTGGAAGAAAGTCGTAATCACTTGTCAGAGAAACACTTCGGCATCTTGCCCTGAGGGTTCGGCGTGGGTAAGCCAGTCACTAGTGCAGTAAGGAAAGGTTGGATGAGCATCACGGATTGAGCGCCTCAAATTCCCATAGGTCGGCTGTTGCCTCGCACGCCTCATGTTTCGCCATGCTATCGTTACTGCGCATGGTTGAAAAGGTCATCTTGGAAAGCTGAGACGGTAGTCGCCCTCTGGAGCAGAACCTGACTACTTTACCCTGGTCCGTATGCTAAAAGTTTCAGGAACCGTCATCCATCGCCGATCAAGCCTGACTTGAAAGAGGATGATTAGCAATCGACTGCACTGTCGGATGGGATCATCTTGACTTGGTGAGACGGATACTGCACATTGACTTCGATTCAAAATCTAGTGCCAACCGCTCGCTCGTTGACATTTCATTCGTTGAGAAGAGCACCCGTTGTTGTCGGTCGGAAACGCTCAGACTTGCAGTACTCGCTTGCGATTGATTGGAGTCCTGTCCAGCAATATAAAGAGGTCGACAGGCGCATCTTTCGGAGGACGATGATCCACTGCGGTGCTACATTCTGTTCACTTGAGTTCGATTGTTGACTTCCATTGATGCCTTAATTATGGGCCCGTGATGACGTGGCTTCATGATGTAAATGAATTGCCACTGTCCGCGTGAAAAGTTTTCTAAAAGCGCTCGTCGTCTCGCAAGGGAAGCCCACGGTTATGCAAGAAGGTCTCTTCAACCAGATCGGGCAATGGCCCAGATGAGACGAGTTGATTTGGGGTGAAATCTTCATTTGCTTGACACGACGCAGCTCGAAACCGACGTAAAATCGCGGTGCGAGTGATCAGGGTTTGTAGCGGTAATCGGTGCATTCAGAAGTGAAGCCTCGAGTAGTGACGGCGACTACAAAGAGGATAGCCGTGGGGCCCCTCTGTTCTCCATGTTCGTTGTGCTCCCAGCTGTAGTATCAAGCGCTGCAGACTGCTCTCAACGGTGCAATCTTGATATTCCTCGTTCACTTTCAGATTAGCATGGCATTACTCCTCAGGTGTCTCAAAAGCCTTGTCCGAGGCTAGAACCATCTGCTAAACCTTACACTACGATACAAATATCGACGTGCCTAAGAGCAGTTTTCCATTCTACCGAATAACATGTATCGGGGCAAGCTAATAGCTTCTCGTCGAGATTATGCATGAAGGCGAGAAGTTCTCAACTCCCTTCAGATCTCGAGGAATTTTGATCCGTAAGCGATGTTCCCGATGGATTACAAGCTAAGAACGTAGCGCTGGACTGCTCATGCTCGACAAGGTGTTTGTCGTGGATAAGAGGACGTGCCCCAGCCGCATAGAGCGCGTCCGGCTGGCGGTGCCAGCTTAGAAATTACTATTTGCATACTCATGACTCGCGTCTTAGCAGAAGTGCATACTTTCAATTGCCGGTAAGGTGCTCGTTCTAGAGCCTTGCTAAACGAGAAGATACCATAAGGTAATCCTGGAAACAGTATTGGCCCGGCGGTTGAGGCTTGATCGACCGGTGGCCGCCCATAGCTAAAGAGGCCAACCGTCAAGTAACATTGCGGACGCAGATACAGAACCCGAGGGAGCTGCAAGAGGAATTCAAAAAGGGGTTCTAGTGTAAGAGAACATCCGCTTGTGCTTGCTCACAAGACGATAGCAGAAAGCGAGAAATCAAGAAGTTGGGAGGGTATACGATCTACATTCCAAGAAAAAAACTTTTGCAGACTATTTGTACTATGGGGCCCTTGGAATGCATTCTTGCGTACATCAGGTGGAAGATGCCCCGTAAGTCCGAATACGGGTTGGGAATAATGACAGGAATTGTCGTGATCGAAATTGAGATTCAGAGCCTCGTCACTTACGGCACAAGATCTCCCCATGTACTACAACAAAGCATCCATCCGGCTCTGCACACCATTCTCTCCATGCCTCTGATAACCGGTGCAGATCTCCAGCAGTTGCATGCCCGCCATCAACAGGTTGCTGAAGAAATGCTGACTGGATAAGACGATCGGCCCACATGGCGCCCCAGAACATCCGTTCTTCATGAGTGCTAAAAGACCAAGTGCTTGCACTTTTAGCAATTCGAGATCGCTCAAAACCGGCTTCGTGAGCCCAAGCATGAATCTTTCTTCCAGCCATTGGATCTCCGCCGTTAGCTCGAGCTACTCGCATGTATATGTTCAGCCATTCCTCGAATGCGTGATACTCAGGATACCACTGGTTGACTGACATATCCACCTCGCGAGTCGCAAGGATGCCGTCTGGCTTTAATATCCGTCGCATCTCAACGATGGCCTTCACTGGCTCGCCACAATGTTGTAGCACTTGATGAGCATGTACCACATCGAAGGTATCATCAGGATAAGGCAAAGCATGTACCTGGCCGGTTTCGAAGTGGATGTTCTTCAAGCCTCGAGAACTCGCGTTGGCTTGCGCCTGTTCCAGAATTTTAGGCTCCGGATCCATGCCGATGACCTCTCCATCAGGTACCAAGGTAGCGAAATTGGCGGTTATTGTTCCAGGTCCGCACCCAACATCAAGTATCTTCATGTCAGGGTGGAGAGAGCTGAGAAGATATCCAGCAGAATTCGCTGCCGTCCGCCAATTATGAGACCTGACCACCGATTCATGGTGGCCGAACGTGTAGCTGGCTTTAGAATACCCTGACATCTTGATCTCCAACGGCCGAGTATAGAGGTGACCCCCTCCCAAATTGTATATTGCCAGACATGCAAGTCTCGGATCAAGCGAATAGGTTGATTAATTTGGACGGTCTTCACTCTCCATAGAAGAGGGCGTTGCAGCTCTGAAACCATTGATCAAGAGGCGAAGTCGTGAAAATAGAAAGCTGTTAGAGGATGGTTCGAATGAGACGCCGCAGAGAGAGCTAAATACTGCTGCGCTAGGGACCGCACGCTAGACCTAGAACTAATTAGCCACAGATCCCACAACAACTTCAAGGCCCTCGAAGACCCTTTGGAAGCCTACGTTATATCCGTTGCACTGTTGCATTCATTGGTCCATAGTGCTAGAGATGGATCGACAGTTCCACGATTTCGGTTTTCTTCTTTTCTAGGTGTTCCCGTTCGTCCTTGCCGGCGCGACTGGCCAAGCTGGATACCTGCCGTACAGATTCCAAGCTGCCTGACTACACGGCAGAAGACGACGGATATTGAGAGAGCATGGCTACGCCGCAGCCCGGCTATGGGCAATATGACCAGGATCAACAGCAGCAACAGCAGTACACCGACGGGCAACCTGAGTATGAAGGGCACACTTCTCCAGTACAAGACGATCAGCAAGCCCCCGTTGCTGGGGGCCGGAAGAAGCGCGCATATGCAGGCCAGGCTTACGACTTTGGAGGTGGTGCAAACTCCGCGTTAGGGGGTCAACAGCAGGGTGGTGGAATGTATCCGGTACCTGGTGGAGGTTATGGAGCCCATCCCCAGCAAACCCAACAAGAAGCATACCAGCATCCACCTTATGGAGTAGACCCTCCAGCACAGCAAGCGCCTGGCTATGGGCAGCCACCATCTGGTGTTGGAGGCTATCAAGCACCAGCTCAAAGCTATCCTGCACCGGCCCCTCAACCAATGTCACCTATCGGCGGGATAACGCAACAGATGGGAAATCTGGGTGTTAGGGGAGAGCCCTCATTACACACAGCTCCTACACCGCAACGGCCTCAGCTCAATCAGCTCTACCCTACGGATCTATTAAATCAACCGTTGAACGTTGCTGAGCTAGATCTGCCGCCACCACCCATTATCCTACCACCGAATGTAAGGCTGACTAATATGTCCAGCTATGCACCCACTAATCTCTCATAGTCAAGCGTTACTCCGTCTCCCCATTCTAATTGCCCCCCGAAGTATGTCCGATCGACTCTCAATGCTGTTCCAACTACACATTCGCTCCTAAAGAAGTCACGGTTACCTTTCGCCCTGGTCATACAGCCCTACACTTCGTTGCATGACAACGAAGACCCTGTGCCTGTCGTGCCTGACCAAGTGATCGCAAGGTGTCGGCGATGCCGTTCTTATATCAACCCATACGCTACATTCCTAGATCAGGGACATCGATGGAGATGCAATATGTGCAATCTTACTAATGAGGTACCGCAAGCCTTCGATTGGGATGCGGCAACGCAAAAACAGCTTGACCGCTGGCAAAGACCGGAATTAAACTATTCGGTGGTGGAGTTCATTGCGCCGCAAGAATACATGGTTCGTCCTCCGCAGCCGCTCGTATACCTTTTCCTCTTCGATGTCAGCTATGCTTCGGTCACGAACGGTTTGCTTGCAACAGGAGCGCGTACCATCCTGGAGAGCTTGGACCGCATACCAAATGCCGACCGACGGACGAGGATCGGATTCATGGCCGCGGATTCGAGTCTCTACTATTTCTCTATCCCCCGCGACGACGCTGAAAATATAGAGACAAGCATGCTGGTCGTCAGCGACTTGGAAGAACCCTTCATGCCGACCCCTGCCGATCTCCTCGTGACACTCACTGAGTGCCGGGAAAGCATCGAGAATTTCTTGGGAAAGCTACAGGAGATGTTCGCGAGAACTCAGAACGGCGGGTCTTGCATGGGTTCTGCCTTGCGCGCTGCTCATAAACTAATTTCCCCCATTGGTGGTAAGATCACCGTGCTCACTGCAAGTCTACCCAATATGGGAGCTGGCAAGCTCGAGATGAGAGAAGACAAGAAGATCCTGGGAACGAGCAAGGAAAGCAGCCTACTCCAGACCGGCAACGGTTTCTACAAGAGCTTCGCGGTCGAATGTTCGAAGAACCAGGTCTCGATCGATATGTTTCTTTTCTCATCGCAATATCAAGACGTGGCGTCGCTCAGCAATTTACCAAGGTACACAGGAGGCCAAACATACTTCTATCCTGGATGGAATGCTGCAAGAGGAGAAGATGCGGTCAAGTTCGCTCATGAATTCTCCGCTTACCTTTCAGCCGAAATTGGGCTGGAAGCGGTTCTCCGCGTTCGGGCAACAACTGGTTTACGGATGAGCACGTTCTACGGTAATTTCTTTAACAGAAGTTCGGATCTGTGCGCGTTTCCTGCTTTTCCCAGGGATCAGAGCTATGTGGTAGAGGTGGCTATCGACGAGTCTTTAGTGAAAGGAGTCATATGCTTGCAAAGCGCTGTCCTGCATACCACATGCAATGGTGAAAGGAGGATACGTGTCATGACTCTTGCGCTGCCGACGACACAAAGTCTGGCCGACATGTACGCTTCCGCAGACCAAGCAGCTATCACCACCTTCTACAGTCACAAAGCCGTCGAACGCGCTCTCGGTAGCGGCCTCGAGCCCGCCCGCGATGCGATACAGGCTAAATTGATTGAGCTCCTACAGACTTACAGAAAAGAATTGGCCGGTGGAAACATGGGCAGTGGCGGTCTACAGTTTCCTGCAAATCTTCGATGCTTACCAGTCCTCTTTTTAGGTCTTATGAAGAATGTATGATATTGTCACATGGCTGATGAAAGCATTGAACGCTGATTTTTTGCAGATCGGTCTTCGGAAATCCGCTCAGATACCGAGCGACATGCGTTCCGCTGCGCTCTGTTTACTCTCAACGCTACCGCTTCCTCTACTGATGCAGTATATCTACCCTAGATTCTACTCGTTGCACGATATGCCCGACAATGTTGGCTTACCCGAGGATGGCACTGGCGACATCATTCTTCCCCCAGCCATCAACTTAACTTCTCAGAGCCTGGTGCCGTACGGTCTGTATCTCATCGATGACGGTCAGACGCAGTTCCTGTGGGTGGGCCGGGAAGCCGTACCTCAACTGATTGAAGATGTGTTCGATGTGCCGGACAGAACTCAGTTGAAGGTTGGCAAGCAGACCTTACCGGTACTCGAAAACGATTTCAACGAGCGAGTTCGGGCAGTGTCGGAAAAGAGCCGAAGCCACAAATCTCGTGGTGTTGGTAGTATCATTGTACCTCATCTGTATGTGGTGCGCGAGGACGGAGAGCCTGGGATGCGGCTGTGGGCGCAGACGATGCTGGTGGAAGACAGGGCGGATCAGGGCGTCAGCTTGAAGCAATGGCTAGGGATGATGAGAGAAAAGGTAAGTAATGACAAGCCCTCTATTGAACGATGCTAATGCATCTCTAGGTGGTACAATAACAAGCAATGTAGAAGTATCCTCGAATCATGCTTTCATAGAGCAACGAAGTCTGATTGAGCGCGCCATCATGGTCGCTCAATGGCATCCCAGTAATCTACGCCTTGGATCCGAAGGCTTCACCCTCAATTGTCAGCGTGTTTGTGAATCACTTCTTACCGAGGGCCAGTTGCTGATGCTTTTTCTCTTGGCAGCAGGACTGCAAAGCAGGCCTCTGATTAGTTGGAATAAGGTTAGTCCTCGCCCCGCGAGCGAAAGCTTGGCGATACGTTGATGAAGATGAAGATAACGTGATCGCCTGCGACAAGGACGACAGTACCTCAGAAAGCGCAATTATAAGGAGGCGGCAAGTGGAGCGTGGTCGGAACAGCTTTCTCCAAACCGTGATCCAAGCCCTGTAGCAGATGATTGGAGATGCAACGTGAATGATCGTCGGCGCTTAGCCCTTGCGCTATTCCTGGACATTCCCCACCACGTACCGGACCACATCCACGCAGCTGTGATTGAGGCCACCGAGGATGATGCCAGTTCACTGCCTTCGTCAATGCCTCTAAAAGCAGACTTATGATCGCGCTGTCCCGCACATTTCCCCAATGTCCTAGAGCGCAACGCGGAAAGCGGAACATCTCAAGGTGCCTTGTCAAAGCCTGTAAGTCAGTTGCCCCACCTCGAGCCAGCGCGCTTGGCCTGAAGACGCAGGTACCAGCAAGATTCACCAGCGCCTCCGGATTCATGTGCGACCGGTGAATGGCAGGCCAAGTGGAGGGTGCAATCGTCGTCGCATAATAGGAGACTCGCATTCACTGACAATAGGACTCGAATAGGCAAATACAAATACCTCCTCCAGCCATCCTGCCCCTTTGGTCACCATTGACGAGCGCCTGAGAACACGATCGAGAATAGCCCGACTTACCAGCCTCTTGAACAACTTCCACCGCGTTGCAAGGAGGAGTTGCCCATAAGTGAGACCTCCCGGAAAGAGAACAAAGAAGTCCTTCGCCTTTGACCCTCAATCTACTCAACTACGCGCAACAGGCTCGCAAGTAGAACATCAGCTTGCAACGGCATCGTTTACAATACCTTCAAGTCCAAGTGGTAGTCTTGAGAATCTCCGAAGGACAATTCACGTTTCAAACCGGCTCGCCTGTTATACCTATTGGATCAAGGTCTACATCATCCGTGGAGACTACGTCTCAGGTACGTTTATGGATTCATGGCTGCCAGATTTCTACGAACTAGCTACCATCACGTTGCGCTCATACTTTCCCTACCTTCGTTTATGCTCCGTGGTCTATAGACATTGCGCACGGCAGTAACAGCTAATTTCCGCTCAACAGATCTGCTGGCAGACTTTGAGGCTCAACCCCACGCTCTTTGAAGACCTTCATTCGCTTTGACTCGGGCTTATTCTGGATACCTTAACTTCAATCGTACCTAAGCCGCAGCTGAGATGTCTCGTCAACAAACTGGACCTCCAGGGGGATCAAGAAAGATATCCTTTAATGTTTCGGATCAGTACGACATTCAAGATGTCGTTGGAGAAGGTGCCTATGGCGTTGTATGGTGAGATTCGATTATAGGGATTCTCAGATGGGCGTGTGCTCACGTTCGCTCCAGCTCTGCTCTGCATAAGCCATCAGGCCAGAAGGTCGCAATCAAGAAAATTACCCCGTTCGACCACTCCATGTTCTGTCTACGAACTCTGCGGGAAATGAAGCTACTACGCTACTTCAACCATGAAAACATAATCTCAATCCTCGACATACAAAAACCGCGGAACTACGAGACATTTACGGAAGTCTATTTGATCCAAGTAAGTGCTTGCTGCAGTATAGGCTTGCGCTCATGATGGCTGACCGTTGACTGACTCAGGAACTCATGGAAACCGATATGCATCGCGTCATCCGTACCCAAGACCTGTCCGACGATCACTGCCAGTACTTCATCTACCAGACCCTCCGTGCTCTCAAGGCCATGCACTCCGCCAACGTTCTGCACCGCGACCTTAAGCCCTCGAACCTGCTCCTAAACGCCAACTGCGACCTGAAAGTCTGCGACTTTGGTCTTGCTCGTTCAGCAGCATCAAGCGACGACAACTCAGGGTTCATGACCGAATACGTGGCCACACGATGGTACCGCGCGCCGGAGATTATGCTTACATTCAAGGAGTACACCAAGGCCATCGATGTCTGGAGTGTGGGCTGTATCTTGGCTGAGATGCTGAACGGGAAACCCTTATTCCCAGGGAAAGACTGTAAGTCCTCGATTCAAGAAAATCCGAGGCTTTCATGCTGACTCTCCCCAGACCATCACCAATTGACCCTAATTCTTGACGTTCTCGGCACGCCAACCATGGAAGACTACTACGGCATCAAGTCCCGCCGCGCACGCGAGTACATCCGCTCATTACCCTTCAAGAAGAAGGTTCCAATGAAAGCCATGTTCCCAAAGACCTCCGATCTAGCCTTGGATCTGCTAGAGAAGCTACTAGCGTTCAATCCAGTCAAGCGCATTAATGTTGAGGAAGCTTTGAGACACCCTTACTTGGAGCCATATCATGACCCGGAGGATGAGCCAACCGCACAACCCATTCCGGAAGAGTTCTTCGATTTCGACAAGAACAAGGACTCATTGACAAAGGAAGAGCTGAAGCGTATGTTTCCTCGTTCCGTCACACGCGCAATATCCGAACTAACCGAGATATAGACCTCATCTACGCAGAGATCATGCGGTGAACCAACCATCTCCTTTACCTCCTCACCAATCAGTCTGGGAGGGTTACATTCTACTAGCGGCGGGACTTTCTAGAGCTTCGAGTTTGAGTGATATGCAGTGGACTTGATACACCTAGCTTCTACCCAATTTCATTAGTTGACGAGCGCACGGCTTCCGGTTGGCCCTGGATAGGGAGTGGATGCATGTTGCATTGGTGGCTTGAGAACATTCTGTCGGCTAGTTGTAGAGAGTGAGTGCCCGTGTCAGTTCAGCTTAGCTTCAGCTACTCCATCAAGCACATCCTTCGAAGATACTCAATGGTGTGTGCACTTTACCCCGTACCCCTGCTCAGCAATCGAATGGCTTGAGGTCCTTCAGGCGAGCCGACGGCCCTCTCAGTGCCTGGACACCCTGCCTAATTAGCCGCGCGGACAGTCTGCTTTCTATCAAGACGACCTACTCGTACCGTACTTTCCTTGAGAAAACGTCATGATCAGTCATTGCTTTACTATCTTAGTATCGTGTAACGTAGCTGTTATGGTTAAATTCTTCCAAGTCGAGGGTACTCGTCTCCACTACTATGAACGAAAATGGTCTAGCGCCTGTTGGATCGTTCTCCTCTCGCCGGCGCAGGGACGACGCGCCGTACCACTGCACAGAGGGTCCTCGGGATCCAAGCCTCGTATTGCTTCCCAGGGATTACTTCTACACAGCTACGATGCACCGCCTGAGATCCTGGGCGCGAAGGATGCAGACAACATCAGCTAACGGCTGTAACGTTGCAGAAGCCTGATAATCGCAGCATCCTCTGAAATCATCGGGGTCCCACCCTCCACTTCGTCACCTAGATGACGCGTAAAGTGGTGCGGTGAAGCTGCCACTGATTCCTTGTCGGCGCTGGGAGTATCCGCATCTCTTCTCACATGCTCCTCGATCAATCCTGTTCCTCCGTCTTAGAGACCCTTGGTACTTTCTTTTAATTCTCTCAATCCTCAACATTTCTCACCTTGATCGTGGATTCATACATCCATATTCAAGCTCGCATACACAATGCACCCCTCACTTTTCTTTCTTTTCCTCTCTCTCCTCTCCCACATCAACATCGCCACATCCCAATTCCCACAACATCCACTCAAGCCCTGTCCCCTCCTCTCCCGACCGCTGCGATGCTTCACCCCCACCCCTCCTCTCTTCCAAGAAAATACCGACTGCCACACCACCCCACAGCGCTGTGGCGGGCCCGGATGTCAGAAATGGGGCCCCGAGCGGTCGCCCGCTGGCGACTGGGTTTGTCAGGTGCAAGAGTATTTTGCCGGCTGCTACTGTAGGGAAATCGACGAGTGTCCATTGGGCGAGGGCGCATGCGGGCCTCCAACTGGTGAAGATTGATGATAGGGATGAAGAGCAAGTTTAGAGTTAGGAGGGACGTTGTTGAGGACATATTAGACGCTGAGACATGGTGTCAATGGGCCATATCAGTCGGACTGCACCACGTCGCTTCCGCTACCTACCTCTCCATCCACGTCACAAACACAGGGAAACAACTGATAGGAGCACCAGCCGCCGATGCATCCTCTTGCCTGTGCTCGAACGACTTCATGTCCTCCTGCACTTCCCGCCGTTGCAGACCGTCGAGAATTTTGGCAATGGCTCCTCAATCGGCCAGCTTTGAAAGCATAGTATGGACGCCGGCCCGCATAGTGATCGCCTACCCCTGCTCGACTATATTATCGTTGCAACAACTACGCCTCGCAGCTAGGAATCGAATCTACTTCTCTCCGACTCTCCGACTCTCCGACTCTCCGACAGCTTCAGATCACGCGCCGACATCTACGCTACTCCGACGCCAGCCTTACCTCTTTCTGCACCAGAAAACAGCGTTCGCCATCCTGCCTACGAGGTCTCTCAAGAGCGCTAAATCACAAGAAAGGTGAGTGCACTTCCCATGGCTCGCACCAACCTCTTCTGACCTGCGAAGGCGGGCAGATAATGGGGCCAGCATTCTCAAGATTGAATTATAGACAGTATAGTGGCTACCACAACCAAGAAAAACATCTGCTTCGCTACATCCTCCACCTCACGTACACCATCTACAGCAGCTCCCTTCTCTTCGTAGTGCCATTCCCACCGGATATATAAAAATTGCCCAGATGGGCTTGAACCCTCTCCGTTCACAGGACCCTTGATGTTGTTATCAAAGAGTAATTAATTGACGAGTAGGAATGAAGGGTTCCTCTGGCCTCCTCGTGCTTTGGCCTGATGATACCATCCATAGCTGCCTTCCATGTCCAGCCTACCAATATGCGAAAATAGCCTAGCGCTCAAGTGAGCACTACGAAGGATGTATTTCTCTGTTCCCGTAATCTCAACGCACCATTCTTGCTGCTCGGCCAACCAATCAACGTATCGACGAGTCGGCTGAGGGTGAATGAAAAGCTAGGGACTACGGACAGGTCGAGTCAAGCTTTCTTTTCGACTCTCGGTTGTGTGGGGGTACAGAGTCCTTGGCTTGGAGCCCTTGGGGTTTTAGGGAGCATTGTGCTTCGCTTTCGATCCATAAGGATCCCGGGGCTTGAGAACCATGTCTCCCAGTCGCCGCCTTTCCATCTCTCCCATCTTACGCTCGGGACATTCACACTCGCACAGCACCCCCTCCTTCAGCGATACTCCATCGAACCCTACGAACAATACCACTCCACCCTCCCCTCCAACGCCCTTTCCAGCTCGCCCTTAACCTGTGCCACAACCTCCCCGTCCTGAATCGCAACCCCAAGTTCCTGACTCGTAAACCAGCTCGCGCGATCCATATTGCCGCTCCCCAGCACCACCACCCTCTCATCCACAATCGTGCATTTGATGTGGCATTTCACCTCCGGCCCCCTGTTGGCTACGGGCTGGAAATATCCAATCGTCAGGGTGCCCACGGCCCGACTTTGTTCGACATCACTACCGGCCCGGAGCGCAGTGTAGCGCCGCCGCAAGCGCCAGACGCACAGCTCCGTGATGGTGCCGGCGGTGAGGAGCTGCTCGAGGAGCATCATGCGGCGGTTCGTGATTAGTGTGACGTCCACGCCGCGTGCGAGCGCGGAGAAGAGAGCGGAGAGCACGGGTGGGGAGGTTAGGTTGGGGGTTAGGATGTGGATGTGCGTCTTTGCGGTGCTGAAGAGGTGTAACAATGTGTTATTTAGGGGCGTTGGCGGGGGTGCGGGGGCAGCGAGCGG
>JAABUS010005797.1_pt1 | contig 15774 bp, 15 predicted proteins | sample 5560161 | NCBI WGS metagenome assembly JAABUS01 (sample SAMN10711885, study PRJNA513376) | rock metagenome | isolation source: Antarctica rocks | place: Antarctica: Victoria Land, Trio Nunatak nord | collected 2016-01-04
CGTCGTTCATATAGTGTTGATAGAAAGTCGAGTCGTTGATTAATTCAAAAGACATCACGTGATATTTGTAGAAATCAAAAGAGGTAATAAAGATAGTCAAATCTTCACTTCTCGAATGCATGCGTAGTTTGTTGAAGACAACTATTATATTCAATCGAGTCAGATACTTACTATCTTGAATACAAGCGAGAGTTTCGTCTGTTAAGAGTAGAAGATAGCGATCTCGTTTGATCAAAGCATTGAGCTTTCTATAATCGACGCAGAAACGCAGACTATCGTCTTTCTTTTCGATGAATAGTATGAGCGAAGCATATGAGGTCGAGCTAGAAGATATAAAGTTCTTATTCAGATGTTTAATCAGGTAATTCTTCATCTTTTGAAGCTTGTAATCAGACATATGATAGAGATAACTTCAAGAAGACATTTTCTCATTGATCAACTCAATTTTATGATCGTAGAAGCAATGAGAGAGTAGTTGATCAGTCATCGCTCGATCAAACACGTCTAGATAGTCATAATATTTCAAAGAAAGCTTAGCTTTGACTTCTTTCAAGATCTCTTCGTGTGAAAGCTCTTGTAGATTTACATCTTTGAGTTTATTTCTAGCTGTTTTTAGAAGTCGATCGATTTTCGTGATGATGATCGCGAAAGTAGTCACATTCAATCATTTGACTAGTGATCTATATGTTGCAGTCTCTATCATTGCTATGTTCATTGAATCGAAAGACAAAGACTTGACTGAATTAAATGATTTCATGATTTGACTGAATGAAGATGACTTCTCGCTGAGTTGAGTGACAACAGAAGAGATAAATCTCTTTAGTATTTGAGTAGAGATTGAACTCTTCTGTTCTATCGCGATTTTCTTGAGAACAGAAAGAAGAATCGAGCTAGCATTGATATGAGTCTTTGAATCAGAAAATTGAAGACGATCATTTCTCATATCAATCGTTATCTCGATCTTATTCATTCATGTTTTTTCAAGAATTATCTGATGCTGACTCAATCGAGTAATCAGCATAAAAGTGAAATGTTTCATATGATCTTGAACAGTCAGATTTGAATAAATCGCATGAGTAATGAGCTTTTTTGCATAATGATCATCGAATTCTCTTATTGACTTGAGCTTGATTAAAGATAACGATTTGATTTGCAAATGATCACAAACATTCTGCGCGATTAATTCATCAATGAACGAATAGTCAACTGCTTCAGTGTCAATCAATGACTTTAATGAGTAATTAATTTCATTGCTAGATAGTACACATTCAGTAGTCAAAGATTTCGAAGCAAAGAGATCATTTGAGCTGCTTATTGTTAAAGAAATTAACACATCTTTCATCACGTTTTTGATGAAAGTCACTAGTTTTTTGTCTCATTCTTCAATTTCTCTGTAAATAATTTCTTCTCTTCTTTCGACATGATAATCTCATTGAGGCAAGAGATGAATGCACGAGATGTCAAATTACTAGTCTTCAGCTGAGAGCAGTTCTTTGAAAGATGACTCAATACTTTGCAGTTGAAGCAGATGATTGACATTCTTAATCATTCAGATTCGAAAGTGAAAAAAGTAGCGAGTTGAACATAGCTAGTAGTTGAGACTGAAGTTAACGAAGAAACAAAACGTTTTTTCGAAGCTGCTATTAATTTGACTGTTCATTGCTCGTCACGTAGCTGATAATTGACTCATTGTTTGTTATTCACATCTTGAAGAAAGATCTTGAGCTTATTCAGCAAGCTAAACTCTATGAGGCAAACTGACAACGCGTTCTGAAGACGATTGTTGATTTTATTCTGAATGTTGTTCATCAGAATGATATCGTTGTAGTTCAGAAAGCTGAATATTCTAGTGAATTCTGAATAAAAAGAGCTAAAGAACTTGTTGAGCTGCTTTAGAGCGACGTATTTACAACGACACTTTCAAATTAAATTCTGATCTTCGTAAATTTCTTTTAGATGTTTCAGTAACTCTGATAGTGACTGATAGAATGAGAAAGCATCAACAAGATACTTTGCATAGATTTGCTGATCAGCATCGTCTTCTAGTCTGAAAATCACATAGACAATACAAATCTTTTTAGTAGAGTAATGATTCATGTTAACATCGAGCTTGTCAGCTATTTTGATGTTTCATGTCTCTCAGATAAAATCATTTATTTCGATGAAGATGAGTGAATTCAAAAGCTTGATGAACTTGTGATGATCATTTTCGTTATTAGATAAAGTAGAAGATTCTCGTTGAGAGCGAACTTCTTTCTGATTGACTTGTTGTTCAGCTGACTGAGTATCTTGACAAGACATAGATCAATCGACTTGATGTTGTTTCACTCTGAAGTTCAATTGCTCATCTTGTAACTGACTGATCTGTTTCTCTAGCTCATCGTTTTTATCAAAAGCAACTTCTAGTTGTTTCGCTCTCTTTTTGTGATCATCTTGTATGAGAAGTCAGTGTTCATTGAGTTGTAAAGTCAAGTCTTGCTGACTTCGAAGCTCATTCAGCATATTGATGACTTCATTGAGTTGATTGCTGACTCAATGAAACAGTTGTTCTTTGATGTTTATGTTTCATGCAATGACAGCTTTCTCAGCTTTGACTGAAGCATTAATAAGTAGAAGTGAAACTCTTCTACTGACAATGCTTTTCAGCAAACGAGTTGTTTGAGACTCAACTGACTTGACGTCGCGTGTTATGATGAGAGAAGGTAGAAGTTGTTGAAATAAGAGTAGATGAGAGATTGATGTTTTGAATTGATGTTTTTTGATGAGTGAAAATTCAAAGAATCTCTTGTGAATTTCAGGTAATAATTAAGTGCTTTATTCGAAGAATTTCTTGCAAATAAAATGATGATGATGCAAATTTGAAGAATTTCTTGCAAATTTTTCTTACTGAATAGATTGTTTCGTATCGTCTATTCATCAATAGCAGAGTAGTTGATGAGCATTTATTTAATGTTAGAAATCAGCATAAAGTAAGTCAATATGAGTGTCATTTAACTAGAAGATAAATGCTAAGAAAGAAAGATAGCTACAGAAAAGAAGCTGATTACATATGTGTGTTTCTCAGCCGACGCTAGACTCAATAGAGACTAGTCAAGACAACGAAGCTAGAATAGATCTGACAAGACTAGAAGACTGAGTCTGACAAGACTAGAAGACTGAGTCTGACAAGGCTAGAATTGTGACAGTAGAAACAATGCAATGATAGCTGATTGATCATTGCTCGATCGAAAACATCTAGATAGTCGTGATATTCAGAGAAAAGCTTGACTTTGACTTGCTTGAGAGCTTCAGTGTGAGAAAGCTCATGCAGATTCACTTCTTCAGACTTGTTTTCAACTGTAGTTACGAGTCGATCGATTTTCAAGACAATAACAGCAAAGATCTTGACATCTGATCATTTGACTAACATTCTATATGTTGCTGTTTCTATCATTGCTATATTCATTGAACTGAAAGAGAATGAATTCAGATTGAACGTTGATTTAGAATTTTTGATGCTAGTTAAAGTTGCGTCACATGATTTTAACTGTTCAATTAGTTTAACTGACTTCTCATTGAACTGACTGAAAGAGAATGATTTCAGACTGAGTTGAAAGATAGTGAAAGATCTCTTCAATATATGAGTAGAAGTCAAACTCTTTTGCTTCGTGATTATCTTGTTGCTTGTGAATAGAACAATTGATTTTGAATTGAGAATAAAATTTGAAAATCGAAGAGAATCGATTTGCATATCAATTACTAGATTGATTTTGTTCATTCATGTTTTTTCAAGAATTATTTGATGCTGATTTAATCAAGTGATCAACATAAAAGCTGTGTCAATCATATGATCTTGAACAGTCAGATTCAAATAAATGACATGAGTAATGAGTTTTTTAGCATAATGATCGTCAAATTCTTGAATTGACTTCGCTTTGATCAAAGTCAGAGACTTGATTTGCAACTAATCACAAACAATCTGCGCGATCACTTCATCAATGAACGAATAGTCAGCAGCTTCGATGTCAATCAATGATTTCAATGAGTAACTAATTTCATTGCTAGAAAGTACACATTCAATAGTCAAAGATTCAGAAGCAAAAGAATCATTTGACATGCTCATTATTGAAGAAATTAACATCTCTTTCATCATGTCTTTGATGAAAGTCACTAGTTTTTTGCCTCGCTATTGTTATGATTCTAGTCTTCGTCTATTCTTCAACTAGTCTTTGTCTGATTTCATTCTAATCAAGTCTAGCGAGAATCTGATCTAGAGATGATGTCATTGAGTTTCTGCATCATATGTGTAAGACATCAACTCAATCGAGTCTAGCACAGAGCTGAGAAATACACATATAAGAATCGAGTTCTTTTCTGTAGATACTTTTCTTTCTTAGCATTTATCTATTAGTTATATGACATTCATATGACTCGCTCTATGCTGATCTTTAACAGTAGATAAATGCTAATTAACTACTCTGCTATCAACATGTAAATGATACGAAATAATCTACTTCGTTCATTCAGAAAATTCGCAAGAGATTCTTTGAATTACTTTCATCAAAACACATCTTCAAATTTACTCAAAATTACTCAAAATTATCAAATCAATCACTCAATTTTATCACAATTTATTTATCTTCAATCTTTTACAATGACATGCAACTCTGAATCAGTTGAGTCATGAACAGCTCATCTGCTTAGAAGCATTGCTAGTAAACGAGTTTTTCTTATTTCTGTCGATGCTTCAGCAAGATCTCAGAATGTCACTATTTCATGAGACATCAACATGAGTTAACAACTTCGTCAATAAGCTATTGATCAGTCAGATGAGATCATCAAGATGCTGATCGAGCTAAGAGATCAACGAGACATGACTTTGAAACTCAATGAGCAATGAATTGATGTTCAAGTCGATCACATCAAGAAACTTGATGAGCTAAAGATTAATCAAATGACAATAGACACTCAAGAAGAGACTATCATCAAACTATAAGAGAAATTCTTGAGTCTAAAAAAGAAACAGCGTTCAACGAATCAGTCTCAATCTCATCAGTCTATGAAATCTCAAGCTTCTATCGAGAACTATACTCGACAAGAGTCGTCTACTCTATTCAACAATGATCATTACAAGTTCTTCAAGTTTTTGAACTCATTTATATTCATTGATGAAGATGAATCAACATGAAACAGCTGAAGAATCAAGATAAATGACAAGCTTCAGACAAATGTCGATCACTTTGATAATAAGAATATCTGTATTATCTATGTGATATCTAGACTAGAAGATGATGTTGCTGAGCACATTTTCGCTTGACATTGACATGACGTTTTGCATTCATACATCTCGATCAACGAGCTATTTGAGCATCTGAAAGAAATATACAATGAACTGAATAGAAATCAAAAGTATCGTCGTGAGTACAACGTTCTGAAACAAGCAGAAAAGTCTTTCAATGTCTTCTACTTCGACTTTATGAAGCTATTCAGCTATCTCAAATACAATGATTGCACTCTGATGAATGATCTTCAGAATAAAATCAATAATCGCTTGCAAAACACTTTATCAATCTGTTCAGAGAATTTTACTTCACTCATTCACTTAAGAATCTTTCTTCAAGATGTGAATAATAAACAGCGAGTCAACTATCAGCTATGCAGTCAGCTTCGCACTGTCATCATCAAAGTCACTATCATATCTGATAAATGCATTGCTACTTCATCATTAATGATGACTTCAATAATCAATTATATTAAGTCTACTTTTTCTTCTATCTTTGAATCAGCAAGATCATCTATCATCTGCTATACTTGCAAGACTTCAAATCATTTGTTCAAGAATTGCTTTCAGAACAAGATTGACACTTCTGCATCTTGTACATTCACTTCTTGTTTACATGAGATCATCATTTCGAAGAACAAGAAGAATGAGAAAATGTTTTCTTTTGAAGATAGCAAGGCAAAAAACTAGTGACTTTCATCAAAGATGCAATGAAAGAGATGTTAATTTCTTCAACAACAAGCATGTCAGATGACTCTTTTACTTCTGAATCTTTGACTATTGAATGTATACTTTCTAGCAATGAAATTAGTTACTCATTGAAGTCATTGATTGACATTGAAGCTGCTGACTATTCATTCATTGATGAAGTGATCGCGCAGATTGTTTATGATCAGTTGCAAATTGAGTCTCTGACTTTGATCAAAGCGAAGTCAATTCAAGAATTTAACGATCATTATGCTAAAAAACTCATTATTCATGTCATCTATTTGAATCTGACTGTTCAAGATCATACGATTGACACAGCTTTTATGTTGATCACTTAATTAAATCAACATCAAATGATTCTTGAAAAAACATGAATGAACAAAATCAATCTAGTAATTGATATGCAAATCGATTCTCTTCGATTTTCAAATTTTATTCTCAATTCAAAATCAATTGTTCTATTCACAAGCAACAAGATAATCATGAAGCAAAAGAGTTTGACTTCTACTCATATACTGAAGAGATCTTTCACTATCTCTTAACTCAGTCTGAAATCACTCTCTTTCAGTCAGTTCAATGAAAAGTCAGTTAAATTAATTGAACAGTTAAAATCATGTGACGCAACTTTAACTAGCATCAAAAATTCTAAATCAACTTTCAATCTGAATTCATTCTCTTTCAGTTCAATGAACATAGCAATGATAGAAACAGCAACATATAGAATGTTAGTCAAATGATCAGATGTCAAGATCTTTGCTGTTATCATCTTGAAAATCGATCGACTCATAACTACAGCTGAAAACAAGTCTGAAGAAGTGAATCTGCATGAGCTTTCTCATGCTGAAGCTCTCAAGCAAGTCAAGATCAAGCTTTTCTCTGAATATCACGACTATCTAGACGTCTTCGATCGAGCAATGATTGATCAGCTATCATTGCATCGTTTCTACGATCACAAAATCGAGTTGATCGATGAAGAAACGTTCTCGCGAAGCAGACTATATCAGATGTTCAATCATAAGCTTCAGAAGATAAAGAAGTATCTGATTGAACATCTGAACAAAGAATTCATTTTCTTCAGCTTTGCATCATACATCTCGCTCATTTTGTTTATTGAAAAGAAAGACGATAGTCTGCGTTTCTGTGTCAATTACAGAAAGCTCAATGCTTTGATCAAACGAGATCACTATTCTTTGTCATTGATAGATGAAACTCTCACTCGTATACAAGAAAGCAAATATCTGACTCGATTGAACATCATTGTCGCGTTCAATAAACTACGCATGCACTCAGATAGCAAAGATTTGACTATCTTTATTATCTTCTTCAACTCATACAAATATCATGTAATACTCTTTAAATTAATCAATGAATCAACGTTTTATCAACACTATATGAACGACGTGTTGTTTGAATATTGTCAGAATCGTGCCTAAATGATACAATCAATGAAGATCAGAATTGATAGTGCTTGATCTTTAAAGATAGCTATAACTGAATATTAAGAATACAGAAGAAGATTGATACAAAAGCTTCTATTTATGTAATGTTTAGAGACTGCGCTAGACTTGAAAGAAATGTGTTTGTAACACAAAAAGAAGATGATGTAGATGAACAAGATGTTGATGAAAGAAAAGAATGTTAAAGAAGAAAAAGAATGTTGAGAAAGAAAAAGAGTGTTGAGAAAGAAAAAGAGTGTTGAGTCATATCTGAGTCAAATCTGAGTCAGATCTAGATCAGATCTTGACTAGATCATTAACTAGTTCTAATCAGTCTTGATATGCTCATTCAGAATTCAGATTTACAAGATTCAAAGAATAGACATGAATGATACTGCTGATCATCTAGAAACTTTACGTGAATTGCAAAGAATACTCAGTCTACATCTATGAGAATCAAAGAATGAAAAATATGCTATCATTAATATTTAAATTTATGAGAATCAGAGAATAAACATGAGTGCTACTGTTGACTCTTTAGAAACTCAATGCTCACACTATTAAAAGAAAATCTTGAGAACACAATGATGCACAGCGAGTCTGATATCATGCATTGCATGAAGAAATGAAGCAATTCAACAACGAGAATGTTGTTATTAAAAGAGAAAATAATTGTCAGAACTTAAATCTATGAAAGTCAAAGTTTTTCAGAAAATAAAGAACAGACATGAGAATTATTCTTCAACATTATCATCAAACTCTCAAATGAGAATCTGAGTCTATGAGAATCAAGACATTGAGTCTATGAGAATTTCTATCATCGATTCTCAGAGACTTTAAGTCTATAAGAGTTTAAGTTGCATACAAATCTTGACATTTCATTGATGATAAGAATTTAAGTCACATATGATCTTTGAAAGATCTTGCAGAAGTTGCATGTAATTTTATTGATTTCATTGATGATGCTTGAGCTTAGTCTTTTGAATATATAAAGAAGAGTTCACTTCTGTATTTTGTAGTTTAGTATTAACTTTTTATACAAATAAATATTACTAAGCTATTATCAAATTTGATCATATTATCTACGCGCATATTCTCTAGTGTGACTGCGCATTTCTTGAACTACTCACAGATACAAAGAAATGTGTTTATCATAGAAATCTATTGATCATTTGTAACACAAAAAAGTGTGTTTGTTTAGAAGATAATAAAAGTTGATTAGAAGATGTTAGAAAAGAAAAAAGATGCTGAATTATATTTGAATCAAGTCTGAGTCAGATTTAGATCAGATTTTAATTAAATCATTAACTAGTTTTAATCAATTCTGATACATTTATAATATTATTTTCTTCTTCAAAAATTCATGTTCACATGAATAGAATAAATGAAACGCAAAATTTTTTCACTGTTTTTCAATTTAGTGTGACTTGTTTGAATAAAGCTTATGAAATTCAACTAGAACTTCTTTTGAGCTTTTGAATTCTTCTTTGTTGACATAGTATCATTCATTGTTTTGATCTAGTTTTATTCATTTAACTTTGTATTGTATTTAATCTTGATAGCATTTAAAGTTCAAAATATCATCTATCTTTCAATGCTCATCATCTTTAATAGTAAGAGATTTAAATGATTCTGAATGCTGTTCTGATAAAAGATCATTGAGACAAGAACATAATAGTTTTGAACTGAATATTAAATGCAGCTGCTTCATGCTTATCAATAAATGAAGATGATAAAAGATCTCAACTTTGACAGTGATTTGATAAAATTCTAGCTGTTTATCTTTCAAATTCTTACATGATCTAGTTGTCTTTATGTTTTTAGAGAATAATCAAACTCAGTCATTTACTTCATAAATGACGTCTTATTTATGTTTATTAATCTGAGCTTCAATAATCTGCTTCGTCTTTTTCAATTATTGATGATTGAAGATAAGAAGCTCTTTCATTCAAATGACAATATCATCAACTTTTCTAGCTTCAAGACATTTGCAAGTTGTCTTGTAGTCAGTTATATCTGAATCGAAACTCATTTGAGAATGAAACTCTTTATTAAAGTAGAATGAGATCATTGAGATAATCAAGAAGATATTGAAATTTTCGCTGAATTTCATCATTGAAAGTCATTTTGCTCAGTTATTCTGCATGTAGTTACAGTAAATTCTTAATTCGTGTTCAACATCTTGATTAGCTCATTTCAATTAATCATTGATCTCAGAATGATAAACTGTTAATAAACTAGTCATGATTCTTAGTCACTTGCAAAAACTTTGTCACATGATTGATATAAATTGAGAGTTTTTGTTTGAAACAATAGAATTAGATAAATCATGAAGTCAATAAATGTTTCATAGTATGATTCAAATCATTTCTTCAACTAAGATGTCATTGTCTTCTTAATGACAGAAGACATAGTGACGTTTCTTGATAAAATGACATATGATTGTGCAAATGACGTTATAATCTTTTGATAGAAATAACTCAGTGATGAAGTTCATAATTATATCTTTTCAGCGTTTCTATGAAATCAAAAGAGAATGAAGAAGTTCATTAATGCTATTTCTAAATGTCTTGCTTTGTTAATAGACATGACAGTTTCAAATGTAACGTTTAATCATTACTCAATGATCTGATCAATAGTAGAAATGTTAAACTAAATCAATAGTTCTTTGATTGTCAGAGTGAGAGATGAAAGACTGATCATGAATTTTCTTTAACAATTTTGTATGCATTTTCTCAGAAATTCACAGTAGATCTTTTCTAAACAAAACATCATCAACGATCTTGCAATGCTTTAATTCAATGCTATGTAGCTTAAGCTTATTTTCTCTTATAGCTTGTTTATACTTATTGCAAAGCTCATTCATCTTGTTGACATCTTTTACTCACTGATAAAGATCAACTTCAGATTCAATAGTAAGAATGTTTACTTTATTAAATGTCAGAATGATCTGATAATGATCTTCAGTACGCTGAGTTGATTCAGAGACATTGATCAGAGACATTCTGATTAAAGCATTGACTTTAGTGTTTATTTTGCCTGATCGAAATATAATTTAAAAGTTGAACTCAAATAGAATGTCTAGATAATTGACTTGACGTCAAGTCAACTGTTTATTTTTCATGAAGATTTTCAGAGTCTGATGATTGATGAATATCTGAATGAATAGTTCAATGCATTCAAGCTCAAGTCTTCAATGTTCAAAACATCAAATAATGATTAGCAATTTCTTATCATAGATATGATAATTGCATTCAGCGAGAATCATGCTTTTGCTGTAGAAAGTTACTGAGTGAAGAAATTTCTCATCATTATACTGTGATAGAATTTTATCTTTGACGTAGTCAGATGCATTGATTTCTAGAATAGCTTGTCATTTGAAATCAAAATGTTGTAATACTGAGATTGAGCTGACTTGTTTCTTTAAATTATTGAAAGCTTGAACACAGACTTTGTTTCATACAAAAGACGTGTTCTTTCTAGTTAATTGAATGAATGATTTGACTAGCTTTGAGAAGTCTTTAATGAAACAATGATAGAAGTTAATGAATCTCACGAAGCTTTGAACTTCTTTTAGATTGATCAACGTAGCTCAGTTGACTATGACTTTCACTTTGATAGAATTCATACAAAGATCTTGTTTTAACACTATGACTTTTAAGAAGATTGTTTCTTCTACGTTGAATTTGTACTTTTGAATATTTACTTGTAGATCAGCTTCTTGTTGAAATCATGTCTAGAATCTAATCACACTGCAACGAGATAGTTCATAGCTGAGTAGAATGTTTGATCAATAGAGATAGCTTTAACTAGAAAACTAAGAATACAGAAGAAAGAAAACAGTTTCAAGCTGTATTTATAGTAGAATGAACAAAGAGACGAAGTAGTCAATTTGTTAAAGCTTGAATAAATGAAATGTTTCAGCATATTTCAATTCAAAACATCATTGTTTCTTGTTCACATATTGAAATCTTTAAAGTCTATTAACTAGACTTTATTCAACGTCTGTTACAAGCGTGCTCAGTCTTCTACTGAGACGTGTGTTCTTTAAGCGAGCCTAGACTCTATCGAGCCTAACGCTCATCTTCTCTCTGTACATATAGTCTTTGCATCTCATAGATCTCGCTCTTTAGCTTTGAATTCTCGTTTACCTGATTTACTTTTCGTTTACCTGTATTTCTATGACTTGCTCTAGACATGATTCTAACAACGTCGACACACTTTGTAACATTATTCTCTTTTCTTTAAAAATCATGTTTCTATGACTTGTAATGTAATTCATAGCACTGACGTAGAGCTTGACGCTCATCTTTCTATCAATCTTTCTATTGATTTTTCAGATCATTGAAATGTCTATTGTAGTCAACTCACTATGTAGAGATCAACTTGCTCATTGAAGAGATTGATTTTGATCATGTCATTGAAGCAGACTCACTAGTTGAAGATGAACATGAGGTAGATCAGATTCACTGATGAGATAAAATGATGTGACTAAATCATTGCATTGACAACGTCTTTGTAGCAGACTCACTAGAAGAGAATCGACTAGCTCATTAAAGAGATCGATTCTGATCATGTCATTGAAACAGACTCACTAGTTGATCTGAATTTGAATCAAGTTGAATCGAATTTGATGACACAGATTATTTTAACTCGACTGATTCATAAGCTTTTTGAAAAGAAGAAAGAGTTTGTGATTCTCTAGCAATCAATGATCATATGTTTTTGTTGATTCTATTGATCGAGTGAATTGATGTTACTGAATGAGCGATAGATTCTCTAGCAATTCAACAGTCTCATCATTGATTTTATTGACTCTTTAATGTTGTTCTATCTTTCGATGTCATCAATCATCAGATAAACAAATTTCTTTATACTCATTTTATTGTTCATTAAGTAGCTTGAATGAATAATGAAATTGATATTGTGTAGTAAACGAATTCTTAGTTTAATGTTGAAATCATGTCTAGAATCTAATCACACTGCAGCAAGATAGTGCATAGCTGAGTAGAATGTTTGATCAATAGAGATAGCTTTAACTAGAAAACTAAGAATACAGAAGAAAGAAGACAGTTTCAAGCTGTATCTATAGTAGAGCGAACAAAAAGACGAAGTAGTTGATTTGCTAAAGCTCAAATAGATGAAATGTTTCAGCATATTTCAATTCAAAACATTATTGTTTCTTGTTCACATATTGAAATTTCTAAAGTCTATTGACTGAACTTTATTCAACGTCAACACGCTTCGTAACACTTCTTGTAAATGATTTAATATCATCTTGACATGTTGTTGATGTTTTCATTGAGTTTTGCTGTAGATCAGAATGTCGTCTAGATAAACTTAACAGAAGTCATTTAGAAAGTCTTAAAGAACATCATTCATATACTGCTGAAACAAGGCAAAATCATTAATAAGTTTAAAGAATAGCACTTTTGACTTATACACTTCTAACGTGATAATAAAGATAGTGTAATTCTTACTATCAGAGTGCATTTGTAGTTTGTTGAACGTTGAAATGATATTCAATCAAGTCAGATGTTTGCAATCAACTATTTTGTCAATTACTTCATTTATGAGTGATAGAAAATAGCGATTTCTTTTAATAATAGCATTGAGCTTTTGATAGTCAACGCAGAATTGTAGATTTTCATTTGCTTTCAAGATGAACAGAATGAGTGAGAAATACAAAGCTTTGCTAGAAATTATAAATTCTTTGAAAAGATTCTCGTTCAGATATTTCTTTACTTTCTGAAGCTTGTAAAAAGACATTCAATATGCTTAACAGCAAGATGACGTTACGTCACTAGTAAGCTTTATCTTATGATCATATGAATGATGAGACGATAGCTTGTCTGCTTGAACTCAATCAAAGATGTCTAGAAAATTCTGATATTTCAATGATAGCTTGACTTTAATATCTTCTAGATTCTGAGTCATTTCATTGACTGAGAAGATATTTATGACGTCTAGTTTGCATTGAGTATTGTAGATGATTTTTCTATCAATGTCTTCAATGAAAATAGCAAAAATCTTTGTTTAATTCTTCTTTTTTCATTTTACTAATGCTTGAAAAGAGACAACATCTATGTTTTAAATCGAGAATGACTCTTTCTGAAAAAATGAAACTGAGTGCTTGAGCATCTTAGAAATCTTGCTGTGAGCTGCTGAAAAGATTGAAGTTGATTGCAATCAACTTAAGTGCTTTGTATTTGACGAGATTGAAAAAATCGAAATAGAAGTATTTAATTGATCAAAGAATACGATAGTATCATGTTTCATGTTCAATAATATTTCATTTTTATTCATTCAGAGTTTGCTCAATATAACTTCATGATGCTTGATATCAACTATCAGCATTGATACAGTCAATTTCTTATGACTTTCAATCATGAGATTGAGTAAAATCTTATGAGTAATAGTTTTTCTAGCTAACTTCTCATCATAGTCTCGTATTAACTTCTCTTTTGCTAGTAATATAGATTGTATTTCAAGTTTCTGACATACTTTATTAACTAACTTGTCATGTATCAGCATGTAAATGACGAAATCACTATTTATCAAAGAGCAAAGATTGAAAGAATTGTTCTGAGAGATAAGAGAATCATGAATCAGAAATGACTTTTCAAAATAATTTTCTTTCAATAGAACTTCAATTTAACTGCACAAAAATATGATTTCTATCTCTTTAATGATTCTAGAAGAGATAATTAGTTTTTTGAATCAAAATCAAACTCAGAGTTCAATGTAAATTGATTAAATTCATCATCTTTTAATGCATTGACTCTTGATTGATCAGAGCACTCTTTAGAAGTATGATCTGATTTGTGACAGATGAAACAAATTTCAGCTTGTAGATTGATGTCTTTGATGTTAGTTAAAATCACGTCATACGACTTTAAATGATTAACAAATGTAGTGACTTTGATCTTTTTATAAAGATTCAATGAATCTCATTTCTCAGCAAAGATGATTTGCTTTCTGACTTTGATCAAAAATTTCTTTTCTTTGATATCATTCATGACTCGATGCTCATTGTTCAAATGAATCAGATAACTATGAATTTCATTAAAAATTTTTGACTGAATCAGCTGATTACTTCAAGCTGCATGAAAACAATAAACTATCTTGTTTCATAAATTAATGATCAATTGCTTTTCATGATACTTTAAATAAAAGAACAGACGTTGAAATATTGAATAAAAGTTGCTGAATTTGCTGAATTTGCTTTTTTCTTGAATGAAAGTAGCATATTTTCTTTGAAAGTTTATCTCTTTGTTGAAATCATTGTATAGCTGAGCAAGTTCATTTAACAAATCATTAATCATTTTATAAAAATTCAATGAATCATGTTGATGTTGAGCTAAAGTAGCTTTGACTGCATTTTCATTGATTCTGAAGTGAATATAAATCAGTATGACTTTATCAGTATTGAAATGATCAACGTTGATTTCTAACTTGTCATGAATCTTTTCTTGTCAATCATTTCAGAAAGATTCTGTTTCATCAGTAAATAAAGATGAAATTGAAAGCTTTTGAAATTGCTTAAATGAATTGAACATGATGAAAGAAGTAGAAGTATCTTCTTTAGTCAATCGCAGTTGATGTTGTAGTTTCATCATTTGATCTTGAAGCTTTTTAAGATTTAGATTCAATCATTCTTTTGCTTAATCAATTTTCTTGAAACAAGTCTTTCATATTTGTTCGCTGAAAATTTTATTAAATAGCTCACAAGCTTCTACATCTAGATCTCGTTAAGTTCAAAGATTGTTTAAATCTTCTAGAAAAATTTCTGAATCTTGTTCAATTCAGTGTTGTAGCTGCTTTACATTTTTGATATTTCAGAGAATAAAGACTTTCAGAGATTTATTAAATGTCTGAAAGTGAGACATGAATTAATGATGTTTTCATACAAAGTCAGTTCTAAGAAATTTTAATAAATGAGAAAATAATTCAAGATAAATGATTAAATCGAGACTTTGATTACTCTTGAAGAAATCAAGTTGAGTATTTACAAATGATTGAATCATGATGAAGATTTTGATGATCAAGCGAATGATGATGCTTGATAGTAGATAGTGAGATCATTTGTTAAAGTGTTTAATCTTCAAAGAAGAATGTTGCTGATTTGAAAGAATTTTTTTGTGATTCTCAAGCAATCAATGAAGATTCTTTATTGTTAATTTTATTAATTGATTTGAATTGATGCTACTGACTGAGCGATAAATTCTCTAGCAATTACATGATTATTGTTAGGACACGGCCCGGGTTGGGATAGGAACTACGGCAGGATAAGGCGTAGTTCACATCATGGTGAACCCTGAACTAGTAAGGTCATGGTCACGTGTTAATGATTCATTATATGGGATCATT
>JAABUS010005798.1_pt1 | contig 15774 bp, 17 predicted proteins | sample 5560161 | NCBI WGS metagenome assembly JAABUS01 (sample SAMN10711885, study PRJNA513376) | rock metagenome | isolation source: Antarctica rocks | place: Antarctica: Victoria Land, Trio Nunatak nord | collected 2016-01-04
CTCGGCGGAGTGGAGGTCGGGCTCGGTGACGATCTCGCACAGCGGCGTGCCGCCGCGGTTGAAGTCCACCACCGAGGCCGCCGAGCTGACGATGCGCCCGCCGCCCCCGCCGGAGTGGATCGTCTTGGCCGCGTCCTCCTCGAGGTGGGCGCGGTGGATCCGCACGCCGCCGAGCTCGCCGCCCGAGCAGAGCGGCTCCTCGTTCTGGCTGATCTGGTACCCCTTCGGCGAGTCGGGGTAGAAGTAGTTCTTGCGGTCGAAGACCGAGCGATCGTTGAGCGTGCAGTCGAGCGCCAGGCCGATCATGAGGCCGAAGTGGATGGCCTCGGCGTTGACGACCGGCAGCGCCCCGGGAAGCGCCAGGCAGACCGGGCAGGTGCGCGTGTTGGGCTCCTCGCCGAAGCCGAGCGCGCACGAGCAGAACATCTTCGTCCGCGTCTGCAGCTGGACGTGGATCTCCAGGCCGATCGTCGTCTCGAACTCGAGCGCGCTCATGCGCGCACCGCCGATCCGTCAAAGCCGAGCACCCCTTCGAGCGCGTGCGCCGCGTCGAGCAGGCGGTTCTCGCTGAAGGCCGGGCCGGCGAGCTGGAAGCCGACGGGAAGGTCGTCGCTCAGGCCGCACGGCAGCGAGATCGCCGGGGTCCCGGCCAGCGACATCGGGACGGTGAAGTAGTCGTTGAGGTACATCGCGAGCGGGTCGTCGGTGAGGGCGCCGAGGCTGAAGGCCACCCCCGGGCTGGTGGGCGTCACGAGGAAGTCGACCCGCTCGAAGGCCTGGGCGAAGTCGTGGGCGATCAGCGTGCGGACCTTCTGCGCGCTGGCGTAGTAGGCGTCGTAGAAGCCCGAGCTCAGCGCGTAGGTGCCCAGCATGACGCGCCGCTTGACCTCGTCGCCGAAGCCGTCGTGGCGAGTGCGGATGTACATCGACGTCAGCTCGTCGGCTGGCGTGCGCAGCCCGTAGCGGACGCCGTCGAAGCGCGCGAGATTGCTCGAGCACTCCGCCGGAGCGAGGACGTAGTAGGCGCTGAGGCCGTAGCCGGCGTGCGGGAGCGCCACGCGCTCGACGGTCGCTCCGAGCGCCCTGGCCCGCTCGAGGGCGGCTTCGAAGGCGGCCAGCACGCCGGGCTCGACCCCCTCTCCCGTGAGGTCCTCCGCGACGCCGAGGCGGATGCCCGTCAGGTCCTGCGCCGACGGCAGCACGATCTCCTCGGGGTGGCCGACGGAGGTGGCATCGCGCGGGTCTTGGCCGGCCATGTGACGGTAGAGCAGCGCGGCGTCGGTGACGTCGCGGGTCAGCGGGCCGGCCTGGTCGAGGCTCGAGGCGAACGCGATCATCCCGTACCGCGAGACGGTGCCGTACGTCGGCTTCAGGCCGACGAGACCGCAGAGCGCGGCGGGCTGGCGGATCGAGCCACCGGTGTCGGTGCCGATCGCCCAGGGCGCGAGGCCCGCCGCGACGGCCGCGGCGCTCCCGCCGCTCGAGCCGCCCGGCACGCGCGTGCGATCCCAGGGGTTCAGGACGGGCCCGTAGGCCGAGTTCTCGTTGGAGGAGCCCATCGCGAACTCGTCCTGGTTGGTCTTCCCGAGCAGGACGGTGCCCGCCGCGGCGAGCTTCTCCACCACGGTGGCGGTGTACGGCGGGCGGTAGTCCTCGAGGGCCTTCGATCCCGCCTGTGACGGAACGCCCTCGGTGCAGAAGAGGTCCTTGACCGCGAGCGGGACGCCGCCGAGCTCACCGTCGACCGGCTCGCCCGGCGGGTCCTCGGCGACCCAGACGTAGGCGTTGAGCTTGTCGGCGGCCGAGCGGGCGCGGTAGGCCTCGAAGTACTCCGCCCGGTCGAGGTCCCCGGCGGCGATGGCGTCCGCGGCGGCCTTGGCGGAGAGGGCGATCAGCTCGCTCACCGCGACCGCCAACCCCTCGGGTGGCGGCTGGCCCCGGTGGAGCAGTGACGCGCTGTCATGCCTGCGGGCTCGGGACGCGGAAGCCGCCGTCGGCGACGTCGGGCGCCGCGGCGAGCGCCACGTCACGCGGAAGCGACGTGTGCGGCTCGTCGGGCCGCAGCGCGACGTCGACCTCGACGACGTGCGAGGTCGGCGCCACCTGCGTCAAGTCGAGCTCGGAGAGCTTCTCGATGTGGTCGAGCACCTTGGAGAGCTCCTCGCTCATGCGCACGGTCTCCTCGTCGGAGAGCTCGAGGCGGGCCAGGCGGGCCACGTACAGGACCTGTTCACGGTCGATCATCGACCGCGCATGCTAGGCCCCGGGATGCTCACGCCTCGGCCGGCGGCGCCGGGCGGCGCGGGAGGTCCGGCGCGGCGGAGTACGGCGCGTCGGTGCGCTCGTCGGCCATCGCGATCCAGCTGCCGACGGGGATCAGGAGCATGAAGAGCAGGCCGAGGTAGGCGGCCACGAGCGAGTCGTCGAGGAGGAGGACGCGGATCGCCAGCACGATCGTCACGACGATGCCGGCCCCGGTCGTCAGCACCGCGGCGCCGATCGGGATCGCGGCCGGGCGCTTTCCCGCCGTCGTGAAGACGAGCGCGAGGGCCAGTGCGACGGCGATGAGCAAGAGCAGCAGGATCACCACGCCGAGGCTGCTCCAGCCCGACTCCCGGGTGACGCTCGCGTCCATCGCGGCGCTCCCGAGGTCCCGGTTCCAGTCGAGGAAGAGCGTGGCCAGGAGGGCGAGGGCGGCGACGCCGCTGAGCAGCTCACCTAGGCGCAGGCGCGTGACGTCCATGCCGCGCAACCTACCCGGCGAGCACGAGCTCGGCCGCCTGCAGCGTGTTGCGCAGCAGGCTGGCGATCGTCATCGGGCCGACGCCACCGGGGACCGGCGTGATGGCGCCGGCGACCTCGCTCGCGGCGGCGAAGTCGACGTCCCCGGTGAGGCCGCTCTCCAGCCGGTTCATGCCGCCGTCGATCACGACCGCGCCGGGCTTGACCCAGTCGCCCTGCACGAGGTGCGAGACGCCGGCGGCCGCGATCAGCACGTCGGCGCGGCGACAGGTCGCGGCGAGGTCGGCGGTGCGGGAGTGGCAGGTCGTGACGGTCGCGTTCGCGGCGAGCAGCATCTGGCCCATGGGCTTCCCGAACAGGTTCGAGCGGCCGATCACGACGGCCTCGGCGCCCGTGAGCGCGACGCCCTGCTCGGCCAGGAGAAGCATCACGCCGGTCGGCGTGCATGGCCGCAGTCCCGGGAGTCCCAGGGCGAGGCGACCGGCGGAGGCGACGGTCAGGCCGTCGACGTCCTTGTCGGCCGCGATTCGATTTGTCAGCTCAACTCCGTCGAGGTGCGAGGGGACCGGGAGCTGGCAGAGGATCCCGCTGATGTCCGGATCGGCGTTCAGCTCGTCGAGCAGCCCGACGACCGCCGCGTTCGGCGTGTTGGCCGCGAGGCGGTGGTCGAAGCCGCGGATGCCCACGTCCGCACACGCGCGCTGCTTGCCGGCGACGTAGACCTGCGAGCCGGCGTCGTCGCCGACGAGGACGGTCGCCAGGCCGGGCGGGCGGCCGCGCGCGGCGGTGAACGACGCGACGTCTCTCGTGAGCTGCGCGCGCAGCGCCGCCGCACTCGCCTTGCCGTCGATCAGGGTGGCCGCCATCGCGGCGGAGGCTACCGGCGCTCCGGCTCGCCGCCATCGCGGCGGAGGCTGCCGGCGTTCCCGCCCGTCCTCGCCCGCGCGAGCCTCAGCGCTTCGTGATCGGCGCGTACTCCGCCATGAGCTTGCGCTCCGACCCGTCGGACGCGAAGCGGACCACGACGATCCCGCCGGGCTCGACCGAGGTCACCACACCGTCGCCGAAGGCGGCGTGGAGCACGTCGTCGCCGGTGCGGTAGGTCACGTCCCCGCCGCCGGAGGCGGGCCCGCGCCAGGCGCTCGCGACGCCCCCGGGTGCTGACGGGTGGGACCAGCTCGTCGCGCGGCCCCGGGCCGGCGCGCCCGCGAGCACGCCGCTGGGCGGGCTCCATGTCATCGCGCCGGACTCCTCGCGGTCGACGAGGTGGCTCGGCAGCTCGTCGAGGAAGCGGCTCGGCAGCCCGTAGTTCGGCGCGGAGCCGAAGACCGAGCGGCGCCGCGCGTGGGTGAGGTGGAGGTCGCGCATCGCGCGGGTGATCCCCACGTACATGAGGCGCCGCTCCTCCTCCAGGCTGCCCTCGTCGATCGAGCGCGAGTGCGGGAAGACCCCCTCCTCGCAGCCCAGGATGAAGACGGTCGGGTACTCGAGGCCCTTGGCGTTGTGCAGCGTCATCAACGTCACCAGGCCGTCGTCGTCACGGCGCGTGTCGGCGTCGGCGACGAGGGCGATGCCCTGCAGGAACACGTCGAGGGTGTCGTCGTCGGCGTCCGCCGCGGCGTCGAACTCGCGCGCTACCTCGACGAGCTCCTGCAGGTTCTCCGTGCGCCCCTGCGCCTCGATCGTGCGCTCGGCCTCCAGCCAGTCGAAATAGCCGGACTCCGTGAGCACGGCCTCGACGAGGTCGCCCACGGGGACGCCCTGCTCGAGCTGGGCGCGGAGCTCGACCAGGGTCGCCATGAAGCGCCCGAAGGAGCGCACCGCCGCCGTCCCGAGGCCGGGAACCGACGCGGGATCGGCCGCGGCCTCCCAGACGGAGATGCCCATCGTGGCAGCGTGCGAGATGACCCGCGAGAGCGACGTCTGCCCGATGCCGCGCCGCGGCGAGTTGGCGATGCGGGTGAAGGAGATGACGTCCTGTGGGTTGCCGAGCACCGTCAGATAGGCGACGGCATCCTTGATCTCGGCGCGCTCGTAGAACTTCGTGCCGCCGACGACCTGGTATCCGACGTCGCGCCGCACGAGCGTGTCCTCCAGCACCCGAGACTGCGCGTTGGTCCGGTAGAAGCAGGCGATCTCGGAGCGCCCGATCCCCTCGTCGACGAGCCGCTCGATCTCCCCTACGACGTAGCGCGCCTCGGCGTGCTCGTCCTCGAGCTCACAGACCTTGACGAGGTCTCCCTCGCCGAGGTCGGTCCAGAGATCCTTCTCCATCTGGTCGCGGTTGTGGGCGATGACGCCGTTGGCGGCGTCGAGGATCCGCTGCGTGGAGCGGTAGTTCTGCTCGAGCTTTACGACCTTCGCGTCGCTGAACTCGTCGGCGAAGTCGAGGATGTTCCGGACGTCGGCCCCGCGGAAGGAGTAGATCGAGTTGTGCGTCACCAAGCCCCCGGCGATGAAGTTGTGCGTGCCTTCGATGTCGAGGTCGTAGACGGGGCGTTCGAGCGTCACGCGCTCGACCGACGCAACCCGGTCGAGATCTCCGTGGTCGTCGACCAGCACCATTCCGACCCGCACGTTCCCGGCGGTCGTGAACGGGAGCGCGGCTCCCTCGCCCGCGACCGGTCGGGCCATCCGTGCGGTCGAGACGACGGTCGCACCGAGCGCGTCACTGATCCGCTCGGCCACCTCGATCATCCGGCCGGCGTCCTCGGTCTCGTACCTCCACGACAAACCCGGAACGGTGATCGCGTGTGTCGGGGCCCGATCGGCGCGGTCGGCGCAGAGCGTCAGCACGACTTCGCGGAGCGGACCGTCGAGTGCCGGTGAGCATCGATCTCTCCGACGCCAGCCGGCACTCGGCACAGGCGGGTGCAGACTTGGCGTCAGCCCCACGCGATAGCCCGCGAAGTGCACGTGCTCGGGTGTGGAGACGACGCGCTTCCCGCGCGCCGTCGTGATGGCGACACCCTCAGGGCGGCCCTCAGTGCTGAACGCCCGCGCCACGCGGGCCGGTCGGAACACGCCCGAGCCGTAGTTCGACAGGACCTCGTCGCCCGTGCGGACCTGCTCGATCGGGCGCCTCGTCCCGTCGGCCATCGTCACCTCGGTGCCCTCGACGAGGCACTGCGCGTCGTCGCCGACCACCGCGAGGTTGCGGTGGCCGTCCTCGCCGCCCGCCAGCAGCTGCAGCATCCGGTACTGCGCGTGGTTGGTGTCCTGGTACTCGTCGACGAGGACGTGGCGGAAGGTCGCGGCGTACCGGGCGCGGACCTCGGGGAAGAGCTCGAGGACGTTGACCGTGCGCCCGAGCAGGTCGTCGAAGTCCATCGCGTTCATCCGGTGCAGCTCGCGCTCGTACAGCTCGAAGACGTCGGCGACCGTCTGCTCGAAGTAGCCCCCGACGAGCTGCCGGTAGGCGTCCGCGTCGCGCAGCTTGTTCTTCGCGTCGGAGATCTGGTGGTGGATCGCGCCGGGGGTGAAGCGCTTGGGGTCGAAGCCGAGGTCGTCGATCGACTTCTTGACCAGGCGCCGTGAGTCTGCCTGGTCGTAGATCGTGAACTGGCGCGTGTAGCCCAGCCGCGGCGCCTCGGCACGGAGCATGCGCGCGCAGGCCGCGTGGAAGGTCATGACCCACATCGCGCGCGTGGAGTGCCCGAGCAGCAGCTCGACGCGCTCGCGCATCTCCTTCGCGGCCTTGTTCGTGAAGGTGATCGCGAGGATCTCGCCCGGCCGCGCGCGACCCGTGTGGATGAGGTGGGCGACGCGGTGGGTGAGCACGCGCGTCTTGCCCGACCCGGCGCCTGCGAGGATGAGCAGGGGCCCGTCGCCGTGCACGACCGCCTTGCGCTGGGGCTCGTTCAGCCCTTCGAGCAGGCGCGCGATGTGATCCTTGGCGAAGCTCTCGGGCATCCTCCGCTGAGGATAGGTGCGACGGCGGCGGCTCCACGGCACCGGTGACGGGGCCGCAGGGCGTTAGATGCGGAGATGTGAACCAGCGAGAAGCGACGAAGGGGCGAGGCTCAGCGCAACGCTGGACTTCGGCGTCATCACCGCACGCAAGCAGCTCTGGGCGGCGTAGCCTGGGCCGGTGCCCGCCGCGAGCCTGCCTGACGAGGTGCGTGCCCATGCGGCCAAGATCGCTGCAGGCGCACGCGCGGTGCGCATCGACCGCGAGCGGCTCCAAGCGCTGACGTGGCCGGGCGATGCTCCACCCCCCTGGCTGGATCCTCAGCATCATCACCTCGACGGCTCCGAGGCCAACGTCGCGATGTGCATGCTCACCGTCGACGCGGTGAACTTCGGCTCGGGCTGGTTCCCGACCCTGGCCAAGCGCCGGGGCGGCGACGGCCGCCCGCTATCGGGCGCCGTCACGGTCGCCTGGGCGCTCGCCGACCGGTTTCGGGCCCACGGACCGTGGACGAACGCGGAGCTGCGCGCGATGCGGACCGAGGAGGTCGCGGCGACGCTCGGCCAGCGCGCCGACCACGAGCTGATGGCGCTCTACGCGCAGGCGCTGCGCTCGCTCGGGGCGTTCCTCGCGGATCGCACGGCGCTCGATCTCATCGGGGAGGCCGGCGGGAGCGCCGCGGTGCTCGCGCGCACGGTCGCGGGCGGGATGGCGCTGTGGGCGGACCGCGGCTTCTACAAGCGCGCGCAGCTGCTGACCAGCGATCTCGCGCTGGCGGGGGTCGCGACGTTCGACGACCTCGACCGGCTGACGATCTTCGCCGACAACCTCGTTCCCCACGTGCTGCGCTGCGCCGGCGTGCTCGTCTACGACCCGCTGCTGGCCGCGCACGTCGACGGCGGCAGGCTCCTTCCGGTCGGGCCGTGGGAGCGCGAGATCCGGGGTTGCGCCGTGCACGCGTGTGCGGCCCTCGCGCCGCGGCTCGGCCTGACCGAGCGGGAGCTCGACCACGTGCTGTGGAACCGCGGACAGGCAGCTGAGCTCAAAGCGCGCCCGCGACACCGCTGCCGCACCGTCTACTACTGATGATTCGTCTGCGAACGGTGGACGCGGCGCTGCGCGAGCAGGTTCTCGGCCTCGAACCCGCTCCAGGCCAGGCGCGCTTCTCCGGGGTGGCCATCGACACGCTTCCGGCGGCGGAGCGCCACCGCACCCGTCACGCCGTCGCGATCCTGCGCGACGAGCAGGCCGTGGGCTTCCTCGCACTCGATCACGCCGATCCGATCTGCGCGTACACCGCTCCCGATGTGTCGGTCGCTTTGCGCGCGTTCTTCGTCGACGCGCGCGTCCAGCGTCAGGGCATCGCCTCCGCCGCGCTGCGCGAGCTTCCCGCGTTCGTCAGGCGCCATCACCGCGATGCGGATCTCATCGTGCTGACTGTCAACGTCTCCAACCTCGTGGCGGTTCAGCTCTACGGGCGCGCGAGCTTCGTCGACACCGGCCGCGTGCACCTCGGCGGCACCGTCGGGCCGCAGCACGTCCTCGTGCTGCCCGTCTGACGGCGTGGGCATCAGCCTCCCGCGGGGTTCTGCCCGCGCACGGAGCGCAGCCGACGGACGCGCGCGGCAGGCTGGGGATCCTCCGCCGCGCCGATCTCGGCCAGGCGCCGCTCGAGCGCGCCGAGACGGCCCGAGAGGTCGCGGATCGCGTCGGCGAGGGGGTCCGGGAGGTGGATCCAGTCGGTGTCGGGACCCTCGGGGCGCCTGCCGTCGACGCGGACGGGGTGGCCGGGGTTCCCGACCACCGTGGCGTTCGGCGGCACGTCGGTGATCACGACGGTGTTGGCGCCGATCCGGGCGCCGTGACCGATCGTGATCGGCCCGAGGAGCTTCGCGCCCGATCCGATCGTGACGTTGTCCTCGACGGTCGGGTGGCGCTTGCCCGTCGCAAAGCCGCTGCCACCGAGCGTGACCCCCTGGTAGAGGGTGACGTTCACGCCGATCCGGGCGGTCTCGCCCACGACGACGCCCATGCCGTGGTCGATGAACAGACCGTCGCCGACGCACGCTGCGGGGTGGATCTCGACGCCGGTGATCGTCCGGGTGGCCATGGCGATCGCGCGCGGCGCCACGGGCACGTGGGCGCGGTGCAGCGTGGAGGCGACGCGGTGCGCCAGCAGCGCCTGGACGCCGGGCCAGGCCGCGAGCACCTCCAGCGAGGAGACCCCGCGTGCTGCCGGGTCGCGATCATGCACGGCGGCGACGTCACGGCGGACTTCCCGCGCGACGCGCGCCAGCGTTCCGAGGCCGAGCATCTGCTCGGTACGGTAGCGGGCGCATGGGCCGTTCAGGTTCGCGTCAGCGAGACCCTCGTACCCTCGATCGATGCTCAAGCCCATGCTGGTCACCTTTGCCGTCCTGTCCGCCGCGGTCGTGGCGGGGTGCGGAAGCTCGTCGTCGGCCTCGACGTCCGCCTCGACGTCGACGCCCTCGAACAGCGCCGCCGCCCCGCCCGCGGCGGTCAAAGGCGGCAAGGTCACCGTGACGAGCACGGAGTACGCGTTCGCTCCCAAGGCGATCACCGCCAAGGCGGGCAAGGTCGAGATCACGCTTGACAACAAGGGCGCCATCCCCCACGAGCTCGTCGTGCTGAAGACGTCCGCGGACCCGGGCTCCCTGAAGGTCGGCTCCGACCAGCGCGTGAGCGAGAAGACGTCCGTCGGCGAGGTCCCCGAGATCGCGGCCGGGAAGGCGAAGAGCGCGACGCTCGATCTGAAGCCGGGCACGTACGTCTACGTCTGCAACATCCCCACGCACTACGGCGACGGCATGCGCGGTGTGCTGACGGTGAAGTAGCCCGCCGGGGAACCTCGCCTGAGCGCTTCCCGCTACACGGCGAACCAGGGGGCCGAGACGTAGCGCTCGCCCGAGTCGGGCAGCACGCAGACGATCCGCGCCCCCGCGTACTCCGGGCGCTTGGCGAGCTGCAGCGCACCCCACAGCGCGGCTCCGCAGGAGATGCCCGCGAGGATCCCCTCGGTGCGGGCGGCCAGACGCGCCGTCTCGATCGCGGCCTCGTCCGTGACGACGATGACCTCGTCGAGCAGCTCACGCTTGAGCACCGGCGGCACGAAGCCGGCGCCGATGCCCTGGATCTTGTGGGGCCCGGGCGCACGGCCGGAGAGCACGGCCGACGAGTGCGGCTCGCAGGCGATGATCCGCAGCTTCGGATTCTTGTGCTGCAGGAGCTCCCCCGCGCCGGTGATCGTGCCGCCCGTCCCGACGCCGCAGCAGAGCACGTCGACGTTGCCGTCGAGCTGCTCCCAGATCTCGGGGCCCGTGTGCTCGCGGTGAGCGCGAGGGTTCGCGGGGTTGGAGAACTGGTCCGGGAGGAAGACGTCGTCGCGCTCCGCAAGCGCGCGGGCCGCCGCGACGGCCTCGTGCATGCCGCCGAGCGACTCGATGACCTCGACGCGGGCGCCGTACAGGCGCAGGAGGCCCTCCCGCTCACGGCTCATGCCCTGCGGGAGCGTGAGGACGAGCTCGTAGCCCTTGGCGGCGCAGACGAACGCGAGCGCGATGCCGGTGTTGCCGGAGGTCGCCTCGACGATCGTCGTCCTGCCCGGCTCGATGCGGCCCTCGTCTTCGGCCGCCTGGATCATCGCCTTGCCGATGCGGTCCTTGACCGAGCCGCCGGGGTTGAACGCCTCGATCTTCGCGTAGAGCTCGACGGTGTCCGGCGCCATCCGCGAGAGCCGCACCATCGGCGTGCGCCCGACCAGGTCGGAAACGTCGATCGGGATTCGGGCCATTGGCCCCAGCGTACCGCCGGAGACGCGCCTCGCGATGCGTATTTTCGCGGGCGACGGAGCCGGGTAGTCCCGGGCCATGCGCGAACCTCAGACGACCTCGGCCGACGGCTCCTACTGGCTGGCCACGACCCCGGACGCTCGCTCCCATCCCTCGCTGGAGCCCGGCGTCAGCGCCGAGGTGGCGGTGCTCGGCGGCGGGATCGCCGGCGTCACCACCGCGCTGATGCTCGCGCGGGCCGGCATGGACGTCGTGCTCGTCGAGGCACGCACCATCGGCAGCGGCGTGTCGGGGACGACGACCGCGAAGGTCTCCAGCGCCCACGGCTCCTGCTACCACGGGCTGGCTTCGAAGATCAGCGCCGAGGCGGCGCGCGGCTACGGGACCGCGAACGAGGGCGCGCTGGCCTGGATGCGCGACCTCGTGGCCGCTGAGTCGCTGGACTGCGACTGGGAGGAGCGCGACGCATGGATCTACACGACCGACCCGGCCAAGGCGGACGACATCGCCAAGGAGGCGTCCGCCGCCGCGGACGCCGGACTCCCGGCAACCCTGCGAGACGGCGCGCCGCTGCCGTTCGCCACCGCGGCGGCGGTGCAGGTGACCGGCCAAGCCCAGTGCCACGCGCGGAAGTACCTCCTCGGGCTTGCCGACCTGGCCCTCCAAGCGGGCGCTCGCATCCACGAGGACACCCGCGTCACCGGCGTGGGCACGAGCTCGCCGTACCGCATTACCACCGAGCGCGGCGACTTCCACGCCGACCGCGTCGTGGTCGCCACCCACTACCCAATCCTCTACCGCGGCCTGTACTTCGCGCGCTTGTCGGCGGAGCGGTCCTACTGCGTGGCCGCCCGCGTGAGCGGGCTCGTCCCGGCGGACATGTACTTCGCGATCGACACGCCATCGCGGTCGCTGCGTACGGCCCCGCTCGCGGACGGGGGCCAGCTGCTGATCGCCGGCGGCGACGGGCACGAGACCGGTAAGGACCCCGACGCGGGAGTCCACTACCGCAACCTCTGGGAGTGGGCGCGCGAGCACTTCGATGTCGAGCCGCACGCGGAATACCGCTGGTCCGCGCAGGACAGCTCGGCGATCGACGGCCTCCCCTACGCCGGGCCGTTGCATCCCGGCACCGACAAGCTGTACGTGATCACCGGGCTGCGCAAGTGGGGCTTCACGAACGGGACGCTCGGCGCGCAGATCGTGGCCGATGCGATCACCGGACAGGACAACGCGTACGCCGCGCTCCTGGATCCCAAGCGCGTGCACCTGCGCGCGTCCATCGGGCCGCTGCTGAAGGAGAATGCCGCGGTGGCTAAGCGCTTTGTCGGCGACCGGATCGCCAACCGCGGCAACGGCGACGCCTCGTCGCTGGGACGCGGTGAAGGCGCGGTCGTCACCGTCGCGGAGGGCCGGCGCGCGGCGACCTATCGCGACGGCGACGGAGCCCTTCACGCCGTCTCGCCCACCTGCACGCACCTGGGCTGCGAGGTGCGGTTCAACCCGGCCGAGCGGTCGTGGGACTGCCCGTGCCACGGCTCGCGCTTCGACGTCGACGGGAACGTCCTGGAGGGGCCGGCCGTGAAGCCGCTCGCCGCCGTGGAGGTGGCGGTCGAGACGGACGACGGACCGACCGGCGAGAGCTGACCCAAGCCGTCCGGATTGTCGAGCATGATCTGTTCGATCTCGTCGGCGAGCGCTGTGCGAAGCCTCGCGCGAGCCCCAGCCCGGGCCGACAGCGAACGCTGGCTCCGACAGGCGTTCGCGGCCTTGGTCCGGCGGCGCGTAGAGGGCATGAGGATCAGGCCCGCGTGGCCTTGACCGCGCTGCAGCCGTCGGGCCGCGATCGGCCGAAAGTCCTTGATGTTGTCGGTGACGACCGCCCAGTCCTCCGTCGCCGCGATCTCCATGATCCTGGCGTCGGAGGTGTTGTCGGCGATGTCGGGTCGGGTGGTGACGGCCTCGACATCCAGCCCGCGCTCTCGAAGCAGCTCGGCGATGGCGTGGGAGAGCTGAGCGTCCAGCAGCGCCTTCACCGCCGAAGGGCTGCTTGGCCGTTCTGCCACGTGGCCAGGCCGCGCTCGGACTCGGCCTCGTTGAGGGCGATCTCCTCGTCGATCTCCTCCGGAAACTCCCCGTAGTATCCGACCACCGCCTCGACCCGCCCTGTAGGCACGCGGAGATAGTCGGCAGCCGCGGCGAGGTCGTTGTCGTTGTCGCGCACGGTGGCGATGATCTCCCAGACGTCGAGGCCCGTTCCGAGAAGCGCGGCACGACGACCCGTCTCCCCGTCCACGAAATGGATCAGGGGATGGTCGTCATGACGCAGACCCTCGTCGACGTATCGCGCGGCGAGGCTGCGGGGCGCCGCGCCGGCCACGCGGGACCGGCGCTGGAGGCGTTCGGCGACGCCCGTTGGGAAACACAGGGTGAAGTGATCGCTCACTTCACCGAGCGTGCCACGGCGTGACACGCCGCACCACGACGTCGATGCGGTCGCCCTGTTCAAACGGGCGCGTCCGTCTGAACGTCGGCGGGCACGGTGTACTTGAACGACACGTCGAGACGGACGCGATAGCCCGTGATCTCGCCGTTCTCGACCTTCAGGTCCTGACGTACGACCTCGGCGATCCGGAGCTCGCGCAGGGTCTTCCCCGCCGTTGCGATGGCGTTGCGCGCCGCCGCCTCCCATGACTCCTCGCTGACCCCGATCAGCTGCGTCACGCGGTACACACTGTTGTCGCCCACGATGTTGCTCCTCGATTTGCTGGTTTGCACTGACTGCGGCCGACTCTCTCACACCGGCCGACCCGCGGGGCGTCACGTGCCGTCGGGCAGCGCCTCGATGTGCGAGACGCGCAATCTCCGAGGTCGCGGCATGACCGTCGGGGCTGCCTCCATCGGGGCGTCGAAGAGCAGGGCCGGCATCGAGGAGTGCCGGCGAGGGCGACGACTAGCAGGTCGCACGACTGCGACCCATCAGCGACATCGAACACGTGGTGATCGATCCGCTCCGAGGCTTCGGCGAGCCGGTCGTCCGCGGGGTGCGCACGGAGATCATCCGGGAGAGAGGTCCGGCACCGGCCGGCGGGGATTTCAGATGGCTTCCCAGGCCAACACTGGTGATCTCATCACCTTCGGCTCACCCGGCATTCGATGATCGGTGGCGGCCGTAGGTTGATCACATGTTGACCGCCGCGCACCCAGAAGAGCCGACTGTGCGCGTCCTCCCACCGGAGGAGGCACTCCGCACCGCTCGACCCCTTCCTCTGCGGGACGAGTTCGTCATGAAGGACATCTCGCGCGAGGACTGGGCGAAGTTCCGCGAGGCCCTCCGAGAAGCATGAGTGTCCCCCGCCCCGGCGGGGTGGTGATCGACACGATGGTCTTCAGCTGGCTGACGGAGGACTCCGAGGATCCGATCCCGCGCGCGTATCGAGAGTTGGTCGTGGGAGTCCGCTTGTCATCGCCTTCCAGACGGCCTTCGAGCTGCGGTACGGCGCGCTCCGCGCTGGATGGGGCGAACTGCGCACCACGGCGCCTCGAGCGACGAATCGCCACCGTGAACGTCTCTCAACCCGACGACGTGACGATCACCCTCTGCGCTCAGCTCCGCGAGGACTGCCGGAAGCTCGGCCACCCTCTCGCCGCGAACATCCACGATGATCGCTGGATCGCGGCCACCGCCATCCGCCTCGGTGTCCCGCTCGTGTCCGACGACAGCATCTTCGAGGGAGCTCCGCGGCTCGACCTGCTCACCGCCGTATGAGCGGCCCAGAGTGGCAGGGCTTCCATCGCTCTGCGACTAGATGTAGTACGTCTGGCGTCCCTTCGATGAACGCTGGGCTGATGGCGCAAAGTGGCAGTCGGAGTGGCAGTGAAGTACGGTTCGCTGCGCGAGAGACGGGCGCCAGGGACGCCCGCCAACGACCTCCGGGAGAGCTCCATGAGCGCGACGAAGAGCAGGACGGGAATCGAAGAGCGTCACCGGAAGGGCTGCGCGAAGCGCGACGAAGGGCAGCGCTGCACGTGCAAGGCGCCGAGCTACGTCGCGACGGTCTACGACGCCAAGACCGCGAAGCGGCTGCGCAAGACGTTCAGCGGCGTGGGCGCGCTCACGGCCGCGAAGCTCTGGCGCGTCGACGCCGCCGCGGCACTGCGCGCCGGCACGCACGAGTCCCAGCGCCCCGTCCTGGCCACCGTCTCGGTGCAAGAGGCGTGCGCGCAGTGGGCGCGCGACGCCCGCGCGGGGATCGTCACGACCCGGTCCGGTGACATCTACAAGCCGGGGGCGGTCAGGTCCTACGAGCAGTCGCTGCGGCTGCGCGTGCTCGACGAGCTCGGTGAGCGTCGGCTCCACGAGATCCGCCGCATCGACATCCAGCGCCTCGTGAACCGACTGGTCGTCGAAGGCCATGCCCCGCCGACCGTGGTCGGAGCCGTTACGGCGATGCGCGTCGTCTTCAACTACGCCGCGCAGGTCGGCGAGCTCGAGGTATCCCCCGTGAACGGGATCAAGCTGCCCGCGGTCCGTTCACGGCGCGAGCGCTTCGCCAGCCCCGCCGAGGCGGTCGAGCTGCTCGCCGCTCTCCGCCTCGATGATCAGGCCATCTGGGCGACCGCGTTGTACGCCGGCCTGAGGCGCGGCGAGATCATGGCGCTGCGGTGGGGCGCGATCAACTTCAAGGCCGGGACGATCGAGGTCCGCCAGTCGTGGGACATCGAGCACGGCCCCCAGGAGACGAAGAGCCGCAACCGCCGACGCGTGCCCATCCCCTCGGTGCTCCGCGAGTCGCTCCTGGCGCACAAGCTCCGCCAGCCGCCGGGGCGCGAGCTCGTCTTCGGGATCGCGCCCAACCGTCCGTTCGCGCCGTCGGCGCTGACCAAGCGCGCCGACACTGCCTGGGAGGAGGCGGGCCTCGAGCGCATCGGCCTGCACGAGTGCCGCCACACCTACGCCTCGCTGATGATTGCGGCCGGCTGCAACGCGAAGGCGCTGAGCGACTACATGGGCCACGCGTCCATCACGACGACCTTCGACCGCTACGGCCACCTCATGCCCGGCAACCACGAGCAGGCCGCCGAACTCCTCGACTCCTACCTCACCGCCGCGACGGCGCAGCCCACAGACGCCTGACGGTTCGGCGGGGAGATCGTCTGCCCGCGGGATCAGATCGTCCGCTCGGCGGCTTCGATAGCCCATCGCGTGAGCTCCGCGACGGGCACCAGGCGGATGCTGCCGCGGCGGACGAGGCGGAGCTCAGGCTGCACGTGGCGCTCGAAGGAGTCGAGGCTCATCCCGAGCGCCGCCGC
>JAABUS010005799.1_pt1 | contig 15773 bp, 11 predicted proteins | sample 5560161 | NCBI WGS metagenome assembly JAABUS01 (sample SAMN10711885, study PRJNA513376) | rock metagenome | isolation source: Antarctica rocks | place: Antarctica: Victoria Land, Trio Nunatak nord | collected 2016-01-04
CGGGCGTATTCCAGGTACGACATCGAGGTCTGTTCGAGGTTCCCCGTGAGGTTCCCGAGGGTCGCCTTGAACTGGGGCAGGTCCCTGCGGCGGGCGAGGGCGTAGACCAGCGCGGCGATCGAGGTGCGTGCGACCGAGTCGCCGAATGCGCCGATGCCGGAGTAGGCGACGTCCCCGCCCGCGGAGGTCATCTTGGTGTAGTAGGCCACCACCTTGTCGATCGACTCGTCGGGGACCTCGATCCCGGCGTTTCGTGCGGCGAGGAGGCCGACGGCGACCGCGCCGCTGACCGAGGTGTCGGCGTCGGTCGCGGTGGGCGAGTACCGCCAGCCACCGAAGGGGTTCGTCTTCTGCGAGGTGACCGCCGCGCGGACGGCCAGCTCCAGGGCCTGTCCGATCGTCCGGGGCGCCTTGCCGTCGGGCCAGACCGTCCGCTCGTCGACCGCCCCGTAGGCCTCGGCCAGCGCGAGCATGGCGAAGCCGTGGTGGTACATGCTGGACCGGCCCGTGAAGCCCGACTGGGCGTCCTGCCCGCTGATGAAGCCCGTCTGGGCGTCCTGCCCGCCGACGAGGCTCCGCAGGGCACGCCGGACGTGGGTGCTGTAGAGCCCGAAGTTCGGGTCTTCGCCCGAGGCGAGGAACGCCATCAGGGCGATCCCGGTCCCCCCGGGGCCCATATCGGCGCCGCCGGTCCAGGTCCCGTTCTCCGACTGGCTCGAGGCGAGATATTGCAGGCCGCGGTCGTACATCTCCCGCACGTCGCGCGGGACGACCTCGCCCGTGGCCCGGGTGGGCGGCTGGGCCGGGGTGGCGGCCGAGGCGACGAACAGGAGCAAGGTCGCCAGCATCCAAGGTCGTTCGGTCATCGGGTCATCGCCCCTTCCCGGCCGACGCGTCGTCGGGCACGTAGCCTTGTTGCCTGAGCATCTGATCGTTTCTCTTCCACATCGCCAACTGGCGTACGAGGACCTTCATTTGCGCGGCGTCGAGGATCGCCTCGTACTTCGCCATGGGGACTTGCGATGCTTGATAAAAGGCCACGTTGAAGTCTCGCGTCCCCATGCTCTTCGGGAGCCTCGTCTCGTCCTTGATCAAGCGGGCGAGGCGCTCGCGCTGGTCGGCGGAGAGGCCCAGGGAGAGGGCGAGCTTGGTCGTCAGCAGGTCGACCGCGGCGCCGTAGCGGTACGCCGCACGCTCGCGGAGGGCGGCCTGGTACCTCTCGGCCTGCTCCTCGTCCAGCGTCCTCCGGAGCGTCTTCTCCAGCAACGAGCCCGTGCCGAAGAGCCCGCCGCTGAAGGCGAGCCGGAGCGGCTGGAGCTCCTGGTGGAACTTCCCGAACTTGTTCTGATCCTTCCGGATCTCCTGGAATTCCCTGCGCTTCTCGTCGACGCGGTCCATGAACCGCTTGACGTCGCCCCGACCCGCGAGCAGGAGCTTCGCCCGCTGGTCGGGCGTGACCCGACAGGTGCGGTCGATATCGTCGACCCGGAGGGTGAGCTGGGACTCGATCAGCGAATCCGGCCCCTCTTGCAGCCCACCGGTGCGGAGGACGCGGGTGTTATTCCCGAACACCCACGTGTCGAACTGGTTGCTGGCGACCTCGAACATCTGCACGCGCTGGGCAAAGACGCCGGGCACGGGTTGGGGGAGGAGGTCGTCGACGACCTCGGCCGGGACGGGCGGGCGAGGCACTTCGCCGACCACCGGATTCTGGGCGTACAGGCCAGGGCCGGTCGCGAGGAACGCCAGGGCCAGCGAGACCGCGAGCGGTCGGGAATGGGGCCGTGGGGGCGGGGTCATCCGTCGTCCTCCTTCCTGCTCCTCGGCAGGGTTCGTCCTACTTGGCGACGGGACGCACAGGAGGCGCGGGCGCCGGCGGTGGCATAGGGCGGGCGGGGGCCGGCGTGAACTCGATCGTGTCGGTGATTAAGCCGCCAATTTCGCCGCGCACCGCGGCCGGAGCCTGGGGGAGGGCCGCCTTCGCGCCGGGCAGGATGCGTCCCAGATTGTTCAGGAACCGGCGTAATGTGGCCGCGCGCCTGGCCTTGGCGGCCTCCGCGGCCGCGGCCGGATCGTCCTCCTCCGCCAGGTCGTGCTCGGACAGATTGAGGCCGACGATCCCGAGATTGGACGAGCCGAAAGTCACCTTCTGCGTGTTGTTCCAGATCGCTTTCTGCCTCTCGTCGAGGAACGGGACGACCTGGTTGGGGGGGAGGTTCGGGTAGTAGGAAGAATTGTGGATGAGCGTGTCGACCGTCGAGGCCAGCGAGTCGGCCGACTTCTCCAGGGCGGCGGCGATCTTCGCACGCTGTTCCGGGGCGAGGTTCAGGAGCTGGTCGAGCTTGGCCACCAGGTTCCGGGCGGTCACCTCCCTGCGGACCCTGGCCCGCTCGTCGAGCTCCGCGCGGTAGCGCTCGGCCTTCTCCGGAGAGAGCTTGGCCTTCACGGCGGCGGCGAGCGCAGAATGGATCTGTTTCGGGACGTCGGGCATCGTCGAACTGATGGCCTGCCCCTGCTGCGCCTTGACCTGGATCTCGGCGAACTTGTCCACCGCGAGTTTCAAAGCCTCCTCTCCCTCGCGTGCGAGGGCGCGTTGCTCCTCCTCCGAGGTCTTGCAGACCGTCCGGATCAGATGGAGTTCGGCGCGGAGGATCGGCCGGACCTGCCGGATGAACTGGGCCGCCATCGCCTCCCTGGCGGCCCGTCCGGGGACGCCCTCGACGCCCTGCACGACCGGCGCCGGGAACGGAGGCGCGGCCATCATCCTCAACCTCAACGCCTCTTCCCTGATCGTCTTTCCGTCGACGACCGTGGTCGTCTTCGTGGTCGTCCTCGTCTCGACCTTCTGAACCTGGGCCGCCCCCGGCGTCGTGGTCAGGATCAGCAGCGCGGTGGCGACCCAGGCCGGGGCGAGCAGGATAACGGACCGTCTCATGACGCGAAGTCCTCTCGGTGGAAGTCGCCCGCCTGGGGCGATCGTTGAGCACGAGATCAGCGGCCGGCGGGTCGGCTCTCCAGACGGTTGAAATACTCGTCGAGTCCCGAGCGGAACTCCTCGGGGAGCATCGGCCCGGAGTCGCCGGTCGACTGCGAGACGCCGTGGTCTTCGCGGCCTTCCTTCTCATTGAACCCGCCCCCCATCAGGGCCAGGGCCGAGTCGCGCGTGGTCCCCGTCCCGCCGCCGCCGGGCGACGGACCGCCGCCGCCCCCCCCGTTCGGGTTGATCCGGCGCGACTTGAGCAGCAGCTCGATGACGTCCGTCTCCGCCGCGATCGCCGGGCCGCCGGTCTCGGGACGTGCGAGGATCCCGACCGCCTCGCCCATGACGCCCGAGACCTCGCCGAGGAGGCCGATCTCGTAGGCGAACTCGGACGCGCTGTCGGGAAGCTCGCGGATCTTGGAGACGACCGCCTCCACCCGGACTCCGAGGGCCTTCTGGGTCTCGGAGAGCTTGCCGGCCTGCGCGGCGTGGTCCTTCGATTCGAGCGCGGGGCGGGCCTGCTCGGCGACCCGCGTCTCCTCGCGGAGGTTGATCTCCCCTTCGAGGATCTTGAGCACTTCGAGGATCAATGACGGCGGCAGGCTGCTCTTGGACTTCGAGCCGGGGCACTTGCCGCTGCCGGTCGGGTCGACGAGGTCCTCGGCCCAGCGGTCGAGCGAGTCGGACCAGAACTCGCAGAGGGCGATCGAGACGCCGTTCTCCTTCTTCAGGTCGTCGCCGACCTGGCGGAGCCCGCCGATGACGTCCTCCTTCTTCATCTCGTCCAGGACCGACTTGAACCGCTGGTATTGCCGGCGTTCGAAGTACGACTGGAGGTCGTCCATGATGAACGAGACGACCTGACTCTGCTTTCCCTCCTGCTCGGCCAGCTCGTCGAGGACCTTGGCGGGGGGCGGGGCGATCCGGGGCACCTCGACGCCGAAGGCGTCGACCACCTGGTCGCCGATCCGGCCGGCGATCCGTTCTTGCAGCCTCGCCGAGGCCTTCAGGCGCTTGACGAGCGTGCTCCCTTCGAGGTTCGCGAGCACCTTGTTCAGCTCCTCGGCGATCTTGTCGAACTCCGCGAGGAGGTCCTGCTGCTTCGCGATCGCCTCGTCGACGACCTCCTGCGCGGGCGATTCCGGAGGCTTCGGCCCCCCCTTCGCTTTGCCGGCCAGGGTCGTCTGCGGGAGCGTGAGCCTGGGCGTCTTCGGCTTGCTGGGGCTGTCGTCCTTCTCGTCCTTCGGGGCCTCCCCCGGGGGCTGCTGGTTCGACTCCCGGTCGCTGATCTGCGGGACGCGCGTCGGCGGCTTCTTCGGCCCCTCCGCGGTGGCCCCGGGCTTGCCGCCCCCCCCGGCGCGGACCTGACCGGCGGTCGGGCCCTGGTTGGCGGGCGCGTTCATGGCGAGCTGGGGGGCGGTCGCCGCCTGCTTCAGGAGGTCGGCCACCGAGGGCATCCGGTTGGCCGAGATGTCCTTGAGGATCCCGAGCATCTCGGCCCATTTCTCCAGGTGGCCGACGCCGAACTCGGGGTTACGCATCGCCTGCCGGACGAGATCCTCGCCCGAGACGACGAGCCCCGTCAGGCGACGGCCGTTGGCACGCTCGGCGCCCGCCTGGTTCTCGACCCGCTTCCGGTTCTCGTCGCGGTCGAGCTCCTCGGGCGTGAGCTCACGAAGCCTCTTGTTCGTCTCGAAGAGTTGCCGCTCGCGGTCGCGGACCTCCAGCGACTGCTTGTGCCACTTGCTCAGCTGTTCGGTGAGCCAGATCGCGTGCTGCTCGGCGTTGAGGACGAAGAGCGTGTACTCGGGCGAGTAGACCCGGGGGCGGCCCGGGAGGTAGTCTTCGGCGAAGACCCGGAGCGTGATCGGCTGGGGCTCGATCCCCAGCGACTGCGCGGAGAAGGTGCCGGCGAGTTCGAGCGATTCCTCTTCGGGCCCGCCGGCCGCCAGGACCCGCTCGCCCCGGGCGGGCTCCTTGATGGTGGCATCCTCGGCCCCCCGCCACTCGACGCCGACGCGCCGGACGCCGAAGTCGTCCTGGGTACGCACCTGGAATGCGAGCTGTTCGGAGTCGAGCACGACCTTCTGGCGCGGGAGCCCTTCGCAGGAGAGCGTCGGCACCTCATCGTCCCGGCCGTTGACGTTCAGCCGGAACGGCTCCTTGCCCGAGAGGCCGAGCCGGTCCCGCCAGCGGAACTCCACCGCGCGGGGCCCGTCGACCGGGCCCGGGAGGCTCGCGACCGTCGCGCCCGAGGGGGGCCGGCTCCGGCCGTCGACCGTCGCGGTCGCGAGCTCGCGGCTGGCCGTCGCGACGAACCTGGCCTCGCTCCCCTTGACCAGCGTGACCGTACCGCCGCGCGCGTCCTTGCGGAGAGCCCGAGGCCGGCGGAGGTAGGCGGGGAGCGCGACGTCGGCCACGATCCCGGTCAGCTCGGGACGCAGGGTCGGCTCGACCCGGACCCGCTGGCGGGCGTCGCCGATCCGGAGGCTCAACCAGATCGGTTCGATCAGCGCGGGCACCGTGAACGCATAAGCGCCGTCGCGCAAGGGGGCCACGATCGGGTCGCGTCCCCCGAGCCGGACCTCGCCGCGCGCGGGCTTCCAGGGGGAGCCGGGCTCGATCGCCGTGGTGACGGTGAACGGCTCGCCGTGGGGGACCACGAGCCGGTGGGGCAGGGGGGCGACGGCCGAGAAGGTGTACCGCGAGACGGCCTTCCAGGGGGCGAGCACGCGGGCCCAGGCGTTTGTCGCGGCGGCCGGAAAGAGGACGCCCAGCGCCACCGTCGCCGCGACCGGGGCGGCCGCGAGTCCCGCCCAGAGGCGGTGCCTCGGGTCCGGCACGGCGTCCGAGAGGTCGCGCGTCGCGGCGTCGCGAGCCGCCTGCTCGACGGCCGCCTCGCAGAGCGCCCGGGACCGTGACTGTTCCAGGTCGTTCTCCACCAGCTCGATCACACCGAGCAACTGGTCGCCCATCCGGGGGTGCGTGCGCGTCAGGAGCCGCGCGAGCTGGTCGGGACGTCGACGAAGCCAGACCCAGCGGTAGCAGGCGAACGGCAGGTAGGCGCACCCGAGCGCCACGACGGTGAAGAGCCCAGCGCGTGCCCAGGGAGGCGTCTCCCCGAGGCGGTCGAGCCCGAACATGAGCAGGAAGGCGACCGCGACCCCGAGGGCCGCCACGCAGGCGGCCTCCGCCGACTTCACTGCCCAGACCCGGCGGCGGAACCCGTCGAGCTGTCCCCGCAACGATTCGGGCAACTGCAAGCGGCCTTGTGCTGTGGCCGGTATCGACGCTGGCGCTGGCGCGACGCTCATGCGATCCCTCCTCCGTTGGGCGTTCTGACTCGCGGGGCGAGGACGTCTTCGACCCAGGCGCGACATCCTTTGAGGTAGCCGACCAGGTCGTCCAGAGGTTCATCGAGACGTCCCAGGACGTCGTCGGGCGTCAAGACCGGGAACGCCCGGCTCTTCGCCTTCGGTTGGTACATCCCCTTCTGCTTGCCGCGCGTGGCGAGGATGTAAAAGGTCAGGTTGCGGCGGGCCACGTCGAGCACCCACAACTCGCCGATGCCAAGCACCGCGCCACAGCGGAGCGCCTTGTCGGGAGGGTGGCTGACGACGACCTCCAGGGCCAGGTCCGGGGCCTGACCCTCGGTCGCCTTTCCGAGACTCCGGATGTAATAGCCCTCGTCGGGCTCGTAACCGACGTCTTCAGCGTACTTGGGGAGGTGAAAAAATTCCGACCCCAGGGGCTTAACGGGAATCTCCAGGACATCGCTGATGGCGGCGATCAGGAGACTTAGCTTCTGACGATGCGATTCGTGCGTGCGTCCCGGAGACACGAGGGTGAGGCTCCCATCATGACATTTAATGCGCGCACGGCCCTCGGGCGACATCTCGCGGAAGAGCCCGAGCTTCCCGGCCAGGATCGGGATCGTCATGACCCGATCGGGCGTGACGGGCCTCTCGGGAGGCGCGGGGGCCCCGGTCTTGGGAGTCGAAGTCGCAGATGAGGAGGCCATTGGTTCGTGGTCCTGTCGGCGGGTCCGTTTCAGACGAGCCCCGCAGCCTTCCGACCGACCCAGAACGCTCCCATGAGCCCGACCAGGGCGAACGCGAACGCCGGCTCGCTCCAGAGGGGGACCCGCCGGACCGCCGGGGGGGGCTCGGGGAGCGCGGCGAGGAGCCCGACGATCTCTCCGGGATTGCCGGCCGGGATGACCTTGCCGCGGGTGACCCTGGCGAGTTCCTCCAGCACTTCCGGCCGAGCGGGGCGGCCAACGCGCTCGGTGGCGACCCCCTGGGCGAAGAATGAGGCCTCCAGGGTGGCGCCGGTGGGCTTGCAGAGCAGGGTGACCGCATGCTTGCCCGCCTCGTCGACGCGGAGCGGCCCGGCGAAGACGCCCCACTCGTCGCCGTCGGACGTGAGCCGGACGACCCCGACCTTGCCCGAGGGGGCCACGACCCGCACCGAGACGTCCCCCTGGCGGAGCGGCTCGCCGCTGCGGTCCATCACGTTGGCGGTCAGGGCCAGGGTCTGCCCCATCGTCGGCTGGTCGGGCGTATAGTACAGCCGCATGGTCTCCCCCTTGGCCATATTCCGCTGGTAGGCCATCCAGCGGACCACCTGGCCCCAGAACCGATAATGATAGCGGTCCTCGACCCCTTTCCGCCATCGCCAGGCGCCGTCGGTCCCCATGAACAGGACCTTGCCCGCGCCATAGGTCCGGGTGGCGAGCAGGGGGAGCCGGCCGTACTCGTTGGCGGCGTCCTTGTGGACGCAGAGGACGTCGCTGCCGGCCTTGGCCCGGAGCACGGGGGCGTACCACTGGAAGCCGGGCAGCCCGTCCCAGACCTCGACGTTGTCGTCCTCGGTGTCGGCCAGCTTGGTCAAGAGGCTCCGCCGTCCCAGCTCGGTCAGCTCGAACTGGTTCGGCGTCCGAGAGCCCCACCCTCCCGGCTGGCCCGGGTCGAGCACGACCGGGCAGAGGTCGCCCAGCTCGGTCTCCAGCAGCGAGAATTGCCGGCCGTAGGAGCCCGGCATGAAGACCAGGCCGCTCGCCTGGCGCTCCACCAGGCCCTTCAGCAGGCGGCACTGCTCCGACGTCAACTGGCCCTCGTCCAGCCCGACGTCCCCGAGGAAAACGACGTCATACTTGGATAATTCATCGAGCCCTTCTGGAAACTGCTTGATGTAGTCCTTGTTCCCGCCGCCGACCTTGCTCAGGCCCGGGTGGAAGAGCAGGCAGGAGAGCTCGACCCCCGGGTCGCGCGAGAGGGCATTCCGGAGGTAGCGGTACTCCCAGCGCGGGTACGACTCGACGATGAGGACCTTGAGCTTCTCCTCGCGGATCGAGATCGGCGCCGACATCGTGTTGTTCTCGGCGAGCGACTCCTCGGCATGTTTCGGCACGGCCAGCGTGAGCGTGTAGTCTCCCGGGGCCTTGGGCTTCCAGACGACCGCGTCGCTGGTCCGTCCCATCGCGGCGAGGCGGACCTCCTTCGTCACCTCGTCGCCGTCGGACGTGCGGAGCGTGACCGTCGTGATGTAGTCGCGAGGGAGGGCGCTGTCGATCGTGAACGGGACCCGGACCGACTTGCCCGAGACGCCGAAGGTCGGGAGGTCGAGGCTCAGGACCTCGACGTCGGGCAGTCGCGTGCGACTCCCGACGGGCATGGCGAACACCGGGATGTCCTTCGCCCGGAGCCGTGCGGCGGCCTCGACCGGCGGTTTGCCCTCGTTCCAGTCCCCGTCCGACGCGATCACCACCCCTTGCAGGTTCGGGATCGCCGCGGCGTTGGCGAGCGGCGCGTGCAGGTCGCTCCCCCGCCCCCCCTCGGCCGGGGAGAACGGCTGGATCACGACGTTCCATCGCTCGCGGAGCGAGGCCCACGCCGACGGGTCGGCCAGCGATGCCACGGCGCCCCCTCGGGTCGTCGGCGCGACGCCCGGCCTCGCGGGGTCGACGACGTCGCGCGTCTCCATGCTCCGCGAGGCGTCCCAGAGCACCGCGACGGCCGGCTTCTCCTCGGGCCGATACTCCTCGACCCACTCGGGCTGGTTGAGCATCACGACCGCGAGGCCCACGAGCCCGACCCGCACGACTTCGAGCACGCCCATCGACCGCCGGTAGCCGCTCCGCCGCCAGGCGAGGAACGCCAGGACCGCCGTGACGCCCAGCGCGAGCGCCGAGAGGGTCACCGACCAGGTGGTCCAGAGCAGGGTGAGCGACCGGGACACGCTCATGACGCCACCTCCGCGAACGCCCGCGCGTCCCTCGCCGCCGTCGAGGCCGCCGTCGCGCGTCGGGGCAGGCAGAGCGCGGCCTCGATGATGAGGGCCGCGATCATGGCGGTCAGGAACACGCGCCAGATCTCCTGGATCAAGGGGCCGGCGCCGCCGGCCCGCTCGTCGACCCGCGAGAAGTCGAGCCCGCGAAAGAGCCCGGCGAGGCGGTCGTCGGCCAGCCTCGGGGCGGCGTCTTCGGCCTCGGGGCGGTTCACGGCCAGGAGACGCCCTCCCGAGGCGTAGACGCCCCGGTGGAGCGGGTATTCGGTCGAGACCGCCTCATCCGCGCCTGCGAGACGCGTCCAGGCCGAGGCGGGGTCGGACGCGGGCCCCCCCGCGACGAGCATGCGCGTCCGCTCCAGGGCCGAGGCCCCGGCCGCGAGGGCGCGCTGGACCAGGACGTAGAGGACGACGCCGTCGGCGGCGAGCGACGAGTCGGCGAACGCCGGGGTGGTCGCGCAGAAGTAGACCCCGCCGCGGTCGGTCGACACGCGGGCGAGCAAGGGGCTCCCCCCTCGGAGGGTCCCCAGGGGGGTGAACTCCCCTTCGAGCCCGCACGACCTCAGCACCTTGACCCCCCCGACCGGGAGCGCCGCGCCGCTCTGCGTCCGGGCGAGCAGGTCCTGATCGCCCCGCCAGTTCTCGACCGCGACCTCCTTCCCGTCGTCGCGCCACGAGGCCCAGCGCGTGCCGAAGGCGTCCCCAACGCCGGGCGAACGCGGGGGGAAGAAGAGGACCTGGCCTCCCCGATCGACGAACGCCCGGACCCTCTCGGCGGCGTCCCCCTCCGGGAGCGGGGCCTGCCACATCAAGAGGGAGACCGTGTCCCACTCGACGAGGGCGAGTCCCCCGGGCTCGATCACCTCGGCCGAGCAGGTGAGCCCGGCTTCCGGCGCGATCTCGGCCGCGAGCTGGAGCGGACGGACGGCCCGGGCGTCCTCGGCCACGATGACGGCGCGGCGGGGGGTGGGCTCGTCGAAGCCGAAGTAGAAGTCGTTGTCGGCCGGGTTGGCATCGGCCGGGATCGACACCTTGCCCCATCCTCGTCCTCGGCCGTTCTCCAGCGGGATCGCGTGGTCCTTCAGGTCGTGACGCGGCCCCGTCATCTCGACCGTCGTCTCGGACCGCGCGCCGTCGATCTCGAACCGGACGGGGACGCTCGTCCGGCCGTCGCCGCCCCCTTCTCGGACCAATCGGAGCGAGACGAGCAGCTCGGCGCCTTCGGCCGTCTTGCGGCGACGGACTTCGCCCACCCGCACCAGGAGGTTCTCGGGCGCGGGCTGGGCGTACGCGAGCAGGTGGAACCGAATCCCCTGGGGGAACGCGGCGAACGCCTCGCGGATCGCCTTCCAGCGGGCGTCGTCCGGGGCCCAGTCGTTCATCCGGGCGTCGGAGCAGATCCAGATTTCGGTATTCCCCGCCTTGTTGGCGGCGACGTAGTCTCGCGCGGCCTGCAACATCGCCGGCAGGTCGGCCGAGGCACTCGCCGGGCCGGCCTCGGCCGCCGAGACGAGGGCGGCGGGGCCCTCGACGACGCGCGGGGCGTTCGACCCGCCGATGACGACCCACTTCGCCGAGCCGATCGTCTCGAGTGCCGACGCGAGCTGGCGGAGCCCGGTCTCGCGCTTCGACCCGCCCCCGTCGGCCCCTCCCTGCTCCATGCTCGGCGAGCGGTCGACGAGCACGATCGTCGTGTCGGGCCGTCCTCCGGCCGCGAGGCCGAGCCAGCCCCCGGCCAGCGGACGGCTGACGGCGAAGATCAGGCCCCCGATGGCCGCCATCCGGAATGCCATGATCAGCCACTGCCGGAGCCGCGCATAACCCCGCGACATCCGGTTCGCCGCGAGCAGGAACATCATCGCCGCCCAGCGCATCGTCTGGTAACGGCGCTGGTTGATCAGGTGGATGACGACCGGCAGCGCCATCAGTGGGAGCGCGGCCAGGAGGAACGGCTGGAGGAAGCTCATCTCAACGCACGCCTCTCGCCCGTGCCCGTCCGATCAGGAATCCGACCAGCGATTTCTCGTAATTCTCGCCCACCGAGGCCCGGTGGTAATCGACGCCCGATTCCAGCACGATGTCGCGCAACCCGTCGAGGTAGGCTTCCATCGCCTTGTGGTAGCGCGCGGCGATCTCGCTCGGCTCGGCGAACACGGCCGGGCCCCCTTCCATGTCGAGGAACCGCATCGGCCGCCCGAACCGGAAGCTCAGCTCCAGGGGGTCGAGCAGGTGGAAGACCGCGACGTCATGCTTGCGGAACCGGAGGTGCTGGAAGCACGATCGGAGGTCCTCCAGCGGGACGAACAGGTCGGAGAGGATCACGACGAGCGCCCGCTGCCGGACGGTCTCCGAGAGCTCGTGGAGCACCGACGTCAGGCCGGTCACCCCCTGCGGCCTGGCCTGCTCGAGCACGTCGAAGACGGACATCAGGTGCGCGGGATTGCGCCGGGGCGGGACGTTCCGGACGACCCCCCCCGCGACGCAGGCGAGCCCGACCGCGTCCCCTTGCTGGGCGGCGAGGTAGCCGAGCGTCCCGGCGATCTTGCGGGCGAAGTCGATCTTGGTGACGCCGGCCGAGCCGAAATCCATCGACCCGCTCGTGTCGAGCACCAGGCAGAGGCGGAGGTTCGTGTCGGCCTCGAACTCCTTGACGAAGAACCGGTCGGAGCGCCCGTAGGCCCTCCAGTCGAGCCGGCGGAGGTCGTCGCCCGGCACATACTTCCGGTACTCGGCGAACTCGACGCTCGACCCCCGGTGCGGGCTCGGGTGCCGCCCCGAGACGGTCCCCAGCATCGGCCGTCGGGCGTGCAGCGGGAACCCCGCCAGCCGCGAGAGCACGGCGGGGTCGAGGAACGATCGCGATCGACGGTCCGGGAACATGAGTCCGTAGGTCCTCCTCGGCGTTCATCCCCTCACCGCTCGACCAGGGCCTCCTGGGCGAGACGCCGGACGATGGCCCGGGCGTCGATCCCTTCGGCCTGGGCCGCGAACGTGGTGATGATCCGGTGGGTGAGCACGGGCGCGGAGACCTCCTGCACGTCCTCGAGCCGCACCATGTAGCTGCCGAGCAAGGCCGCGCGGGCCTTCGCCCCCAAGATCAGATACTGGACCGCGCGAGGCCCGGCGCCCCAGGACACCAGGGGCTTGAGCCAGGCCGGCGCGGTCGGGTCGTTCGGCCGGGTCTTGCGGACGAGCCGGGCCGCGTAGGTGTAGATATGGTCGGGCACCGGCACGCGCCGGACGAGGCTCTGGTGCCGGATCACGTCCTCGGGGCTCAGCAGGTGGTCGAGCCTGGGAAGGTCCTCCCCCGTCGTGGTGCGGGCGATCTGCACCTCTTCGGCCTCGGAGGGGTAGTCCAGCTCGATCAGGAACATGAAGCGGTCGAGCTGGGCCTCGGGGAGCGGGTACGTCCCCTCCTGCTCGACGGGGTTCTGCGTGGCGAGCACGAGGAATGGCGGATCGAGCCGGAACGCCCTGCCGAGCACCGTCACGTTCCGTTCCTGCATCGCCTCCAGGAGCGCGGCCTGGGTCTTCGGTGGGGCGCGGTTGATCTCGTCGGCGAGCACGATATTGGCGAAGACCGGGCCGTGGACGAAATGAAACTCCCGGCGGCCGTCCGCGCCGTCCTGGAGGATGTCGGTCCCCGTGATGTCCATCGGCATCAGGTCGGGGGTGAACTGGATGCGGCTGAACTTCAGCGACATCGTCTCGGCGACCTTGCTGACGAGGAGCGTCTTGGCCAGGCCCGGCACGCCCATCAACAGGGCGTGGCCCCGCGCGAAGAGGCAGATCGAGAGTCGCTCGATGACGTCGCGTTGGCCGACGATCACCCGCCCCAACTCGTCCCTCAACCCCGCGTAGGCCTCCCTCAGGTGGTCGATCGCCTCGACGTCATTCTCGCTGAGCCGCTCTCCAGATGGGGGGGCCTCGGACTGCGTCATCGATTCACTCCGGCCCGGGACGACGAGACTTCCGCCGCAAGTTCGTGGAATTGTCGGGCATCGCGGCGCGTTTTGCCACCGAATAATTTCGGATTCTCTACACGTCGCCCGCGGGATTCCGAATTTGGGGGGGATGGACCGCGGTATCCGCCGAGGGATGCCGAGATCAACATATTTTGAATCCAACAGGCGTGGTGGCGATGCCGGTTCAGTCGCTCGGCGGGGCTTTGCCTATTTAATGGCCTCTGCCCATAAGGTCGGGGGCATGCCTAAAAAGTGGTGGCGGGGGTGGGCAGATGTATTCCTATGCCAGCCTGCGCCTCAGTCGTCGGGAAGTTCGGATAACTCCACGCCGCTGGCAGAGACCCGGGCGACGAAAGGAGGCTGATGGTTCTTCAGGAACCGACCAATCCTCGGAAGGTTGCTCACGAAGATTTCCGCCATCTCATCGCCCGTGTAATTCCCATTTGGGAGGGTGAACACTCTAGCCTTGACGGCTCTCACCGCCCGTCGCTCTGCGGAATTCCGCCGCATGGACTTATCCTTCGTGAATACGACCCAGCCCCGCGCCCCAACCTCCGGAATCCAAATCTCATCGGGCGTGCCTTGCTTGAAATGATCCCTGTGATCCTGGACGATCAGACCTACTTGCCGTAGCGCGACCCCGACCCCTTTTCCGAGGCATTCGTCCACGAAGAACGTGCTCTCTTTAAGAAGCGATTCGGCTCTCGTACCGGATGGCTTCTTCGATCTCCTCTGTCTGCCGGTCATAATCCCCAGCCAACAAAGAGATTGAATCGCCCGCCACGTAACGCTCGGCGATGATCGACGTGGGGATCCGCGTCCCGCGAATACAGGGCTTGCCGAAATGAATTCTCGGGTCGATCGAGATGATCCTGGGCGATTTCTCGTGCCGCTCGCGAGAGAACGGGAATAATCGAGCGGGGAGGCCGGTGCGATCCCTCTCGATACGCTTCAGGTAAACGGCCATGACCCCCTTCATCTCCATCTGGCCGTCGCGAGACACATTCACCAAATTCCCATATGTATCTATGAATAATTCTTTTCCGTCGGTCATCATCTGTCGCTCCAGCAAGGGATGCGACGAGTCGAACTTCTTCTGGAGGTAGGTGATCGCTCGGCGGACTTCGGGTAATTTAACTTCGTGGCGACGTCGGATTGAACTCAAGACATGCAATTCGACGAGATTGCGGAACGACAGGAGTCGGTTATCCCGATCCGCGATCGTGATGACCGGATGGAAGGGAGCAGCACCGGCGCGGGTCGGATACGTTCGACCGAGGGTCCAGGAGCGGACCGTGGCAGGAGGCAGGCGGAGGAAATGTGCCGCCTCGGAGATGAGGTAGACGGGCACATCTCCCGGTTTCTTGCCCTGGTAAATATCAATTCGCGATGGGCTCGGCACGACCAACCCCTATCCGATCTTCCACCGGAGCAAAAACTCCGGGGCTCATGAATCTCTCGGCCCTCTGAACGAAAAGCCACTCATGCCCGGCAGATGTCCTGCCGCGTCGCGTGGTCAATCGGCCCGAGCCGGGCGCTTGCCCGTCCACAGCTTGGGCCGGTCCCAGTTCGGGCTCTTGCACTTCGGGCAGACACGGGGCCGCTCCGCGTCGCGGGGGAGCCATTCGTGCCCGCACCGGCATCGGCAACCCTGCAATGGCACGACCCCGATCGCATTCTCGTCCAGTTGCTTTTTCGCCACGGCACGCTCCGGGTCCGAAGTCCTACCAAGAGTATATACCGGGGCTATTGACAGGACAAGAGCCCGATACGTATAGTACCGGTAGATACAAGCCGGAGTCGTGCGGGGGCTGGAAGATGGACGATCGCGAACAGCGTGGCCTGGCACTCTCGGCCCTCTAACGCATCGATCAGCAGGATGGGAAATGGCTCGTGCCTTCCCAGACGGGCGACGGGTCGAAGTACGTCGTCGATCCCGACCCCGAACATCCGTCGTGCACCTGCCCGGACCACCGCGATCGCGCGATCAAGTGCAAGCACATGTTCGCCGTCGATTTCGTCCAGACCCGCCAGCGTGAGCCGGACGGGACCGAGACGATCACGCGGACGTTCAAGGTCACCGAGAAGGTCACTTATAAGCAGGACTGGCCGAACGACAACAAGGCCCAGACCCGCGAGAAGAAGATGTTCCAGGCGATCCTGTCCGACCTCTGCCGGGGGGGCCAGGAACCGCCACGGTCCAACAGGGGCCATCCGCCGCTCCCGCTGGCCGACATGGTCTTCTCGGTCGCATTCAAGGTCTATTCCACCGTCTCGACCCGCCGTTTCACATGCGATCTCCAAGACGCGGCCGAGAAAGGGTTCATCCTCAAGGCGCCGCACTACAACTCCGTCTCCAATGCCCTGGAAGACCCGACGATCACCCCGGACAGGAGATGGTATGGTGCACACGCCCAGCCCTTTGAAGGTGTCATCTTGTGCGCTTTTGACGCTCTGACAGTATCTTGGATGTGGCGACATGCTTGATCTTCGCCCCACTCTGCTTCTTCGGCTTCGGCTTCTTCGGCCCGCGTGCGGTC